>Ga0068857_100000088_pt1 | contig 53126 bp, 64 predicted proteins | sample KBSCornC72_FD_66591 | JGI IMG/M metagenome (GOLD analysis project Ga0068857, IMG submission 66591) | Corn rhizosphere microbial communities from Kellogg Biological Station, Michigan, USA - KBS Corn C7-2 | ecosystem: Host-associated > Plants > Roots > Rhizosphere > Soil ...
TACTCATTATACCAACCGGATTTTCGATAGCAATAAAGGCGCATTCCAAGTCTGTAAATACTTTAAAAAAGTCAATGCCTTGTTGCTGTTCTCCGCTTTCTCTTTTCTTAGCAAAATGCCGTGAACCACTTACAGCAAGGTGCGTACAGGGCGGGAAAGCTATAATCATATCCCATTTCTTTACCCAATACGATACACCGCCTTGTGTTTGAAATATACCGCCATTTAAAATAGGTATAACATCCCCTTTATAATGCCATTCCGGATGACCGCCAGAGCAATCTTCCAAATCGCATGAGAATGCCTCTATCCCTAATTTGCGAAACTCAATGCATACTGCCTGACTTTCCTCACAAGCGACAAGTACTTTCATTTAAACTTGAAAAATAATTGCATTTCAAATTCCTCGATGCCGCCATTTTGAATAGAATAATCTAATTCAAATTTGTGAGTTGCATCATTATAAGATAAAACTTCAACTGAATTATCTTCTCTTAAGAGAACCTGTGTTGTTTGGCCTGTTTGTATTTTTGTAATTTTCATCTTGCTTGGTTTCTCCTTTCCCCCTCCAATCTTTCGGGGTGTGGGAACAAAGATAAAGAGCATAAAGGGTATTTGCAAATTTATTTTGATATTTTTGAAATAACATAGAAATAATAAAATAATTCATTTTGCTATTGTTTATATGAAAATTAGTTGTACCTTTACATCGTTATGACAACGATAGAAAAAATAAACATAGAATACACAGAGGCTATGGAAGCTATGGTGAGAGGTGATAAGTTAACCGCCAATCAAAAAGCGGTAATTAATATATACAATTCATTGCACGCTAAAAAGGCTGGCAATTCGGGTAAAAGAACATTAAAAAATCATAATAATAATTGGTAACATGGCAGACGAAATAGTAAAATTACCATCATTCCCGGTTTATCTTCCGCAAGATAAATATGATAAGTTTAAAGAACTTTGCAAGGCTAAGCGTATGCCTATGACTAAGATAGCTGAACAAGAGATTGATAAGTTTATTGCAAGGGAATCGGCAAAAGAACGCACCCTATAACTTTTAACCCGCACCGCGTAACCATTAAAAATAAACATATGAAGCAAGGAATTATCTATTCCATATCATGCCCTATACATAAAAACATTTTTTATGTCGGTCAGACAATGAACCTTGAAAAGAGAATAAAATATTATTTTCATGAGGTTTCGCCAAAAAGCACCCCGGCTGAATTGTATGTGAAAAAGATTAATGAAGCTGGGAATAAGCCGGTATTTACAATACACACAAGATGCGAAGAGGCTGAACTCAATATGCATGAATACGGGCTTATAAAAGAATGCATCGATAAAGGCTTATTATTACTTAACTGGAAAGGCAACAATAGGGATAATTATAATTCTGCTCGCGAATTTTATTTGGGCGTATCAGTGCCGGAAATAAATGACAAAGTTGATATTGTAGACTTAACCGCTATCGCATCATGAGAAAGTTTAGCCCCACCCAAACCGCCTGTCTCCTCGCCATTTTGATAATTTTGGGGATTGGGTGTGAGAGGCAACAGGCCGAAAGCCAAAAGATAGGACATGTCATACCAGTCAGCCCATACGTCAAACAATTGGATGAAGCACTTGAAAGAGATGTGCAGATCAGAGGTAGTGTAGCCGATACGATTCAGTCCATTGGGGAACATTCGGAACTACAGCCGGGGTATTAATAGAAACTAAACTTAAGAAAATGAAAACAGTAAAATTACCTCGCAAATTGAAGAAAGGCTTAAAGTCTGCATTATTGAAAATTTCATATCCGGGATGGCTCTCGAAAGAAATAGCTATTTGTGGAATATCAACAGAAGCAAGGTTTTTAAAAAGAAAATCTATCGCCAAATTTAAAGGAGTCGCATTAACGGCCCATAAAACGCTTTAATCACCCTATCCCCCTCTGATCTAATAGGTTTTGGATGGGTTAAAATGGATAAAGAAGTATGAAAGACAAAATCGATACATATTACGATAAGAGCGGGTGGGAAATCCGAAATGGTGACATCCTTAAAGTTCCTCATTTCAGAAGCCGAAAGCGCAATTACTATATGTGGAAGATAGCCTATTTGCTACCTGATTGGGGATGGGTTGCTATTCATTCAGGAACTTCATTTGACCCTGCTAAAATAATATTAGGCAAGCAATCATATAATCTTAGGGCGGCGTCTGACGAAAATGGGTATTGCAGCGATACTGAAATTATAAGCCGTGATATATGTTTCCCCGGCAATGCCAATGAACCTAAACGTAAGAGATTATTAACCCCAACAAACAAGTAAGTAAACCAATGGCGTATAAAAATAAAGCGAAGCAGAAAAAGCACATTCAAGATTTAAAATCTATTGGGAGGCGTAAGGATAATGAAATACGAAGGCACTATCAAAAAATGATGGCAAGTCTGCCAAATACCTTATCAACCAATGAAAAAGAAGAAATTCTAAAAAGACGCGGACAAATTTAATTGATTAAGCCATGAAACCAACCCCAATTACAGTAACCAACTACATGGGAAGACCGGTAAATCCACATCCTAAATGGTTTCAGGGTCAAAACGGATTACCTATTAGTCAAAGTGGTATTTGGGAAATGTTTGAATCAGAAATTAAGTGTCATTTCTGCCCCTCACTCGCCAACACCGAACCAGGTAAAACTATTTTAGCTTATCTGCAATGGCAATTTTGGGCACCTAATAGCCTATATCCTGAATGGGAAGATTGTGATCCAAACGAAACTTGGCGTGAGGAATGGTGCAGAGGCAACGGCTGTAAAACCCGCCAAATATGGGTACCAATAGTCGAGCAGAAAGAGGGGGAGGGGAAGCCGGATTTTATTTTAGGCGAAGAAATTACGTTTTCACAATTTGAAGGCCATGTTATAATATACTACAATGGGCAAGAAATCTTTACAATGGATCAGACTGAAATTAACGACCTTGTCAAATACTTATCTTCCCTCACCACCAATAACTGAGAAATAATGGAAATAATAATCGAAGGTCACAAGGTTGACACAAAAGATATTTGGGATGTGTCGTTGGAGAAGCATAGTAGAAGTGTTAGTGTTGTAGTACGAATTACCGGTAAACCCGATGTGGTAATACGTCGGACTATTCCATACGAAACATACCCAAGTGAATTTGCAGAAATCTACGCACCTTACGAAAAACTTTATAAATCGATCAAAGAAAAGTGGGACGCCGATAAATCAAATGTCCCAGTATTTAAACTTTAACCCCCACCCCATAACATGGAAAAGAAACAAAGCGAAATAAAAACCGCACAACAGGTTTTAGATGAAAAAGACCTTCATTGGACTTATGCCCCCAATGGAGATTACACACAACCAATGGTACACGATTGCGATTGTAGATTTTGCGAGGTAGAGGATAGGGTATTGGAGGCTATGGAAGAATACGCACAACAATTTGACCGCGAGTCCCCACCAGTAATGCCAAAGCATGCAGGCAACAGATTTGAAATTGAAAATTCAGGTAGGCCATTTCTTGCATTTGAGACGGAGGCACATATTGTTGATGACCAAAATCCGGGATGTACTATTATAGTTAAATCGGGTTACTCGACACTTGAAGAAACCTACGAATACGCTAACAAAATATTAAAAATATTGAACGATGGCAGTCTTTAGAACAGCACCGAAATGCCCTAAATGTGGCAAAGAATACAGCGGCGTATATCGTAACAACGATGGTTCATTTATTGGCGACGACTTCGTTAAATGGGATATTGAAGGACACGTTTGCGAAAAAGAGTCCACACCAGTAACAGGTACGGCAGAGGAAATAACCATGTGTGTTATGGGATGCAGACATTTCACAGGGGGAGAAATAAAACATGATAAAAATTGCCCACATTATCCTGATAGTTTAAGTCTAAAATTAGATGTAATGGAATCATATGTAGAAAGGTTGACTAAGGCACTGGGATGGGCAAGAACTGGCTATGTTAATTTAGTTGACCTTGGCATACTTGATTTCAAATACTGCGAAGACGCTAATAGAATGATTGATAGAATTGATAACGTCCTAAACAGTATTAAAAAGTAGAAAGAATGAAAATATGCAAAGCCTTTAAAATATTCCTCTACCTACTCCATTCCGACCAATGGTATATCGTTGCAGAGGATAAATATAAGAGAAATCATACTGTAGAGTGCAGTATAAATATTGGCAGTTTGGCTAAATTTGTTAATGACAGTATTGATGATGCTATAGGTCAAGACGAAATATTACAAGAAGTAAAAGATTTATTAAATTTATAATGAAGAAAATCTACATAACACTCGCTCTGGCTTTTGCAGCATTGGCCGGATTTGCGCAAACAACGAAAAAGGACACCGTCACGTACAAGCTAACTGAGTCCCAAATTATCCAAATCAGTCAATTGCTATCCTTTGGCGAGGTCGCTGCAGGTAATTCGGACAAGATTAGCACAAAGGATTACAACGCTTATCACGCGGCTGTTTTGCACATGGATTCTGTACTTCGCGCTCAGTGGGCTAAATTTCATCTGGTTAAGGAGCAACCAAAAAAACAAACAAATTAAAAATCATGTTCAAGCTTAGAAAATTACGCGCAGACAAGCACTTTGCCATTGTTGATTTCAGCGGCCCCTTTACCATATTACCTGGTTACATAATCGAATATATGGGAGTATTCTATGAATGTAAGTTTGTTATCATTCATACGCAGGATCACATCCCATACAATAATAAAGCACCGGTAATGACTGATGAACAAATACAAGAATCATTGCCTGAACTTATCGTGGAAAGTTTCCCCCTAATCTAAATTAATCATACTTTTACATAAACAAATTAAAATCAAGACAATGAGCAACAACCCCTTTCAAGACATCGGAAAATTCCTGTCAAACTTATTTCAAAAAATATTTGCCTGGATCACGGCAGCGGAGCATGTACTTAGCCCGATTATCGCCATTGCAGAAACGCTGTTAAACGCCCTTAAGGACTTCGACAGTTCGGTTGTAGGCCAAACAGTAGAAGGTATTATCGAAGCGTATATACCGGCTTCTACGGGGCTTATAAATGCGTTTAAATTACAGCTACCGATTTGGCTTATTGATTTAGGATGGATTAAGAACGAAGCAGGCAAGACACTTGATGAACAATGGCAGGACGCATTAAATTATATATCAACTATTCAAGACCCGAAAGTTAAGGCGGTTCAATTGGCTTCATTAAAAGCATTGTTCATGCATTTCTTTGGAACTAATACCGGAGCGTTGGTTAATGGCAAGCAGTTAACAATTCAGCAAATGATTGTGTTAAGTCCGCCGACCCACGATGCGGATATAGTGGCATAAGAACTAGGTGCTGGATCGGGAAATGACTAGTGTTTGACGACTCCATAAAAGTACCATCCATGCCTTCTTTTTCAGAACCGGACTAATCATCCGGTTTTTTTATTCCACTTTGTTAATCGGATTTTCAGGCTGCGGAGTGACATTAACCGTTGGATTGTCTCCTGTAACCGATGGATTGCCTAAGTTAGCCGTCATAGCATCATCTTTTTTAGAACTGCCAGATGATGAACCGAACCAATAGCTTAATACCTGACCATTAGCTGCAACCACCGCTATTAATATCTGAGGGTCTGGTTTAACTGATGTTATGAAGCATACAAAGAAGTATGAGAATGTCAGAACTATAACCAATACTGATAGGATTGATTTGATATTGGCCGATAGCCATGATTGTGAGGGCTGTGGGTTCATGTTGTTATGTTTGCTAAAGAGTTAAGTTCAGCTAATGTACCATTAAACAAATCCATATCCAAATCGCCCCCAGTAAGCTCGCCTGATATTTTACCGTATTGACTATTCTGCCAAAATTGGAACGAGTTATATCCTACAGGCAATCCCGGTGGTGAAGATTGATAAGACGCTAACCATAATCCGTTATCAGGCCATGAATGATTATTCAAATATTCAGCGAAAAAGTTCTTGTAACTATAAATAACTGGTTTTCGACCTGTCTTGGTTTCAACAATCTCTAACCACGCTGATATAAGGTCTATAAACGCTTGTTTGTCTTTGGTAATGTTGGCATTCAGATAAGCAGGAACTTGGTCTTCTACGTCAATAAAAGGTGGTAAACAGCCCGGTTTAGAGAAGTCAATACCTCGAGATAGAAAATTATCTGCTTGCGATTGTGCGGTATCGGTTGCTGTCAAGAAATGATACGCGCCTCTGATTAGTGAAGTGCCTTTAAGATGCTGCCAATAATTATTGAATTGTGGGTCTTTAAATGTAGCGCCTTGAGTTGCCTTACAGATGACGAACTTAATATCAGGGCTTATATGTGTCCAGTTAATGTCATTATTATGGGAACAATCGAATCCGCGTATCATTTATTATAGCTTAAGGTTACAGTTTCTTTAGTCCCGTCTTTATGGGTATAGATTTGAGTGATATATGTTATCCCACCAGTTGTCTTAGTTTCCATCGTGGCAACATCTACAATGGGATTAGGATTTAATGTCTGATCATGCACGAGATCCCCATTGGCCAATGTTACCCATCCACGTATCATCTCCTCCCCTGCCTTTCATCCAACTCCATGCAGAGGCCAGTCAAGAAAATGAACAAGGCAAATGCAATAAGGAAAAGTGTGAGTACCATGTCAATCAGTATTGTTTTTGAAACTCTTCTTCGGCATCACGACCCATTTACCATTGAACTTATAGGCTTTATACTTCTGCCTGTCTTTTGGCGATATGTAGGGCTTGGCGCTCATTACTTAAAGTTACCTATTCCATCCCATAATTCCAAACACTCAACATCTTATCGCCAATCAGTATGAAAAGGCAGAGGATAACTAAGCAGAACAGTAGCCATAGGAATGGATTAGGGGGGAGGTGAAAGCGGAGGTATTGATTATTCATATCAATTTAGCTACACGTTGAAGTTCGGTATCATCTTTTGCCCAATAGCATTTAGACGCAAGCGCCATCAGCACTTCTTCACGATGGGTATAAGCCCATCCAGCTTTCATTAGCCTATTCCACATCTCGATACGTGCATTCTCAGGTGTATCGGATAGTTCATACATATCAAGGCCGTTCCATGTACCGTAGCAATCCCAATGGCCTTTAAACTCTTTTACCCTAAACTGTTCTGTGAATTGCTTTGCGGTAATCTTTTTGTATGTTTTCATGTAATTAGGTTTAATCAGTCATCATTAACCAAATTGGAACACCAATAGACATTATGAGTAATGCCGCCCAAAGAAGGATGCTATAGAGCGTGGGTTTATCCATATACTAATTTAGGAAAAAGTTTTTTAATAAAAAAGCCCTCACAAATGCAAGGGCTTATCGACTTCAACAAGGCAATCTCACTCAACTTGCAGAGTCAATAGCATTCTGAGCCGCTTTACGGTCAAGTACGCATTCGTCTAATCCGTCAATGCAACGTCCGCAACATTGCTGTGCTAAGATATTTTCCGGTATAAAAAGAGTTGGTACAAAGCCTCCCTGATAACAACCCGCTATCGGTATCATATTATCGCCGTAATTATTATGATCGCTTGAATATAATGATTGCAATTCATTCAAGCGATTATACCAACTCTTTTTATATTTATCCTTTATTTTGTCGGTTTCGACCAATACATGATAGCCCCCTCTCGTTTTGAGTATATTAACAGCATCCTGATTAATAATATATTTCAATTCAGGGTAAAAGTCAGCTATCTGAAATTCCGGCTGAACATCGAAGTCAAAATCAACAAAAACAGTTCTGCTTTTAGCTTTCTGTATTTCGCTCATTATTTCTTGATGTGGATTATATCCGTTGTATTCTTTTGTTATTAATTCAGCAAGCTTTTTAAGTCCGTTTTTAGCGGCCCTTTCAAAACTACGCGGATTAGGACTGATATAAACAGCTAAACTTTCTTGTGGTGCTATTACATCTTTGACCATATAAGAACCTACCGCACATTCCAATTGCTTTAACTTTTGAAACAGAAATTCTTTATTGCAAGTAAACCGTTTTAATTGTGCCTTATCACTTCTAATATGAGTAGTTCCAGTACAATACTTTGATCTTGAAAACAGGCAAACGTAGTAGGTTTCGCCCTGTTGTAATTCTGGTAGCCAATCTATAAATGACCTTAATTTAGTTTCGTCAGCTATTATTTGATAATTCATTTCCGTGAGATTTTACCGCGTCTGAATTAACGCTTAATACGAAGATACAAAAAAGTCAGAAACCTCGCGCTCCTGACTCTACCAATTATTAACATCTACCTATAAAAAGCGCTTAGCACAGCGCGTGAAAGGCTTAAATTTTCACCGGGCCGAATAAAACTCCGTTTAAAATATAATAGTGGTCAGATGGACTCGAATTTACCGCAAAATTCAAAGTCACATGCGCCGATCCTGATCCGTTAGTACATGTTATTGTCACAGGTGTTGGCGATTGCAATGATGTCGGACTACCTTGCAATGTCCCGGTCGTGCTCGATAGCGTTATGCCAGACGGAAGCGTGCCTGATGTAATACTAAAAGTTCCAACGCCGCCCGTAGAAGCCGCTAATATAGTTATGCTTGTGTTTTGAGTTAAAACATAAATTGTTGACGGATATGTAAACGCCGGTATCTGTGGAGGTTGTGGATTGACAGTCAGGGTAACTATTGCCGTGCTTGTTCCACTCGAATTAGTCGCACTAACGGTAAATGGGGTTGATGCCAATGTAACCAACGGCGTACCCTGTATAACTCCGCTCGAAAACGTAATTCCAGTTGGTAACGATGGCGAAATTCCGTAGCTGCTAATTGGGCCTCCAGAATTTGACGCATTTAAAGTAGTTATTGGTGTGCCTACGATAGTTGTGGCCGAACTTGGGCTGTACGATATATTCGGCGCAACCACAACCGGATTGTTTATTGTGATTTGCAAATGGACAGAACTGCTACCCCCGCCGTTCACGCAACTAACAGTATACACCCCCTGCGCCGTAGCTGACAATGGCACTCCCGAAATTGCCCCCGTAGAACTCAATGTAAGCCCCGCAGGCAACGCAGGCGATACGCTAAACGTCCCATTACCCCCACTATTCGTTGGCGCACCTATCGACGCTGAAACGCCAACCGTAAAGATGTAGATAGTCGGGTTATACGCTATGTTAGGCCGTGTCGCTGTAGTCCCGCAAACGGGAATCAGCGATGCAGGCAAAATGTTAGCGGTTATATTCGCCTTCCAAGTGTTAGTGCTGAACCCCACAGGAGTGGGTGACGGAGTTGACCCGAGGTAATATTGTGTTTCACCATCCGAATACAGCACATTTAGGTTGTTGTAGTTTGTCCAGTTTGTTTGGTTATAACTGCATTCAATTTGGTTAGCATCCAATATGGTGATCGCCTGATGGGACACCGGCGCATACGTACTGAACATTTGGTTATGGTCGATCTTAATATGCGTCCCTGTGCCGTTACATTGGATGCCGGAGTAGCCCGTGTTGACGAGTATATTATTCCGGCACACTTGATACGAACCACCCACGTCACCCATAATGATCCCCGCAGCACCACTATTAGCATCTGGCCAGAAGTAATACTGACCTCCTCTTACCCAGTTCCCTATGACCTGTATAGAATCGCCTGGCAGCCCATTTGACTGGTACACATTGAGCATATCGTGAGGGTGGATAGCAATCCCTGCTATGTTCTCTACCCTGTTATTATTGATCTGGCTACCACCCCCATTAACCCCGTTAAACTGCACTGCATGCCCGAGAAAGGCGGTACTGATGCCGTTAATGTTGAGAAAGTAGTTACCATTGACCTTGATCTGCGACGACCCTGATTGCGCGTATACCCCAAAACCAACGTTAGATATATAGCAGGAATCGATGGTGATGTTTGTGCAGCCATTTAGCAGGATGCCGAAGTTGGTATTGTTGATGATCTTGCACTTGGTGATATGAACGTTAGTGACACTATTCCCTGTTATGCCTACTGTGTTCGCGCCTGCCAAGTCGATTAGCTTGCCACTTACAGTCGTGTTAGATGCGAGTGTTATCGGCCCTGAAGTGGTATACGGGCCGCAACCGGAAATGTATTGGGCGTGGGAGAATAGAGGGATGAGTAGGAGGAGGGTCAATAGTTTTCTCATGATATAAAGCTAAGTAAATCAAATGAATAAAAAAAGCCCCACTTCACAGCAGGGCTTATCAACGTTGCAGGGTAACTCTAATTAACCTACGCGGTTAATGTGAAAAGTTCTTTAGCTTGTTTGGCCTCTGTTTCGGTGGCTTCGTGAATTTCTGAAAGAGCATTAACCACAGACATGAGGTCTGAGAACATATCATTATTAAGCCTGCCAGACTCAAAAGCCTTTTCAATTAAAGCCAATTCATATGGACTATACCCAGTAGAATCTATTTGTTTTTTAGCATTTCCTCGATATTCATTTATATGAAATTCACTTCCGCACATAATGGTTGTAACGAAAACGCTATTCCAACTTGGATGAAAACACCTTATATCTATGCCCATGTTTGCGCATATCAAATTACCTACGGCGCATCCACAAATTGAATGCTCTAACGTTCCATCAAAATAAGATTTTACTAAAATTCCCACAGTCTTGTGGAATAGTTCTGGATTTTTCATTTTCTTAGAGTTTTACATTCGGCTGAATTACCGATAAACAAAGTTAGCTATTATTTACTGTCTTTTATAAACTCTTTTAACTCGGCGATCTTTTCATCCTTCCGCTCCAATTCTCTTTTCAAATCCACATTGTCTACGTAAAGTTTAATAAACCCTGCTGCAAAACCTATGATAGCCAAAACCAGAGTAATAAGCCCCGCATCCATTACTGTGACAATTGCGCGCGTTGATGGATGCGTGGAAACAACTCGTTAACGTACTGCCCGATCTTATGAATCCATTCCGGCTTATTCTTTTGTATCACCCTGTCAACGCCAAGTTCAAAAAGCCGTTCGTAAATGCCATCATCGAAATAAGCAGAGATAACAATAATATAAACGCCCTTGTTGATCTCATGGAAATGTTCAAGTGTAGAGTATAGATCATAACCAGGTACACGCATGTCGGTAATGACGAGGTCGGTATCGGCGGTGAAGGCAGCTATAAATTCCTGTGGTTGTTTGAAGGTTTTTAGATCATACACCTCATCTTCAAATACGTGCCTCATCCATTCAAGGATTACGGGTTCGTCATCGAGGCAAAGCACACAGAGTTTCATGATATGATCTTTTTCTCCAACGCCCAAATAGCTTTTTCTAAACTCTCGAAATTGCCGTTCAACCGTTCGATATCTGGCTTCACTTCTGTTCGTATAAGTTCCTTAACGGCTTCTTTCTGCTTATCGGAAAAGTATTTAAATACGAGGTCGAATGCTTTCCAACATAAACCAAAAACGGTGCAATACGGCAACAGGTCTTCAAAAAGCTGCAACCATTGATTAGTAGGGATAGGTAAATTTGCCATTTTAGCTTTTATAGTAGCCATGCTTAATGAAGTTAATAACAATCAATACCGTAACTGCAAAAACCGAGCCGTTAAAAGCGTAGAACAACTCTATTGGTTTATTTTGATGTAACACTGTGTGATGTGTAAGGATTATTATTAAATAGTTAACTAATACGCACAATATACAAATAAAATTTATATGTTCGTGATATCTATTTACAAATCCTGCCTTCCAATCAGCTACATAAAAAACGGTCATTCCTGCCGTTAGGTAATTGTAAAACAGTTTATAGGATTGAATATCGAGGCGCTTTATTTCAAATATATACAGGTTGAACAAAGCCAGATATAAGATTAGCGCGAATGTTGTTATAATGAGCCTTGCCTTCATCCTACGTCTAAAACGCATTCAGAGCCGTTCCAGTAATAACCAGCAGGACATTTAGGTGGGACTACTGTGTCCTGACTTGCCAAGTGCTTATTTACCGCTTCCTGTACCGCTTCCTGTACCGCTTCCTGACCATGCTGATTAATCAGGTCGCTAATGATTTGTTGTAAATCTCCCATTGTGATTTTAATTTAGTTCGTGTTTAAAAATATGTGTATGTTCTCCTGTAAATTCTCCGTCAACCTTACAATACCCTAACCCTAACGCGTCACATCGCAACTGCGCCTGTTCCCAACTGTCAGCCTCGATCAGCGGGCCTGCGTACTCCGCAAATTCACCTGTATGTGGGTCGATGGCTTGTATGAGTGTGGTGAAGGTCATTAGTGCAATACTATCCTTGAAATTTGATTATGGATATAGTTGTCGATGGCTGTGAAAAGGCCTGACCACTTGTTATACGTGCTCTCCGAAATAATTATATTTTTTGAGACAAGGGGATTAGCATTCCTATCATATAAAGTCAAAAATATACTGGTTATTGCAGTCGAATCTCTAGAAATCGGAGATACTGTCCACAGATATGATCTGGCGGTATCCCCGTTAATTGTAACGATTATTGGTGCCAATTGCCTATAGCCTTTAACAACACTAATGCTATCATTTAGATAGCTTTTTATTTTGGTTGTTTGCCCCTCTGCCCCGATAGCTACTATCAGAAGCAATAAGATTATCAGTTTTTTCATGTTAATATCCTTCGAGTATAATAAATCCTGTTGTTGAACTGCCCGTAATCGTCACCGCTGTTGTGCTTAAAGAAGTTACCACAGACGAAGCCGGCCCGTTTGTTGTCACAATAGCAGGCGTATTTGTAAATGGGACAGGGAATGTATACGAGGCTGTACCATTTGCTGCATTACAATATGCAATAACCTTCTTATAAGACGTGCCTGCAATTGGCTGACTATAAGTGACTGTGCCACTGGTCGAAGCATTAACCGCTGTCTGATCCGCGTTAATAGCTAAATTGCCACCTATCTCCAATCCTATTTTTTGTAAACCGGTAAAGTTTAATGCAGTTAGTGTCCAAGTAAACCCGCTACCTGTACCGCCTATATCCCCTGCATTAGCCGAAAGAACATCGCCAACTTTATAATCATGACCATTATACCCTGATGTGATGGTCACCGCTGTAACAGTATTTCCTGAGACGACTATCGTTGCGTAGGCATCGCTTCCAGAACCGCCAGTTAATTTCACATTGGTATAAGTGCCATTGGTGTAGCTGCTACCACCAGAAATAGTCCCGGTAGATGCGCCATTGTAATTTGAAAAATTTGGCCTTACATAAGTTCCTACTAAAACATCATTATTCGCAGCTGCTAATACTTGAGGATTAAGTATTGTTCCAACCCCTAAATTGCCAGTCGAAGTTATAGACTGGCCTATAAAATTGATACTTGATGTAATGGAAGTCGGTGGAGTTCCACTAGTTCCGGTTCCAGACCCATTGGTATCTAAAAATGACGCAGTTGTCGACGTGAAATATGCATTTTCTCCTGCTGCGCTGGTGCCTCTATATATTCGATAAATATAAGCTCCGTTAACAGGAAGCCAGCTTAATGTATTAGAAGAAGTACTACCAGTTGATGTAACCGAAACCTCTGAAGAAACTCCCGAGGGCTTGCCGAACACATCGTATGCCACTATTTTATAATAGGTGGTTTGTGCGGGAATAGACCCGCCTGTTGTTAATGTGAATACCTTAACGGCTGTTGGAGTTGATATATAAGACCCCTTAAGTCCTCCATTTGAAAATACATTAAACTGCCCTGATGTACCATCGCTGATTTCAAAAGACCCCTGCGGGACATTTGCACTGCTAAAAGTTGAATTAACTATCTGTGTAGATATGGCTGCAAACCCTAGCCTACTAAATTGGACACCGTTCCCTGTAGTAAAAAAAGCATTATCATTTCCAGTATTCCCGAGTTCAAAAAAGACGCTGCTTTGTGAATCTGTCCAAGCATTAGCCCGTAATCCTCTGAATATCTGATTACCTGATCCATCCTGTAAAATAGCTGCACCACTGCTGTTTCCAGAAATTACCCCATTTACTGTCAACTTACCCGATTGATCGAGCGACATCATCGTGCTATAACTTGGCGTAGATGTTGATGATGAAGAATAACGCCAAAGCATCGACGATGTATTCCCGGATACTGACGGATACTCTTGCCAATCTATATAATTATCAGCCGAACCCCATCCGTGCCCCTGCCAATGCATCGCCGGAGCGTATTGTGATGTTACGCCCGATGTAGATAATGTAGAGTTTATTAAATTGAAACCATTAGTCGGAGTAGTTCCTAATGAATTTTTAGTTATCGTTTGAGCCTTAAGCCACGTATAATTTTGAGTCGTATCTAAAATAATGACTGTTGACGGTAGTAATATACCACGGCCTGCTGTAAGAGATGTTCCCGTCGCCCCAATCGTTATCGTTCCAGGCCCATACGTTACTGTTGCTCCGCTTCCAGCCACAAGTTTTGTCATCCTAAGTCCATGTGTGGTAGGATTGAATGCCATTAAGCTATCATTAGTTCCAGCTGCATCATATTGCGTTATCTTGGTACGTCCGTTTACTTGTAGTTTAAACCTAGTCGTATCAGAAGTCGTATTCAGCAATACATTACCTGTAAAAAACTGTTTTGGCGTAAAGGTTTTTGAGCCAGTAATGGTTTCTGAGCCTGCTATGTGGACTACATTAGCGAGCATAGCGGTTGTGTCAGTCTTTTTCAAATAACCGCCTAAATTCGTTGATAATCTGCCCTTGCTAACCAATCCTGTTGAACTCGTCGTGTCCCCAACTACCTTGATTCCGGCTGTACCGCCATTGAAGGTAAACGGTACAATCCCGTACCCGCCACTAAGTGCATTTTGGGTTGTTCCCTTACCGCCGCCACCGCCACTTACTACGGTGCCACCCGTAGCAGGGATGTAGATATAAGCTATCAGGGCTTTATTTGCGGGGACATCCGGTTGGGCAGCATCAGCGCCAAGTGTACCTGAAACTTTAGTCAATACTCCCGATGCATCGCCAACGATCAAATCATATCTGTTCAAAGTGGCATCCTGTGCATCGATTGTCACATTCGTACTGCTAGCTTTTGTTATGAGCAAATTGTTCAGCCTATATACGCCGGATGGCACTGTCGCCGTTGTTCCACTGATAGTTGTTGGAGACATCCCGCTAACAATACCGTCCGGGCCAACGACAACCGAAGCGTAGTATTTAGTTGATATAGTCGAAACGGTATCCACATCCATAGTTCCAGACCCGGTTATTGCCGTGTGGCTTACAAAGCCGATACCTGGCGTAATAGATGTAACTGTACCAACACTGACATTTCCACTGCCGACCAATGAGTTTGAATTGACCGTTTTGATGTTTGTTCCGCTGACTAACGTTGCTTGCTTGGCATTTAGCGCTGTTTGGGTTTGCGCCAATGTTAAACTATTGGCAGTAGTCCTAAAAACGGCGCTATCCACTTTAGGCGCAGCGTCCGATCGCATGAAGGTAGTAGCTGAGCCATTCACGGCGCTTGTGCCTGCTGTGGCTGTTGGATTTGCGCCTGAACTTCCTGATCCTATCGCAGCAAAATTATCAACTACCCATTTTTTAGGTACCAGGGTACTGTCTTGAAAATTAGAAAAAGCTATCCCGCTATAATTAATACCCCTTTGGAATTTAGTGTCATAATATTTACCTCCTGAAATGGTATCTATGGTAAATTGCTGTCGCCATGCTCCATGCGTTTGTAATAGCGATATAAAAATATTATCAGGATGAGCATTTATTTCAGACTGTCTTTGATCATCGTTTGATTTCAGATATGCAGTTCCGGTTGCGTCGCCACCAACTATAGACGAGATACCGGTTCCGCTAATATCATAAGCCGATCCTACAAAAAAACCAGGCCCTATATCAAAATACGAACTAGCTGCGGGGTCAATGTAGGTTGAAAATTCAAGTGTATGCGCTTTTAGGTTTACAGTTCTATCCGAATTATGAATTGAATCGTCAAGTTTGTATAAAGTAGTGTCTGAACCTCCACTACCCCCACACGCTATACAATGTATCGTATCATTCACAATGCTGAATTGGGTAGTATCGAAGTGTGCAGCGTTTTTACGCAGCGTATCCAACAGCGCAACAGTCGTTACAATCTTAGTCGTATCCACACTAAACGCCTGTGCATTCAAATTCAGCCCGAATCCCGGCGTATAAATCGCCTGACTCGACCAGTACAGATGCCCTGAGCCATCCGTTTGCAATACCTGTGCTGATGTGCCGTCTATGCTTGGGAAGGTGTATTTGCCTGCAATTGTTAAAGTATCTGTTCGGTATGTCCGCGTCCATGGAGTAGCATTTTGCTGCGTTAACGGATTTGATAGTACGAATTGATTTACAGGCCCCGGCGGAACTATTATAGTGCCAGTAGGGGTAATTAATACAGCCCCTACGCGAAGATCGCCATGTGGTATGCTTGGTTCTACAGGATTGGGAGATAGCGCTCCTACGGCGATGTGAATGCCATTATTTACGCTGTCGGCATAAACCGTCTCATATCTTGAATAAATAGTATCCCGCGCTTGCAGGGTAAAGTTTGCAGGAGAAGATAGGGTATATACAATATTACTAATATTCCAACTGCCTGTACTCACCGTTAATGTTGAGCCAACGACAGAAAGGTTAAGGCCGGATAATACCTGATTATAGGGTTGGTATTGACCAAAGTCAAAGTATTGATAAGTAAGCCCATTAAACACCCACCTATGTTTGGTTGCCAAATCATAGTACATAGTTGCCTGAGGCATTTGAACTGGCTGCAATGGCTTCGTTTGAGACTTGACAACAAACGGGAGTAAAAGTAATATGTAAAGTATTTTTCTCATTTGTGTTACATATTAATAAAGACGTAAGGCGCACCTATCCACTCTATCTTAATATTATTTACGGCATTAGCGGCTGTATTTAGAGTCCCAGTAACCGTAGCTCCGGTGAAAGTTAATGTTCTACCGCCTGTCGCATCTTGGATAACGATTAAATCGCCTCTGTCACCTACTACGAAACTTGAAAACCCCATAGTTGAGTTACCAGTAAGCGTGTACACATTATAGCTCGTCTTATCGATGTCAAAAGTTACCGATGTTCCCGAAAGCACAGATGATATTCTATTTCTTAAAATAGTGGGGTTATTGTAGTTGTTATTGCCGTAAAGTAATGTTTTTGCATAACCGGAAAAATTATTCATCCCTATATAAGTGGTTCCGCAGCTATCTACATCTAACAAATATTTGGTCGAGTTCGAGTTGGCAAGAACGTTATTAGAAACATTTACATTAGTGTTATTCCTTAAAAATATACACTGAGCATCGTTGCCCGTACTGATCTGGTTGTCGTTAATCTGTAAATTCGGAAAAGTGGTTGTACATCTGCTAAATATTCCCGCAACAGTAAAATTTTCAATAGAATTAGCAAATATCTTACAATCAGCGGTTGATGCGTTAATTGCAATATCAATACCTTTCGAGTAAGACGATCCCGGAGCACCATTTAATTTATTACCCCATATCTTTAATCCGCCCCCATTTTCGTAACGTATCAACGCCAAAGTATTAGTATTGCCGTACAGCCAGTTAGCGTAAAAAGCCTGGTCGCCTGCATCCACTAAATTAACATCTGCGATTTTAACATTCCAATGATGCGAATTATAAAACAGGTTATCGTGAATGCTCCAATCCCACCCATTCTCAATATCAAAATCATTATAAAAATTAAGTATAGAACAGTTTTGCATTCTAAACCCTATGGATTTTTTAACATATATGCCTGCGCCTGCTGTTGGTGTCGTTTGATTATTTGTGATTGATAGATTATCAAACATCACATTGTCAGCATTTACATAAAACGCGTTCTTTGTGGTTGATGTAAATACTAATTGCGATACGGCATGATTATATTGCGTTCCACTGTAAACCGGGTTAACACCCCCGTAGCCCTCAAATGTAATTGCCTTAGTAACCAGTAACGTATCGCTTACAATGTATTTTCCTGCCGGAATAATTATCTTACAACCGTTAGAATTGGTACAAGCTGCTATGGCATTGCGAATGGCTGTCGTATTGTCTGTCGTGCTGTCACCTACGGCACCATAATCGATTATATTGATTACATATAAGTTTGACTGTTTCCCATTAAAAGTAGTCCAATCAGTATTTGTTAAATACCCATTTTGCGAGGTGGTTGCAGCCTGTGATGAAATAACGCCCGTACTATTATTGTAAAATATTGGTGAAGTTGCAGATATTCCTGTTCTTGATATATAATTAGAGGGATTGCTTGATTTATAATAACGGGTATCACCCTTTGGAAAGAAATTCAAAACGGTTTGAATAACGGCGGTATCTACCTTTTCAGTTACGTTAGCAGAGTTATTAAATGATCCCGACACAAGGCCCGTGCCAAAGGTTAAGGTGTTAGCTAATGTTCCGCCACCTATCTTAGCGTACCTAGTATCTCCTTTAGGAAAAAAGTTTAGTATGGTCTGTAGCTTCGTAGTATCAATTTGACTACTAACTGGCGCAGACCCGTTAAAAGAATAGGGTTGCCCTAAAAACCCATAAGTAAAGGACAGTGAATGCGTAGTGGTGCTACCCGATTTAATGGTGTCTTTTTTAATATTGCCACTCGCATCTACCGTAACCATCATATCTCCGCTTACAGGTGATTGAGGGATGGTTTTAATGCGCAACTTATCCGGTATAACTGTGGTTTGAGCAGAAGCACCCAACGTTACCAGCAGAAGTATCGCTATGAGTTTGGCGTGTAAGTTTGTAAGTCCCATTGTCCTGTTGATGAATTATCAAGTTTTTCGTATTTAGCAGGCACATTTGGCAATAATATAAGTTGCCCCCAAAGTGCGGTTGGGTATAACCCATTTAACGTAGCATTATCAAGCAATACTGAACTTGTATTAGTGATTGGTGGTGAAACGATATTTGCGCTTTCCGGCACAAAACCAGTTATTTGTATATATCCAGTCGTTAGCATACCAAATGTCCAAGTATAGCTATCCGGTTTATTTACGTCACCGCCTAAATTTACTATTGTTGGCACTGTACCCGTGTCTTGCTGTACCGTAGCGAATGCGTCTGTAGTCACAAAAAGTTCAACAATAGCATTATCGCCATATCTATCAACGTAAGTAGCTTGGAAATTACTTAATGACACCGTATCGACATTCTCAAATATAATTCTGTCATAATTAGCCTGCGCGTTAGTTACCGCAGTAACGTCATATACTACAGTTGAATTTTGGAAGTTCGGATCGAGATTGTTTACCGTAGTATCAAAACCTACCAGACTGTTAAGGCAGTTATACAGTGTCACAGTAGTCGTTGCGTCATACTGGCCTGTATTGTACTGATACTGCAAGGCATTTATATTTCTGTTTAGCCTGCGTATACTTGCCCAACTCAATTCATCATTCCCGACTTTTAACTGCGCCAAATTAGCTGTACACTGATTTGCCATGAGCAAACTTGCACTTAGTAAGGTGTTTTCTATGGATTGTGCTGATGGCATTAGCTCCCTGTAATTATAGCGTTTGCTGCAACAATATCGTTATTCGCAGCATTACCAAAACCGCCTAAGGCAAGGCGTAGTGCTGATGTGTTGTATAGCTCTGCGATGTCTGCGTAAGTAAGCTGTTCAGAACCGCAGTTGCAACTACAGCCTAATTGGGCTATGACATTCACGTATGTGCTTAAATAGATGCCGTTAGCTAAATAGTTCCTAACGGCCTGATAAGTACCTGTATTGTCAGTAACATCCAACGTAAATGACCAGTAAGCGTCTGCAGTTACCGGGTATTCAGCGGTAGCCGATGTAGGCGAGTCTATCACCTGCACTAAATCACCCAATGAATTGTATACGGTGAATGTACGGGCTGATACTGTACCTAGTCCGGTGCTGGTGTCGCTTAGAGTTAACACATTGCCTGCGGGGTTGCTCGAAACGCTCATTGATGCTACTACTGCCATTTCTTAATAGTTTAAATAGTTGCGCCAGCAATGTACAGAAGGGCACTATAGTCTAAATATGCGTCTGGTATTTGCAATCTTATAATAAGAGTGTCTCCATTGGCTATACCTGAGTCAATTGAACCGAATAGGTATGTGTAAACCGGAAGCCCCGCTACGTAAGATAATGTACATGACACAACATTTACCCCCAATGTCAAAAACTTCCCTGCATTAGTACTCCACACGCTTTGTAACGAAGACACTTCAAGGTCAAAGCCAGTGATATTAGAAAACGTTAAGGTCTTTGCTGAGGTGCTTAAGGCCCAAGTGTAAATATTGTTCTTATTACCCGCTAATACTGTTGCCATTGTCTTATTGTTTAGGGGTAAATATAGGGAATTTATTCTTCGACTTTTTCGATGTCATAACCCCCTGTTTCAGAGTTGTGGTATTTGGACAGGACACGACGTTTACTAACTTTTGACGCCATAGATTTAAGCCGTTTAGTCAGTTTCTCTTTTTCAACTTTATTAGTCGTTTTGGCTATCTCCAACTTGATAGCTTTAGCGCCTTCAGTTTTCATAAAGTCGTCGTAGAACTTTTGACGTTCCTGTATCTGTTGGTTGTTGAGTTTGTATTCATGGTCGCCAATCATAATCTTATCAAATCCCGGATGAGGATTTTTTATAGGAACTTGTTCTCTAAGCCCAGGAATCCCCTCTTTTACCGCATCAAGAAGCCCTTTTGGTGAACGTTTTATTGGTTTACCTTCCTCGTCTTTATCGGTATATTCAGCTATATTTTTAACATCCGGTGGTATCACCAACGAGCGTAACATATCACCTGCCCACGATGCCGCTTGTTGTCTGCCCTCCAATATACGCGCTACATCCTTTGGTGCTGTAAAAAACGGGGTGCTTTCAGCTAAATCTCCTGCCTCTGCCACGCCTGAGTCAGCCAATCCAGTGGCTATACCCTGCGCATCTTGCGCCCTTTTTACAGTAGCACCTAATTGCAATATAGATAGTAGCGGGGTGTGCGTCAAAAAGTGAGGTAATTCAACGCCAAACAATTTAACATCGTTTGATTTCAACCCGTATTTATCATCATTTTTCCCCTTAGTATACAGGCCGCCAAATGCTTGAGGATTTAAATATCCTAATGTTAACAATCCCATGCCTACACCTTGTCTTTTAAATACGCGCATAACATAATCTGCCTCATATGGCTCAAGTTGACTTATTCCTTTTCGCATCAGTGTAAATGCGACTCTTGCAGCTCCCAACACAGGTACGTATTGTGACTTTTCAGATAAATAGTTAGTAGGCACTTTTACGATTGGCAATAGGAATTTTAATACAGAAGCTGATATTTCGCCTGTTTTTCCGAAGCCTTTTTGCTCTAAAGCAGGTGATTCAAGGTAGCTTAATAACATCCTATACGAGTTATTCGCTAAATTATCATTCATGAATATGGCCCTGTTCGCGTCTTTGTACGCTTCGATGCCAATACTCAATTCAACCATTGGGTCATTTACATTAAGCCCGTTTTTTTCAGCATATTCAGTCCGTAATTTTACAGACCTGTTAAATTCATTGTATTTTGCAAATTCTTTGACGGCACCGTGAATATTACCAAATATATTCCACAGCCAATGGCCAACCTCTGCATGTTCTTTTTTATTGCCATATAGCAAGTCAAGGTTGTCTAATTTCCCATGTAGCTTTTTATTGGCTTCTTCCCATGTATTTTTATCCCAAATAGATGAAAAAGCCGATTTTTCAGCGCTTCTTCTAAATCCTGACCCTTCGCGTGGTGCGCGTTTTGCAATTTTGGGCACAAGACGGCGTATACCACTACCTGCAATTTCGTGTAATGGAGTACCAAGTACTCTATATATAGCCGCTGTGCCTATTTTGACAATTGTTGGTATGGATGTCAACAATAAGCCGCGTCTGTATTTAATTAGGGTATCAATTGTTTTTTTAGTCTTACTTCTATTAGCAAGCCTATCTTTTTGAAGCTCCAATTCAAACTCATGCCTGACGCGCTCTAATTCAGCCTTTGATTTTTGGGCTTCCCTATCCAATAAAGTTGGCGCTCTTTTCGGCGTTGGCTCAAAATCTTTCTCTGCTATCCTCCGCTGATATTCTTTTATTTGGTTGACTGTACGTGTTTTGATGGCTTTAAGTGAAATTTCGGGCTGCAAAAGTTCACGTACCTGCTTTTTAAGGTCTGCTATTCCCGAACTAATCTGCGCCTTTTTACGTTCTGGTGCTCTGTATTCTTTTGCCTGCAAGTCCTCTAACTTAGACAGTAATTTGGCCTGAGTTTTTAGTTCGGCCAACTTCTTCTCCAATTCAGGCTTAGTTTCGCGCTCTACAGGCTTTCCGTAACCGCTTAAAGCGTCGCGGATAGCGCGTTTGTCATACTCCGACAATTGCTCATGTATCTTATCAACCAAATCTTCCAATTTATCAATACCCTCAGCAATGTATGACTTAGCCAGCTTTGCCAGTTCAGGTGAAATTTTGTACAGTTCCGCTACCTGCTGCGCGAATGGTATGGAAACATTCAAACGCTCAGAAGTACGTGCAATTTTTAATTTAGCGCGAATGTCTTGCACTAACTTTTCCCGTGTTTCTCCGCGCTGCTGTGAACGTTGCCCTCGTGCCTCTTTCCTTGCCTCGGCCTTCAACTTCTCAATCGCCTGCCGTTCTTGTAAATCACGGTTTTTCTGCGTTAGTTTATCAATGGTAGCCTGATACTCCTTCTCCTTTTTGGCGTACTCCTCATGTACCTTACGCAAATCCTCCCGCTCATCCGCCGTCAACTTACGCCCCAAAGCCACCCGCTTCTTCGTTTCCAAGTTAGTCAATGACATATCATCCCGTATCATCATTTTACGGGCGTTTAAGCCTGCTGAGGTCTTTGAACCAACCTTGCGCGACACTTCCTCGATCTTCTGTAAATTATCGCCTGCTGCGTCTAATTTGGCCTCCAAATCGGTTGTATCATGCCCGGCATCCTGTGCTTTGACAATTGCTTCGTTTACGCGGTCGTACTTATTTTTGGCTTCGGCTAAAGTGTGGGTAATTAAAGCCACTTCGGTATCGTCTACCGCACGTGGCTTATTATGCAATTCATCTACCAATTCACGCCCTGCATCGGGGTTTTCGTCGAGTTTTTTCATTGCGCCATCCCAAACCGTACCGAAATCCTTACGTGCTTCGGACATGATTGGAGCCAGACCTCGTTTCTCCCTGTCTGTATCTATTTTTTTGTTTTTGATGGACGTTTCGGTGCCTTCTTCTTGTTTGACTTCCCTGCTACGTTCAGGGCTATTGCCACCGCCTGCCTCTGTGGCTTCCCTGCTGACATTTCCGTTTTGATGTTGGTCGATATTGTTTTGCGGCTCGACCCTTTCTGTAGTGGCATTACTTACTTCTTTTTGCCCATTTTCTTCATTGCTGGCTTGGCTTTGGCGGTTACTTTCTTCATCGCCTTTTTGTCCTGTTTCTTGTCCATTTTGCTGTTCTCGTATTTCATTTTTTTGCTGTTTTGATGTACGTTCTAAATTTTCCAAATCATATCGTGACGGACTAATCTCCTCGCGAGTCCCGTCTGTAGTCTTATAAAATTTGCCTGCTTCCTCGTCCTTGCTGTAGGTAGTTCGCTTCCCTGTTACGAGTTGCCGTATCTTATCATTAGCCTGGTCAATCTTATCAGTCAAGTACTGCTCATGTGAAGACGCTGTTTCTTGCAATGATGGGTCAAGTTGGCTACGTTGCGATTGCAATTCATCCAAATCTTTCTGCAAATCGTTTCTGTCCAGTACCAATCCAACTGCCTTTTCTTTCTTCGGAGTCGCCATGTCCGGCGGGAGTGACTTAACTGCGCCTGCAATTTTATCTACATGGTCTTTGGTAGCCTGTACTTCTTCAGGTGTCCATCCCTGTTCCTGACCATGTTGCTCAAGTGTAGACTTCACGGATTCGGTATCGTTAGGGTGGTCAAGCAAGTGTTCAACTACGCTATTTTTGTAATTAGATAGGGGAGTTAATTTAGTCAGTTCACGACCCATCGGTATAGCAGCAAACAAAGGCGCATCTTGCGTAACCATTTTGTACTCATTCGCGGCCAAATCGCCCGGAGTTTCATTGAATACTGGTTTGTTATTAATAGCGTCTACGGCCTTGTGCAGAGCAAAATTGCCTACGTTGAGTTTGGTTAATGATGAAACAGTATTATTATAGTGTGACAACGCCTCTAATGGAGCGCGTTTTAATTTTTCAGCAAATGTATTAGCACCTTTTTCTAAAAGCGACTTAAATTCGGTTGATGACAGGTCTTTTCCTGCTGACTCTTTTAGTGCATCTAAAGCAATTCCTGTCGCAACGTTGCCTTTTAGAGCAGATGGCAACTTGCCGAATATTTTGAGGTCTGACAGCGCCAAATTCACCACACCAGTACCCTGTATGAGCGCTTCTTTTGCGATAGGATTGTCGATTTGCAATTTATCAGCCAAATCTTTACCCTGACCTACGCCTTGCAGAAACATTAATGCCTCTGGCGCTTTTGAAGCCGCTCCCCCTGCTATGGCAGGTGCAAATTCTGCCGCCATCCCTGCCGCTGATAGGACTTTACTATTTTCAGCCTGTGCAATATCATTCTTCGTTTGGCCTAAGTTAGCTGCCTCGGATAGCTTGCCCGTGACAATGTCATTACCAATATCTGCTGCGGGGCTGCCCATAGCCTTATTCCATTCGTGCGTAGCACCCTTAATAACATCTACTGTTCCGCCTAATGCTTTGCTTGTCAGATATTTTGTAGCTCCCACAACTTTACCAACCGGAGTATCCATAAATTTCCAGTGCGCTATTTCTTCGTCTAAAGGTTGGCGCAGTTCGTCCGGCCGCCTGTTAGCTGCCTGACTTATCTTCTGCCATGTCTCTTTAGTTTGTGGGTCAAGTTTTGCATAGTCGCTTTGTAACTGCTTATTAGCCTTATCTACAACAGCTTGCCTATTTGCTTCCTGCTGTTTTTTTTGGTTGTCAATATACTCTTGTATATATGGAACAGTAGATGGCTCAGTAAGCGTCTGGATACTTGGGATAGTCCCTAATCCACTTGGCAATGAGGGTGAGGTAGAGTTTGAAGCGGGCGAACTGGGATTTTTTTTTACTTCAGACCCGCCATATTTGGCAAATGGGTCGCCTGTCGAAGTGGTTTTTACTTCACTTCCACCATACTTTGCAAATGGATCACCTTCAAATTCTTCTGCCATTACTCGTTTAATAATTCCGCATCGGGGTATTCACTCTTAAACTTCTTTAAATTGCCTACTGGTATCTGCCCTACTTTCCCATTTAGCCGCACTTTAACCATGCCACCTTGTTGCGACTGCTGCTGTCCGTAAACAGGTGTTTTATTCAGCCCACTCAAGGCTGTACGCACATCTTTTTGATTGGCTACGTTTTTAGGCAGGTTTTCGTAAGGAACGAGATGGCTTGAAACGACATCTGACCCATCTGCTGACTTTTGCTGAACATGTACCATGCGTTTATACACCACATCATTTGGATGCTGCTTAGCCCAATTAGGCTGCGCTATTTGTCCAGTTACCTTAGATACAGGAAAATCGCCTGCTCCCACTATGGAATAAGTATCAGATGAAGATAAGGACTTTTCTGGCTTACCTGTTTCTAAATTCACCCCGACTGCTCCTGCAAAGTTTTTGTTAGGCAGCGATAGCGGAACATAATTTGGTGCATGAACTACGCCAGTTCCAGCAAATGGTATCGTTATACTTTGCGGCTGTGCAGGTGGGCCATTCTGCGCGTTAGGGTTATTTTGCCAATCCCAAAGTTTATGTTCGTAATATAAATCTGGCCTATAATTCGGCTTAAACTCAGGCTTAGTCTTTTCGTTAACCGCTGTTTGTAACTGCCCATTTGGCCCAACTGTCAAATCTCCTCTATCTATAGCATTCTGACGTAACCTGAGCATCATAGTTTCCTGCGGGGTACTTCCGTTTATATCGGCATACCTCTTGTCAATACTTGCTCGTATGTCAGGTGAAAGAGTATACATGTGAGCATGTGTAGCTAATAAATCCCCCGGCTCTACCTGGCGTTCATTATGCACCACTACACCTGTTTTATTACCTTGTCTGTCTCTGCCCTGTGATTGTATAGGATTGCTCCATTCCTGCTGCTTAAGCGCCTCTTTATTTGCAGCGTCAAAACCTTCATCTACTTTCGTATGATCGATATAACGCTCTAACCTATTGTAATTATTGCCCGGTATAAAATCAGAATGCGACATTGGTGACTGCATGGATTTTATCAGTTGTCCATGTGCCTCATCGCTAAACATATGGGGATTCTGAAGTAACATATTAGATACGCCATGCTCATTAGCCGCCTCTTTTTTACTCTCGTAAATGAAGTTATTCAAATCATTGTATTTCTGCTGCGCTGTTGCTAATTGATCTAAACGCTGACGGGAATTAGTCGGAAGTTGATTGGCCTGCATCTGCGTCTGCTTCCAATCGTTGTATTTATTGATATAATCCTGCCTATCTGCATCGCGTATGGCTTCAGGGTTAAGTTTGGATGCCTGATTTATTAAATCCTGATCCTTCTTAGCCTGTTCTGCTTTACGCTGCGCAAGTACATTGGTAAAAGCCTGTATAGCGGGAGTTGTATCCCAATACGCACTTTCGCCAACACCGGGAGCGATATTTAGATGATTGCCTGCCATTAGAATTGCTGCCAGTTAGTACCGATGGGGACAGATGGTTGATTTTGATAGCCCAATCCCGGACTGTTCCAAAACTGTTGTGGTATTTGCAGGTTGGTCGCAGTTCCGGGTGCTAAACTGGTGGAACTTTGTTTCCCGAATCCTAAGTTATTACTTGCCAAACCACCTGCTAACCCTGCTGCGCCATTCAGCGCATTATTCCAATCCTGATTAGAGGCTGACCGTAATGCCTGCGCCCTATTAAAGTTTTCAGAATACTTATCGAAGTCATTATACTGCTGCGCCTGCAATTTTTGATTCGCAATGGCGTTATTAGCCGCCATCACAGACCGATTGCCCTGCTGTCTTGCCAAAGCATCCTGTGCGTTAAGTTGCCCTATGGAATTATTTCCTGCCCGAACTATAGCCGCCAAGTTACCGCCCGGATTACCAGAATTACCCAATGCCGATACCGCGCCTGCTTGATTTGAAGCAATAGCGTTCTGCTGCTGGTTATACGCCTGCTGCGGCAGACCTATTTGAGCCATTTGTTTCGCTAAAGCCAAATTCTGCTTATACTCATCAGGTATCTGATAGGTTGGGCGCGAGTTGCTTTTTTCAAGCTGATTGGCTTTGCGAGAGGCCGATATTCCTTTAACTATACCAGTTCCTAATGAAATTGCGCCTATCCCAGCGCTAACAGCGACAAATGACATCCGTTTTTATATTTAGTGCATTATTCGACCAAATATAACAATTAAGATGTAATGTATTTATTAATCAAATTGTACTGCTTTACGGCCTCTTGGTAAGCGTATCTAGCTTCTTCTTCTGTGTTATAACATCCTAGTCCAAATGGCTTGCCGCCATTAACGAATATGGCTCTCCATTTTTTATTATCTTTTCTCCAACTTACCCCTGTGTACTTTGACGTCTTCTTTGATATATCTACAGCATGTGTACTATTCTCTCTTGCCGACACCCACTCTAAATTATCAACTCGGTTATCGAAATTAATACCATTAATATGATTAACTATGTATTTGTTATTGGGGTTAGGAATAAATGCAATCGCTACCAATCTGTGTATAGAAAAGTCGCATAATTTATCATTTTTATGGAGTGTTACAGCCAAATATCTTCTTCTTTCCCTCGTGGCTAATAATTGAGGCTTTGTATTTTTAACTCTACCTAAATTACTTACAAAGTACTTTCCCTCGTATCCTACTACGTCTTTCCAAATTTCTCCCTCTAAATCAATTACAGGAGGCCAGTCTTTTCTTTTTGACATAATTCGCAAGTATTAAAAAAGCCCATCGACCTTTCCCCGCTTGCGATCAGGTACTCAGCCAATGGGCTTTAAATGTTTTTTATTATCAAACTTCCTCGCAAGACATTTGATATGTAAATATACTAAATAATTTCTCTTTCTTCAATTAAATCCTGTTCAATTCTCATTAATAATGCCTCTTTTTTAGCTTTTGACCAATTATTTTCCTCTCCGGTGATATACGGCAACAAATGAATTGTGGCCCATCGGCAGTCCTCAACGATATGAAGCACTCGCCTTGTTCCGGCAGGCGTCATATCAATATAAGGCGCTTCTATCAGCCCAAAAAAGTCATCCGCCTTATTATAAACAGCAACTTTTCCCTCAGTAACAATGAAAGGATGCTGAGTTTTATGAATCTTGCTTATAACAACCGTTTCGACTTCTTCGCCCTTTGAATTGATGCTTTTAGAAGGCATAAAAATCTGACGCACATAAACCCCTTTCAAGAAAACATGCTTCAAAGGACAATCTACTGGCTCAAATTGTGTCAATGCTACTTGAAACAAATCAAGTTCTTCATCTTTGCTGAGTTCAATAGATTCCATCTGACCAAATATAAGTAATTATCGTGAACCAATTGGCGAATGTCTACTCACCACATTTATAGTATAAAGCAACAAACTTTCTGCTCCGGTACTGATTAACTCAACAATAATATAATTGCCGCGAAGTACGTCTCCGTCCAACAGCCCCGTGTTGGCATCCCTGTTGAAGTTGGCAGCATATACGCCCTCCAACGCTTGCACATTCACCTGTGACACTCCGTCATCCAAAAATGATTTCACGAAGTCGATTGAAGCCAGCTCGCTTATTTGCCCCAAACTCGTCTGTATGCCATTGAAGGTCGTTATCATTAGTTCATTGCACTGTATTGACAGAGATTGGAAAGTTTTTGGTACAGCAGGCTCGATATTATTTACAAATTGTATGATAGACTGATACTGTACGCCATAAAAGTTGTTCCGACTATCGCTTCCGGCCTCATGTACGTAAATATCACCATCAAAACCGCTGAACACCTTAGTAAACATCGACATCGCCATTTCCGGTATGTATGAATAGAACGATACCCATTTCTTTGTCTTTTCGCTGAATGAGATGGTATTTTGCGCCTTGTTGTCGTTGATTGTTTCAACAAGCCGGATGGTGAAGTTGGTAATGGAGCAGTTCCCGTTAGAAAAAATGGAGAGTTGGGTGTCAGTCGCCACTTCTGTTTCATGAACCCATCCTGTAGTCGAGTGTGACGCGCCAATATTGGTTTCTACGATCCCGCTTGTTATGGTCAATATCTCAAATGTATATTCGTAGGTAGCCCCTATGGTGAGCGGGTAGCCAAGTAAGTAGATGCTGCCACTATTACAAGATTCGTGCGACGCTATGCTACCAGACACACTCCATCCTGTTGACCGGGCGACGGCAGTCAGCAGAATTTGTAATTGATTGTTCTCTATTGCGGAGTAAGTTGGCATTACATTGTTATTAATGTGAATAATACAGGAGTCGGATCATTTGAAGGAGAGCCTAATGTTAATGTATAAGTCCCCGGCCCAGTAAAAGGCTTGCTATCTATTAGTACACTATTTACTTGTAAAGCTACGTAAGTATGCCCTGGTATCGCAGGCGATCCATCCATAATCATCTGGTAAGTACCCGCTGTTAGCGTCGTATATGCCGTTGTAAGTGATTGACCCGGAACTAAATTACATGGATTATATCCAGAAGGTATGCCACTTCCGCTTCCATCCAATACACTGTCTATCGTGCCTCCATATTGAGCATACGCCGTAAAGTGACCAGACGCTCTTGTGGTAACTGTAAATGTAGCACTTTGACTATCAATAGTAAGCGTACAGGAAGTTGCTGTAGTTGCGCTCCCTGAGCTTGTCACTTGAACCTGAACGCTGTCTCCCGCGTTAACCGTTCCCGGTGCGTTTGTAAATGCGCCTCCGTTAATAGAATAAGCCGCGCCCGGATCACCAGTGATAGAAATAGTTACAGGATAATCATTCCCTGCCACTCCTATAGTATTGCTATTTTCTAACGTGCTTAACGGAACCCCTGTAAGTGGTGTAAATGCAAAAGGATTTACGCTTCCACTTCCGGCAGTCCAACTAAAGCAAACGTTTTTGGTTACTGTCCCTACGTCTGGAACGGGAAAGCTGATAACCATCGTGTCCGAGCCTACATAGTTAGCATCTGGCGTAAGCGTAACAACTCCAGTACCGCTGTCATAAGACGGGGTTGAGTGCGAAGGTGGCGTAGCAATAGTTATATCACCCGGTGCAATGGTATACGTCTCTAAATACTGCCAGTTGGCGGAGCTGAAAGCGAACGTACTAATAATACCACCCGGCTGTTGAATGGAAATAACATATTCATCATTAAATATGTCATACCACCCAATTATTTTATACCCCAATCCAAATGCAGCTTGCAATGTCGTTTTGAAATATTTAGACATTTTCAGCGAAATAGGGAAGCACCCATCACCTTCCCATCGTACAGGCTGCGACCTGTTAGGATCAATCCAGTAAATAACGTTATTGTAAATGGCCACACTCTCCTTTGCATCGCCTATTCCGATGTGTTTACTCGTTGTGTACCGGATAGGGTTAAATAGCTTTTCACTAACAGCAACGGTGGTTTTCTGCAATGCGTCGGTATACACGACCTGATAAACTGGTATAGAGCCGTGATTTAGCTGCTGGAGGATCACCAACTCATTATTCACTTGCAGCATCTTCACAATTCGCCCGTAGTTAGCTGATGTTTGGCCACCTTGCACTCCATACACATTTTCAGGGTAGAACCTTGTAAGCCCATTTCGCTTACTACCCAATACGTAAGTATCAGACCGTGTAATAACCGCCTTTCGTTCCGTTTTTTCCAGTTCGTCATTATAATAGCGTGGACGCCCGAATGAACCGAATGCGGATGGGTAAAAGTCCGAATAGTTAAAATCAGTTGCTAATACATCCACAGGTGGATTGGCGTAAGGAAGTAAAGCATCCGGCATTTGCCGGGTCTTGTAATAAACACCACCAGAAGCGAAAGTTCCTGATAATACATCGTGCTGCCCGTTAGTGATCGTAAAGCGCTCGCCAACTTCGTAATAAACCGTCCCGTTCAGAACCGCCGACGAAGATTGGTCTTGTGGCGCGGGAGAATATAGCCTTAAAAATATATTCAGCCCATTTATTTGTTGTCCATTATAAAGCACGTTGCCGCCAGATACCGTGAAGGAGGCTGATTTTTCTACTTTTACGATATAGGATGCTGCATCGAACCCGAAAACAGACAGGTTTACGCATGGTTGGTTGAAATATTGTTTAGTTCCGCTGCCGTCAATATAATAGTGCAAAGTACACCTGTCATTAACGACATATTCATAGCCTAAAATAGTCGATACGCCCTGTGTCGCGTATTCGGAATTGAATAACTGCAATGGGTTAAGTGAAAAGGCAAGTATATTTCCGGTGGAAGTCAGATCGCCAAAGTTTTTCGGCAAGACGTTCCAAAGCTGCCCGTTATAAACTACGTAATCCCCGGTATCATATACCGCGCCGTTGCCCAAATCATGGTAAGGCGTAAATTCAGGACGGGCAGGGGTTGTTACCTGATAAGTGTCACCTACTTTGGCGCTCCCATCATTCACAGCCAATGTTGGTGTATTGGTAGAAGCATTCCATGTGCCTTTGAAGTTTAAGATCGTAGCGGTAGTTTCCACTAATTGCGGTAATGCCGGTTTGGTTAATAGCCATTGGTAGTCTACTGCTCCGGCGGGTGCAGCCACATCATTGATAGTCCATGAGACTTCCACTGCCTGCCCGTTGACCTGCGCCCTCGACGGGGTAATAAATTGAAAGGAACTGTCTGTGCGCAACGGGAATGGCGTTCCATTGCTGTCCCTGTAAGATAATGCCGCCTGATAGGGCTGGTTATCCAATACGCTTTCAATTGAATTTGCTACAGTAGCTCCCGCAAAAAATAGCTGTATCGCTATATTCTGCATGGTAAAGTAAGGATCGTCCGTCCACGTGATACTATTGGTAGTATAAGAAGAACGCGGGAAAAATGGCGCGAATGCAGCAATTACTCCGGCTAAATTGCCATCCAATGCGCTTGGAACAGTGTAAGTGTAGTTTTTAGTAGAAGCTGAATTTCTAATGTCATATACAACGACGATGATCTTATCGCCTGTATGTGGAGTGCCACCAAGCGTAAAACTCATGATCCGTTTATGATCGCCTGCTCCACTGCCGGATGCGCCAGGAAAATAACTCAATACCTTCAGTGGGTCGGGATACGTTCCTGCCGGAATATCAATGTTGGGATCATACCCTATACCAGTCACGGTAACACTTGTGGTTGGCCTTTCATACCCTGCATGAATATCCGCGTTGGCTATGATTGTGCCATTTACAACCTCTGTTGCACCACAAGGCCATATATAGTCATAAAACAGGTCGGTTTCAAGTGGATTGACGGGGATGGTAATATCATTATTATAAAAGGCGAAACTATACGTATTTGTCCCGGAATTGTATGCCTCGTAAATCTCATTATCTACATCTACTGCCGAATGGGGCAATGCGAGTATATAAGACCTATCAACCGACTTAATAATGTTGAAAATATTAGTCCCGAACCTGCATGCTATGTTTAAAGTATTTGCCCGTTCAGAGCCAATGTTTACGCTAACAACAATGTAATTATTTTGAGACACATCACTTCCTAAAGATGGGGTATCCTGCTGATAAGGGACAATGCGCTTTGACCACGTACCCCATGCGGAATAGTTAAATTCAGCATTAATATACTGAACGGTAAATTGCGGTAATAACGCGAAAAGGTCATTCGATGGCTGTCCGTTATCGCTACCATACGTTCCTGTCGGTGGCGGTAATATTTGCGGCTTCAGCAATGCCAAGTCTTCAGCTATTAATGTACCGTATCCACCCGCAAGCAACTTGGTTAGATTCGTATACCCAACAGGCGCTTTCCCATCGTTCCAAATCAGAAAATCATCATTGACTAATTTTATATCCAGTACGTAATTATTCGGAGACAGCGCGAAGATGCCCACGTCGGCGGAGTCGGTCAGGTTTTCAAAGGCTATTGTCAGAACATTGGTATCGTAGTCCAATACTGCTATTTGGTGAAATCCTTCTGAATTGTAGATGAACCAAACGGATTTACGTATTTGCTCAAATCCCTGTGCGCCTACAATCTTATTGATGCCCGATGGAAGTGAGCCTTGAATTAGGATGTTTGATTCGATGTTGGTGATATAGCCATCTTCGCCTGAGACAGTTCCAGATGCTCTTATGTTGTATCCGACGATGAAGTCCGGGCGCTCTATGCGAGGTGGGGCGTCGTCGGTATTCATACCCGCATGGTAAAACTGTAAAAGGGAGTTGATTGCAGCCATTCCTCAAATTTAACATAAAATAGGCAGTCATTTTTGGGCATAAAAAAAGTCCCCCGGATCGTGTATCGCATGGAGACTTCTTAAAAACCAAAAACTACTTCCTTATGAAAAACATTATAAATATAAATAATATCTCATGCTTTTGCAACCATTCTCCAACTTCTGCGCTCAATATTTTGCATTTCGTTAAGAATAATTGGGTTTAGTCGCATTCTTGAGAGGCGCTTCTGATTATAATAGTCAAGTTTAAGTTTGTTTTTCTCGCCAATACCTACATTCTTCTTATCAATCTTATCCTGCCACCTCAGCCAACATTTCACTGCTTCCGCCATACGTATATCTACGGGGTAATCATCATTTTCCTCATCACTGCCGTCCGACATATACTCAAGCAGGAATTGAGTCCAGTTAAAACGCTCATTAAAAAGTATAATTCGATTAGTTTCGTCAATCTTGTATTCACCTACTTCTGCTGTTCCAGAACCAAGCCCGTATAGATTAAAAGTCGTCCCGCTATACCAGTAGTTAAGGTATGCGAAAGCGTTGTAGTCAACCAACCCACCATTCAAGCCTGCATACCATCCGTAAGTCGGCAATGTTGGTACGCCAGTGTTTCGATTGGTGGTTTGAGAAAAGTACTCGGCGTGATACATGGACAGACGATTATTGAGCTTAAATGTTGCAATCTCACCGTATGAGTTTACAACACCCATTTTGGATAGGGTTACATAGTCGCATGGCAGTTCGCAGGTCTTGTTGGGATTGATGTCGAGGAGGGCTGTGCGTATGTGATTCTTAACATCAAGATTAAATTCAACCTTCATTCCCCACACGCCTAAATTGTATAATCTTCTGAAAGAATGGCTCGATTCGTCTTTTGAATCAATGAGCTGACCTACTACTTCTCTTAATGTTAGCATATCCTTTTACTTTGACACGTTGTCATTAACGCCATCGGGGAGTACATTCCTCACCATATTCAACCTATTCAATATCTTATCAACTATAGCCGATTCAACCGATTTTGGTAAGTTCAGTGGCAAATCAACCAATTCTGTGCCGACAGGAACGCTACCTACCAAAGTTAGGTTCACCGTTGCTGAAACGAGGCTACTTACGTTATCCAAATAGATGTTACCACCCTCAATATAAGCCAACACCATCCACTTCGGAGTTTTAGTCATTTGCTGCATAAACCTGTCCTTATTCCGCATAGGGAATATCTGCGTCTTTTTATTGCCGTTGAAGGCTATATACGCCAATTCGCGCCCTTGAGGTAGTCCGGCAGGTGTATTTGGCATTGTGATATATTTTCTGCCTGTAGCCGACTCTGTTTGTATGGATAGCCCGTTGTAGGTGCATAAGAATTGGTCGTTGGAGTAGACGGACTCACCGAGGCGGTCTTGCTCAAAAGCATCCACCTTAGCTTGGTAGGCGACTTCCTGTGCAACGTACTCAGCAATTTGACGCAGGGAATAGTTTGCATTATCGCTGCGATAATTTTTGTAGTACCCTGTTAATATAAGTTCTGCGAGTTTACCGTAGCTGTCCGCCATTTTATTTGCATTTTTAACAAATATAACATATATTCGTAATAGAATTTAAAGCTCATGCCGGAGCAATCGAAAAGACATTTCAGCCCTTAGTGGGGGATTCCGCGGCATCGGATGAACTCGCTAAGGGTTTTTTAATATGGAAAAAGTATGTAGTAAATGTAAGTTATTATTGGATGAATCTATGTTTTCAAAAGATATAACTTCAAAAGACGGAATAAGATATACATGCAGGAGTTGCTATAGGGAAACTTATAAAAATTCAAGACAGCCTAAAATGGAAATTCTTTTAGAAGGCGAAATTTGGAAAGATGTAGTAGGGTGGGAGGCTTTTTATGAAGTTTCAAATTTTGGAAACGTACGCGGTAAAGAAAAAATAGTCAAAAATGTAAACGGGGTTAGAAAATTAGATAGATTAATCCCAAGAAGACCATTAAAGCCTCAAAGCAACCATTTAGGGTATAAAAGTGTTAATTTATACATGGATTCAAAAATGACAAAAAAGCCAATACATCGTTTAGTATCAGAAGCATTTTTGCCTAATCCTGAAAATAAACCTTGTGTGAATCATAAGGATTTTAATCCATCAAATAATCATGTCGATAATCTTGAATGGTGTACATATCAATATAATTATGACTACTCGAAAGAAAGAATAATTAATAGCATGGCAAAGGGGGAGGATCACTTTTACGCGAAACTGACCTCCGACGAAGTAAAACAAATAAAAATGCTTAAAGGAATTATGAGAAATTGCGATATAGCAAGAAAGTTTAACGTGTCCCCTCCAGTTATATGTGATATATTAAATGGAAAGGCTTGGAAGCATATTTAACTCGCTATGCCTCCATTCTTACTATTCGCCGTAGCATATCCTTCTAATTCTGAATCTTTCAAGAATGCGCCCATATCGGTTAAGAACATATAAATTATATTGTCTATGTCGATGTCCAACCAAACAGGGTCAACACTTGTTGCGGAATCATAAACCTGTCGTGCGTTAGTAATACTCGCAACTTTAAATGACCATCCCGTACCAACAGGTAACGTTCCCGTCAGCGTATCGCCAACTTTATATTGAAACCCGCCATTGGTAATTGTTACAGATGTCACAGCCCCGCCCGAAACCACTACTGTGCCACTTGCGCTATTGCCTGCGCCTCCTGTAAAGTTTACATTAGGGTAAGTGCCGTTCGTATATCCACTACCGCCAACAAGCGTATTCGTAGTGCTAATTGTGCCATTCAACGTATACCCCCAATAACAGGTAGTCGGATTCATTAGATACGTCAATGTAGCCGATGTTAATGTAGTTGGATAGAATTGGAAATAATCCTCATATTCCACGTAAATAGGAAACATTTCGGTTGGATATTCATAATAGCTGAATAGGTTGTCTGCCAAATCCTGTTTCTCAACACGTCTGACAGCCGTTGGAGTAGTTCCTACTGATAAGATGTAGTACGAAAATCCACTCCCCGTTCCGCCAATATTTGTAGCAAGGGCGCTTAGTGTATCGCCGGGTTTATATCCCGTTCCATTTGTTGTGACCCGAACTTGCGTAGCCAAACCGCCTGCTATCGTTATTGTTGCTATCGCGCCAGTGCCGCTGCCGCCAGTTAATGGGATGCCAGTGTATACGCCGTTAGTGTATGCCGTTCCCGCTGTAATGCTACCATTTATTGAACCCCCATTTTCATACATTATATGACTAAGTGAGTCTACAAAGAACAAATCGGTAGGCTTTGGCGCGTGTCCATTTGCGTCGATGGTTAATATCTGCGGCGCTGAACTGAATTTAGATAGTGAAGAACTGACTTTTATTGTAGATGGATAGGCGATGCGAGGTACAGGATCGCCATAACGGTACTCATTCTGGTTGCCATAAAGTTTTTGATAATAGCGCCTTTCTGCGAACGGAAAATTTTGATTGAAATTGACACTTGAAATCGTCCCGGTAAATCCAGACTTAGCTGAAAGCGTCAATGCCCTTTGAAAAACTTGGTCTACCGTCATAGTCCAAATATAACAAAAACAAGTAATGTTATTTTGTGTTGAGATTATATGAGCATTTTACCAATCTACATTTGGATAAGCACGATAGTGTTTACCATAATCACGATTCTACCGTTTGCTGCGCCAACGTTTGTATTTCATTGGGCTATACGCGCCGCTTGTGCAGTGCTTATGGTATTAGGATGGGTGTTGTTAATAAAGGATTTTATTCACTAAGCGCACGCAATCCCGCCTCATACATCATTTCCTTAATAGCCAACGCCGGACTACCCGGTGCTAACCGTTTCAATGCCTCAATATGATATTTAAGGTCTTTGAGGTGGTTGCGGAGGGTGAGGTAGTGGTTATTCATACAACCCATATCCGTCTAAATGTATTCTATTTATTTTAGACACATCATAAGATTGTGGCGATGGCGTTCTCCATTCTATTTTATTGTTAAGCGATTCATTTTTTAATTCATCGTAGAACTTTTTAGCCTCATCTTCGGTATCAAAGGTGTACTTGCCTTTAAATCCTTTTATTAATTTGGCTTTGGTGAACTCTAACTTGGCATTTGGCTTTTTCATAACCCATATTGCTTTAAAACCAAATCTACAAATTAATTATCTTTAATCAAAATTTAAAGTCATGGCAAAAGGAATGGGGTTCAAAGCAGCCCAAGCATCTGTAGAAAAAGAAGGTTACGGGAAAAAGGCTGCCGGAGCCATCATAGCAAGCGCAAGCAGAAAGGCGAGCCCTTCAGCGAAACGGAAGAATAAAAATTTAAAGAAGGTATTGGGTAAGCCTAAGAAAAAATAAAGCCCCAAATTTCTCCGGGGCTTTACCAATTAATCTTCAATCATCTTTCGCAACTGATTATATAGGTCAGTGGCTTTTTGGTCATTTCCCATCACCGCTGCGGATAGTTCCTCAATGGTGCTGTCTGTCCTCAAGTCGTATACTGGCCTGTCAGCTTCAACTAAATACACATGGCCGGGTATTCTCGTGTCAGATATGATATTCTGACCAAGCGCCGTCATAAAGATGTATTTATATTTGTTTTTAGGGTTAACGAACTCGCGACGAAATATGCCGGGATTGCTTCGTGCCTTCGTGATGAAATGCTTACGTATAGCCTCGTCAGTTTGCGCCAAGTCTATTCCGAAAAAGTACGCGAGTGCATACATTTCCTGTGGCGTGGCTTCTCTTGCAGCTTTCTCTGCCTCAAATTGCTCGTCCAATTGGCTCAGCACTTCTTTATCGATCTTATCCTGATCCAACAACCTGTACTGATGCGGCACGTTCTTTAACGGCCTCTTACAACCCTCGAAAGCATCATTCAGCATAACAGCCTGCAATTTGGTCTGTTCATGCTCAAATACGCGCAATATCCCATTACGGAATACGATGTCATTAAGGTTGCTTGCAATTTCTTCTTTGGTAGGTTCGGGGTCTATCTGCTCATCTACCCATATGGTTGGGAAGCCATGAAGATAGCGCCATCTTCGTGACGCGCCCGGTTTTGCACCTTCTCTTGGGACATACGTTGCGTCCCATGCTAATCCTGAATTGACTACAGCGAAGAAAGGCTGATAGGGTGATAAGATTTCCCCGCCTAAGTCGCCCATCTTTGCGGAGATCGGCTTTTGCTTTTCGTGGGTTCTGATAAGTTGGAAAATGTACTCTTTGTGCAGGTTCGGAGCGTTGTTAATTCCTGCGATGTCCGGTTCTGCTGTTCTTTTAACGAAGTTCGGATTTCCGCGCTTCTTTTCGATAGTTGCCATTTTAATTGTTTGTATAGATTAAGTTAAAAGGGACAAGCTCACTTTCCTGCCCCTTTGATAGTATTACTGTTTGTAAGTAGTCAGGTACTGAATCGCGCCGTACAGTTTAACACCAAAGTAAGCGATGTTATGGTACGATTTGTTAGCGATAGAACCGTTCGGGTTATCTGCATAACCACCTGATTGCCACATGTGCCATTTGTTAGCACCGCCAATCTGCTGATAAGTCAGGCAGAAACGAGGTACGATGACCTGTGTTTTCTGATCTTGACCTAAGCCAGTGGTTTTGCCTCGTGGAACCCATAATGACAAGTTGGACTGAATACCAGTACCGCTTGCGCCGAACATGAACTGTTCGTCGAAGATTTGGTAGTTGGTTAAATTCAGTTTACGATTGTACATGGTGATGCTTTTGAAATTAGCTTTGATGTCATAACCACCCATAGGCGAGCCTTCTGCGTAGATAATAGCGCCATTGTTAATTTCATTGGCGATTGAGTTCTGCATGTCTTGGAACGGTAATTTCGCTGCCAAAACATCGTACTCTCCAGGAGCGCCTACAGCCGATAACATACGGTCAACCTGAGCCATTACAGTTTGAGTACCGAACTGGCTATAGTTTAAGGTCTGACCATTTGCGGCTACCTGTGCTAATACACCGTCAGATCCGGACTCATCATAAGGCAGGTTATTTGCCTGTATGCCGTTCATTAAGTTGTACTCGCGTTGCAGGTATTGACGCAACTCGTCTTTCTGCTGCTGGAAAGTAAACCATGCGTGTGAGCCGTTGCAGGAGAACTCCACCTTTTCCATCATCGCAAGGTCATCCAAAGTGGTGTCCCAGCGAAGTTCGGTGTTGTAGTTACTGTAACGGTCAACGGTAGGGATGATAGTTTCGGTAACATCCGAAGAACCACCTACCTGATAGAAGCCCATAGAAAGTAATTCTTCACCTGCTGCTACGGTAGCTGCTTGTGTAGAAACAATAGGGGTAATAGAAAATGTGTGTGCGAACGGAGTGGTACGGTTCACTGCGGTACAACGGGTAATGATACCTGTCTGTGCGCTACGAAACTCCATACCTACTGATGGAAGTGACAATGTACCGTTTGACCAGTAGTTACCTGCGCCTACAGTTACAGTGATACTTGCGCCTGCTGCGCCTGACACTGCACCTGCTGCGGTGACAAAGTTCAAAGCACGACCGTGTTCTTCGTACCAGCGTACCTGTTTGTTGTCTGATTTTTCTTCATTACCTGCTAATTCGTTCAAGCCGATATAGGGGGTAAAGCCGAATTTTTGTACTATCTCACCAAAAGCCGTAACATTGATTACGTTAAGGGAGTTGATTAATCCGTACCGGGTGACCTGCGGGGCGGAGAAACTTGCGGGGATGGTTGATGCTGCCATTGTTGTTTAATTTTTTTTACTTAGGGTTTAAATGTCCGAAGCCCAATAAGCCAATGTCGGCTTGTGGCGCTGTGACTGTTGTTGAATTGTTTTGCGACAGGTCAAGGTTCTTGATCTCTGCCACTGTTGATTTAGTCCCTGCGGTCTTTCCTTGAGTGTAGGCGTTAGATATGAGTGTAGCCATTTTTTTCAATTTCAGCACATCCCCGGCTATCTTTGAAACATTTTGCTTACCTTCTTTATCTACCCATCCCAATTCTTGCAGGATTTGGTTGCCGTTCGACTCCTTTAACAGCGTTGACATTTCTTTTCTTTCCGCATCGGACACCTGATAAGAGACATCCTCGTCCCCAACTTTGTAGGTGAAATCCTTTACTTCTGGAATGCTGCTGTCAACGTATGCCTGCCAATCTCTGCGTCCCTGCTCGATTGCTTCAGGTGTTGGTTGGTTATCTACTACGACTTCCTGTTGTTTTATTTTTGGTAGTTTAATTTCTTTTTTTGCTGATTCCAATGCAGCGCGAGCCTCTACAGCATCCAGCTTCAATAGCTTCTGATTGCGCTCTACAGTCTTATTGTGTGCCACTGCTTCGGCGTACTCCTCACTGTCTGCGTCGAGGACGGACAGGTCAATTTTAACCACATCGCCATACTGCATCTCTATTTTAAGTGCCGCATCTTCATCCGAATAGTGTGGATTTGATTTCAGAAGGTTAGCCTTGATAGCATCGTAGTCGGACATTTTCTTATAGTCTCGGTGCTTTTCGGAAAGGTAGTTGAGTAAAACGTCCTCTTTCCCTTCCATTAAGGCAGTGAAAAGCTCAGAGGTATATTCATCCATTTCAGGATACTTCTCGACTATTTTCTCTACCTCCTTAATGACTTCAACTGTTGTCGGTGCGGGAATCTCTGCGGGTACTTCAAGTGTAGGTTCAGCCGCAGGAGTTTCTTCTGTTACTACTGGCGGCGTTACTTCGGCAGTCACTTCAGCCGGAGTTTCGATTGGTGTTTCCGGGGTGTATACCGCGTCGGGTGCTACGGGCGAAAACATTGGTTCGTTTGCCATAAAATTGTTTTAAATTATTCGTACGCAATTTAAAACAATTATTGATGTACTTTTCGAGTTGCTATTTTGAGCCAGTTATCCCCTGCGCCTTATCGTACGCCCCTATATCAGTCCCATAATCCTTCACCTGTTTCCCTTCTGGTGTAACAATTGTTATCTGCGCTGTAGGGAAACGACTACTTAGAGTTTTAGTTCCAGGCCACCCATCGACTTTGCTGATTCCAGACATCAAATCGCCTTCCGTCTTAACGCCCTCGATCGGCGCGATTCTCCCCGCTTTCCACTGATTGACCAAATTAGTACGATAATCCTGCAATTCCTGCTGCACACGGGGGACTATATCAGTTGGCAAAGCGTCTTTGGGGTTGGCTAAGTTGAACTTTTGTAAGAGACTCATGCCAACCTGTTTATTGCGCTGATCCAAAACAGGATTGTTCTTCATATTATTAGCCTCAACAAAGCCTATGAACTTATTCCATTTAGCCTTGTCTTGAGCTGTTAGCGGTTTCGGTTTTTCTCCGTAATTGTCTAATGGTGTCATATCATTTAATTTAGTAACTTTACGCTATGAGATTCACACACAGGCATCGTCATCGTTTCAGCGAAAACCTTTATGTGCATATCAATGGTAAAGAAGTATTAACAATTAAAAACATTCAAAAAATGGCAATCATTTCAATTAACGTAGACGACAACCAAGCAGATTTGGAAGCCCTAAAAGCGAGAGTTCAACCCGCTGCTGACGCTTTAACAGCCGCTATTACCGAACTGCAAGCAGTTGCGACCGAATTTGCAGACTTTCAAATCACATTTACCGCTTCGGTAGCGCCTCCTCCGCCTTCAGCGTAAGAAATTAAAGCCTCGCTTGCCGGGGCTTTTTTATGCCGCTTGCCCTTGCTCCGGTTGTTGCTCTTGCGGCTGTTCCTGTTCCGCTTGCTGCGCTTCTGCCTGTTGCTGCTGAACACCTGCCGCCTGTGCCATCGTTTGTAAATAGTTCATTGCGTTGGCGTGGTCTATAGCGTGCTCCAACGGCAAGCCCTCAAAAACAAACGAAGGCAACGTCGAAATGCTTCCTCCTGGCTTAGCCAGTTCAGCCGTAACCAAATTAGCTTTTAATATGCCCAAGAACTTGGCATTTTCCACCATTAATTGCGTCTCCCTCTCTCTCAAATCAGCCGCCTCTTTCTGCGTTGCCGTAAACTGCGCCAACTGAAGTTCGCCCTGCGTCTTAGCTTGTGCCCCTGCAACTGCTGCCTGCGTATTCTGCTGACTGAGCGCCATCTGATTCTCCTGCATCGTCTTCTGCCGCTTATTAATCCGCTGCGACATCACATATGAAGCCCACTTAACGTTAGTTACTGCCAATTCCCGTATATCAAGCGCATCCGAAAACTCAATCTTATCATTAGCCAAGGCCGCCTGAATATTATTCTCCAAAGCAACCTGTTCTGTATCGCCAATAATAGTTTTTATCTGAATATCAAAGGCTGTTTGCCCCCAATCCGGCGTGGCTTCCAATTTCAGATATTCGACCTTGCCCGTCCCCAACGCCTGCCTATACCCATCGTAAAATTGTACGCCCCATTTCTTGCCGTACATAAGAATATCCCATCCGCGTAGCTGAACAACTTTGCTCGTGCGTTGCAAAACGTTTAGGAATGAATTGTAGATATAGTTAGAGGTGCTTTCGCCAGTCTGCTTAGCCTCCTGTAACACCTTCTGCCCCACAGCTTGGTTGCGGATGTTGCCACTGTCAAGTTCGTTGGAAATAATGTTGGTGATGACGAGCAACTCGTTTTGCTTCAACTGTTGCAACGCTTCCAACTTAGGGCTGAACGGCACTTGGTTAGCTTGTACTGGTACGCGCCTTTGTCCACCCTCTATCCCCTCATCCGGTATCGACTTATAGTAACGTATACCCGTTTGCTTGTATACCTCATATAAGCCCTGTGGTGACATTGTAGTATTCCCGCCATCTAAAGATATGTCAGACATCAATGCGACGTCTATATCGTACCCATCCGGTGCTGCTGCGGCAACTATCTTCAATTGCTGCAATTCATACAGCGTCATCTTCTTAACAGAAGGTATGAGCTGTTCCATCAAAGGCTTATTGGACATTTCCGTATTGTCGTACATATATACACAATACTGCGAAATGATTTCTTCCAAGTTCTTTTCAGGCTTCACCATGTTCTTGGACAACCCCCACCGCAAAACGTGGTTGGTGTCCATGATATAAACGCCAGTATAGGATACATAATAGGGCGTCGATTCCAATTCGCTGACGTCTGCATTGGGGTTGGTTACCTCATCCACAATAGACTCCCGGCCAAACTTATTGGTGACAACTGACTTTTTCATGTTGTACAGCGTCTTGAAATCCATCTCGACAACTGGTACGCGCCATGCATCATAAGGCCGCGCTATACTGGTATAGTAAAGTGGCGTCCATGTGAATCCCCACATTGCAGGGTTCCCGTATTGGCCTACAAGGGTATGAGAGAGGTTATATAACTCCTGCTCATCTACTTTTCCGGGATAAAGTAGGCGAATTTCCATGATGGACAGGTAGTATATCTCGCCCAAGTACTGCCAATCTCTAAAGTCGTTCCACTCGCTGTAAGAAGTGATAAGGTTTTCGGGCTTGATGCATCGTATCTTGATTCGCCCAGTTCCGTCAACATAGGTCTTTGTCCCGGCTATTCCGCAATTAATCAAATCATCTAACAGTCTATCCTTCACCACATCAGTAAAGCCATTCTCATAGAAAACGATGTTGATTAGGTTTTCCATGATGACTTCTTCGCGCTCTTTGTAGCTGAAGCCAAACTCCATATTGATGTCGGCTTCGGTTTCAGGATCGTTATCACTAAACTCTTCGGTCTGAACGCCCGATTGTTGCTGAACGGCTTGTATATCGTCCTTGTGTTTTAACTTGAATAATGCTGTTTGCTTGGCCGTGTCTCGTTTGCCCAAGGTGAAGAGATCGACCGCATAGCACTGAATAAGTTCGTCGCGCTGGTTGTAACGATCTTTTAGTCTATTAAGATAAGGCTTAAGTATGTTCAAACTATCGTAGGGAAGATTTAATACCGAAAACTCGCCGTCAAGGTCAAGGATGTCTTTAAATTCATCCATATTATACTTACCCAACGCATAGGAACGGTTGTAGTCAAAGCGTTGTTTGCGTTGGAGTCTGGATGTACCTAAATAGCCTGTTTGCCACTGCGCGGCAGCCGCTTTCATCATTTTTAACCCATAAGCCTCAGTATCTTTTTCAGAATCAGAATTTAACGGATTGATAGCGGCTGATACTTCATTCATTATTTGTCAATTTAATCCAAATATAATGTTTTGTACGTTACGAATTTTTTACTACCTTAGTATTGCAAATCGTGGTTCAGCATGATTAAAGAAATTAAACAGTCCTGTTTGGGATTGAAGGCTGAACACTTCAATTCTGACGGGACTTCTTTTTTATATGAAAATTTGTACGAAATGTAAGGTAGAAAAGGAATTAAGTGAGTTTAATGTTAGCTTAGATAGAAAAGATGGGTATTATAATAGATGTAGGTTATGCGTAAACATTACTAATTATGAACGAAAAAATAAAGTTTACGCAGGAGTAATTACTGAACCGCTTGTATCTTTTGAAGGAGAGGAATGGAAGACGGTAGAAAATTATCCTGATTACATGATAAGCAATTTTGGCAGAGTTTACAGCTATAGAAAATCTAGGGGGTATAATGGCAAGTTTTTAAAACAAAATAATTGTGGCGGATATTTAAATGTTGGGCTTTATGGAGATAACAATAAAATGAATACCGTATTAGTTCATTTATTAGTTGCCAATAGTTTTGTGCCTAAAATAGAAGGCAAGGAATTAGTTAATCACATTGATGGGGATAAATCTAACGCGCATTATTTGAATTTAGAGTGGGTGGATAATAGGGAGAATTTATCCCATGCATTCTTGACAAAAAATGTAGCCTCAAAATACACGGGGGTTCATTTAAGAAAAGATTTAAATAAATGGATAGCTGCAATTAGAATAAATAAAAAACTTAAACATTTAGGGGTATTCTTAAATGAAGAAGATGCCGCCCAAGCCTACAAGGATGCTCTTATAGAGTATGGGTTAACTAACAAATATGCCTAAAACGGTATTTTATCACTAATTGGATCATGATATTTCGATAAATCAATATACCCTCCATTAGCATCCTGCCTTTTCTGGCTATTCTTAAACTTCAGGAACTGCGGCGTACGCGTATCTTTCTTAGGCTGTTCACCTGTCTCCCATCCGCCTAACAGCGCCATAGAGAAAGCAATTACCTCATCTGACTTGGTACGGTCGTTCACATCGAAGTCGATTAATTGGTCAATCAGTTCAATAAAATATATTTTGTGCCAACGGGCGTACAGGTACGATACCAACACCTGAAATTGCTTCTGAAAAGCGTATGGGTCTTTAGATAGCGTCCCCGGTCGCGGTGTATGGTTTCGCTTAGTCGGGTCAATAGCTACCTTTGGCGTCCACATGACATAGTTCCTGAATAGTTCGCGAACAAATGTTTCGTAATAGTCCGGTACGTCAGATTCGTAGTTTACCTTGCACCCGAAGTACTGTAGGATAATCATAACGTTTTTATGGAAATCCTCTACGCGCCTTGTGCGCTGTGCATAGCGTAGGATTGGAAGTCCACTATTTTCGTAGTCATCCGCATTGCCTTTACGGAAGATGTACAGCACACCCATTGATCCCGGCCCTGAAACAATCGTTGCAGCAAACGGGTCACACCCTCCTACAAACTCCTCGCAGTTGAGCGGTCGCCACTGGTTAAGCTCTCCCGGCTTACGAGCATTGGACATAGTTGACTTAGGAAAATCCCAAATGAATGAAGCGTGTCCTTGCGGATCGTCGCGCCACTTGGCTAACCCATCTATGTCGCGGTAGAAGGTGACGGTTCTTCTCAAATTCTTAGGTGCTTTCTCACCTGTCAGGCTTGTTCCATCCAAATATTCTTTCTGTTGCTCTAAGTAGTCGTATATCTCTTGGTCGAATGTGCCGGAGTTTTCAGATACTTGGAAGGCGTGTTTGAGGGTTAATGGGTTTTTACGTTGTGCTGCTTTTAGCTTTTCATCTTTCAGGTTAGCCCACGTAGATAGAATGTACTCTCGCGCCAATTCCCTGTTTGATATACCATATTCATCAACGAAGGGCTGTTTTGTTATTGGATGATGTCCTGAAAAGCCGAAGTCCGCCGGGATGAACAGGTTTGTTAACATGGAGTTTGTACGATTTGTCTCAGGATTAAGGGTTGAAATCATACTATCGTCCCACGTTTTCTTTGCATTCTTGCCACCTCTGCGCTCCATTTCCTCTACGGTGGTAGTGCGTATAGCTTTTCCTACAATATTAGCACCTATGACTAAACAGAACTGTACTACGCCCCATCTTGTATCGGTATTAACATTGACAGCCTTCCCAAACTCGTCTTCAAAGTAAGTATGTAATTCATCGCCATCATACCCGTCTTCTTCAGATGCCCTAAAGTCAATAGAGCTATCTAATACCTCACCGTATACTTTCTTTTCCTTGTTTGTGCTACGTGTTCGCGGCTCACTAAACTCTAACACAGTAGCAGGACGTGTTTCTCCGCTATCAATAGGTTTTAACCAATTGGGCAATTTCTGCCACGACTTAATAAGTTTACTGAACACCAACTTGCCATCGGCATTCGTCTTGGATTGTATACCGCAACGATGGAAAGGATTGGTCATGGTTCTAAAATAAGCCAAGCCAGTAGACCATACTGTTTTACCAAAGCGTCGGTTGGTGATGAGATTACCGCCAGCCATATTATCCATCTGCTCTATCTGCCAAAACCAGAGCGAGGCATAAAGTTGGCTATCAACAAACCTCATCCGCTTGCCTTTATCAGTCCAGTAGTTCAGGAAGAAATAGTAGAAAGGCGTGAACCAATATAGTTCGCCATTGATGAATAGCCAATAGCCGTATTTGAACCGGAGTGCTTCGGTAACTAAAAACTCTTGGGATGGATCGCGATTTCGGTCAGGTTGTACCGTATAAGTAAAAAATTGCTCCTTAGCAGGTAAATTCCAATTAGCAATAGTCTTGTAATCTTTTGGTGGCTCAGGTTGAATTACTGTTATTTCGCCTATCAGTCGCTCGCGATCGAACCTACCAATGGCATCTTTAATCTCCTGAACCGTCATTTCTTAGTGCCGTTTAGTATGATGTCCTGAATATTGCGAACCTTAGCCCCTTCCGACTTCTCTCCCTCGCTACCCTCATCCGCCTGATTCAACTTCTTAATCTTATCAGACTTATCTAATAGCTTAATAACAACTTCGAACATATCTTCGTCGAGTAGATGCTTACCTTTCCCGTTACCTAATCGCCACTCGCGTAATTCGTTGGTATATATCTCGAAAATCTTATTCAGTTCTTCAATCAGGTTTGCGCTTGCTGTTTCCATAATATTCCTTAAAGCTACTAAATAACTTTTGACCTTTCAAACTTGGTACAATTGTCATTGCTTTGGTGCTGTTCCTGAATACTTCTACCCATCCCTCTTGCTCCAAGTACTGCATACGGTATCTCAGAACGCTATAATCCCACCCGAATTGCTTTAATTTAGGTAAAGTCGGGTTCTCGACGGTTAGAATAGCTAATAAAATGGGGAAGATGGTAATATGAATGCCGCTTTCTGCGCAGAACCGGCTTACAACGATGGTATCAGACACCATATCGGCAAATTCGCCTCGTCCGCGCTGTATGGGAACGGTCACTTCTTTTGTAACCTTCTTAACTATCTTAACTTTCTTTATTTTTGGAGGTTTAACAGGTTTGCCAAGTTCCTTTACACACTTATTGTAGCCGTACATGTAGTACTGCTTGCGAATCCGGTGAAGATTTAAGTTCATTGACTTAATCTTTGCCCTTAGTTCGGCTATAACTTCATGCGATAGCTTCTTCTTTTTCGGCATGGATAACTTTTCCTACAATTTCTTCTTTGGTGAGCCGGATGTATCTGTTTGGGTAGATAGTGAACTCATAGTTGTACTTGTCTATAGACAATACCGTGTCGCCAACTGCTATTTCGTCGGCATCGGGCGGTATGTGCGTAATCCGTACCTGCAAGTTCTCTTTTTTGCCACCCAATTCATAGATAAGGCCCGACTGTGTGGTTTGTTCAGGCGTATAAACCTGTTTACCTAAGTAAGTTCCTGGCACAAGCTCCCACGTCCCCGACTCGCGGAATGTGAAAAATACGTAGTCGGCTATGATGAAGGCTTCGTTGGTGACAATGTCGCCGCAGCTGGCCGTCTCGTGCGCCATGTAATGGACGAATAGCCTGTCACCAACCTTATACGGGTACTTATCATTGGCTGCCAACACTGTGCATATCTGCGGTTTCGTTTCGAGATAATTTACGTTCTCCTGTGACTTTTCATCATATGTGTCGCGCCAGTCATCGGGGCGAATTAGTTGAACACCACCAACATCAAAAATCTTATTGTGAGTCGTCTCAAACTTTACACGTATGCGGTTATGGATGCACTTCATGCCTTCAACCTTTCTATTCTTAACAAATTTACTTTAGACAATAATAAATTTTCTTTAATGTAATTCCAAGCCACTTCGTTGCTCTCTCTTAAATAATCACCGTGTTCCAAGTTGCATTCAAGGTATTTTAAGTCGGTAACAACCACATCTGGCAAATTATATTCTGGCAATCCAGTGTTGGCGAACACAGCCGACCCGCAGTAAGCCATTTCCAAAAAGAAGATGTTAGACTTGCTGCGATTAAACTTCGTATTAGCAAGTGGGTAGAATGCTACGCAGGCGTTTTGATTCATCATCCACTGCATATACTCCACCATATTCAGGCCACCTGTATAGGCAATGTAGTTATCGCCGCATCTGTTCTCTAAATAATGAAAACGCTGCCCGAAGAAAACAAATCGCCAATCTTTTTTCCCGTTGACCATATTAATTATTTTCTCTGGTACGCCTATGTCGTACATGTCTCCGTAATGTGAGTCGCCGCCGCGATAGGTAGCTATTTTGTTATAAGTGAACGGGCGTTTGTTACGAACGGGGAAGGCATGATCGTCGTGGGCATTTGGTATAACGTGTATGTTTTTATTATACAACCTGAACGCGCTCTTAATTTCGGGCGTGGATACCCAAACCTCATCAGCTAATGTAATGCAGTCAATAGTGGACTTCTTTTCATGTTCGTATTGGGTATATAGTGGATTCAGCGTACCCAGTGACAACGGGCTGTCGTCCCAATCTATTATCACCGTCTTGTGCCAACGCTTGGCGGTTTTGATAAAATCAATAGCGATTTGACCTTGTGGCCTCAGCAGGAACACGGTGTCGAAAGAATCGAGTAGTTGAAAGTTTAGTATTGAGTCACGGCATTCGACAAGAGTGAGTTGTTTGTCTTGTATATACTCGAGAGGTTTGATTCTATAGAACTCTGAGCCACCGTCAAAGAATTTGTAGTAAAGGATTCGCTTCATTTAAGTGTCCCCCTAACCCATCCCCAGTGCCCTACAACCAGCCACGCCGCTACAGACATAAGAACAACGAAACCTATCGAGGCGAGGATGGCAGGCCAGTGTTGTTTAATAAAGGTCATATTGATTTTCTCCTCAAAACTCTAAGGTGGACAACATTGCATACGAACTCAAAAGCAGAACTATCCCATTGGTCAAAAGCATCCTGAACGGATTGTATGCCTTGAAAATATCCGAAAGGCATGTGAAAGTCACAGCAACAATCGTCAATGACTAAATACCCACCTAATTTTACACACCTTGCGTAGTTATTAAGGTCGGCTAAAGCCCCAGCTTTACTATGATCTCCATCCACATAAATAATATCATACGGACGTGAGTGATATACTTGTTCAATGATTGGGGTTTCAGCACTTCCTCCCACATACAACACTGGCATCTCCAATCCAAAATCTTGATGTATCTTAGTGATATGGGCAAAATAATCATCCTCTGTCCATCCTGTGCCGCGTCCATCAAGAGGGGTTACACCATAGCAGGTAGCATCAGGGCGTAGCATCTTCCACAGTGACATTGTAGCCGCTTTAAAAACTCCCACCTCAAGTAGCTTTGGGTTTTCAGGAAGTGTTTCGAGTAACAATTTCCATAGCCACCAAAACGACCTTTCGCCCATGCCGAATACTTTTGATTCAACATATGTTCTATGGGCGTCGAGCTGTGGGTCAGCGTTAACCAACTCAATAAAATGCTCGTGTATCGATTGGTGGAAGGCTGGCACGTCTTGCCAGTTGTCGCGGAGTTGCTCTAAGGTCATGCTGTAGCGTTTGTGTCTAAAATTATATATTCGCCATCGTATTCTATGGTGTCTATATCTTGGTACTTACTTATAGGATCATATGAATCGAAATTCCATGAGCTTATTTTAACCATATCATTGTCATCATAAGAATCTAATTGCATTTTTAATTCTTTTACTGTCATCCCAACATCTCCTTTACTAATTCATCTAATTTTGGGTCAACCGATCTGCCGTTAGAGTGAACGAATATGGGCTCATTTCCCATTATTTGAACGCGACCATTGTTGTAAGTATATTCGCCTTCGGATATGAAGGAGTGGGAGTTGAATACTAATTGTTGTTTATCTAAAATAGCAGACGCACCCAATGCATTATACCCACTGTTTAATAACAACCAAATCATATTCATCCAAAACTGGTCATCTGTTTCATATTGTGGCTTATACCTATCCATTATTTTCATGAATAATTCAGACGTAGAATAGTACAAACCACTATTTACGAAATTAAATTCGCCTTGTTTTGAATAGGCTGACCTAAATGGTTCTAATATCGGCGGCCACAATCCTTTTTCACAGCTTAGCCTCATTCTATCAGAGCCACCACTTGATTCTAACTTTTTCTCAAACTCCTCCGGCGTACCAAATACCACAACGTCAAATGCATCTGCAAATACGAACCGATCCACTTCAGGATGCGCCTTTAAGTAATTATAGGTTTCAATAAGTTTCGTCCCAAACCCTCTCCATTCAGGAACGTGAATGCACACGAAATCCCACCCATACAGTTCCGCACTTCTTCTAAGGACTTCGGCATGCTCAGGGTGACTTGTGACAGTTATGAGTTTAATGTTTGACATATAAGTTCAATATAAAAGATTTTATGCGTTGCCACAAGCTCTGGTAATTTTTACCATATTTATTATAGTAAACATGTAGTTTTTCCTCATTAAAATGTTGTAACCCACGTCCGCTTCTTTTCCATTGGTAAGCATCCAACTCATCCAAATATTGAACTTCGCCATGTTTAATTAAAGGATGTTCTTTATCTATTGTATGATGCCCCGGACTTCCGTATTCCCATATTTCTCCCTTTTTAATGACATAAATTCCATTCCAGTTAAGAAAATACTCACCACATGTTATATACCCAAACTCAAATAATAATTCTTTAGTTATAAGTTTATGTGGTACTTTCATCTTTTCTGATATAAAGCCTTCTTAACCCCCGTTTTTAAACATTCCCACCCATGTTTCAGCAACCAATCGTGCACACGAGAATGCGTGTAGAAAAAGTCCTCAACGCCAATATCATCGAATACGAATGTTGCACCTGATGGAGTTCGGTAATGGAAAAAATGAACTTCAGAAAGCGCAGCCTCAGCAGTGTGCGGCCCATCAAAATGTATTGACGAATATTGTGTATAGTAGTCTTCGGTAGTAGCATACTTGGGAACGCCATCGCAGTAAGTGTCGAAATATACCAAGTCAGTCATCTTAAAATGAACAAACTCCACCGGTTTACCAATGATATGCGTAAATAAGTCTGCCATGCACTGCTTATACATATCGTTGGTATAATCCAGCCTACATGGTTCTATATTCTCTTTCATTGCGTAGGGGATATTTCCGTAAGGATCGATACCGATGTGGGTTTTGCCGGGGCAGTACTCTACTATAGCGTCCATCATGGTGGCGCTCCCAAGACCAGATCGTACACCGATCTCAACTGTAGGCGCATCTATGTGGGCAGACAAGCGTACCGCTTCGGTTAGAAATTCGTACTCACCGCTGTCTCCTTCTAAAGCCATTTTAATATTAAATTAACTATTGATAATACCAAGGCTATAAATACTATGATACCCGCGTTTTCGTTTAGCCACTTTTTCATCATTCAAACGGATTATAATAAACGTCCAACGTACCGTCCATATACTTATCACACACTATCGAAACCTCATTCATATGTTCGCCAGCCTCGCGCTTCTTCCACTCAGTGAATAACGTTCCACCCTCGTCAAGATTTACTATGCGTATGTTTTTCATGAAGGCGTTCTTAAACCCTGCGCACTCAGACCTAACTGACATCGTGACGTCATCATATCCATATACCCCAGGACTCCACATGTAGCCAACTTTCTCCAACATCTCCGGCTGAAACATCGTGCAAGTACCCATGATGTCCGAGTTCCAAAGCAACTCACCATCCTCAACTAACTCGCCATAAACATCGTCACGCTTTAGGCCAAGTATACCAATCTCGGGATGTTCGCACAGGACACGAACCATGTCATCAACCCAACCGACGTGTCCCGTAGTCCAGTCATCGTCACATTTTATAGCGGGTTCGCCATACTCATGCAACTGCAACGCTAAATTTATATCCTCTGCTGTACCTAAGTTCTTGTCGGGTTCCAATAATGCAAACCACTCTTCTGCCGGGTGCAGGC
>Ga0068857_100000090_pt1 | contig 52424 bp, 52 predicted proteins | sample KBSCornC72_FD_66591 | JGI IMG/M metagenome (GOLD analysis project Ga0068857, IMG submission 66591) | Corn rhizosphere microbial communities from Kellogg Biological Station, Michigan, USA - KBS Corn C7-2 | ecosystem: Host-associated > Plants > Roots > Rhizosphere > Soil ...
GGTGAATTTATTATAAATGGCAATAGCTTAGGACCGACAGCACCGACTTTGGCGGGAACGACACCCACGGCGTCCAACAGGGCCAGCCCCTCGCGCTGGGACGCGGCAACGACGCGGCGGTAGTCGCGCTGCTTCAGCTCCTCGAGCAGGGTCCGGCCGGACAGAGCGTTCACCGCATTGTTGAGGTTTATCAGCAGCTTGCCCCAAGCGAGACTGAGCATGTCACTCGACAGGCAGAGCTTCGCCGGTCCCTCCCCAACGTGATCGGAGAGTATTCGGGTGCGGGGCAAATCCTCAGCCCAAAGGACTCCGGCGACGCCTTTGTGGAAGCGGCCCTCGCTAAGATAGGCGACATTGTACGACACCAGCCCACGCGCAACTTCGAAGCGGTCGCCCAAGACCCTCTCAAGCACGTCGAAATTACGGATTCCGTTCTGGAAACTGATGACCAGGGCACCATCGCGAGCGTGGGTGGCGATGTCGCAGATCGCGTCTTCGGTGGAGCCGCTCTTCACGCACAGAGCGATAATGTCGGCTTCGGCGAGGGCAGACGGGTCGGTCCGGAAATCGACGTCCGAAAACGACGTTTGCGACCCGGTAAAATCGCTAATTGTGAGCCCAGTCTTCGCTATTTCGGCCGCAATTCGCTCGCGCCCGATGAACGTGACGGGCAATCCCGTGGCGAGCCAGCATCCGCCGATGAAGCAGCCGGTCGAGCCGGCGCCGAGGATCGCGACCCTATCCGCGGCCACGATAGGGTTGGACGCCCTGGTCCGGGAGCCACAGGCCCTCGGGCGGCGGGCCCGACTGCCAGAAGACGTCGATCGGCATGCCGCCGCGCGGGTACCAATAGCCACCGATGCGAAGCCAGCGGGGCTTCATATCTTCGACAAGCCGCTGGCCGATGCCGACGGTTACGTCCTCGTGGAAGCCACAATGATTGCGGAACGAGCCGAGGAACAGCTTCAGGCTTTTGCTCTCCACAATGGTTTCGCCGGGCGCATAATCGATGACGAGGTGTGCGAAATCAGGCTGGCCGGTGACCGGGCAGAGCGAGGTAAACTCGGGTGCGGCAAAGCGGACGAGGTAGAGCGCGTCCCCGCGCGGGTTCGGCACATAGTCGAGCTTCGCTTCGCCCGGCGATGCCGGAAGCTTGCTGGCCTTGCCGAGGTGCGTAGTCTCCATCGCGCGGCTGACTAGCAGCAGCGAGCGGCCACGCCTATCCTAGCACGATGGACGCGCTCGTTTCGACCGAATGGCTCGCGCAGCATCTCGGCGACGTCACAATCGTCGATTCCAGCTGGTTCATGCCCTCGCTCGGGCGCAGCGGCCGCGACGAATATCTGCAGGCGCACATTCCCGGCGCGCGCTTCCTCGACATCGATGCGATCAGCGACGGGTCCAACCCGTTACCGCACATGCTGCCGTCGGCCCAGCAATTCGCGACGGCGATGCAGCAGCTCGGCATCGGCAGCGGCGATCGCATCGTGGTTTACGACAACAGCCCGACCCGCACCGCAGCGCGCGGCTGGTTCATGCTCCGCCACTTCGGAGCGCGCCAGCTCGCGATCCTGGATGGTGGGTTCCAGAAATGGGTGGCGGAGGGGCGGCCGACCGAGAGCGACCAGCCAGATCACAGCCCGACGCGTTTCGAGGCGAAGCAGGACCCCGCGGAGGTCGTCAGCAAGCTGCAGATCCTGTCCGGCGAAGTGATGACGCCGATCCTCGACGCGCGCGGCGTCGGCCGCTTCGAGGGCAGCGAGCCCGATCCCCGAGCAGGCGTCGAGCCTGGCCATATCCCGGGCGCGTGCAACCTGCCGTTCGGATCACTCTACAATGCCGACGGCACCTTCAAGTCGACGGACGAGATCCGCCGCCTGTTCGCCGCGGCCGATGTCGATCCAACCCAGCCGTTCGTCGCGAGCTGCGGGTCTGGCGTTACCGCAAACAGCCTGATCTTCGCCGCGCACCTGCTAGGGCACGACGGAAACCGGCTGTACGATGGGAGCTGGAGTGAATGGGGCGCCGACCCGGCTACCCCGAAGGCGCACGGTCCGGCTTAGGCCAGGACGACCTTCGACACCTCGGCAAGCTCGCGGCGGATCTGGTCGACCAGGGCCTGAGCTGCTTCCTCGTGCGGTTCCGCGCCCTTCTGCTTGGCGGAGAGCAGGGCTTCGACACCGGCAGCGGTTGCTTCGACCAGCCGGCCCGAGCGGGCATCGAACCAGCGGCGCTTGGATTCGTCGGCGCGGTTCCAGCCCTCGGCAATGGCTTCGTCGTCGCCGATGTCCGACGCCGGACCGGCGAAGGGATCGACCAAGCGCAGCGCGTGGCGAACCGTCGCGAGCCGGGCGACGGCCTCCGCGTAAGGCTCGGGCCGGGGCTGCGGGGCCGATTCGGGAACAATGTGAAGCATTTGACCGCGAGTAAGCGGACGAGGTTAGGAAAGGATGAATCCTTTCCTCCCGAAGGGAGGGTTAAGCGCCCTGCTTTTCGTCAATGTCGCGCAGGATCCACCCGCGCTGCGGGATCGTCTCGATGAACTCGGCGCCGCCGCTGGCATTGCGCAGCTTCTTGCGCAGCTTCGAGATGAAAACGTCGATGATCTTGGGCTGCGGCTGGTCGTCCGACCGGCGATAGAGATGCTTCAGGAGCATCGCGCGGGTGACGACATTGTTGCGCGCAAAAGCCAGCAGCTCGAGCACGCGATATTCCATCTCGGTAATGCCGATCGGGTGGCCGTCGATGCGGATCAAACGCTGGACCTGGTCGACTGCGAGGCGCCCGCCACAGAGCGTTTCAGGCATTTCGCCGCCGCTCGCCTTGAGCGAGGCGAGCAGGCGGGACGCCGCTTCCTCACTGTCTTCGGGCGATACGCTGCGCGGCGAGCCGATCAGCGCCTGCTGGATGTCGCCGAGGAGCTTATGAGCTTCCTCGACCAGCTTCGATCCTTCGTCGAAGCGGCGGCGCGAACGGTCGAGCATCGATTCGATCTCGACCAGGCGAGCTGAAAGTGTGTGTTCAGACATTATTCTAAGGTCGTTCCCCGCGCCCTATAGCTTATTGACCCGGCTGTGCCGAGGCGATGTTCGTATCGGCCGCCGGAGCGTTCAAGATCTTGACCGTTTCGGCGCCCTTGTCGACGACGCGCGTATCCGGATCGCGGACGTTCGAGCGGATGCCGATTTGCGCGCGTTCACGGCCCGCTTGGTCGAGCAGCATCAGTTCAGATGCGCTGCGCGGCGCTGGCCCGCCGAACAAGGCGTCGATCGCCTGCTGCTGGGCGTCGGTCGGCGACAGGCCACCCGTGCCGGCAACCGGCGGGGTCAGCGAGAAGTCGGGCGGAATGACTAAAGGCGCGTTGCGAGCGACGGCGAATTCGTCCGGGGTCCCGCCACGCTTCTTGAACACCGCGCAGCCGCTGGTGGCGACGGCAGCGACGATCACGGTCGCGATGATGGCTTTACGCATGTTCGATAGTCTCCTCGGCCCCCGAAGATTGCGAATGTTCCTTACGGGTCAGGAACGCCCGCAGCAACAGGATGACGACGCCAATGCTAATCGCTGCATCGCCGACATTGAATATCAAAAACGGACGGAAGTCGCCAAAATGTAGGTCGGCGAAGTCAGTGACGTAGCCGTGAAGCGCCCGATCGAGAATGTTGCCGAGCGCACCACCCAGAATCATGCCCAGCGCAATCCGGTCGGTGCGGTTGTTTTCCCGGCCGATCCAGATCGCGACACCGATCGCGATCGCCGAGGTCAGGCCGACCAGCATCCAGCGCCCGACCGGGTTGGTCGCGTTCAATAGCCCCAGCGAGATGCCGTTATTCTCGGTGTAGGTGAACTGGAAGAAGGGCAGCAGGTAATGGCTGGCCCCGATGAAGTTCACGCCGAGCGGGCCCGTTACGACCCATTTCGACAGTTGGTCGAGCCCAAAGACAAGGAGGGCCGCGGCAAAACCCACACGGTACTTAGCCATTCACCACCCCGTCACAGCGGCCGCATAAATCGCCGTCACTCGTCACCTCCGGAAGATAGCGCCAGCAGCGCCCGCATTTGTGATTCTCGGTCTTGGCCACCCTGATTGCATCGCCTTTGCGAACTGTCGATGTGATGAACAGCTCGGCGAGAAACACTGCATCCTCGTTACTCGGGACCGTAACGTCGGCTTCGAGGCTTGAGCCAACGACCTTGTCGCGGCGGAAGGGCTCGATCGCTTCGGTGACCTGGGCGCGGAGCGCGCGAAGCTCGGCCCATTTCGCGTCATCGCCATCGACCGACGGAACTTCCGGCCACACCAGCAAATGCACCGAACCCGCGTCCGGATAGCGCGTACCCCACGTCTCCTCGCTCGTAAACACGAGTACCGGTGCGAGCCAGCGCACCAGTGCCTGATAGAGGATGTCAAGGACGGTGCGGTTGGCGCGGCGCTTGTCGGTTTCCGCGCCCGTCTCCGCATTGACCTCACAATAGAGGACGTCCTTGCGGATATCGAAATAGAAGGCCGACAGGTCCTCATTGCAGAAGTCGGTCAGCGCGCGAACGTAATGGTTGAAGTCGAAGTCGGCGACGGCCTGGCGGAGCTTCTTGTCCAGCTCGGCAGTCAGGTGGAGCATGTAGCGCTCGAGCTCGGGCATCGCCCCCACCGCGACCTTCTCTTCCTCGCGGAAGTCGGCGAGCGCGCCAAGCAGGTAGCGAAACGTATTGCGGAGCTTGCGATACTGGTCGGCGACGCCGGCGAGGATTTCCTTGCCGATCCGGTGATCCTCGGTGAAGTCGACGCTCAGGGCCCAGAGGCGCAGAATGTCGGCGCCATATTCCTTCATCAGGTCGATCGGGCTGACGGTGTTGCCCAGGCTCTTGGACATCTTCATGCCCTTCGAGTCCATGGTGAACCCGTGGGTCAGGACCGCGTCGTAAGGTGCTCGGCCACGCGTGCCGCAGCTTTCGAGCAGGCTCGACTGGAACCAGCCGCGGTGCTGGTCGGAGCCTTCGAGGTAGAGGTCGGCGGGCCACTGCTCCTCGGGCCAATGGCCGCTTTCGAGCGTAAAGACGTGCGTGCAGCCGCTGTCGAACCAGACATCGAGGATGTCGGTGACCATCTCATAATCGTCGGGATTGCGGTTCCCGAGGAAGTAAGCGGCATTCTCGGCATCCCATGCGTCGACGCCCTGCTCACGCACCTTGTCGACGATGCGGCGGTTCACCTCCTGGTCGACGAGCAATTCGCCCGACTTGCGGTCGACGAAGAGCGCAATGGGAACGCCCCAGGCGCGCTGGCGGCTGATAACCCAGTCGGGTCGGCCCTCGACCATGGAGCCAAGGCGGTTGCGGCCCTTTTCGGGGACGAAGCGTGTGTCGGCGATGGCCTTCATCGCCAGCTGGCGGAGCGTTGGGGGCTGCTCGATCGCGCCGCCTTCATTGTCCCAGCGCTGCTCGGCGAAGCTCTCGCAATGCCATGTCGGGAGCGGCCGATCCATCGCGATGAACCATTGCGGGGTGCAGCGGTAGATGACCTTGGCCTTCGAGCGCCATGAGTGCGGGTAGCTATGCTGGAAGTCGGCGCTGGCGGCGAGCAAGGTGCCGGCATCGCGCAGGTCCGAGCAGATTGGGCCCTCTGGCGCGTTGAACTTGGCATTGATGACGCTCCCCTGCCCGCCGAGCCACAGCCAGTCGGAGCGGTAAAAACCGCCCGCGTCGACCGCGAAGACCGGGTCGATGCCGTTGGCCCGGCACAGCTCGAAATCGTCCTCGCCATGGTCGGGCGCCATGTGGACGAGCCCGGTGCCCTGGTCGGTCGTGACGAAGTCGCCGGGAAGGAATGGGCGCGGCTTGGCGAAGAAGCCGCCGAGCTTGTGCATCGGGTGGCGGACGATGGTGCCGGCGAGCTCGGAGCCTTTGAAGGTTGGTCGCTTCTTGAGGTTCAGGCTAAACTCAACATCGCCGGCAAAAGCGACGGCTTTCTGCAACCGCTTCTCGACCTCCGGAACCAGATCGCTGGCAAGCAAGAGGCTCGAAGTTTCGGCAAGCGATGGGAAAGCCTCGGTCACCTTCGCAAATGCCGCCTGACCAGACTCGGCGGACCCATCAGAGCCTGCCACACCCCAAGTGTAGATCCCGTACTCAACGTCAGGATTGTACGCGATGCCCTGGTTGACGGGGATCGTCCACGGCGTGGTCGTCCAGATGACCGCATGGGCGCCGACCAGCTCCGAGATCGGGCTCTCGACGATCTCGAACGCGACATCGATCTGGGTCGAGACGATGTCCTCATATTCGATCTCAGCCTCGGCCAGCGCTGTCTTTTCGACCGGGGACCACATCACAGGCTTGGCGCCGCGGTACATCTGCCCGCTCTCGGCGAACTTGAAGAGCTCGGCGACGATGGTCGCCTCCGCGCCCTTGGCCATGGTGAGGTAGGGCTTGTCCCAATCGGCGCTGATGCCGAGCCGCTTCAGCTGCTCGCGCTGAACGTCGACCCAATGCTGGGCGTAAGCGCGGCACTCGGCGCGGAACTCATTAACCGGCACCTCGTCCTTGTTGAGCTTTTTCTTGCGGTACTGCTCCTCGACTTTCCACTCGATCGGCAAGCCGTGGCAGTCCCAGCCAGGAACGTAGGGCGCATCCTTGCCGAGCAGGGTCTGGGTGCGGACGACCATGTCCTTCAGCGTGTGGTTGAGCGCATGGCCAATGTGGATGTCGCCGTTGGCGTAGGGCGGGCCGTCGTGGAAGATGAACTTCTCTTTGCCGGCGCGGTTATCACGGATCTGCCGGTAGAGGCCCTGTTCTGCCCACTTGGCAGCAATCACCGGCTCCTTCTGCGGCAGCCCGGCTTTCATCGGAAAGTCGGTGCGCGGAAGGAATACGGTCGAGCGGTAGTCGCGCTTGGTGGGCGTATCGGCGTCGGACATGGAGGTCAGGGCCTTAGCGGGGGGTTTGCGAAGAACGCAACCGCTAGGCGAGGAGTTGACGCGCGGCGGCCTCGTCTTCGCGCATCTGCGCGGTGAGGGCTTCGAGGCCCTCGAACTTGCGCTCCTCGCGCAGGTAGGCATGGAGCGCGATTTCGATTTTGCGCCCGTAGAGGTCGCCGTCGAAGTCAAAAAGGTACGCTTCGAGCAACTCCTGCGCCGGATCGAACATCGGCCGGACGCCGAGACTGGCGACGCCGGGATGCTCGCTGCCGTCGTCGAGCGTCACGCGAACGGCGTAAATGCCGTATTTCGGTCGCTGGTAGTCGCTCATCTCGATGTTGGCGGTGGGATAACCGAGATCGCGGCCACGGCCGTCGCCATGCTGGACGACGCCTTCGATGGCATAGTCGCGGCTCAGCATGTGGGTCGCTTCGCCGATGTTGCCGGCGATGAGCTCCTCGCGGATTCGGCCGGAGGAGATGCGCTCGCCGTTGAGCTCGACCTGCAAGACGGCCTCGGCGGCGATGGCGTAGGTGTCGCCAACTTCCTTGAGGAGCGCGGCGTCACCGCGGCGGCCCTTCCCAAAGCTGAAGTCGTCGCCGGTGACGACGCCGGCCGCGCCGATCTGCTTGCCCAGCACGTTGGAGACAAACTCCTCGGCGTCCATCGAAGCGAGCGCCGCGCCAAACTCGAAAACTAGCATCGCGTCCGCGCCGGCATGGGCGAAGAGGTGCTCGCGCTGGTCGAGCGAAGTAAGCCGAAACGGCGGGACGTCCGGGCGGAAGTGACGGACAGGATGCGGCTCGAACGTCGCGACGATCACCGGGCGGCGCTCATGGAAGGCGCGCTGGATGGCGCGGTTCACCACCGCCTGGTGGCCGAGATGGAAACCGTCGAAATTGCCGAGTGCGACGATGCTCCCCTTCAGATCGTCGGGGATGCCGCCGGCGAGAGTGAGCCGCTGCATTACGAACGCGCTTAGTGCGTGGGCAGGTGTTTCCGCAACAGGCGGTACTCATGGACCGCGAGATAGATAACGAACAGGTCGAAGATGCTGAGCAGGATCAAAGCGAAGTCGTGCGTGTAGCTGTAGCGGTAGAGCTGGTAGGCGATGAACAGCCCAAACACGACAAAGCTGGCCGGGTAAGCCCAGAGCCTCTCCTTCAGCAGGCCCCATACCAACACTGCTTTCACGACGCCGTGGCTCAATAGGTAGAAGGCATAGAAATGGTGCTGCTCGACCGAGAAGTGGCTCGAGAATTCGAGCAGCTTGTTGGCCACCCAGTCGTGCTTGTCCTCGACAAGCTCATCATAGCTCCAGCGGTTGATGGTGCTGACGATGGTCGCGGTGCTTACGAGATAGAGCGCTAGCCCGCCGACCATCTCAATGAGCGCGTGAGCGCCCTTGAAAAGCACGCTGACGACGAAAATCTGATGGATGCGTTTTTCCTGCATTGGCGGCCCAACGCCTGCCGTTGGGGAAAAGGTCAAGCGCGTCCTTGACTCTAAGGGGAGTGAATCTTATCTGCGTCTTATCCCGTTTCACCGGTTTCCGGCGGCGCATTCGTGCGCGCGTCGGTTTTTCGTTTGGTACGGGACTTTCTAGCGACGAGATGGGGCATAGGGCCCTGTGGAGCTAAAGAAGGGTAGAGAATGGCTCGTATTGCCGGGGTGAACATCCCCACCAACAAGCGCGTCGAAATCGCGCTTACCTATATCCACGGAATCGGCCGCACCACGGCCAAGAACATTGTCAGCCAGCTCGGAATCGCCCCGGAAAAGCGCGTCCAGGACCTCACGGACCAGGAAGTCGTGCACATCCGCGAAGCGATCGACAAGGATCACAGCGTCGAGGGCGACCTTCGCCGTGAGACTGCGATGAACATCAAGCGGCTGATGGACCTCGCCTGCTATCGCGGGCTTCGCCATCGCAGGGGCCTCCCGGTCCGTGGCCAGCGCACGCACACCAATGCGCGCACCCGCAAGGGCAAGGCCAAGCCGATCGCGGGCAAGAAGAAGTAATTCTTCCAGGCACGCTCAGCTGCAACGCGCCCCGCGGGGCGACGAAGATTTAGGGACGGATTTTAGATGGCACAGGCACCGCAGCGTCTCCGCAGAAGGGAACGCAAGAACATCACCGCCGGCGTCGCCCACGTGAACGCCAGCTTCAACAACACCATGATCACCATCACCGACGCGCAGGGCAATGCGATTGCCTGGTCGAGCGCCGGAATGATGGGCTTCAAGGGAAGCCGCAAGTCGACCCCGTACGCGGCGCAGGTCGCGGCGGAAGACGCCGGCCGCAAGGCCGCCGACCACGGCGTTCGCACGCTCGAGGTTGAGGTCAAAGGTCCCGGTTCGGGCCGCGAGAGCGCGCTCCGCGCTCTCCAGGCTGTCGGCTTCCAGATCACGTCGATCCGCGACGTCACCCCGATCCCGCACAACGGGGTCCGGCCGTCGAAGAGGCGGCGCGTCTAACCGTTTGCGCGTCGCAGCCGTGGGATGAGACCGCGGCTTTTATGAGTTTACGTTTCGGCGGGGGACGCTCCGCCAAAGGGCAGGAAGACAAATGGCCGTCAACGCAAAGAACTGGCAGGAACTGAAAAAGCCCAACGCGCTCGAGAAGAAGCAGTCCGGTGGCGACAGCCGCCGCCGTGCCGCCTTCGTCGCCGAGCCGCTGGAGCGCGGCTTCGGAATGACGCTCGGCAACTCGCTTCGCCGCGTTCTCCTCAGCTCGCTTCAGGGCGCCGCCGTCACGTCGATCAAGATCGACGGCGTGCTTCACGAATTTTCGAGCCTTGCGGGTGTTCGCGAGGACGTCACCGACATCGTCCTCAACGTAAAGCAGATCGCGCTGAAGATGGAAGGCGAAGGCCCGAAGCGGCTTCACCTGTCGGCGACCGGCCCGGCGGAAGTCACCGCGGGCATGATCGCCGCCACCGGCGACATCGAGGTCACGAACCCCGACCTCGTCATCTGCCACCTCGACGACGGCGCGACGCTCAACATGGAGCTCACCGCCGACATCGGAAAGGGCTACCAGCCGGCCGCCGCAAACCGCCCGGCCGACGCCCCGATCGGCCTGATCCCGGTCGACGCTTTGTACTCGCCGGTGCGCCAGGTTGCGTACAAGGTTGAGAACACCCGCGTCGGGCAGGAACTCGATTACGACAAGCTGACGCTGACGATCGAGACCGACGGCACCGTCGCTCCGGAAGATGCGCTTGGCTACGCGGCGCGGATCCTCCAGGACCAGCTGCAGCTGTTCGTCCACTTCGATGACAGCCAGGTGCGCATGGCGGCCTCGCCGATGATCGGCCAGCCGTCGGCGGCGATGCCGGTCGAGACGCAGACCGACACCAACCAGCTCAACCGTTACCTCCTCAAGAAGGTCGACGAGCTCGAGCTGTCGGTGCGTTCGGCGAACTGCCTCAAGAACGACAACATCATCTACATCGGCGACCTCGTTCAGAAGACCGAGGCCGAGATGCTCCGCACTCCGAACTTCGGGCGCAAGAGCCTGAACGAGATCAAGGAAGTGCTGGCGTCGATGGGCCTTCGTCTCGGCATGGACATCCCCGGATGGCCGCCGGAGAACATCGAGGAGATGGCGAAAAAGCTCGAGCAGGAAATGCTCGGCTAATTCAGCCGCTTCCGATTTCAGGAACAAGGAGGGCCGCGGAAAACCGCGGCCCTTTCTTGTTTGTGTGCTAGTGGCAGCCTTACCTAAAGCTACCTAAACGACAGGCATCGAGCATAGGCGCCAGGGCTGGACGGCTCGCGGCCGACGCGTTGAAATCAGATGGGTTTGATTCACCTCACGTAGTAAGACGTTCGGTGAATCCATAGACGCCGAATAGACTTAAGCGTGCGGTGAGTGCGCTGGATTCCGCCCGAAAATGCGCTGAAATTCCGACTCTTAGATAGTGGGACAAGAGCGAGGATTTCGGGGAGGTCACAATGGTCCAAACGGTCACGGCGCGCCCCAGTCATTATGAGGTGCTGGGCGTGGAGCCGACAGCGAACAGCGACGAGATCGCCCGCGCCTTCGCCCGCGAGATGGGCCGCCCACGCGCCTTCGGCGGACTCGCCGACGTCAGCATCGCCTATGAGGTGCTGCGCAATCCCGAGAGACGCCGCGCCTATGACGAGTCGATCGCAGTCGCGAAGAAACCCGGACCGCAGCCGGAGCTCGAGCCCTTCCGGCGACCAATGGCGCTCCATGCGCGGCCACAGTTCATCGCTTCGCCGTTTCCGCACTCACCGGCGCTCCTGAAGGAGGAGCCGGCTCCAGAGCAAATGCCCGAGGAGCCGAAGGTTGAGGTGGCGCCGGTTGAAAAGCCGAACCAGCCGAGTCTGCCGCCCTTCTTCGCCAACGCACTGCGCGAGATCGCCGATCCAGCGCCGCTGCCCAAGGCCGTTCCCACCCCAACTCCGACGCGCCGGCGGGAGGCGAAGCTCGAAGAGGCGCCGACTCCCATCCCGCGCATGGTGATCGAGCCGATGTTCGCCGACGATGGCGCGGCGCCGTGGAAGCGGCTCGCGATCCCGGCGGGCGCTGTGGTGCTGGCAGCGGCACTGATCGGCGCATACGCGGGCTGGCAGTCGAAAGACCCGACGACCGCTGCGGCCAAAGCACAAGCGGCACTGCTGACGCCGCCGCCGATGACGACCTATTCGGTCAACGACCCGGTCGAGAAGGTGGCCGAGACGCAGGTGCCAAATCAATCGCCGACGCTGACGCCGGCGGCCTCCGCTCCGCGGCCAGAGCGAAGGAATGTCCGCCGCATGGCAGCGAGGCAGTCGTCACGGCTGGCAGACGTCGAACAGCAGCTGGCTCCGCCTGCTGTCGTGGATGCGGCGCAAACTGAAGCCCCACAGCAGGCCACAGAGCTTCAGCCCGCCAGGGCCCTAGCCGCGAGCATGCCGCTACCGAATTCGGTAATCGCGCGGACGATCGGGCGAATCGGCTATCCGTGCGGATCGGTTGCCTCGACAAGCGGCGCCGGTTCTCCGGGCGTGTTCACGGTGACCTGCACGTCCGGCCATTCGTACAAGGCCGCGCCGGTCCGTGGCCGCTATCACTTCAGCCGGGTGCGCGGCTAAGCCCGGGACCACGTTAGGGAAAGTTCACTCGGCCTCCACCGAACTGACGGGGGTGCCGCACTAGCAACGCTCCATGCAAGTCACTCAAACGGGCGTATCCGGCGCCTTGTCGCAGGCCGCGAAGGCCCGCTCTTACCCGGATCGGCGAATCCTGTCGGCGATCGGCCTGATCACGGTCATCGCGATGATCGCCGCGCTGTGGGGCACGAGGGGCATGGACCCGCTGCGATCCGACAGTGCGTCTTACATCGTCTTCGATCCGTCGCGATCGGTGGGCTATCCTGCATTTGTTGGCCTCATCCGGCTGTTGACGGGCGGTGCTGCATGGGTGGTTCCAGCGCAGATTATCCTGCTTGGGGTCTCGTTACTCGCGCTCGGCCGGAGCTTCTACGATTACACGCGCCGTCCACTCCTGACAGTCGTGTTCCAGGTCGTCCTGATCAGCGGCATCGAGCTGTGGAAGCTGTCGGCGGTGCTGCTGACCGAGGCGCTGGCGGCGACCTTTGTTGCTTTCTGGTGCGGGCAGCTGCTGCAGTTCACGAGAGCACCGAAGCTGTCGGGGCTAGCGGCGATGGTCGCGCTGGCGTCTGTGGCGACCACCATCCGGCCAGCGTTCGTCGCCTTGTTCCTCGCAACCGGTTTGGTGGTCCTCATTGCTCGGCCCCGGTTGCAGCCAGTGCCGGCGCTCGCCTTCATCGTCGCGGGCTTCATCGCTGGCTGGGGAGCAACGCCGGTCGCGCAATATTTCGTGCGCGGCTCACTTCACACGACCAGCCCGTTCGCGCGAGGAGTCCTCCAGCACACCCTGTTCTGCAATCAGCCTGGCGCGCTTACCGATCCCGACTCGATTTTCGTCGAGCAGAGCGCTGCGCCGGCTCGCCGCTACGTTCAGGAGGCTCCGGCCGAATTCCGTTCAAGCCTCGAGCGAACCTACAGCGGACAATTGAGATTTGGTTGGATCATTCCCTCGCTCGCCCAGGCGCACGGTATGGCGGCCGGATGGCAGACCGATCCGATCATGTCGCGAATTGCGGCCGAGCGGGTGCGGGCCAACCCGACCTGCTACGCCGGCAGCGTGCTCGCCGCCGACTATCGAATGCTGACCTACGGAAGCTCGGCAAGGGTGCCGGGGCTTCGGCAATATTTCGGCGAGCATCCGCCAGCAGTCGTCCCGTCAGCCCCGATGCCGCCAGCCGATTTGCACGATGCCCTGCGCGCCGGCCTGATGCTTCATGCGAAGCCCGCCTTCGAAGTGCCGCCGCAATTCAAGCTGGAGGACCGGAACCCTGGCTTCCTGCTGTTCGCCGCGCGGCTGCTGTTTGCGACCGCTGCAATCGTCGGGTTGCTGGCGCTCCTCGCGCTGCCTTTCCGGCACAAGCTGCACCCAAGGCTGGCCGAAGCGCTCCCGCCCGCCGCGGTGGCCGGGGCCGCATTCCACGGGACGCTTGCAATCACGGCGATCGTCGAGCTCGGGCTATCGCGTTACTGTGCGCCGCTGTGGCCGGTGATGGCCGTACTGATCGGCTCCCTGATGGCCGGCGGACACATTCGCGAGCGGGCCTAGCCCCAGTCCTCGATCCGCCAGCCGCGCTGCTCGGCGAGATGGCGGAGCTTGGCGTGCGGGTTCACCGCAATCGGCTCGTCCGACCATTCGAACGCGGGCGCGTCCGACACATGGTCGGAATAGAAGCGGACATGACCGTGAGCGCCTTTGAGGCCTGACGCGTCGAGCCAGCCCTCGATCATCCGGAGCTTGGCGGGACCGTAGCAATTCTCGCCAAGTATTTTGGCATGAACCCGGTCGTCGAGGCCGATGACCGACCCAGTGCCGATCACATCGTCGAAGCCGAGTCGCTCGGCGATAGCGTCGGCGTATAGACGGTAGGAAGCAGTGGCGAGGACGAGCCGGCGTCCGTCTGCCTTGTCACGAGCGATGGCGGCGCGCGCGCCAGGGCGGATGTTAGTGGCGAGCTGGGCGTCGGCGAAGCTGTCGACGATAGGCTTGAGATCGCGCGGATGCACCTTGCCGCCGAGCAACATGCGATGATTGATTTCCTTGAGCCGCGCGCGGTCGATCAGGCGCGCCACGTAAGCCAGCATCGAGAGGATCACGAGCGGCAGGAAGACGAGCCGCCACGGCGCGCGGCGAATCGCACAGTGGAGCAGGAACGGCGTGTAGGTCGCGCCGATCGTGACCGTCCGGTCCATGTCATAGACGGCGAGGTCGGTCATGCTTTCCCCGCGACAATGGCTTCCGCGAGCACATGATCCTCAGCCTTGTCGACATCGACGCCGGCGAGCGGGTTCGAGAGTTGAACTGCCTTTACGCGCAGCCCGAGGCGGGCAGACAGGCGCGCCATCACTTCATCGAGGCTGACGATCCGCAGCGCGACCGTGATGAGCACCGCCGGGCCAAGCAAGGACAGGATGCGCCAGGCTTTCTTGCGATCCTGCTCGACCGACCGCCACAGCTCGATTGCCGGACGGACGTTCGGCGATTTGAGCGCGAAGAGGTTGGCTCCGGTGTAGGCGCCGCCGCGGAACTTGAGCCAGGTACGCCGGGTCTGCGGCAACCGCCTGAGCAGATTGGCGCGTTCGACTACGCCGATGGCGATGTCGGGACCATCGACACCCGCACAGAATTCATCGACTATCGCAGCATTGAGCAAAGCGTGATCGGCGGTCGTCACTAACAGTGGCCAACCGGTCGAGAGGTCGCCGAGCAGACCCTGCATCGTCTCAGCGATCGTGCCCTTAGACGCGCGGCATTCGATTCGGGGGTCGTCGGGAAGCGCCGCGGCGATGCGCTGAGGCGCCTGGCTGAGCACCAGGATTTTGCCGACGTTCTGGCTCGCGAGTAGCGCCCGCACCGGATGCCGGACCATCGGCTCACCGGCAACCGGGATCAAAGCCTTCAAATCAGTGCCGAAACTTTCGGCAAACGCATCGCGCCCCGGCCTCGAGCCGGCGAGGACGATGGCCGTCCAGCTCACCTTTCGAGCCAGGACTTGATCGGCTTGCCGCTGGCGGCGGCTTCGCTCGCCTGGGCGTAGCGGACGGCGTGGAAGATCAGGCTGATGATCGTCCACCATGCGACCAGTACCAGCCCGCTGTCGGGCCGGCCGACGAGAAGGGCAGCGAAGAGGATCACCACGTTCGGGTTGCGGCGCGCGGTAATGAGCCGGAACTGGCTGTCGATCTTCTGCCAGACGTGGATGTGCATACCCCCGAACCGGCGCATGAACACGCCCTCGATCACGCGTTGCAGGACGTAGCCGCCGATGATCGCCCACAGCACCATGGTCGCGTAGAGCGGCGACAGCGGCTTGCCGTAGGCGGCAAGGCCGTGAAGCCAAGCCCACCACCAGAAGGGCGGGTGAATGAGGTCAATGCCATGGTCGAAGATGTTGCCCCATTTCGACGAGGCGCCGGTGCAGCGCGCGAGCTTCCCGTCGACGGTGTCGAGCACCATGAAGATGAAGCCCGACAGGACGCCGGACCAGTAATGGCCGCGCCAAAACAAGGCGAAGGCGAGAACGCACAGGATCGCCCCGACCATCGTCACGACGTTGGGCGTGAGCTCCGCCCGCGCCGCCCAGCGCGTCAAATAGAAGGCCGGCCTGCGCCACAGATAGAGCGTCAGGATGTCGGTCACGCCCTTGTAGGATGCGTCATAGGCAGCGCGCTCGACCGGCTCCGGGTCGGCAGGATCAAGAGGAAGCACGAAGGGGCGGTCGCGCTTTCGAAGCTCGGCATAGCTGAGCTCGGCGGTTTCGGACGCCAGCGCCTCGAAGCCGTCAAGCGAGAGACCAGCCTCAATGGCCGCGGCGGCGGCAGCCGCATCGCGATTGGCGGGCACGTTAGCCAGCACCGGCTTGCCACCGAGCGTCAGCACAACGCCGGGACGCGACCGCATCCCCTTCAGCCATGCGGGATCCCAGGCATAAGCGAGGCTGGAGATGAGCGCTGCGCGTCCCTGCTCCGGGTGATCGGCGCAGTCGAATCCGGCATTGGTAGCGAGACGGCAGGCGCGGTCGCGCGCATCCATCCCGAACGGCCGCGCGGGATTGATGCCGACTGGCACAAACAGGAGCTTAGTGTCACCCGCCATAGCTGTCGCATAGAGACGGCAAAGCGGGCAGGAAAGTGGCGGAAAACGCCATTCACTTGCTCCGAAATGAGGTTTCGCGCATTCATCCGCCCCGAATGGCGCAAGACGAGCCCCATCAGGCACCAGCCTCCGAAGGATCCGTCTATCGGGTCGCCGGTACGATCAACATCACTCGTGCCGCCACGACCCAGCGTGAAATCGATGCCCTGCCCGACCCGTTGACCATCGACCTCAGCGACATCAGCCGCATGGACACCGTCGGCGCGTGGATCATCTACCGCACCGTGCGCGACCGGGGCGCTAAGGTCATCGGCGCAAGCCGCGACGAGGTCAGCCTGCTCCGCCAGGTAGCCGAGTTCGATAAGCCGGCCCGGGTCACGCCCGAGCAACCGGTGAGCTGGAAGCGCGTGCTAATCGAGCTTGGCGAGTGGGTGGTCGAAACCGGCCAGACGCTGGTCGGCCTGCTCGGCTTCTTTGGCGCGACGCTGATCGGCTTCGCCAACGTCTTGAAACGGCCGAAGCGCTTCCGCCTGAATGCCGTCGTCCAGCGCTTTGACGTGGTCGGCGTGCGCGCGCTGGGCATCATCGGGCTGATGAGCTTCCTCATCGGTATCGTCATCGCGCAGCAGGGCTCGGTACAGCTCGCCCAGTTCGGAGCCGAGGTTTACACCATTAACCTCATCGGCCGGATCACTGTCCGCGAGCTTGGGACCCTGATGACCGCGATCATGGTGGCCGGCCGCTCCGGCTCCGCCTTCGCCGCACAGCTCGGCACGATGAAAATCACCGAAGAGATCGATGCGATGCGCACCATCGGAGTGTCGCCGGTCGAGGCCCTGGTGATCCCGCGCATCATCTCCGCCGTCGTGATGATGCCGCTGCTCGCCTTCTGGGCGATGCTGATGGCGCTGATCGGCGGCGGCTTCTTCGTGTGGCTGTCGCTGTCGATCCCGCCGATCACCTACATCCAGCGCCTCCAGGAAGTGATCCCGCTGACCGACATGTGGATCGGCATCATCAAGGCCCCGGTGTTCGGCTTCATCATCGCCCTGGCCGGATGTTTCCAGGGCATGCTGGTGAAGGGCAACAGCGAGGAAGTCGGCACTCGGACCACCAATGCGGTCGTCCAGTCGATTTTCCTCGTGATCGTGCTCGATGCCGTCTTCGCCGTTTTTTTCAGTTCGATCGGTTGGGTATGACCCAAATCCCGAAAAAGCTCGATCCATCAACCATCCCCGAAGGCTGCAAGCCGGTCATCACCGTCCGGAACGTGCGCAATGCCTTCGGCGAACAGGTAATTCACGAAAACCTCGACCTCACCGTGTGCAAGGGCGAGATCCTCGGCGTCGTCGGCGGGTCGGGCACTGGCAAGTCGGTGCTTCTGCGCTCGATCATTGGCTTGCAGGTCCCGGAGCAGGGCGAGATCAAGGTGCTTGGCGAGGACATGGTCGACCGCACCGAGGACGAGGCAAAGAACATCCGCCGCCGCTGGGGAATCCTGTTCCAGAACGGCGCTTTGTTTTCGACGCTGACCGTCGCGGAGAACGTCGAAGTCCCGATCCGCGAATACTTTCCCTACATCAAGCCGCCCCTGCTGGACGAAATCGCGTCCTTCAAGATCGCGATGGGCGGACTGCCCGCAGACGCGGGGCCGAAGTATCCGAGCGAACTGTCAGGCGGCATGGTGAAACGTGCCGGCTTGGCCCGGGCGCTCGCGCTAGACCCCGAACTGCTGTTCCTCGATGAGCCGACGGCGGGCCTCGATCCGATCGCAGCTGCCGCTTTCGACCAGCTTATCCGGGGGCTTCAGAAACGGCTCGGCCTCACGGTTTTCCTGATCACCCATGACCTCGACACGCTGCATGCAATCTGCGACCGCGTCGCCGTACTGGCGGACAGGACGGTCGTCGCGGTCGGAACGATTCCGGAACTATTGGCTTTGGACCATCCTTGGATACAAGAATATTTCAACGGACCGCGGGGACGCACCGCCGCAAACGCTTATGAAGAAGGGGTGACCGCCTAGTGGAAACCCGGTCGAACTATGTGATGGTCGGCACTGTAACGGTGGCTTTGCTCATCGGCGTGCTGGCGTTCATCGTCTGGCTCGCCGGCATCTCGGGCGCCGCCACCAAGTGCTACGACATCTATTTCCCTGCGGTTGGCGGCATCAATAAGGGCTCGAACGTTAGCTTCTCAGGCGTCTCAGTCGGCCAGGTGAAGAAGATTTCGCTGCTTCCGAACCGGCCGGAATTCGTGTGGGTCCGGATCGACGTCGACCAGCAGACCCCGGTGCTCGAAGGAACGACGGCGCAGATCAAGAGCATCAGCCTGGCGGGCGCGAACGAAATCCAGCTCGATGGCGCGCAGCGCGGCCGGCCCGCGATCACGCAGTTGGGGCCGCAGGGCTGCCCGGTCATCCCGGCGAGTTCGAGCGGACTTAGCGCGCTGCTCAACAGTGCGCCTGAGCTGCTCGAGCGCATCCAGCGCCTGACAGAACGGCTGACCGAGCTGCTGAGCGACAAGAACCAGAATTCGATCGCCGACATCCTCGAGAATATCGACAAGACCAGCAAGGTGCTGGCCGACCGGGCGCCCGACCTTGCGGCTGCAATGCAGGACGCGCGCACCGCGGTTCGTCAGGCGGGAATCGCCGCGCAGCACGTAACGATCCTGACCGACAGCACCAACAAGCTCGTCAACGAGCAAGGCAAGCCCGCCGCGGAAGATTTGAGGAAGGCGATCGCTTCCGTCCAGCAAGCTGCCGACAACCTTGACGCGATGCTGTCGGATGCGCGGCCCGGGGTTCAGAACTTTACCAAGTCCACTTTGCCCGAAGCCAACCAGCTGGTGCACGAAATGCGCGACCTAACGAAGTCGCTAAAGGGCGTGTCGGAGCGGGTCGAGCAGGGCGGCATCGGTGGTGCACTCGGGCCCGAGAAGCTGCCCGACTACAAGCCAGGGAAACGCAAATGACGCCTGTGATGCGGATGATGTCTGCGGCCGCAATCGCGACGAGCCTTGCGGGCTGCTCGATCGGTGGATTGCTGGGCGGTGGCGGCAAGGCGCCGACTGTGTTGCAGACGCTGACACCAGAGGCGCCAGATCCCGGCGCGGTGACAAGAACCGCCGCGGCTGGACAATCGGTGACGGTCGCGGTGCCCCTGACCTCCAAGGAGCTGCATACGGTTCGAGTGCCGGTGCAGGTCAGCCCAGGTAACGTTCAATATGTGACGAATTTGACCTGGATCGACACGCCCGACCGGCTGTTTCAAAGCCTGGTCGCGGAGACGATCCGCCGGACCACCAACCGCGTGGTGCTCGACAATGGCGTAACGTCTCTCGACCCCGGCCTGCTGGTCAGCGGGCAGTTGCAGAAGTTCGGTTATGACGCGTCGAGCGGGCAGGTCGTCGTCGAATATGACGGCGCGCTGTCGACTGCAGGCGGCAAGCAGGTCGAGACCCGGCGCTTCGTCGCAATGGTTCCGGCTGACGGCACGGCGGGAACGGTCGGGCCGGCGCTCAATACTGCCGCCAACCAAGTCGCCCGCGACGTCGCTGCCTGGGTCGGGAATTCGGGAAGCTAACCGACCGGCATTGGCATGAAGTGAATGCCATGCCGCTCACCAATTTCGGGGATCTTCGGGCCATCTTCAGGCAAGCTGTGAACCTCGTCATTCAGCTCGCGGAAGAATTCGGACCCGTGCGCCGGAGCCGCAAAGATGAGTACCCGAGCGGGCGCCTCGGACGCGCCCTTGAACCCATGGACGGTGTTGCGCGGAAGGTAGTTAAAGTCGCCCTTTGCTGACCTCACCGGCTCGCCGTCGACCTCGAAGTCGATCTCTCCGTCAAGGATGTAGTAAGCCTCGTCCCAGTCGTGGCGATGGGGCGGCGGCCCCATGCCGAAGGGCACTTCCTCCTCGAACAGCGACCATGAACCGCCGGTCTCCCGAGCTTCGCACAACATCGTTAGTGGCATGCCGAGGATATTGAGCGGGGATCGATCACCCGCTTTGACGATCGTCGCAGGCATGTGACGCCCTCCTCTTGGCTAGGAGGGTCCATACACCTTCAGGCGAGGCTCTTCGATACCTGCTCGAACACGTCTTTCGACAGGCCCGCAGTGCCGACAATCCGCTCCAGCTCCGCTTTCATCAGCGCGGCCCGCTTCGGTTCGTAGCGCTTCCAGCGCCCGAACGCCGGAACCATGCGCGCGGCGACCTGGGGGTTGAGCCGGTCGGCGGCGAGGATCATGTCGGCGAGAAAGCGGTAACCGCACCCGTCGGCCGAATGGAACGCCCACTGATTCGCGCCAAACTGGCCAGCCAGCGAGCGCAGGCGGTTCGGGTTGGCGATGGTGAAGTCCGGGTGCTTCTCGAGGCGCAAAACTTGGCTGGCTGTGTCGGGACGCTGCGCCGCGGCCTGAAGTGCGAACCATTTGTCGAGCACCAGGGCGTCGTCGTGGAAGCGGTCGTAGAAGGCGTCGAGCGCCTCTTGCCGCTCGGACGCGTCGAGTGAGACGAGGACCGACAGCGCGCCTTGGCGGTCGGTCATGTTATCGGCGCGGTCGAACTGAGCCTTGGCAAGCGCCGCGCCCTGCCCCTCATCGGCGGCGGCGAGCAAGCCGAGCGCGACTGTGCGCAGCCGGCGGATGCCTTTTGCGGTTGGCGACAGATCATGGCCTGACACGCCGTCGCCGCGATGGGCGGCAAGGAGATCAGACGACAAGGCTTCCCCGAGCGCGCGCCGCAATGCGTCGCGTGACGCATGGATCGCATCCGGGTCCACGACTTCCATCCGGTCAGCAATCAACGCCTCCGAGGGAAGCAGGATCGCCTCTGCCTTGAATGCCGGATCGAGCGAGTTTGAGCGGAGTGTCGCCGCCACAGCTTCGACGACGGCGTCGGTGTCGACCCGCTCACCGCGAGCGCCGGCGACGAGCGCACGCATCATGATGTCCTGGATTGCTTCGTAGCGAGCGAAGGGATCGGTGTCGGATTGGGCGAGGCTCTCAAGCTCTCCCTGCTTGCGCTCGGCATTGATCACGATCGGCGCCGAGAAGCCGCGGTTGATCGACAGCAGCGGCGGCTCGACGACATTGTCGAAACGGATGCTGTCGCTGGACTTATCGAGGACCACCAGTTTCTCCGGGCAGATCTCGGCGCCCGACGTCTCGCCGACTAGCGCGGTCCTAAGCGGGATCGGCATCGGCTGCTTGACCGGCTGGCCGGGCGTTGGATCAACACGCTGGTCAAGGTAGAGCGTCGCTGTCTTGGCAGCCGCGTCATAATCGAGCCGCGCCGCGACCTTGGGCGTGCCGGCTTGGCTGTACCAGATCTTAAACGGCATCAGGTCGACGCCGCTGCCGTCCTCAAGCGCCTTGACGAAATCGTCGCACGTCGCGGCCTCGCCGTCGTGGCGTTCGAAGTAAAGGTCGGTGCCGGCGCGGAACTTGTCCGGCCCGAGCACGGTCGCGAGCATGCGGATGACCTCCGCGCCCTTGTTGTAAACGGTCGCCGTGTAGAAGTTGCCAATCTCGATATAGCTATCCGGCCGCACCGGATGCGCGAGCGGGCCGGCGTCCTCGGGGAATTGCGCTGCGCGAAGGACACGGACGTCCTCGATGCGCTTCACTGCATGGCTTCCGATGTCCGCCGAGAACCCTTGATCCCGGAAGACGGTGAAACCCTCCTTGAGGCTCAGCTGGAACCAGTCACGGCAGGTAACCCGGTCGCCCGACCAGTTGTGAAAATATTCGTGGGCGACGACGCGGCTGATGTTGTCGAAGTCGCCGTCGGTCGCGGTCTCTTGATCGGCGAGGACGTAAGCCGAATTGAAGATATTGAGGCTCTTGTTCTCCATCGCGCCCATGTTGAAGTCGCTGACGGCAACGATGTTGAACTGGTCGAGGTCGTATTCGCGGCCGTAGGCCTTTTCGTCCCAGGCCATGGAGAGCTTCAGGCTGTCCATCGCGTGCTGAGTCTTGGGAAGGTCGGCCTCGCGCACCCAGATGAACAGGTCGACCTTGCGGCCCGACATGGTGGTGAAGCTGTCGCGGTTGGCATGGAGGTTGCCGGCAACGAGCGCGAAGAGGTAACAAGGCTTGGGGAACGGGTCCTGCCATTCGGCCCAGTGACGGCCGTTGTCGGCTTCGCCCTTGGCGATGCAATTGCCATTGGAGAGCAGAATTGGGAACGCCTTGGCATCGCCCTCCATCCGCACCGCATATTTCGACAGGACGTCGGGCCGGTCGGGGAAGAATGTGATGCGGCGGAAACCTTCGGCCTCGCATTGCGTGCAGAGCATTCCGCCCGAGGCGTAGAGGCCCATCAGCTTGGTGTTGGTGACGGGCGAGATTTCGACCTCGGTCTCGACCGTAGCACGTTCGCCGGTGAGGTCGATGACCAGCTGGGCGCCGTCCATCCGATGCTCGCCGTCGGCCGTGACCGAGAGCAGCTTGAGCTCGTCACCGTCGAGACGAAGCGGGCGGTCGTGATCGCCGTTGCGGACGACCTCCAGCGTCGCGCGGACGATGGTCCGGTCGGCATCGAGCGCAAAGTCGAGCCTGATTTCCGGCACTAGCCAGTCGGGCGGGCGATAATCTTCGCGGCGGATTGCGACGTGGGCGGCGGGCGGTGCTTCGGGCGTGGTACGGACATCCATGCCCGGGGACTTAGGCGGCGTCAGGCGAAGTCACAACCGGACGCTCCCGGCTCAACGCTCCGACCATTCCGCCAAGCGCGAGCAGAGCGCCGGCAACAGTTGCCGGGGTCCAACGATATCCTTCGAACGCGGTCGAGAAACCCATGGCGATGATCGGGACGAGGACGCTTGAATAGGCCGCCTTGGCCGGGCCGATAATGCGAACGACAGGGTAATAAAGGCTGAAGGTCAAAACCGAGGCGGCGAGCGCGAGATAGGCGAGGCCGGCGAGGTAGATCGGCCTCGTCTCGAACACCGGCGCGCCGGTCATTCCGGAAGCAATGGCGCCGTCGATCAGAGCGCCGAAGGCCATCGACCAGGCGAGCATGGTGAAGAGCGGAAAGCGGCGCACCTCGGGTCGCGCCTGGAGAACATTAGCGGTCGAGGCACCAACCATGCCCGCCAGCGTCAGGCCAATGCCGGAGATGACGGCAGCGCTGTTGGCGGGATGCTCGTTGATCTCGTGGAGGAAGAGGAGGACGATTCCGCCGACCGCGACCAGCGAACTCCAGAAGAAGCGCTTGGTCGGTTTGTGGCCGAGCAGTGCCCAGCCGAGCAGACTGCTTGGGATAAGGAGCAAAGCAAAAACGGTCGCGACGACGCCCGAGGTAATGTGCCGCTCCGCGAGATAGACCGCGTTGAAGTTGATGCAGAACTGGGTGAGGCCGAGAACAATCGCCGCGACGATGCCCGTCCGGGGAAGCTTGAGGCCGTCGCCCTTGATGAGAGCGATTGCGCCCATCGCTGCGGCGGCGATGAGGAAGCGGTAGGTCACCGACCATTGCGCCGGGACGACCCCGAGCTGGCCGCGGATCACGATCCAGGTCGAGCCCCAGATCGCGGTGAAGACGATGAACGGCAGCGTGACGCTGCGGAAGGCAGACGGGGGGTGATCGCTCACAGGTCGGCGATGGCGCTGGCAAGCTTGGCGACGGCGTAGGGGTCACTGTCCCAGCTGGTCACCAGCCGGATTTGCCCCGGGCCCCATTCGTAGAAGTCGAAGCCCTCGTCGCGGAGGCGCAGGGCCTCATCGTCCCCGACCTTGAGGAACAGCTCATTTGCCTCGACTGGATAGACGAGGCGGTCCGGTGCGGCGTTGGCGAGGGACTGAGCGGCGGAATTGGCGGCGCGGCCATTGTCGAGCCACAACTCGCCGTCGAGCATCGCCAGGATCTGCGCGGCGAGCACCCTGCCCTTGCTGAGGAGATGGCCGGCGCGCTTGCGGCGCACCGCGATCTCGTCGGCGAGGCTGGTGTCAAAGAGAATGAGAGCCTCGGTGTTCAGGCCGCCGTTTTTGGTGAAGCCCAAGCTCAGCACATCGACGCCGGCGCGCCAGGTGACGTCGGCCGGGCTCTCGCCGGTCGTCGCAAGCGCATTAGCGAAGCGCGCGCCGTCCATGTGGAGCCTCAGTCCGCGGCGCTTCGCCAGATCGCCCAATGCGGCGACTTCTGCGGCGCGGTAGACGAGCCCATACTCGGTGGCGTTGGTGATCGAGACGACCGCCGGCTGGACCTGATGGACGTCATTGCGGATCGCCTCGCAGCCCGCGGTCACGAGGTTCGGCGTCAGCTTGGCGCCGGGGCCGTCGAGCAGGATCAGCTTGGCGCCGCCGGTGAAGAAGCCCGGAGCGCCGGCCTCGTCGACTTCGATATGCGCATCGCGGTGGCAGATGATGCCGCGATAGGGCGGGCAGAGCGCGGCGAGACCGAGACAATTGGCGGCGGTGCCGGTCGCGACCCAGAAGGCGCGGACCTCGCGCTCGAACAATTCGGAGAATGCGCCGTCGAGCTTCTGGCTCCATTCGTCACCGTCATAGGCGGTGTCGAGCCGGTTCGAGGCGGCAATCGCCTCGATGACCCTGGGGTGCGCGGCCGCCGCATTGTCCGAGAAGAATCTCATTCAGCGCCGTTAGCGCTGTCTTTCGCGTCCGGTCCAGCAAGCTCGCGCGACTGCGCCTTTCGGCGGCGCAAATTCTCGCGCAGCGCCGCGGCCAGCCGTTCTTCCTTTTCCTTGTCTTTTTGGGTCATGCCGGCCCCAAGCGGACAAGCGCGGGTTGACAGGCCAAGGCCCCGCCCCGCATAGGCGCGCGGCCTCCGACAAAGTGCTGCCGTAGCTCAGTGGTAGAGCGCATCCTTGGTAAGGCTGAGGTCGTGAGTTCAATCCTCACCGGCAGCACCATTTCCCGACTAGCGGGACGACGGGCGGCGTTCAGGCGTCGCGGTCGCGAAGAGGCTTTTCGCCCAGCGCATTCTCGATCCCGCCGGAAACCGTGTCGCCAAGCCAGATGATGGCTCCGACGATGAGAATGGCGAGGGCAAGAAGCAGGGCGTCGATCACGAGTCGTTCTCCGTGATTTCCCTTTTATCGCCAATGCATTAAACGTGCAATTAACGCGCGCTCCCCTCAACGTGCCAAACCGGGACTCAGACAAGCCACATCAAAGTCGCAGTCGCTCCGGCGATGAGGCCAAGCGTCAGTAAAATTGTCACGAACCAAGCGGCCGACCTACCGTGGCGATCCTCCACCTTGTCGTAGATGATCTCCAACATCCCAACGACAAGACCCTCTGCGCCGCCTCCATCCATAGCGCGCGAACCTCAGTCGCGATCAATCGGTGCACACGCCGCCTGCAGCCAATCGTGATCAGCGCCCTGAAGCTGCGGGCCAATCTTGGCCAGCACGTGAGCGTGATAGCAATTGAGCCAGCCGATCTCGTCGGCGTCGAGCATGCCGGCGTCGATCAGGCGGCGGTCGATCGGCGCGAAGGTCAGGGTCTCGAACCCGAGCATTTCCTTTTCCTCGCCTTCGATATCGCGCGGCACGACAAGGACGAGATTCTCGATGCGGATGCCGTATTCGCCGGTCTTGTAATAGCCGGGCTCGTTGGAAAGGATCATGCCCGGCTGAAGCGGCTCGTCGCCGCCGCTCTGGCTGCTTCCGACCGGCGAGATGCGTTGCGGCCCTTCGTGAACGGCGAGGAAGCTGCCGACGCCGTGGCCGGTGCCGTGGGCGTAATCGAGCCCCGCTTCCCACAGCGGACGTCGAGCAAAGCTGTCGAGCTGAGAGCCGCGAGTTCCCCTCGGGAAGACCGCGGTGGCGATGGCGATGTGGCCCTTGAGCACGCGGGTGAAGCGGTCGCGCATCTCCTCGGTCGGCTCGCCGATCGGCACGGTGCGGGTGATGTCGGTGGTGCCGTCGACGTACTGGCCGCCGGAATCGATCAGGTAGAGCTCGCCCTTGCCGAGCTTGCGGTTGGTCTTCTCACTCGACTTGTAATGGACGATGGCGCCGTTCGGACCCGCGCCCGAGATGCTGTCGAAGGACAGGTCGCGGAGCTCCGGATTCTCGCGGCGGAGTGCCTCGAGATGGTCAGAGGCCTTGAGCTCATCGACATCGCCGCCGGGCGCTTCCTCGTCGATCCACTTGAGGAACTTCGAGATGACCGCGCCGTCGCGGGCCTGCGCAGCCTTCTGGCCGGCGACCTCGACCGGATTCTTGATCGCCTTGGGCAGGATGACCGGGTCGCGCAGCGGCAGGATCTTGGCGCCGGCCTTCTCCAGCGCTTCGAAGATCGCGGCGACGGCCCGCTCGGGATCGACCACGACGGTCTTGTCCTTGTATTCGGCAAGCGCGTTTTCGAACTCGCTCCGCTCATGGAGGCGGACGCCGTTGCCGAGGTGCTGGCGGACTTCGGGGGCGATCTTTTCCGACGCGACGAACAAATCGGCGGTGCCGTCCGAATGGGCCAGCGCATAAGCCAGAGCGACCGGCGTGTGGGTCACGTCCTGGCCGCGGATATTGAACGCCCAGGCGATTGAATCGAGCGCGGACAGGACGGCGGCGTCGGCATGATGCTTGGCGAGCCAGTCGCCGATCTCGGTGCGCTTTTCGGCGGCCGACTTGCCGGCATGCTCGTCCGAATGGATGACGAGGTGCGCCTTCGAGGCTTCGGGCCGGTCGGTCCAGACTTCGTCGATCGGGTTGCGCTCGACGGGGACGAGCTCGGCGCCCCGGCTGGCGAGCGCTTCCTTGGCGCGGGCGACCCAGTCTCGCGTGTGCAGCCACGGATCGTAGCCGATGCGTCCACCCTCGGGCGCGTGCTCCTTCAGCCATTCGGTGGTGCTCGTCTCGGGCACCGACTGGTAGCTCCATTCGGTCGGCGAGACCTGCTGGCGGACCTGCAATGTGTAGCGACCGTCGACGAAGATCGCGGCCTCCTCGGGCAAGACGACCGCTGAGCCGGCCGAGCCCTTGAACCCAGTCAGCCATTCGAGCCGCTGCGCATAGCTCCCGACATACTCGCTCATGTGCTCGTCGGTCAGCGGGACGACAAAGCCGTCGAGCGAATTAGCCTTCAGCTGTTCGCGAAGGGTTTTGAGGCGATCGGCATAAGTGGACATGCGCTAACTCCCTTGCCTGTCAGCTAGTCCATGCGGCGGCGTTCTTAAAGAGGAGCGAATGTTCCCAAAGCTCGCAGTGACGGCATTCGAAGTGGAATTCGAATGAGTGGACGCTGGGGTCCTTCCACTTAATCCATTTCGTCAACTTTTGGAGGGCAACGGCCAGTTCGCGAGGATGATAGGTCCCAAAGTTCATCGAAGAGGAAGCGCAGGCTTGTAGGACAGCGTCTTCTACCCTCCATCTCATCCCTCCCTGCAGCAATTTGTGCTTTAGATGTCACAACTTGCCGCCATTCGGGTTCCCATGGTTACGCGTCCGCAATTTGCCTTGTTGAGTGTTGTTTCACCCGCAATAGTCGTCGGCCTCAACCAAGTAACCGGGGGAATTGCGTGAAGAAGTTGATTGTGATGATGGCCGCGGTAGCCGCGGTCAGCCTGACGGGCTGCGCAACCGTGCTTAACGGGACGCACACGCCTTACACGACCGAAAGCCAGCCGGGCGGCGCCATGGTGAAGTTCACCAACGGCGAAAGCTGCACCACGCCGTGCAAGCTGGAGTTCCGGCGCAAGGACGACGTCCGTGCCGACATCACCATGGCCGGCTATAAGCCGACCTACGTGCTCATCCAGTCGCGGCTCGCAGGAGCGTCGTTCGGTAACATCCTGCTCGGTGGCGGCGTTGGCGCCATCGTCGACGGAAGCAACGGAGCGAGCAACCGACTCTATCCGAACCCGCTGATCGTCAAGCTCGCTCCGGAAGGATCGACCGGCGGCGCAGTGCTTCTCGACAAGGACGGGAACGTGCTGAAGACCGTGAAGGAATATAACGATTCCGTTCGCAGCGACGTCGCCAAGACGGTCGGGCCTCGCTTGGCCGGCCTCGAAGGCGGTCCGCAGTCGGAATAACGAATACCGGCCTCGCCGCTTTCGGGCGGCGGGGCCATCACCTCAACGACTAGGCGGCCTTCGCGCGGTTCCGGAGCGACAGGCAGTATCCGAACGTGACGACCATTCCGGCAACGACGGCGGCGATGCCACCCCAGACGGCCACATTCATTGGCGCGAATGCCCACAGGCCGGCATAGACGAGGCCGCTCAATACCTGAGACCAGCCCGCGACCCGCTGAACCTGCTTGATGGCGGCGCTGGGTGCGAATCTCTTGGGGACACGATTACCGTACCAGGCAATCATCAGCCCGTTGATGGAGATGACCAGCCGGGTGACCGTGTCCCGATCCACGTAACCGAGCTTGTTTGCAGCTGTGGCGCCGAGCGCGAGGGTGATAATGCCGCCGGCCCAGGCCAGCGATCCAACGATTTCCTTGTTCATCGTGCAGGCTCCTTGCCTATCTTGGGATCGGGCGCTTCCTCGCCGATGCCAAACGAATGGACGAAGCCCAGCAGCGCTTCTTCGAGCACCGATAGCTTCAGATGATAGATGACGGACTTGCCGGACTTCACGGCGTCGACGAGGTCGGCTTCCTTCAGCACGGCAAAGTGCGCCGACATGGTCGGCTTGGAAACGTCGAACTGGTCGCTGATGTCGCCCGCGCTCATCGGCCCCTTACGCAGGAGCTGGAGGACTTCACGCCGCGTGGGATCGGACAATGCCTTGAAGACTCGACTCATTGATAAGATAATTAGCTAAACGTCTAAATGATTCAAGCGGAAATGTGCTTTCGCTCCAATCACGCCTCCAGCTTCGAACGCCACTGGTTAGCCCGGCTGTTGTATTTGGTCGTGAGCCAGACCGCCGCGCCACCGATCAGCGCTCCGGCAACGACATCGCGCGAGTGATGCTTCTTGCTCTGTATCCGGGACAAGGAGACAATGGTTGCGAGCGCGTAAGCCAAGATCCCGATCTTCCCCTGATATTCCCGGTCAATGATAATGGCCGCGGCGGTGCACTGGGCCGCGTGCTCGGAGGGGAAGCTTTCATCATCCTCGCCGTCGGGGCGGCGTTCCGGAATGGCCAGCTTCAGTCCCTTAGTGATCAGCTTGATCGCAACGAGGCAAGCGCCGGCACTTGCGCGATCGGGCCCGGCACCCGGCCCGTCAGGAAGGAGAGTTGCAGCGCCCGTCAGTACTGCCTTTCCGGCGTCACCGAACCGATTCCAGGCCTCGCGTCTCCTTTTCTTGGCCGACACAATCGACTCCGATCGTCCGTTCGGAATTGAAAATCGACGTCTTGCCGCAGTGGTTCCAATGTCCGCTTGCCGACGCGCCAGCCGTCACATCTCCACGGTTAGCGAGCCGTGGACAGGCACGTCGCTCCATTTGGCGGTGAGGTCGTCAATGGTCGCGCGGATCGCTTCCACGTCCTCGGCCGTGACCGGGAGCGTCCAATGGCCCTTCGATTCGCAGGCATGCTCGTACGTTGCGATGAGGTCCGCCGCGGGGACGCGGCCGCCCCACATCTCCGCCTGGAAGGTCTCGACCAGCCGCTCGATCGCTTCCTCCGCCTCGCCGCCCTGCGTCTGGAACGCAGCGGCGCTGCCGTCGGCGACCATGGTCAGGAAGCCGCCCTTCGCGAGCGTGCTTTCGATCGCATAGTGCACCATGTCGTGCGGGATGATGCCCTGTTTGGGACACTGGATCGTGTCGGCAGGCAGGTCGGGGCGCTCGATCAGGAGATCGTCGTACTTGCCGTCGCGCTTGGTGAATGTGAGCTTCATTGGACCCCCGCGTCACCGTTAGCGCCTCACGCCCTGGCTCCCAAGGCCTTCCCGTGGCTGGTCACCGCGCTAAGAGCTTAGGCATGGACAAGCCCGTAAGCCTCCCCGCCCCGCCGACCGCCGAGCAGCGCCCCTACAGCTATGAGCGGCACGGGGTGACGATCGAGGACCCATGGCATTGGCTACGCGACCCGAAATATCCCGAGGTGGATGACGCGGACGTCCTCGCCTACCTTCACGCCGAGAACGATTATTTCAGCGCCTGGGCGGCACAGCACAAACCACTGATGGACGAGCTGTTCGAGGAGATGAAAGGCCGCATAAAGGAGGACGACAGCTCGGTCCCGATCAAGGACGGCGACTTCCTTTACTGGTGGGCATTCACGCCCGGCGCGCAATACCGGACCTGGTACCGCAAGCCAGTCGCGGGCGGTGATGACCAGGTGATTTTCGACGAACCGGTCGAGGCCGAAGGTAAGGACTATTTCCGCCTCGGCGCGATGGAGGTGAGCCCGGACGGGAAGCTTGCCGCGGTGCTGGTCGATGACAACGGGTCGGAGCGGTTCCACTTGAAGATCCGCGACCTTGCTACTGGCAAGGTCATCGAGACGGTGACCGAGGTTGGTATCGGCGAGCCGGTGTGGACCAACGGATCAGACGGCATCGTGTTCACCGAGGTCAACGACAATTGGCGGAGCTACCGAGCGCGCTATCACCGGCTCGGGCGGCCGGCGGATGAGGACGTCACGATTTACGAAGAGACTGAGGAGCTGGGCTTTTCCGTCGGCATCCACCGCTCGCACGATCGCAGCCTGGTATTGGTGTCGACCGGCGACAATACGACCAGCGAAGTGCGGTTCGTCTCAACCGACGATCCGAGCCAGCCGTTGACGTTGATTTCGGCGCGCCAGCCAAACCGCGAATATCATGTCGACGCAGCGCACGGGCGGCTTTGGATCCACACCAACGACGATCATGTGAACTTCCGGATCGCTGAGGCCGACGTTGCGAACCCGGGGGATTGGCGCACGGTGATCGCCGGGACGGATCGCGTCTATTTGACGGGCGCGACCGCTTATCGCGACCATCTCGCGGTCAGCAGCAGGGTTGAGGGCCTCGATCAGCTGGTGCTCCGGACCTACGAGGGCGCGGAGACGCGCATCCCGTTCGCAGAGGCGAGCTATAGCGCTTTCTTCCTCGGCAATCCCGAGTTCGCGCCGGACTCCTACCGCGTCGGCTATACCTCGATGGTCACGCCGACGACTGTTTACGACTATTACCCGGAAAGCGGTGAGCTCGAGGTTCGCAAGGTGCAGGAAATCCCGTCGGGATACGACGCGTCGCAGTACGCGACCGAGCGGCTCACCATCACCGCGCGCGATGGGGCCAAGGTGCCGGTGTCGATCGTCTACAAGAAGGGCTTCCCGAAGGACGGCAGCGGCAAGCTCTTTCAGTATGGGTATGGCGCCTACGGCATCGGCATCCCGCCGACCTTCAACAGCAACCGAATCAGCCTACTCGATCGCGGCTGGGCCTGCGCCATCGCCCACATCCGCGGCGGCGACGACCTCGGCTACCAATGGTTCCTCGACGGCAAGCTGACCAAGCGCACGAACACGTTCAACGATTTCGTCGACGTGGCGAAGGGGCTGATCGCTGAAGGCTTCAGCTCCGCCGGCAATATCGCGATCAACGGCCGCTCGGCGGGTGGCGAGCTGGTCGGAGCTGTGGTCAACACCAACCCCGAATTGTGGGGTGCGGTGATCGGCGACGTGCCCTTCGTCGATGTGGTCAACACGATGCTTGATGAGACGCTGCCGCTGACGCCGGGCGAGTGGCCCGAATGGGGCAACCCGATCACCGAAAAAGCGGTGTTCGAGCACATGCTGACCTATAGCCCGTACGACAACATCAAGGCCCAAGATTACCCGCCGATGCTGATCACCGGCGGGCTGACCGACCCGCGCGTGACATACTGGGAGCCGGCTAAGTGGGCGGCAAAGCTCCGCGCGACCAAGACCGACCACAACCTCCTCCTGCTAAAGATCAACATGGGCGCCGGGCATGGCGGCAAGTCGGGCCGCTGGGACGGCCTGACCGAAGTCGCCGAGACCTATGCCTTCATGCTGACGGAAACCGGCCGCTGAGCAACCGTCCGATCTTCGAGGTGACATTCATCGCTGGCCCCGAGCACATTGACGAGCTCGGGCACGTCAACAACGCCGTCTGGGTACAGTGGATGGAGCAGGTCGCAGTGACTCACTGGCGAAGCGTCGCCGATCCCGAACACCAGGACGCTTACTTCTGGGTCGTGGTGCGCCATGAGATCGATTATCTTCGCGCAGTGCTGGAAGGCGAGCGGATCACGGCCCGGACCTGGGCTGGGGAGAACCTCAAGGGCGCGAAGTTCGACCGTCTCATCGAGTTCGTCGGTGAGGACGGGAAGCCACGGGTGCGGTCGCGCACCGACTGGGCGATCATCGATAAGGCGGCGAACCGTCCGATCCGCATTCCGCCCGAGGTGGTGGCGCCGTTCACCACGCCAAGCTAACAGCAGCAGCATGAGTAAGGCGGTCCTTTACGATTATTACCGCTCCTCCGCGGCGTACCGGGTGCGCATCGCACTCAACCTCAAGGGCATTGCGTACGAGACCCGGCCGGTGAACCTGCTCCATAGCGAGCAGCGCGGCGACGAGTATCGCGCGCTCAACCCGCAGGGGCTGGTGCCGATGCTGGAGATCGACGGGCACCGGCTGACGCAGAGCCTGTCGATCATGGTCTATCTCGACCAGGTCTATCCCGAGCTCCCGCTGATGCCGCGCGACCCGGTCGATGGAGCGCACGTGCGTGCGATGGCGCTGACTATCGCCTGCGACATCCACCCGTTGAACAATTTGCGGGTGCTGAAATATCTGTCGAACGAGCTCGGGCTTCCGCAGGAAGAGCGCGACGCCTGGTACATCCACTGGATTCGCGAAGGGCTGCCGGCCCTGGAGACGTTGGCGAAGCCGGGCGCGGGCAAATTCCTGTTCGGCGACGAGCCGACCATCGCCGACGTCTGCCTGGTGCCGCAGCTGTTCAACGCGCGGCGCTACAATGTGCCGATCGACGATTTCCCGACTCTGCTGCGCGCCGAGGAAAGTGCGAACAAACTTGAGGCGTTCGCCGCAGCCCATCCGGACCGACAGGAGCAGCCGCAATGAACCGGGTCGACGCAATCAGCCGTGGCATGACCGACAAGGCGCTGGATTCGGTCGAGATCCCGTCGCTGGAAGGCAAAGTGAGTGACGAGGAATGGGCGATCCGAGTTGATCTCGCCGCCGCTTACCGCATGGTCGCGCATTACGGCTGGGACGACCTCATCTTCACGCATCTGTCGGCGCGCATACCGGGGCCCGAACATCATTTCCTTCTCAACCCGTACAATCTGATGTTCGAGGAAGTGACCGCGTCGAGCCTGATCAAGGTCGACGTCCACGGCAATCCGGTCGACCCGACGCCGTTCATCACCAACCCGGCGGGCTTCACCATTCATAGCGCGATCCACATGGCGCGCGACGACGCGCATGCAGTGATGCATCTGCATACGCCCGCAGGACAGGCAGTGTCGGCGCACAGCGAGGGGCTGTTGCCGCTGACTCAGACGGCGATGCTGGTGCGTGGCGATTTAGCATTCCACGATTACGAAGGCGTTGCGGTCGACCTCGACGAGCGCGAGCGGCTGGTCGCGGATCTCGGTGACAAGAACGCGATGATCCTTCGCAATCACGGCACGCTGGCGGTCGGGAAGAATGTCGGCGAGTGCTTCGTCCGGCTCTATTTCGTCGAGCGCGCGTGCCAGGCGCAGATCATGGCGTTGTCGGCCGGCGACAACATCAACAACCCGCCACAGGGCTCGCCCGAAGTGACCGCGCAGCAGGGCCAGGTCGGCGTCGCGCTCGCCGCAAACCTGCTCGCTTGGCCGGCACTGAAGCGCAAAGCGTACCGGCTCGGCCCGAGCTTCGCGACCTAGGCCGCCGAGACCGCGGACTTATCGCTGCCGAGGTGGCGCGAGTAGAGCCAACCAATCCCGATTAGGCTGAAGCCGAGCGCCACGAACGACAGGATCCGAGTCACGCCCTCAAGCCCGGAGGCGTCCATCAGAAACACCTTCCCGACCGCCGCCAGCATCAAGGCGAGGCTGGCGAGGCGCCAGTCCCGCTGTTTGCGCGCGATACCCCACAGCAGGAAGCCGATAGCCAGCGCGATCGCCAGGATCGAGCGAAGGATGTCCTCCGCCACCGGCAGATTCTGCCCGACGAGCAGCGAGCCGTGGAATAGCTGGCGAAGCTCCGAGAAGGAGAACAAAACGATCAGCCCCATCAGGACGAAATCGAGTCCCCGCGACACTTCGCGCGCAATCGGTTCGGCCGCACGCTTGCCAAGAAGCGTCAGGCCGATCGCGAGGGCGTAGACGGGCAGTAGAAGGTTCAGGGCTGGCCAGGCACCGACCACCTGGTTCGACCACAGCGGGTTGTGAAGCACCAGCGTGTAGTAGGCCTCGTGCATCGCGGCAGCCGCGGCGAACACCAGGCCCGGTATCGGCCGGCGCAGGCGGATCGCGACGAGCGCGATGGCGGCAAGCGCCATTTCCCAAACCGTGCGCTCCATGAGGCCAAGGCGAACGAACACGTCGAACGACCCGATGGCGAAAGCATGCTTGTAGAGGCTGTGCACACCGATCGTCGCGAGGACGCCGGCGATGCTCCAGCCGACCACCCGGTCGAGCCAGCGAAGCAGGGCGGCAATAACGAAGGCGCCGGCGACAGCTGCTCCGGGGATCAACAGGTGCGTCAACGCGTCCGACGCCTTGGGCACATCGTTCACCAGAAACGGCGCGCCGGTGAGCGACGAGGTGCCCGCCGTGCTCCAATCGAACATCGGTACCAGCGCCCAGCCGACGATCATCAGGACGCAGGATGCCATCGCGGGCACGAGACGCTGGTCGATCAGACGGCTGGCGAGCGCGGCGGCGACGATCAGTACGGGTGCGATTAAAGACTGGACCCGATCCGGAAGGACGAAGGTGAGCGCCAGGCAAAGGAGGGCGGGCGCAATGAATTGGGCGACAGCCCGCGCCGCATCGATCCTGGCTCGCCATGCGAACATGGCCGCGATGCCCGCCTGCGCGGTCCAGCCCGCAGCGTCGATGGTGTCGGAGAAATCGGCACCGTCGGCGATCATCGAATAGGGATAAGCGAAGAGGCCGACGGTAGCGAAAGTCCACGCGAAGGCTTCGAACCGATCATCGTCGGCAAGCTGGCCGAGGTGCAGCAGGACGAACCCGATCAACGCGATCGCAATCCCGGCCGCCCAGATCTGCAGCAGCAGCAAGGCGGCTCCGGCAAGCAAGGTCGCGGTGACGATGGTAAGCAACACGAAACGTGCGTCGTTGCGCCGCTCGGTGTGCTCCCAGCCGAGGGCGGCGCAGACAGCAACGCCGACTGACAGCGCCAGCGCCAGCAATCCAAAGATGTGATCGTTTGGCCCATCCGCTTGGTGGAAATGATACATGGGGATCAGCAACGCCGAGAGGCCGAGCACGCCGATCTCGGCAGCTTCGAGCAAGCCGCCAGAACGCCACACCTTCCACACCGCCGGCGCGCCGTAGATCAGGACGCAGCCGCTCATAACCAGCGCGAAATCGCGTTCCGTCGGCGAGGTCCACGCGCCCATGAGGAGCAGCGCGACGACCATACCAACCGCCGGTAGCCGGGCGAGCAGCCCGTCGCGCTCCGCGAGCCAGATCGAGGCGATCGCGAGCATCCCGAACAGCGCCCAGTTGACGAGCTCGAAGCCGCCCGTTGCGACCAGCGCGGCCATCTGCGCGGCGCTGACGATCCCCGCCACGAGTTGCAGCTGATTCTTGCGGCTGCCGGCGAAGCCGAGCGCGGGGATGCCGACGCCGAGAAGCAACAGGTACAGGCCGAGCGAGATGGAACTGGCTGTATCGAGGACCCCGCCCAGCAGCAGCACCATGCCCCAACCGAAGCCGCCGACCAAAGCGCTGATACCGAGCCACGCCCAACGCTGGCTGCGCGAGAGGGTGCACAGGCCCGAAACCGCGAGCGCGAGGTAGACCGAGAGCAAGGGCACGTTGGGCTCGGTCGAGCCGACCAACGCTGGAGCGGCGAGGCCGCCGGCAAGTCCGAGTAAGGCGCTCGGCGCGCCGAAGCGGAGCGACAGGAACATTGCCAGCGCCGTGACCCCGGCCATTCCGAACATCGCGCCGAGCGGCGCGATCAGGTGGTAAAGGTTCACTGCGATGAGAATGCTTGCGTAGAGACTGGCAACGCCCGCGCCCGCCAACGCCTGGCGGACGCGCGGGTCGCGGATCTTTTCCTCGAAGCGAAGAGCCAGCTCCGCGCCGGCGATGAGCAGGGTGCCGAAGATGAGGCCCAAGATCACCCGGATTGGCGGGCTCAAAAGGCCGGAATCGATTGAGAGCTTGACGATCAGCATGCCGGCGACCGCGAGCGTGATCCCGCCCGCCCAGATCGGCAGGCGGCGGCCAAATAGGTCTTCGAAGCTGATGCTGAGGTTCCACCGCCGGTGTTCGACCTCCGCCTCATAAGAATTGTCCGTTGGGGGCTCAGGCGGCTGAGGCGGCTGATAATAAGAAACGACTGCCGGCTCGCGGGGCTTCCCAACCAGGACCGCGGGAACGGGCGCCTCTTCGGCGACCGGCTCGGCGACAGCTGACTCCTGCCAGGTCGGTGCAAATCCGTAAGCCCTGTCCATCTCCGATTCGAACCTTTCCTCAAGCCGCCGAAGGCGAAGGTTGAGGTGGTACGCGAAGGCGACGACACCAATCAGGACGAGCGTCAATGCAGTCATCTTCATTCTCCCGCCCCGCCAGATATCATAAATTGAACACTGTTCAACAAATAAATTAGACAGTGCTCAATTAGACATGTAGAGCCGTGTCCTATGGGTCGCCGGTCGGATCATAGCAGGGCTGAGCTTCGCGAGCTGATCATCGACGAAGGTCATCGTCAGATGGCCGAGTATGGCTTCGCCGGCTTTTCGGCGCGACAGGTTGCGCGCGAGATCGGTTATTCGGTCGGTACGGTCTACAATCTATTCCCGAGCCTCGACGACCTCCTCATCGCGATCAACACGCGGACCTTCACGCAATGGACGGAATTCGTCCGGCTTCGGCTTGACGGGGTAATCGATGACCGGATCGGAGTGCTTGTCCGCGCCTATTTCGATTTCGCGCGGGAGCACCCCAATTTGTGGATGGCGATCTACGACCATCGCCTGCCGCCGGGCACGCCGCTGCCTCTGAACGAAGACGAGGAAAGACGGAAGCTGACGATCATCGTCATCCATGAGCTGGCGACCGCACTTCCAGGAGTTAGCGACGACGCGGTCGAGCGGCTCGCACGATCGTTGATCGCGACGGTGCATGGCCATTGCACTTATGCACTCAATGGCACCTTTGAGCTGATGGGCGAGACCGACCCGCTCGGATTGGCCCTGGCCCGCGTGCGCGAAGCGATGGGGGCTGCCTAGGCCGGCTCGGAGACCTTCGCCGCAGCCTGACTGTGCTGGAGCTGGACCCGGTCGTACTGTCCGCGCGAGGCGATCGCGATCCGATTCCAAGTGTTGATCATCGCCCCGGCGAAGGTGAGGTAGGCGATCTCTTCCTCAGAGAAGAAGCGCTTGAGGCTATCGAACGCCTCCCCGCTGGCGCGGCTTTCGGCAATCAACGTCAGTTCCTCGACCCAGTCGAGCGCCGCCCGCTCCTTCTCGCTGAACGCCGAGCTTTCGTGCCAGGCATCGAGGAGCAGCAACCGCTCGGGCGTATCGCCGTCGCGCAGCGCCTCATCGGTATGCATGCCGATGCAATAAGCGCAGCCGTTGATCTGCGACGCGCGCAGCTTGATCAAATGATGGAGCTTCGGATCGATCTTGGCGCCGAGCACCGCTTCGATCTGCAACAGGTGCCGAAATGCCTCCGGCGCCTGCTTGGTGACATCCATCCGCTGCTGTTCAACCATGGCGAGTCTCCTTCCGGCGCGCCTATGCGCCGATGCTGGGTCGGCGGAAAGCCGGCTGCGCTACACAGCCGTGAACTTGCGATGATCGCCTTGGCCTGCGATGCCTGATGCCGGGATGAGGAAAGCCGCCAACGTCAGCGATTATCGCGCGCTCGCGAAGGCGCGGCTGCCGCACTTCCTGTTCGAATATATCGACGGCGGCTCATACGAAGAGGTGACGCTTCGGCGGAACGTCGAGGATCTGCAGTCGGTGGCGTTGAGGCAGCGCGTGCTTCGCGACGTGTCGGATATCGATTTGTCGGCCGAATTGTTCGGTAAGACATGGGCGATGCCGGTGGGGCTCGGTCCCGTCGGGCTGTCCGGATTGTATGCCCGGCGCGGCGAGGTGCAGGCAGCGAAGGTCGCCGCGGCGGCTGGTGTGCCGCAGGTCCTGTCGACGGTCAGCGCCTGCTCACTGAGGGAGGTCGCGGCTTGCGGGCACGTGCCTTGGTTCCAGCTCTATTTTGTGAAGGACCGGGATTTCGTCGCGAGCCTCATCGAGCGGGCAAAGGAGGAAGGATGCGACGCCTTGTTCCTGACGGTCGACCTGGCCGTGCCTGGATCGCGTTATCGCGACGCCCGCGCCTTGACCGGAGCCACGGGACGGATCGGCGAATATCTCAAGCGGCCGAGTTGGATCTGGGACGTCGGCATTCGCGGTCGGCCGATCAGCCTCGGCAACCTTGAGCCGATCGTGGGCAAGAGCGCCCCGCTGGCCGACTTCCAGAAGTGGATTCACGACAATTTCGACGCCTCGGTGACTTGGGCCGATGTCGCCTGGGTGCGCGATCAGTGGAAAGGCCCGCTGGTCATCAAGGGCATCCTTGATCCCGACGACGCGCGGGCCGCACTCGATGCCGGCGTCGATGGCGTCGTCGTTTCCAACCACGGCGGCCGACAGCTCGACGGCGTGTCGTCCTCGGCGCGCGCTTTGCCCCGCGTCGCCGACGCAATTGCGGGGCGCATTTCGGTGTTGGCTGACGGCGGAGCACGCTCAGGCCTCGACGTGGTGCGGATGCTGGCGCTCGGCGCGAACTTCGTGCTGCTCGGGCGGGCATGGGCCTATGCCCTCGCCGCGCGCGGCGGGGAGGGTGTCAGCCATGTACTGCAGCTGATCGAAGTCGAGATGCGCGTGGCGATGGCGCTGACCGGCGTCACCAACGTCGCCGAAATCAACGGAGACGTTTTGGACAAAGAATAAGTGGTCGGGGAGAGAGGATTCGAACCTCCGGCCCCTGCCTCCCGAAGACAGTGCTCTACCAGGCTGAGCTACTCCCCGACCGGAACCCGCTTTGAGTGCGACCCTAAGGTCGCGGCGGGAGCCAAGGCCGCGGCTAGATAGAGGGGGGCTGCCCGAAGCGCAACCGCCTATTCAGCGGCCGATGGTCGAGAGCCAATGTTCGTGGCGGACGAACTTCTCGCGCGGAGAGCCGGGACGGGCGTTCGCCGTCTCGGTTTCCTCTATTTTCCGCCAATCGTCATAGTCGGTTGGCATCACGCCGCGGCTGGTCAGAAGAGCCTTCAGGCCTTCGGCGCCGGTGCGGTCGGACGCGCTTCCGGGGGCCATGGCAGCGACGACCTGATCGGCGACTTCGTAGCCGTCGGGCCGGTTGGTGCCGATGGTGCCGCTCGGTCCACGTCGTGCCCAGCCGACGGCGTAGAGCCGGTCGGCGATGCGGCCACCCTCGTTTAGGAACCTGCCCCCACGATCGTCATAGGGGACCCCCTCGATCGGCGCGCTGGAATAGCCGATCGCGCTGATGATGAGGCTCGCGGGGATTTCATAGGTTTCGCCGGTGCCGCGCGCGCCGCCCTTCTCGTCTAGCTCGGTGCGCTCGACGACAATCTTCTCGGCCTTAGCGTCGCCCTCGATTCGTAGCGGCTTGGCGAAGAAATCGAAGACCATGCGCTTCGGCTTTGAATCGTCGGGCGGCGCCCTGACAAATTCGCGGAGGATCGCGATCGACTTGCGCTGTCCGGGCTCGAGCGCGTCGTCAGCTTCGACCGGCGGGAAGTCGGCGCCATCGACCACTGGCGACGAGGCATTGAGGTGGCCAAGCTCGCCCAGCTCCTTGGGAGTCATGGCGATCTGGTGCGGACCTCGCCGACCGAGGATGGTAACAGTCCGGATGGCCGATGCATCAAGGGCGTCGATCGCGTGATTGACGATGTCCGATCCTTCGAACTCGCCGCGTGTCTTGGACAGGATGCGGGCGCAGTCGAGCGCGACATTGCCGTTGCCGATCACCGCGGCGTGAGGACCACCGAGCGGCGGATCTAGGTCAGCATAATCGGGATGACCATTGTACCAACCGACGAACTCCGCCGAGCCAATCACGCCGGGCAAATCCTCGCCGGGAATGCCGAGCTTGCGGCTGTACGGCGAACCGACCGCGAGGATAACCGCGTCGTAGAGATTGAGAAGCTCCGCGACTGAGACGTCGCGGCCGACCGACACATTGCCGATGAAATCGACGCCAGAGCTTTCGGCGACCTTGTCGTAGCGCTTGCTAACTGCCTTCAGCGATTGGTGATCGGGCGCGACCCCGAAGCGGATCAGCCCGTAGGGGACCGGATAGCGATCGAGGATGTCGATGCGCGCGGATTCGCCATAGGCCTTGTCCAGCGCCTCAGCGGTGTAGAAGCCCGCGGGACCCGATCCGACCACTGCGAAATGCCGCATTCGCACCTCCGTTCGAAAGAATGCTTAGCGGCGATGCGGCAGTGCGTCAGCCCTTGTGGTGATCCTCGAGCAGGATGTCGCTTCCCTTGTTCCTAATGATCGCCTGAAGCGGACCTGCAAACATGCCGAGCATCCCGGGCAAGAGCATCTTCAGGTGGACCTTGGTCTCCTCGACGTCGATCACGGTCTCCACCGCTTCGCCCATCGCTTGGACCCTCATGTTGAGCTGGTCGCCGGACCAGCCGGATTCGACACGGCCGCCGCCCGGAATGTGTTCCTGCAGCTTGTGAATGTTGTTGGCGATGCGTCGGCGTGCTTCATCCTTGCCAAGGTTGTGCGGCAGGTCGACTTCGATGGGCTGTGACATAGGAGTAATACAGTGAGGCTTCGTTCAGCGCTTTTCAAGGCGCGCGAAGCGATTATGATTCGCCGATGCAGACGATCCTGGCCCTGATCGCCGCCCAGGTGGCGGCGCAAGCTACCCCCCTTCTCCCGCCCGTGGCGCCAGCCCCTGCCCCGATCAACAGCCCAGTCACCGAACCGCCTGCGGGCTCGAATCCCGTGGCGCCGTACATAACCGCCGGTCAGGATGAGCCAGGATATCGATCGTGGTACCTCGCAGCACCTTGGCGCGCGGCGCAGGTGAAAAGCTTCAACGATTATCTCGCGTCGAACCAGGTCGCGGGAATCCTGCCGACCTGGACGCTGCTGCGGACCGCGACCTCGTGGGCCGAATGCGGCGGCCAGCCATTCGAGGTCCCCCCACCAGAGGAATGGCCGCACATGGTTCAAACCCTGCGTTACGTGCACGATTATGTCGTGTCGGCGATCGGGCCGGTCGAGGCGGTATCGGTCTATCGCAACCCGATCCTGAACAAATGCGCGGGCGGAGCGCCGGAAAGCGCGCACAAGCTCGATTCCGCGATCGACATGGTCCCGCTCCGGCCGATCGACCGCCTGACCTTGATGCGGACGCTGTGCGCCGGCCACAACAAGCATGGGGCGGACTACAACGCCGGCCTCGGCTTCTACGCTTACCTTCGCTTCCACGTGGACAGCACCAAATACCGCCGGTGGAACATGGACCCGGCGGTCGCTGCAGAATGCCCCCCAATCGTACATCCGGAGGACGTGGCGTCGGTTGGCCAGCCGATTCCCGCACCGGCGACGCCGGGTACACCCATTGCGCCCGCAAGCACGACGCCCGCACCGACAACGACTGCGACGCCTGCCCCGCCGCCGCCGACTGCGGTAAAGACGCCTGAGCGCGGAGAGTTGCACTAGGGTTGTGTTGCTCTAGTACAACACCATATCCCTCGGGACCGAAGAGGGGATTTGAATGGATTTCGAGAAGCTGACCGACCGCGCCCGTGGCTTCTTGCAGGCCGCGCAGACGATCGCGGTTCGCGAGCACCACCAGCGCATCGCCCCAGCGCATTTGTTGAAGGCGCTACTCGACGACGAGCAGGGCATGGCGGCTAGTCTGATCAGTGCCGCTGACGGTGACGCCAAGATGGCTCAGCGCGAGGTCGATGCTTTGGTCGCCAAGGAACCCGCCGTCACAGGAAGCGGCGCATCGCAGGCCCCGGGACTCGATGGCAACACCATCCGCATTCTCGACCAGGCAGAGCAGATCGCCCAGAAGGCCGGCGACAGCTACGTCACGGTCGAGCGGATCCTGCTCGCATTCGCGCTCGCCAAGGGCACGGATGTCGGAAACGCACTGCAGAAGGCCGGGGTCACGCCGCAAGGCCTGAATGCGGCAATCGAAAAACTCCGAGGCGGCCGGACTGCCGACACGCAGGGCGCCGAAGACCGCTACGACGCTCTGAAGAAATATGCACGCGACCTCACCGCGGTCGCGCGCGAGGGCAAGCTCGATCCAGTCATCGGCCGCGACGAGGAAATCCGGCGCACGATCCAGGTTCTCGCCCGCCGGACCAAGAACAATCCGGTGCTGATCGGAGAGCCGGGCGTCGGCAAGACCGCGATCGCCGAAGGACTGGCGCTGCGCATCACCAACGGCGACGTACCCGACGGCATCAAGGACAAGCGCCTGTTGTCGCTCGACATGGGCGCACTGATCGCCGGTGCTAAGTATCGCGGCGACTTCGAGGAGCGCCTGAAGGGCGTGCTCGACGACGTCCGGCAGGCGGCAGGCGACATCATCCTCTTCATCGACGAGATGCACACCCTCGTCGGGGCCGGCAAAGCCGAGGGCGCGATGGACGCCGGGAACTTGCTCAAGCCGGCGCTGGCGCGCGGCGAGTTGCACTGCATCGGTGCGACGACGCTCGATGAGTATCGCAAATATATCGAGAAGGACGCGGCTCTTGAGCGGCGCTTCCAGCCGGTGTTCGTGGGCGAGCCGACGGTGCCCGACACCATCTCGATCCTGCGCGGGCTGAAGGAGAAGTACGAGCTTCACCATGGCGTTCGGATCACGGACGCCGCGCTGGTTGCCGCGGCGACTCTCAGCAACCGCTACATCACCGACCGCTTCCTGCCCGACAAGGCGATCGACCTGATGGACGAAGCCGCGAGCCGGATCCGGATGGAAGTTGAATCAAAGCCTGAGGAAATCGAGAATCTCGACCGGCGGATCATCCAACTCAAGATCGAGCGCGAGGCGCTGAAGAAGGAGCAGGACAAGGCGTCGAAGGACCGGCTCGCGAAGCTCGAGGAAGAACTCGCGAACCTCGAGCAGCAATCGTCCGAGCTGACCCAACGTTGGCAGGCGGAGAAGGAGAAAATCTCCGCCGAGGCTAAGCTCAAGGAGCAACTAGACGGCGCGCGGATCGAGCTCGAGCAGGCGCAGCGCGCCGGAGATCTCGCGAAGGCGGGCGAGCTGCAGTACGGGCGCATCCCCGAGCTCGAAAAGCAGCTTGGCGACGCCCAGACCGCCGCCAAGGGCGCGATGCTGCGCGAGGAAGTCACCGCCCAGGATATCGGCGCCGTCGTCAGCCGCTGGACCGGAATCCCGGTTGAACGGATGATGGAGGGCGAACGCGAGAAACTGCTCCAGATGGAGTCGCTCATCGGCGCGCGTGTCATCGGACAGGAAGACGCGGTGAAAGCCGTGGCCGCCGCCGTCAGGCGTTCCCGCGCGGGCCTTCAGGACCCCAACCGGCCGCTGGGCTCGTTCCTGTTCCTCGGGCCTACCGGTGTCGGAAAGACCGAACTGACGAAAGCGCTCGCTGAATTCCTGTTCGACGACCCGCACGCGATGGTCCGGATCGACATGAGCGAGTTCATGGAGAAGCATGCGGTGGCGCGACTGATCGGTGCTCCTCCGGGCTATGTCGGATATGAGGAAGGCGGGGTGCTGACGGAAGCGGTACGGCGGCGGCCGTACCAGGTCGTGCTGTTCGACGAGGTCGAAAAGGCGCACGGCGACGTGTTCAACGTGCTACTGCAGGTTCTCGACGACGGGCGCCTGACCGACGGTCAGGGCCGTACGGTCGACTTCACGAATACGATCATCATCCTGACGTCCAACCTCGGCTCGCAGTATCTGGCGGCCCTTGGCGACGATGAGCCGGTCGAAAAGGCCGAGTCACAGGTGATGGAAGTGGTTCGCAGCCACTTCCGGCCCGAGTTCCTCAACCGGCTCGACGAAATCATCCTGTTCCATCGCCTGGCAGCGGGGCACATGGGACCGATCGTCGACATCCAGATCGCCCGCCTCGGCAAACTGCTCGAGGATCGGAAGATCCGGCTCGAACTGACCGACGCTGCGCGGGCCTGGCTCGGGCGGGTCGGCTATGACCCGATCTATGGCGCGCGGCCGCTAAAGCGCGCGGTGCAGAAATATCTGCAGGACCCGCTCGCGGACAAGATCCTGGCGGGTGAGATCGGCGACGGATCGGTCGTGCGGGTCGATGAAGGCGACGGGCAGCTGGTGCTGACGCCGGTCGGCGAAGAACGCGAAGCCGCCTAGTCGGCGCGCATCTTTTCAGACGCCGTGACCGCGTAGATCTTGCAGATCATCTCGCGTTCGGCCTCGCTCAAATGCGGGTTCCAGGTGTCGAGGATCAGGACAGCGCGGTCACGATCAGTCGGGTTGTGCGCTTCGTGCTCGATCGTATCGTCGAACACGAACGCTTCGCCTTCGACCCAAGGGCGGGTTTCGCCACCGACGCGGAAGGTACAGCCATCAGGGACGATCAGCGGCAGGTGCACGATCGAGCGAACATTCGTGACGCCAGTGTGCGGCGGGATGTGCTTTCCGGCCTTCAAGATGGAAAAAAAGACAGCGGGAGCACGGCCGGAGATGCGGCAGAGGGGCAGCGATTCGACAAGTGCCGCGGTTTTCGGAGCCCGGACGCAGGCGCTTTCGTTGCGCTCTCCGTCACGCCACAGGTGAAGCGCGCCCCAGTCGAGGGACTTGTCGAGCGGCGACCATTTGTTCTCGGGCACACCCGGCGGTTGTTCGACATAGGGTGCTAGCCCCGGATCGCTGTCCGCGAGGATGGCTTCGAGCTCGATCCGGATGTCATCGGTCGCCGCCTCGAGCTGCACCAGCCAGGGGAAATAGTCGCGGTCGAAGAATTCGTCGGCAGGCAGGAATGGATAATGGAAGCCGTGACAGTCATTGGCGAAGATCGTCCGGCGGCCGAGCAGGACACCAGTTGAAGCACGCACCCGGCGCTGGTCGCGAACGGAAGCCGAGGCAAGGTCACTCGTGAGGGCCCGGTCCAATGCGTCAGCCAGGTGATGCCGCTGCGTCTCGACGTAGCTTCGGGCGTGTTTGAGCAAGGCGAGGAATTCGAGCGATGGCTGATCAATCGCGACGGCAAGCGACAGGACGGCGCTCCAGCGGTTCGTGGCCGGCACATCCTCGCCCAGCCGCTCATGAAGTTGGGCGAGACGGATCAACGCCATCAAATTGCGCTGGTCGAGACCTAACGCCCGTTCGAGCGCGGCCCGCTCGCCCTCGTCCTCGCAAAGCTGGCGGCGGGCAGTCGCTAGATTGAGCCACAGTTCACCCGCGTCCGGGGCGGCATCACAGGCGCGCTCGAATTGCGCGGCGGCTGCCCTCGCATCGCCGGCGCGCAAGGCCTCCATGCCCAGCCCATTTGCTTCCGCGGCTTCGTTCGAACCGTCAGCCCCCATGCTGCGCCCATTGGCACCTCGACGCCGCGCGCGCCACCTGTTTAGGTGCGTGGGTGACTGACTGGCAGGACATGCTTCGAGACGCGTCGCGGCTGCGGACGCTGGGCCAAGTGGACGAGGCAATCGCAGCGTATGAGAAGCTGCTCGCGGCCAAGCCCGATCTCGCGGACAGCTGGTACAATCTCGGTTGGCTGCAGCGCAAGGCGCGGCGGTTTGAAGATGCGCTGGCGTCCTATAGCCAGGCACTCAGCCTAAACGTAAGCGGACCCGAGGAAGTGCACCTCAACCGGGCGGTGATTCTGTCGGATTTCCTGCATCGGCCAGAGGAGGCCGAGGGCGAATTGACGGCGGCGCTCGAAAAGAATCCGGCCTATGTTCCGGCGCTGCTCAATCTCGGCAATTTGCGCGAGGATCTGGGCGACAAGGCCGGCGCGCGCGAGGCCTACCAGCGAGCCTCGAAGGCGGAGCCGGGCAACAGCCTGGCACTCGCGCGGCTGGCTGGCGTGTCGCATTCAGGCGAGCTCGACACGAATTTGGTGCAACGCCTGCGGATCGCGATCGCGGGCTCGCAGGATCCAGCGGAGCAAGCTGACCTCGGATTTGCGCTTGCCGGCCAGCTCGATGCCGCCGGTCAGTATGATGAAGCCTTCGACGCCGCGCGCGCCGCCAACGACGCCAGCCGCGCGGCCACGAGCGCGGTCTATGATCGCTCCGCGCACGAAGCCTATGTCGATCGGATCATCGAGACGTTCGACACGTCTGCTCAGGGCGATGGACCTGCACCAGCCGTCTTTATCGTCGGAATGTTCCGGTCAGGCTCGACATTGGTCGAGCAAATCCTCGGTGCGCATGGCCGGGTGATCGCCTGCGGCGAGCTGGATCTCATTCCGACGATCGTCAGCCGCATCGAGAACTACCCCGAAGCGGTCGGCGACGCCGATCCGTCGACCGTGCAATCCTGGCGCGATCTTTATCTCGCCGGCCTCCCAGCGCACGGCGGCAATCTCCTGACCGACAAGCGCCCCGACAATTTCCTTCACCTTGGACTGATCAAGACGCTCTTCCCCAACGCGAAAATTGTCCACACGCATCGGAATACGCTCGACAATTTCCTGTCGCTCTATTTCCTGCATCTCGATCAGGGGATGGCCTACGCCCTGGACCTTGAAAGCGCCGCGCACTGGCACGCGCAGTACGAGCGGCTCATGGCGCATTGGAAAGCGCTCTACCCCGAAGATATCATCGACGTTGATTACGACGCGCTCGTCCAGGATCCGAAGTCCTTGATTGAGCGGTTGCTCGATTTCCTCGGGCTTAATTGGGAAGATGGTCTGCTCGATTTCCACAAGGCCAAGTCAGCTGTGAAGACGGCAAGCGTCTGGCAAGTGCGCCAGCCGTTGCACGCGCGGTCATCCGGACGGTGGAAGAATTATCGTAAGCAGCTCGACCCGATCGGCGCGCTGCACAAGGAGGATTAGCCGCTGACCGGCGTACCCGTTGCCTGTTGCTGATACTTCTCGATCGCGTCGCGGCTCTGCGCCTTCAGGCTCTGCCATTCCTCAGCCGTATGGCAAACGCGCTTGCGGCTGACACGCGATCCCGTGTCCTCCTCATTCTCACAGATTAACGCGCTCTTGTTGGGAGCCGTGGTCTGGGCTGGCGCCGGAGCGGTCGAGCCGCTGCCCTGCGCCGGGAACGTAATCTGCGCGGACGCGGCAGCAGAAGCGACCAGTCCTGCGACCGCGAACGAGACGAGCTTAAGCATTCAAGTCACCTCAAAAAGAAATGTAATTTCCACGACATAACATAGCTGCGATCGAAGCGCGAGAACCGCCTAGCCAGGACCACCAACGCAGGATTGACCCTCCTGGCAGCCCGCCGAGGTGCCCTGGCGCTGGAAGCCTTCGACACCCTCGCGATTCTGGCGACGGAATTGCTGCCACTCCAACACGGTCTTGCAAACCTTGTGGTTGTCGAGCCGGCTGCCGGTGGTCGATTCCACTTCGCAGACGATCTTGTCCAGGTCTTTGGCGTTCGTGCTCTTTGGGGCCGCATTGGCGGACTCGAAGCTCACGACCTGGGCGAAGGCGGACGAGCTCACCAACGAGGCCGCAAAGGCCAACGCAAGATACTTGCTCATCTCGGCACCTCCGTAAGCAACGGGATGAACCCACATAGCTTAACCCATGCTTGATAGCGAGGAGAGTCAGCGTCCCCGGGCAACGTCGAAGGCAACGGTCATTCGCTCGCCCTCCCCAAACGGACGGGTCCCGTGCCACATCCAGGACGGGAACAGGGCAAGACGTCCGGGCTTGGGCTCGACTATTCGGAAGGGCGGGAGATCGAGGCCAAGTTGGGCCTGCGGTTCGCCGAGCGTAAGCCAGCCCGCGTCATCCTGCCCCAGGTCTGGCGGAAGCACGATGTAGAGCGCCGAGCTTAGCCACCCCATCGGGTGAACATGGTTGGCATGGCTGCCCCCCGCCGTCAGCCGGACCGACCAGGCGCCGGTGAATTCAACTTTCTCCGGCCGCGAGCGAAGCAGCGGATGCTTCGGATCGGCAGGAGGCAACTGTGCAGCGTGCTCAGTGACCGCCTGCCGAATCACTTCGCGCATGGCGACAATCTCCGGCTCAATCCGCTGGAACAGATGGCCATCGGTCTGGGTACCACCGCGCACGGATTGCGAGAAGAATTCGCTCTTCGAGACATGGAGTTTGCGCAATGTCTCTGCGAGCCGATCAAGGGGTGGAAGTTGGTCCGCAAGGTCGTAAACACCCACCAGCCGTTCGTCGCCCTCCAGCCATTGCGACCGGGGATCGTTGGTCAGCCGCCAGGTCGACGCCGCATAATGCCAGAACAAGTCCTCGTCGGGCGTGCCGAGCCAGCGATCGATGACCCTGCTTGCCTCCCCCGGCCGGCCCGAGCGCAGCAAATGCCGGACGTGCCACATCTCGACATTGGCGAAGTCGAGAGCGGCCAATTCGGTGAAGAGCCGGTCACCGCCTTCGATGTCCCCGCTTTCGGAGCGAATCGCGGCTTCGTGCGACGTGAACAGGATATGGTCGCCGAACAGCGCACGGCCCTGATCAATTCGCGCCATGGCGTCGTCGAAATGCTCTGCCTCGACGAGCGCGACCAGCTGCTCCCGCCTGAGCTCGAGGCTGTTACGGTGCTGAGCGAGGGCCTCGTCAAAGCTACGCGTGAAGCCCTGCCGCTCTCCCTCGGCCCATCTCATCTGGGCGAGCAAGACGTGCCCGTCAGTCCAAAGGGGTGAGCGCCGCACGGCCTGTTCGAGCCCGGCGACGGCTTCCGCGGATCTGCCCGCCGCCGCGAGCGCGGCAACGAAGCCTTTGACGACTTCGGGATCGTTCGCCGCGATCTTCATCGCCCGACCGAACTCGTCGACCGAAGGCAGGCCCGCCTCGAGCCGGGTCCGGGCGTATCCGTGCACGATGATCGGCTCGTTCGGAGCCAGCTGGAGCGCCCGCTCCAGCGCAGGAAGCGCTAGTTCGCGTTGCTCCTCAGCGCGATGGATCAGCCCCTTAATGTGCCACAGCCTGGGATCGTGCGGCGCGACCCGCAACGCGCGATCGACGTCTTCAAGCGGGAGTTTCGAATCCGGGTCCTTGAGGGCGGCGATCGCGTCGTCCAGCACCCGGCGTGGATTCACCGCCGTGCTAGATGCGGTCATGATTGGCCGGGGAATTCGCATTGGAAGCACCGATCACGCTGGCAACAGCTCGGCGTTCACGCGGCGCAAGCGCGGGGGGCCAAACGTCGAGGATCAGCACCACGCGCAACTCGTCGCTGTCGTTCCACGCTTCATGCTCGATCGTGTCGTCAAACACGAAGGCTTCCCCGACCTTCCACTCGCGCCGGGTTTCACCAACTCGGAAACCGCATTTGGGCGGCACGATCAGCGGAAGGTGACAGACCAGCCGAGTGTTCGCGACGCCGGTGTGCGCCGGAATCTTGGTGTGTGGCGCAAGTAACGAAAACATGGCCACCGGCGATGCGCCAGGAACCTGCGGCTGATCCATCTTCGAAACGGCTTCGATCGTGCGCGGGCAATGGCGCGCGTTGGCTTCGACCGGCCGCCCATCCTTCAGCAGATGGATCGCAGTCCATTTGCGGTTGTTGTTGAGCTCCTTCCATTGCCGCACCGGCACCCGCTCGGGATATTGGACGTACGGAACCATCTCCGCAGCCTCGGCCGCGATCAGGGCCTCGAACTCCTCACGAATTGCGCCCGTTGCTGCCTCGAGCGCGTCCAGGCCCGGAAACAGCGACCGGTCGTGAAACTCGACTTCGGGCAAGCCCGGGTAGTGAAAGTCCGAAGGCAGGGAATGAAAATGCACCGTCGTCCGGGCGCGATTGGACACGAAGCGCTCGGCGCGCGCCTGCTCCGCAGGACTAAGGTCGTCCGGGAGCTTCTCGCAGAGGTGATCCCGAAGCGACTGACGATATTCGTCGCGACGCTTCCGGGCATGCGCGACCGCAGGCTTCATCGGCTCCGGAACGTCCTCTTCCGACTGTAGCTGGGCGAGCGCCTGGCCATAGGCCTCACCCGCGCCCGGCGCCTTCAGGCCATCCATGATGACGGCGCGAGACAACAGCGCCGAGAAATCGAGCGGCGAGATCGATAGCGCGTTGTCGATTGCGGCGAGCGCGCCCTTCAAGTCCCCAGACGCTTTGCGCATTGCCGACAGCTTGGTCCAAAGGTCGGCGCTGGTTTCTTTTCCTGCGACCGCCTGCTCGAGAAGGGAGCGCGCCGCGCCAAACTGTCCAGCGGCAGCAGCACGATCAGCCTGTTCCTCGAGGGTCTGGATTTCGCTCATGCCTGCAATCATGGCGACGGAGGATGGAATTGCAACGCGCTGCTGTTCACGATGTCTCAGGCGCTCGGGAATTGGTCCCTGATCCATTGGGAAAAGACCCATTTCTCGCCCGAGGTCGGGGGCAGGCCTGCATGAAGGGTGGTCGGATCGGGCGAACCATCCTGCCTGACATTCGCAAAGAAGAGGGCGTCTCCCTGCTTGGCCCGGTAGGTCATACGGATCTTCAGGAAGCTCGTCTCTCCACCTTCGTAACCGTCGTTCAGATAGATGAGGAAGGTCGCTATCCGCTGACCAAAGCGAGCGAGACTGTCATGATAAGCGCTGTTCGTCGGGTCGAGGAAGTCGTGGTGCGGCTCGAAGCGCTGCCCGACCGCATAGTGCAGCACTTGCGATGGCTCGAACAGGGGCACCGGAAGCCTGGTCCCTGCGGAGATCCGCTGGCGGATGACTTCGGTCAGCAGGTTCATCTCGCCGATCCGCAGGACGAGGAAGCTGTTGTCTCGCGAGGAATCGGTCACTTGCGCGCCGGTGTCCGTGTCAAAGACCGTTGCCGGCGCCAGTCGCTGACGAACCAGTGCGACGAGCCAGCGGCATTCCGCCGCCGTTGCGAACCCCCGAATCAGCCGAATACGCGGTGTTTCGGACAGGCTCTCCTTCTCGCCCGCTTCCATCCGCCGCTGCAGGGGAATCTCTCGCCGCAGATTTAACCAAAAGTCAGGCGTCGCATCGTCAGGGACCTCGGGGTCGGCGTGATTGTCCGCCAAAAGAAGCAGCTGTTCCTGTGCCGACCGCGAGCCCTGCGCAGCCGCCTTCACGAGGAAATGGAGGGCGCGGTCCCAGTCCGGAGGGCGCGCCGATCCGAGCGCATCCAAGAGGGCGCATCGCTCGCTGGCTTCCGCGTTGCCCACATCCGACGCAGCTTGGAGTAGCCCGGCGGCCCGCTGCACGTCCTCTAGCGACGGCCGCTCCCCAAGAAGCAGCTCCATCGCCGTCGTGAAGCCGTCGCTCATTGGGAGCCTGCGCCGGGCGCCTGGTTGCGGATCCATTGCGAGAAGATCCATTTTTCGCCGGAAGTTGGAGCCACGCCCGCGTGAAGCGTTTTCAGGTCGGGCTGGTTGGAACGGTCAACATTGGCGAAGAATAATGCATCGCCAGTGCGGCCCTTGTGGCTTAGACCGATCGCCGGAAAGGCCGTTTCACCACCTTCGAAATCCTCGTTCAAGTAGATCAGGAAGGTCGCAATACGCTGGCCATAGTGGCCGAGCAGCCCGGCGTAAGCGGAATTCGCTGGGTCGAGGAAGTCATAGTGCGGACTGAATTCCTGGCCCACGAAGTAATGAAGGACGTGGGGCGGCTCGAATACGGGCACCGGCAGGTTCGTCGCATTGGATATGCGGGCCCGGATAACCTCCGTCGCAACGTCCATCTTGGTCATCGAGAATTCGACGCCAGTATTGCTTCGGGTTGGATCGATCATGAAATCCCCGGTCTCGGGATTATAAACTGTGGCGGGCGTCAATCCACCGCTCGCCCTGGCGATAAGCCACTGGCACTCCGCCTTTGTCGCGAACCGGTCGATCACGCGAATTCTGGGATCGTCGCAGAGCGAACGACGTTCCGGTGAAGCTGTGAGGTGCCCGATATCGATCTGATCGCGCAAGTCGCGCCACGCTCCGGCCGGGCTCCCACTGTCCGGCGGCACGTCGCGCGCCAGGAGCATTAGTTGGGCCTGGGCTGACTGAGATCCCTGGACGGCGGCGAGGACCAGATAGTCGAGCGCGCGTTCCCAACTCTGC
>Ga0068857_100000091_pt1 | contig 52422 bp, 47 predicted proteins | sample KBSCornC72_FD_66591 | JGI IMG/M metagenome (GOLD analysis project Ga0068857, IMG submission 66591) | Corn rhizosphere microbial communities from Kellogg Biological Station, Michigan, USA - KBS Corn C7-2 | ecosystem: Host-associated > Plants > Roots > Rhizosphere > Soil ...
TGACGACCTTTCGAACAGTGCCGTGGAACAATTCTACTTACGGCTCGGATTCGAACTGGTTGCATGCGAGGAACTCAGCCCAATAATGCTTTCAATACTCCAGGAGGAGGAACGTCGAGGTCTCGACCCCGAAGCTCGGGTCGCGATGCGACGCCGATTATATGTGCGGTGATCATAACTTGCTCACGGGACCAGCCCTTCAGTCCGAAGACGATTCCACAGAAATGAGCTCCTGTCTTTCTCTCGTTTTTCGACTTATGTATCGGTCAACAGACAGCGCACCCGATCCGCCGAGTGCGAGTGTGATAAGTCCCGCGATATAGAGGAGATTCATCTCGTACCCGATCGGTCCAAACTTTGCCCCCTCGTTAGTAATCGCTTGAAGTCGGACCGAAGAGAACCCGTAGGGCCAATGGACGGTGACCATCGCGGTCAACATAATGGCGATTAGTGGCAGACTCAAAGGCAGAACAAAGGCTCCCCCGATTAAGCAAATTCCCCCGAGGAATTCCACAAGAGAGGTCATCCACGCCATAGCCACCGGATGCGGGACGCCGATGGAATGGAGAATAGTAGCGAAGATTTCCGGTCCACGATTGAGCTTTGCATACCCGTGGGCAGCAAAGCCAAACCCCAGAATTATACGTAGCGGCAGCAGCGCCCAGCCTTCGTGTAGCAATTTATCGGGACAATTTGTCTTAAACATTCTATGCAACCTCAAACTATGGCACTGAAGTGCGCCGAACCCAGTCGCTCCAGGGCAGGACTTCCAAATCTGGGCGCGCAGGACCGGGCAGCATCGTGATGAACTCGAGCAGATTATTATCGGGATCGCGGAAGTAAACGGAGGCCGCCGGCATCCAGGCCAACACTACCGGTTCCTCGGTCAGTGCACCGGCAAAGTCCAGCGGCTTGATGCCTGCGTTCCCTAAACGTGAAGGCGCCGCATGAAGATCGGCCAGCTCCACTTGAAAAGCCAGATGAGCAGCTCGGCTACCCGCGACAGCTATTTCTGCCCAAAGGCCTAACATCGATTTCCCCGGTGCGCCGATCCAAAAAAAAGCAACGTTGCGTGCCGGCACAACATGCGCCAGCGGTAAACCGAGTTGCTCGCCATAGAACCGGATCGACCGATCGAGATCGCTCACGCAAAGATGCGCCTCAAACAGGTCCGCGATCGCAATCGGAGTCTCCAGCTTCACGGTTAAGGATTTGATTCACCAGTGAACGATTGGTGACAGAATCTGGCCCATTCAATATTTTTGACAAGCTATTGACATCAGTTCGTAACTTCCATTGGGCGCCAACATCTCCTCTGCGCAACACGGATCCAACAGATCCCAATTTATGCAATCAGGAGACGACGGTGGTCAATATCAATCGCATTGTGTTGATGTCAATCTTGGCAATTTCATTGGGATTGCCAACTCGAAGCAACGCTCAAGCCGGAGCCGGTGCGGTTTTCGTAATGACGAACGCTGCGGATAAGAACGAAATCATCGCTTACGAACGAAACACAGATGGCTCATTGGGGCGCAGCAGGCGTTTTTCAACGGGTGGGCGGGGAAGTGGTGGCACAATCGATCCACTCGCATCCCAGGGATCACTAACGATCACGGAAGATCATACCTTCTTGCTGGCGGTTAACGCTGGTAGTGGAGAAATCTCGGTATTCCGGGTTCACCAGGCTTTGCTCGAACTCGTGGACGTGACCCCTTGTGATGGCAGTGAGCCTGTCGCCGTGGCTCAACACGGAAATCTCGTGTACGTGGTAAACGCGGGCGGAACCAGCAACGTTGTGGGTTTTTATCTAGATCGCAACGGTAAGCTCAAACAAATCCGCAACTCACTCGCATTTCTTACAACAGCGAACTCGGCGCCAGGTTCTCTTTCATTTAGTCCCGATGGCCATACGCTCCTAATCACAGAAAAGGCTACGAACAGAATCGACGCATACCAGGTTCATGCAGACGGGACCCTTGGTCCGATTGTGGTGAATCCGGCGGTCGGACCAGGCACGTTCGCTGTGTTCTTCGCGCCGAATGGTGCGGCACTGGTCGCTGAGACCGGCCCTGCCGGCGGGAACAGCGCATCCGCTATTTCTTCTTATGCCCTTCTTCCCAACCTCTCCCTCTCCGCCGTGAGCGCGAGCGTTCCAACTCTCGGAGCCGCAACCTGCTGGCTGGCGGTGACTCCAAATGGCAAGGTCGTCTATACATCAAACGCGGGAACCTCCACCATATCAGGATTCACAATTTCGCCCGATGGTTCACTGGCTCCTTTGGCGGGGACTGTTCTCGCTACTCTGCCCACAGGTAGCACAAATCTCGACCTCGCGGTCACCTCAGATGGCAGGTTTCTCTACAGCCTGGATTCGGGAACTGGTGTCGTGAGTATTTTCGCTATCGGTGAGGATGGATTGTTGACGGCACTGGGAGAACGCGGCAGTTTTCGTGCATCTGCCGGGGTGAACGGCATAATTGCTAATTAATTCGCCATGGTGGGCCGCGATGGATTGCGGCCCAGCCCACACTCTAGCCGGAGGAGCAGGGTCGTGTAACCGACAAAGGTGACAGCCTTCAGGCTCACGCCGGGAGGCACTTCCAAATTCATGTCTAAATACAATCCAACTATTCCTTCTGGCCACCCCAAAGCTTTCCATTCACCACCAATGGCTGAAGAAACTGCTCGTTGTTGTACTTTGTCGGCAAGCCGGTGCCAGAGTCTACCGGTAACTTATTCCCGGCATGAGCCAGCCGCAATGACCAACAATTGCGTGCTGCATCAATGGACCACTCCAAACGTGAATCGCTCTGTGCGCAACCTGTGCTGCCGTCCCACCGCAAGGATTGGCTTCTTGTTCAGCGTCGCCGGCTGAACTTCGTGAGCGTTTCTGAGTAGCGCTTCATGGTCGCCGGGATTGCTCGGTTGTAAATAAACTGTCCTTCGCGGCGCGAGTTGATCAGCTCAGCCTCCGCCAAAATCTTGAGGTGATGGGACACAGTGCCCGGGGTCAGCCCTTCCCGTTCCACCAGTTCCCCGCAGTAGGTCTCATCACTCGCCGCTATGGCTTCATAGATGCGGAGCCGGGTCGGATCGGCCAAAGCCCTTGAGATCTTTGCAAGCTGCTCGATTTCCATGGAATGTTCACTGATTTTAACTCGATGAGATGTTTTTTCCACAATCGCATTCCGAAAGTATGAAACTTATTAGTTTGACAGTCATCAAACTGTCAAAATAACCTCGGGACGTTCGTGGATTGCCGTTCTGGGAGATCTCGAAGGAGTGTTTTATGAAAAGGCTTGCAGGAAAAGTCGCAGTTGTGACTGGCGGAAACAGTGGAATCGGGCTGGCAACGGCCAAATTGTTCCGCGCGGAGGGTGCGAAGGTCGCCATTTCAGGACGGAATCAGAGGACGCTCGATGAAGCGGAGAAAGTCATTGGAGGCGATGTGCTCGGCGTGCGCGCCGACGTTTCCAAACTAGACGATATCCAGCGACTCTTCACAACCGTTGCGGAGCAATGGGGCAAGATTGACATTTTGTTTGCCAATGCAGGAGTCGGAAAATTTGTCCCCGTTGCGGACGCAACTGAAGGCCATTTTGACGAAATCTTCGGTATCAACGTTCGGGGGCTCTTCTTCACGGTGCAAAAGGCCCTTCCTCATTTGAATGACGGATCCGCAATCGTCCTCAATGCCTCGGTGGTGGACGAACTCGGTATGCCGGGAGCCAGCGTCTATTCTGCCAGCAAAGCTGCAGTGCGCTCTTTTGCGCGTACGCTGACGGCGGAGCTGGCGAACAGGAGCATCCGTATTAACGTAGTCAGTCCAGGTCCCGTGCCAACCGCCATTTTGGAGCGCACTGGCATGTCGCAGGGCGCGATCGATGAAACCCTGCGCGGCCTCGTCTCGCAGGTCCCGATGAAGCGCGCAGGGAAGCCCGAGGAAGTCGCCGATGCCGTGTTGTTCCTCTCGGGTCCTGAATCTTCTTACATCACGGGAGTAGACCTGAATGTGGACGGCGGGATGGGGCAGGTCTGATTGGACCCGACTGAGATGAGGAGCGTGGCGATACGGTGCTACTCGATCCGGCCAGACTGCAAACGCTCGGATGCGCCGAACATGATCGGAATGCGCTAAGGCAAGTAATGCAAATTGCGTTATCCCTTCTCAAGTAATCCGGATGGCAGCTCCAGCCGCTGGAGCCAAGAGCAGATCGCCGCGACAGATTATGTACTAATCGGTACAGAACACGGAGAGTAGAGACTTGGACCAGACTTCCCACAACCTCACGTTCAGCACAGCAGGACTTTTCACGCCAGGTCGGCTCGGACCTTACACCCTGCCGCACCGACTGATCATGGCGCCCATGACACGGAATCGGGCCCGACGCGACGGCCTTCCGTCCCCATCTGCGGTCATCTACTATGCGCAACGGGCCAGTGCCGCCATGATTGTCACAGAAACGACGGCGGTTTCGGAGCAGGCCGTGGGGTATCCACTAATGCCTGGTATTCACACGGCTGATCAGGTTGCGGGCTGGAGACCTGTCGTGGATGCGGTGCACCGCTTTGGGTGCCGCTTCTTTCTGCAACTGTTTCACGCTGGCCGCGTGTCGCACCCCTCCCTGCAGCCTGGGGAAGCCCTCCCCGTTGCACCCTCTCCGATTGCTCCCAACGGGCAGACGCCAACAGATCAGGGGCCAACCCCATTCGTCCGACCGCGGGGGCTTGCGCTGGAGGAGATTCCGAACATCATCCAGCAGTTTCGGGTCGCGGCCCACAACGCTCTTCTGGCTGGGTTCGATGGCGTGGAGATTCACGGCGCCAACGGTTACCTCCTCGATCAATTCTTGCGGGACGGTTCCAACCAGCGAACAGATGCGTACGGTGGATCGGTGGTGAACCGAATCCGGCTGCTCATTCAGGTAACGGAGGCCGTCGCCGACGTCTGGGGGGCGGATCGGGTCGGCATTCGGATCTCCCCGCTGAACGCTTTCAACACCATGTTTGACTCCAACCCTGGCAAGACGTTCGGCACGCTAGTGACCGAACTCGCTGGCTTTAACCTGGCCTACCTGCACGTCGTCGAAGAGGATGGCACACCAGAATCTGGGCCTCGATTCGATATTGGTGGTCTGCGTAATCTGTGGAACGGTACTTATATCGTGAACGGAAATTACGACTACGGCCGCGCGATGAAGGTAATCGCGGAGGGACGAGCGGACTTCGTCTCCTTTGGGAAGTTGTTCCTCGCGAATCCGGACCTACCACTCCGTTTTGCTCGAAGTGCACCGCTGAACATACCGGATCGCGGCTCGTTCTATGGCGGCGACGACCGCGGATATATCGATTATCCGTTTCTGGAAGAGCCCCTCCCTGCGTTGCGGCGACTCGTTGTGGAGGCCGGCGGGCGCGCGGAGCATCTTGCATTCAACGGCGATCGTTCAACATCATCGTCCCGCTGTTAACTGAAAAAAGAGAACAAACTATGAGACAGGGAGGAGCTATGAGCCAAGAGAGAAGCGAGTTGTTTCGTTCGGTAAAGACGAGACTTTCGCTATTTCTCGGATTGCTAATGTTTACGTTTGGATTTCTGAAGTTTGTCAATCCCACCATCGACGGATGGTTTCATGTGCAGATTCAAGAAAGCCACTTGCCACACTCGGCGATTCTGATGGGCAAGATTGCCGAGATCATGACGGGAATTCTTTTCCTACTTCCGCGCTTCCGGCCATGGCAAGCGAAATGGGAGGGCCGCATCTTATTGATTGCTTGCTCAGGCCTCTTTCTCGAGATGCTTGTAGCGGCGTATGTTCACCTCCAGCCCGGAGTTCCGCCCGAGGTACTACCACTCGGTATTAAGACTCCGGTGATCCCACTCTTCGTCCTTCTTCTTGATGTGATGGTTGCCATTCCAGCTTGGAAGGACAGTCGGATGACACCAATCAATGCGATCTAATGGAGCCAGGTCAAGTTGGCTTGTAGAAGTTTGGAGCTCGGCTTGCTGATCTCAGAAAGCCACCATTAATCTGGGTACGTTAAAGGGACAATACCTGTTACCAGGGGCGCTGCTCGCGCTGGTCGCCACATTTCCGCTCGCTTCCATGTTAGCGCAGTCGACGTTTGACCCTGCGCGTCGGAATCGTCCTTCGTGGAACCGTCGTCACCATGGACGACGCGGGAAACATTCTCCGTTGTGGAAATGTTCTCATTCGCGACGGGATTATCGGGCATAGACGTCATCAACCCGGCGGTTCCGAAAGTAACGCAGACCTTTGCGGTAATCGAACGGACTCTGCGGGATGCACTGAACGCGATGGGCGGCGACCGCCCTCCGACTCGGCGCTAACAGATGCTGAATTCCGACAACTACTCACTTTCTACTTTGAACTCGCGCCCGACAGACGTCTGAATATCGAACGGATTCACCTTGCGGCCGCTCTTGTTGAAGATGACGACTTTTATTTCCACCTCCTGGGAGGCGAAGTGTTGCCAAGCTCCGGGCTGATCGCCGGCGATATGCCAACTTTCGAACTTTATCCGGCCAACTTGAACCACGTTCAGCCGCTTAGCAATCCATTCGACGCTAACAAGACACATTTCGTTAACGAGTTAGGCGGCTCTGTCCGCAAATTCTTTCATGGCGTGTGTCGTGTTCGGGTATGAAGCTACAATTCTACCGACACCAGTCACCTCAAGAATCGATTTGACGTGTCCTTCCGCTCCTGCTAGGCATAGCTCACCCCCGGCTTCTTTCACTTTGCTGGAACACATAACGAGGATGCCTATCCCACTGCTGTCGAGATGCTGGACGCCAGAAATATCGAAAATGATCTTCCTTTCTCCCTCCTGCAAGAGTTCTGCGGTGAGCCATTCGATCTGCTGGCATTCTGGTCCGTAAACCACCTTTCCCACTATTTCGAGGAGAACGATATCAGGTTCTAGGTGCTTCCTATGCACTTCTAGTTCCCGCAGCAGGCTTGCTTTATTGGTTCCAAATTCTTCGACCGTAGCTGTGAAACGATAGCCGCGCCGTTCGAGGGTCTCTATGTAGCGAGGTTTTTCAGCCGTATCTCCAAGAGCTTCGCGCAATTTACTCAAAGCCGTGTTCAGACCGTTGTCAAAGTCGACAAAGGTGTCGGTTGGCCAGAGCCTCTTCCGCAGGGCCTCACGCGTCATCAACTCTCCCCCTTGCTCCAGGAGGGCAACCAAGATTTGGAATGGTTTGTTTTGTAGGTGAATTCTTCGGCCGTTTTTTTTAAGTTCGCCCGTTTCCGAGAACACCTCAAACGGACCGAATCCGTACCTGCGTGAATTTCGTGGTTGGAGAGGCATGGACTAACGAGCCCCATTTTTAGTCTATAACAGCGTCAAATTGGGATCAATGCCGCCACATACAAATACAAAGGCCCTGTACTCAACCCATTAGCTGTTAAGACAAAGTAAAGCTCGAATTATGCAGCGGTCTATTGTTCCCGAGGTACAGGTGGAACGAAAATGCACTGCAATCAGGAGTTCCTCTCATGTCAAACAAGTTTCATGAAAAGGTTTGGGTGTGGCACAGCGCGCTGATGGATGGCATATCGATGTTGTGGAGGCGGTTCTTAAAGAAAGCACATCTGCCCGGTGAGCCTGGTCAGACAAACCGTAGTGTTGAGGGAGGTCCCAGCATAACCAGGCAAGATATGGGGTCGATATCGAGCGAGCGGCCATGGTTCGTCAGATTGTTCTCTGGCCTGTGGCCGCCACTGCCATCTCACCTCCCCCACTACCTTCTTGCACTCTTGGCAGGCTTTGCTTGCTGGCGAGGGCATTACCCCGTAACGGTTGTGGCGCCGTTCGAGCTACCAAAAGTGGAGATGCCTTTTACTGGAGAAATCGTCGCCGATGCAGTGCGGGATGCCTTGAACTCAACCTTTCAGGATATCAAGAGCGAAAAGAATGATGAGAGTTTGCGGCCAACCGAGATGGACTTGCCGATTTTACGAGAACTGAGCATTCCACAGTTCTCCGCAGTTCAAGATGGACCTACTCACTTCGATGTCGAAGTCAAGGGGATGTCCTATGCAGCCGTAGTTGCCGCAGCTCGAGCGATGTGGAGCAGCGAAACACTAGTATCAGGGGATGTTGTCCTCAACGCCAAGCGCAATGAACTCACCTTGATTGCACGAACTTCAGCAAACTCCTGGCAATCGATTCCCAGCCCGATGACTGCCGAAGGCTTGAAGCGGGCCAGCAGAGATCTCGCAGTGAAGATCCTGGAAACACAGAATCCTACCCTTGCCGGCGCCGCCCTACTTAAAGACGGTCAAATTGACCGTGCTATCTCGGCTTTTGAGCGGGCTCAAAGGGCGAAGACGAATGATGTGAATGCAAGGCGAAATTTGTGCATGGGATATGAGGCCGGTCATCGTTATTCTGACGCGATCAAGTGTTATAGGGATGTCAAAAGCATGAAATCTGCTCCCCGTGATGTACCCGAGCTTCTCGCGCATGCTCGATATTTGAACGGGGAGCGACCAGACGCGATCACGGATTTCAAAGACTTGGTCAACAAGGGCAGTAACAGCGCGCGATTGGAACTCGGCAAAGCGTTGGAAGACACCGGTGATCATGAAGGAGCTCTGAAAACATATCACGATTTCTTAGCAAGGACCGGGGAAGACAGCCATCGCGAACTCGCGATCGTTCACGTGAACATGGGCGCAGCCTATGCGCACCAAAAGGACCACGAGTCGGCATTAGACGAATATAAGAAAGCTCTCGAACATGCCCCGGGGGATGTATTAATCCAAGTGAATCTTGCTGTGGAAACCGCTGAGACTGGAGAACTGGATGCCGGCATTGAACAACTTAAGAGTTTGGTTGAGGAAAATGCAAACCAAGATTCCATTCCGTTCGCATACGTACAACTCGGTAATCTACTGGCGACAAGAAAGCAGGAGTGGCGAAGCGCCATCGAGCAGTACAGAAAAGCGACGGAGTCGCGCCCAAATTATGACGAAGCCCACCGCAGGCTCGCTTCCAGCCTTGCTCATCAGGGATTCCTCGGTTCCGCCCGCGCCGAATACTTCAAGGTGGCAAAGCTCAGTCCCCGTGAGCCGGACAGAAGGTATGCTTTGGTCCTTGCCAACCAGTGGTTGGGCAATGCACTAAGCGAGCACCGCAAATACAGCGCGGCCGCATTTTTCTATCGCGAAGCCCTCAGGCTTAAGCCCAACTACCGCGCGGCACAATCTGAACTGGGCTACGTGCTTGAGAGGCAAGGTCATCTCAAGCAAGCGATTCGGCAGTATCGCGTCGTGGCAGATGCTAAGCAGAGCGAACTTGACGATGACAATACGCTTCATCTGGCCCGAGCTCGCCTTGTAGAGGCGCTCGTGGTAGAGGCGCTCGTGAGCCACCGACAAACACGTCGGATGGAAGCTATTGCCGAGCTGCGTAAACTGATGCAGCTTGATGTGAAGGACCTGGAATGTCGTTTTTGTCTGGCCAAAGCTCTTCTTGATGGAGGAAAGTACATCGAAGCCGCAACGGAATATCAGGCGGCAATAGAACTCAACCCGCAATCCGCGACAGCCCACCATGGCCTTGCCTTCGCGCTACACAAACAGAACTTACTGAACCAGGCAATCGGAGAGTATCGGCGTGCCGTGAGCCTCGAGCCAGGCAATCCTGTGTATCACATAAACCTTGCTAATGAATTAGAATTAGCACATTTAGACGAGGAAGCGGCTGCTGAACGTGAGAAAATAGCAAAACTCAAGTTGCAACGCTCTGCTTCCGACCAGACACTTCGCGCCCAACTGGACCGACCTCCCCGATGTCAGTAATCACGGCATCTCTTTGTGCTGGTCAGCACAGAGTTGACGATTTGCGGAGTTCGTCTTGCACATGCAAGTGTTCACGCGCGAGATGATTGTAAGCGGACAATACAATCCTCCTCGCTAGGCTAACAGTTTGAAACACCACCGCAGCCGGGGTTGTTCCCACGTGTGCTCGGAAATGACGACTGGGCGTCCCCGAATCAGATGAAGGCACAGATCGAATCCTGCTGCGACGCTGTCGCGTCTGAGCATATCGTCCTCACGTCGCGCTGAACTGGCCAGCGCGGCGGTGATCGTGTGTATCATCGTCATCCCTTCCGTACGCCGGTGGCCGCGGTGTGGTCACGATCTGCCTGCGAGCAACTCATCCAGCTGCGCGAACTGTTCGGGCAGGCCTTCCGCCGAACCGGCGAGGGCTTCGTCGAGCGCCGCTTTTGTGGGGTAGAGTTCGTGTAGGGTGACCAGCGTCTTGCCGGCATTTTCTTCGAACGTCACTGTGGTTACGGCGCCCTGATCGCTTTCTTCGTTCGTCCAGACGAGGCGCTTCCGCGGCGTCACTTCTCTGTACGTTCCGAAGAACGCCATCGGTTGATCGGAGGTCGGATGGCGGAACACGAGGCGATACGCGCCCCCGGTGCGCACATCCATGTCGCACGAGAGCAGCGACAGGCCCGCCGACTTCGGAACCCACCAACGCTTGAACAATTCGGGTTTGCTCCAGGCTTCGAAGACGATGTGCGCCGGGGCATTGAACGTTCGCGTCACGATGAGTTCGCGGTCGGACTTGCGTTCCACGGAGGTGCGGTTCATGGCGGCGGGACTACCTTCTTTTCCTTCGGGCATCTGCCTTCTCCTTACATTTCAAGTGTTCGACAATCTTGTCCAGGGCGTCGAAGCGTTCGCTCCAGAGTTGGCGGTGCCGCCCGATCCAGGCGGCCTCTTCTTCCAGCGCGCGCATGCCAAGCCTGCAGGTTCTGACGCGCCCGGCCTTTTCAGTAGTGACGAGCGCTGCCCGCTCCAACACGCCAACATGCTTCTTCATGCCCGTGAGGGTCATATGGAACTTTCCAGCGAGGTCCGTGATGGAAGCGTCGGCGCGGCCGAGCTGCTCCAGCACGCCCCGCCGGGTCGCGTCCGACAGCGCGGCGAACGAAGCGTCGAGGCGGGTTTCGTTATACTGAACCATATGGTTCAGTATATAGCAGGTCGACTTGCGGCGTGCAAGAGGAAAAACCTATGAGGCTGGTGCAAAGTTGGATTGGCATAGTCAAAGCAGACACAAAGATCAATACCAGTGGATTAGGGGCCGGATTGTCAGTTCAAATGACTATGTCAAGGCGCGTCGCTCCCGCCACAACCGAAGCTTCCTCCGGCTCCGTGCGTAGAGTCATCAGAGTGAATGAGTATGCGACATGTATCTAAAGCAATATTCAGGGATGGCGCAATTTGGGACACCAAGCCGCGCTTGCGCCACAACTCAATGATCCCCGAGGTACCATGCTCAGGTGAGGTAATCGAACACGAAGAGTTTTCGGAGGGACAAGTACACGTTGCGATCTGATCAGCCTGCGGCACGGAGTTTCAATATGTGCCGGATTCAGACTGGGTAAGAATGATTTCTCCCGGGATGCGAAACCCTCAATGAGTAATAATGAGTAATATAGAGATTTTTGATGAGCCACCGCTAGTCAAACTCAGTACTACTGCCCTCTTCTCCACAAACGTACAGTGGCGATTGAGGGTTGCGTATAGCCAGGCGGATCGGATTTTTCCCCGAGCGGGTTCCGCGAATCCACGGTATTAGTTGTCAAGATACCCCCTTTGTAAGGGGCCTTCAGCCCGCTTAGCTCTAGAAAGCACGTCCACACGCTGATGCCCATCTCTGGGAAATCTGCTGTCAAGCGAGTGCACTTACCCTTTCCAACGAAGGATGCACCGGCAATTTCGCCTTCGCCGTAGAAGCTCGTTATTCTTGGATCGCCCGTCTTCCGAAACAGGCATGCAAAGATGCTGTTTTTTGCCCCTCGGTGCTAACGACGGCTCCATTCTTCTTGCTCGTGGTCACTGGATGAAACACGAATTTGGCTTCCGAAAAAAATCAGGAAAACCCGTGTGCTCAGCCGAACAATATTCACTCGGCATATCGCGAGACAACCGTACCGACCTAATCACATAGATCTCTTCTTTCTTGGGGTGGTCAGAGGTTAACGCCTCGCCAGAAGTGAGGCAGGCAACCGCAACAACAACTGTACAGAGGGCTGGCAATGATCTGAGTTTCATAGGAGCCTCCTATGATTGAAATCTCAGTTTCTGAACAGAAACATAATTGCTGGTCAGGCGTATCCACAACCTTGCGCTTTTGCTTCGCCTATAATGCTTCGCGTGGCTGGCCGTCGCAAACTCATCGCAGCGGATCGTGAGTTGGTGTTCTCCCATTTCGGCCGGCATCGTCCTTTCGAGTCAATCATTTTAAAAGCTACCGCCCTAAACGAAGACTTTTAGGGCGGCATTTGCTAGTTCCGACTGGCCGGAGGGACGATACCGTTCAATCGCAGATATTCAACCAGCTGGCCGTAGTGGTCCCAGGTGTGAACGCAATCTTCGATTGCAACGCCGAGGCGAGTTGCTGTCCCGTCCGGCCACGGAGAGATGTGTGGAGTCGGAATTGGACTCTTCGCCTCATCGATCGCCGCAGCCGCGCGATGCATGTATGCGAACGAGCCTTTCAGGTACGCGATGATCTGCGTTTTCGTTTTCACGGATGCTGAACCGTGTTCGTCATCATTCACGTCTCCCCGAGGGTTCTCGCCGAGCATCCCCGCGCCGAGGAGATAGTTATCTGCAGCGATGTGCTTCAACTGTTCGGCAAACGTGCGTACGCCGTTGAATTCGCCTGACCTCGGGGCAAAGCTGTACTTTTCAGCCGGCATCGCGTCGGCAACCTCGATGAGCCTCTTCTCTTGAAAATCGAGAATGAAGTCAAGAATTTGAGTGTTGGTGCGGTTCGACTTTGCTTTTGAGGTTTGTGCAAAACAAACGCTAGTCAGGACCAGAACGAATAGCATTTTCGTTTTCATGAGTTCTCCTAAAGAAATGAATTTGAAATTAGGCACACGTGCACACACGTGTGCTGTCGTGCGAGTTCACAGATCAATTTTCTTTAGGAAAATGGGGGGCCGCGGTCGGTCTCAGGTGAGCCGATCGAGGACTTGCGCAGAGCGGGTCCTGATGGAAGTAAAACCTGCGCAGTCACCAGCGTCAGCGGACTAGGAATCTCAAACTTGGTGAATGCGACGATGTGAACTTGGACCAGACCGCGAATGTCACAGTGTGCTGGTACTGCCTTGAGAAAAGGGCTGCAGCGAGGAGCGTTGGCAGCGTGCAGTTGTCGTTGGCAGCTTGGGCCCACCGATCTGACACAACCGTTGCTGTAGGAACTCCCGGCGCCCTCGACGCATGCTGACGCCGAGGTGGCCAGGGTCACGACCAACAGCGCGGAAATGATGCCATCGCGGGTCAAGTTATAGAAGCTAGGCTACCACGAAGGGTATTGGACGCCTACTATCGCCGTGAGCGCCGGTTGCTCCTTGGTCTTCGTAGTAAGGCCCGTCGTCGCTGGCATCAATGTGCACTGTCGCGGCAGCGTTAGCCCCGCGAGTCAAGGTCTTGAATATAGCGACTGATCTGATTTAGGTGGGAAAGGTCGTGACCGGCCAGCAATCGTACCATCACGGCCAAGGACTCCGCGCCTCGCTCATTGTGCTGCCCGCTGCGTTGCAAATCCTCTGGTGACATTCGTCTCCAAACAGACAAATTGAGTACGCGCAGCGTCCGAAATATTTCGACAAGGTCGGACGGCTCGCGTTCATTGTGGCGGAGGGAGGCTACCCAAGCATCCTGCCTGAAGCCGAGAATAGCCGGCTCGTCCTCGCAAAGGATCAATCTGAGGCGATATCCATAAGCCCATTCGCTATCGGTGAGATGGCCGATGATTTCGTTCGGAGTCCATTTCCCTTTAATTGCTCGCCCGCGCAGGACTTCCGCCGGATGTCTGTACACAATATCGGCCAGGGTCGATGCCGTCTGCCCTAACACCTCGATCGGATCCCTGCCAGCCAACAGGTTGAGCAGCTTTTCGCGGTAGGTCCATGGGGCCGACACCTCTAGTCCCGGTTGCGCCGTCATAATCAACTCCTTCCGTTGCACCTTCTCGAATCCAAAATTTTTCGCCTGGAGAGCGGGAAACAGGCGCTCGGGTGATCTTGAATCGGTGAGACTAGGCCGTCAACGCCTGGAATGGAATCTCGTGGAACCTCGGCTTCTTTTTCCAGGGCGAAGCCTTCAACTTTCCAGCCTTCCGCGCCGCCGATGATTTTCTTCACTTTCCGGCCAAGGAGCGCCCGAAGCCAACGCCCCCTGAACCTCCCGGCCGTCGGTTTTGAGAGACAGGAGCTTCTCAAAGTGATCGAGGGCCGTTTGCGAATCGGCGGCGGTCTCAGTGCGTATGTTCATAAACCACTGTTACCCGATTCCAGAACTTTGTCGATAGGCAGAAATGCCAATATGCGCTAAAATCCTGCCATGCGCCCCTGGGACCGTCGCCGCGTGGCTGCTCTGCTTTACGACGGCCTCAGCATCTTCGAGTTCGGGATCGTGGTGGAGATTTTCGGCTTGCCGAGGCCGGAGCTGGAGGTCGATTGGTACAAGTTCGAGACCTTCTCGCACCAGCGTGGCCCGCTCCGCACGACTGGCGGCGTTCACGTCGAGGCACGTCGTGGATTGCGGACCTTGCAACAGGCCGGAACGATCGTTATTTCGGGCTGGAAGCGAGCCAGCGAACCTCCTCCGGAATCTCTCCTTAAAGCGCTGCGTTCGGCGCATGCTCGCGGCGCACGTCTGGTCTCCATTTGTTCCGGAGCCTTCGTTCTTGCGGCCACCGGCCTGCTCGATGGCAGGCGCGCCACCACGCACTGGCGTTACGCGGAAGAGTTGGCTTCCCGCTTTCCGAAGATTCGCGTCGACCCAGGCGTTCTGTACGTGGATGAAGGCAGCATTCTGACTTCGGCGGGCAGCGCCGCGGGCATAGACCTTTGCCTGCACATCGTCCGGTGCGATTATGGCGCCGAAATTGCCAACCGAGTGGCTCGCCGGTTGGTCATGCCGCCGCACCGCGACGGCGGTCAAGCGCAATACGTCCAAAAGCCCGTCTACAGCCGGGAGGCCGGAGGGCTCGCGTCGCTCTTGCAATGGGCGCAATTGCATTTGGGCCAGGCTCTGCGCGTGGAGGATCTGGCCCGCCACGCGGGGATGTCACCGCGCACTTTCGCCCGCCAGTTCCGCCAGCAGACTGGAACCACGCCTCACCAATGGCTCACCCACCAGCGTCTCCTGGCAGCGCAGATGCGGCTCGAAAAGACAGACGACGGGATCGATGCGATTGCCGAGGCGGTGGGGCTACAGTCGGCGGCGACGTTGCGGCAGCACTTCAGCCGGACGCTGGACACGACACCAACCGCCTATCGCCGTCGGTTCTCTACCACGTAGGGCGGGGCCGCGCCGGTTTCGGGATTTCACGGTTCAGTCACGGAATTCGCTGACGGGCGCGGTGACCCACAGATTTCTCCGATTTAGCTAATTCATATCTTCTGCGATTCTCCCAGGGTTTTTCTGACCACAATCGTCATTCGAAGCATCTGCTCCGTCGCTGATCCGGATAGGCTACGACGCCTGCCTTCGCTATCGCTCGGGCATGCTAAAGCCAATCAATTTATGACCTTTGCCAGTACCTCCTCGTCTCCGAGGCGGTTGGCAGGATTTTGGCGAAGAATGTCTTTTCTGCCTATCGAATTCTGTCCGCAATTAGCCCACAGTAAAGCAAGTGGAGGGGACGCACTGCCTAGTTCTGCGGAGCATGCAATGAAGACGATCCGCGTAATCATTGTTCTGTTGCTTATCTTCGTCAGTGGCGTGCCCGGCGCGACGCCAGGAGGTTTGTTCGTCATTCGTGACGATCATCCGAGGGCCGCGATGGAAGCGAAGCAGCAGAACCGACCGATCTTGGTATGGGCGCCGTGGTGATCGATGTTCAAGGCAATCAGCCCCTGGCCGAGGAAGCCTTGTCGCTTCCAATCACGGTCCGAGATCACCGCGATTCGATTCAAGGCACGCTCATGTACATCGAGGTCGCGCGTAAACGCCAGACAGCAGCGCTCCAATGGGTGATTGTTGGCGGCCGAACTGGACGCCAACATGCCCGAGAGCGACGATGAGCGCTCGGCCCTGGATATTGTGAGAGCCGCTGAAAATATTCCGAGTCAAGGATCACGGGAGAAGAATTTGGCCTCGCTCCGGAACCTGTTGCGGCTAAGTTCTAAGCCGCCGAAATAGCTAGCAACGTATGGAGCGGATGTCACATGGAATGGCCCGTGCGCACGCGAGACGCAGGAAAGTCAGCCGGAGATCGATACGCACTCGGTTGCCAATTGGAAGTGATTCACCCATGAAAACGCGGAGATCAGAGATTTCTGAAATGACCGTGAGCAGGGCTGGACAATCCTATAAGCTTTGCTACTTTAATCGGCCTGCCGCTGGTTCTCCGATCCTTTACATCCACGGCCTCGGCTGCTCTAAGGCCGATTTTATGGTGGTCGCGGATATTCCAGAACTTCAACCATTTCGCCTTGTCTGCGCAGATCTTCCCGGTTGCGGCGATTCCCCCTACTGTAGCGAGCAGCCCCTGGATATTGATGGCATCGTGGAGTTGATGGAAGGTTTTGTGAAGAATCTCGGGCTTCCTCCCTTTCTTCTGGTGGGCGGCAGCCTCGGTGGACTGGTCGCTCTCCTCTACGCCGAGCGCAATTCGGACAAGATTGTTGGATTCGCAAACGTAGAAGGCAATCTTGCCCCAGAAGACTGTATGTTCAGCCGCAGTGTGATACCCCATCCCTATTCCCACTTCGAAACGGTAGTGTTCCCACAAATCAAAAAGGCAGTGGCGGCAAAGCGTGGATCCGGCTTTGCATGGCATGCGCAAGTGCTTGAGAATGCCGATCCCCGGGCCTACTACGACGATGCGTTCCAGACGGTCGAGTATTCGGACCAGGGTAATCTCCTCCAACACTTTCTGAGCCTTCCAGTTCCAACATGCTTCATATACGGTTCACAGAACCGCCACCTGTCATATTTGCCGCATCTTCGGCGGTCTAACTGCTTGGTTTTAGAGATACCGAACGCAAATCATTTCCTGTTCTATGACGAGCCCCGCCACTATGCGGTGGCGCTTGCTTCGTTTGCCCGAGATTCCTGTTTTGCAGGCCGCCGCCTAGGGCATTCCGGCGGCGAGCTGACCGTGACCCAAAAACTATTGCAGTCAGGTCCTGAATATCTGGGAAGTAAGAAGGTTAAAGAATCCTAGGTCTGTAGAAGACATGAGATTCAGGAGGAAAAAACAATGTCCAAGTTGATGAATGCAATATCGCGGGTGGCAGAAACCCCTGCCGCTGATTCGGGAGACGCCCTTCGTCATTTTGAGCGGCTTTTAACGCTCGAGACAGACTGTTGGGACGTGCACGAATCCATAAAAAATGGCACGCCTGATTTCGTGTTGCTGGACGTCCGCGGCCCGCAATCGTTCCAGGCTGGCCACGTACCGGGTGCAATCAACCTTCCGCACGGCAAGATCAACGAACGAAATTTGAGCCCCTATCCAATGGAAACTCTTTTCGTCGTCTACTGCAATGGTCCACACTGCAACGGCTCCGATCGTGCAGCTGTGAATCTGGCGCGATTGGGAAGGAGGGTGAAGAAGATGATCGGCGGGATCGAAGGTTGGAAAGATGAGGGTTTCGACCTGGATCAATTGGAACCAGTCTCATAAATGGCCGAGGCGATAATAGGTGTTCTGGGAACGCTCTGCGCGACTCCGTATGCGCCGATGGCCGGACGTTGGGAATTGAACGATGAGCAATGGGCCGTGGTGGAACCGCTTTTGCGGCCGGCCTGCCGCGCGGACGACCGCGGTTGTCCATAGCACGTATAACACTTTCAGAACTCCATCCCCGCAGATATCTCGGGAGGAGGATGGAGTGAGCTTTCAAAGGCGCCAATTACTCGCGCCTCGAATCTTCAACCGGCGCAACTGTGTTCAGGGACCATGCTCAGCTCGAGGTCGCACCCCGAAGACATTGGGAACCGGCCAGGCGATTGCATTGCTATCGTTTTCCTTGAATGAGGTCTCGAAGCTGCCGTACAGTTCCATCTCTTCTTCGCCAGCGTGCACATAAAGCTGGGCCTCAGGCCCTCCTTCAAGATGTTGTGCAGCCACCAGTCCAATATCTGAAGCTAGTAGCTCCTGGTTTAAGTCATGCATGGAAAATGGCGCGCGGGAAAAGATGAACAAAATGCGTCCTGCGCTATCCTCCCCCAGGGCGGCCTCGCTCCATTTGTAACTTTGCTGGCCCCACTGGTTCAATCCCGATCTTTTAACCAGTCGCAGGTTCTGCACCGCCGAGGCATAGTTTTTAAGGATGCCTTGCATCGTTAGTGTCGGGGTATCCAGATCAAAGATGTGAAACGACTGGAGCTTATCAGTTCTGGGATTGAAAGCAGCTACCGATTGATACTTATTTATCTTGCTGTTGCCGACTCTATCGAGATAGCGGGAGTATCCCAGGTGGGTTTTACCGTCGCCGGCAAACATTCCGGCATTGATCGCTGCTGCGAACTTGTGCGTCTTGCACCAGTCCTTCGCAGTATGCCCGACGTTCTCCCCGGTCTGACCAATGCCAATCGCCTCCAGTTCCCAAAGCTTGGGGTCAATGCGCAGTACTGCGATACGAGAATCGCCCATGGCGCTGGGATGGATGGGGGTAATGTATCGAAAGTCCATCCCGAGAGCCAGAATTCGCCAGTCAGACTTCCGCGAAGAACTGTTCGCAAACAAGAAGCTACATAACAACAAGCCGATGATCGATCTGGATATTCTGTACATCGTGGGCAAAGAGAGACCACACCATTTGCTTGGGCGAGTTTACCTTAATATCCTTCTCAATTGATTGTGGGCTGGATCTCGAGAAAACATCCCGCCTCGGGGCGACGCCGAACTTCTTCCTTGACATCCCCTTTTGATAGAGCTCCTTGAAGTCGACTAGGCCATTTACCGAGGCCTTCTGGCGAAACGGCCCCTCAAAGTGCGATGGGTCACGAGAAACCAAAGACGATCACGACTGCCATGCGCAGAAGGGAATCACGTTTGTACATGATGAGACCGACGAATGGATTTTGGCAGCTGGAACAGCATCAGCGCTCAAAATCCCTGTCCAGCCATTTGAGTCTTGATGCGATTTAGCGCCAATTCAGGTGTTCGTGGATATGCATTCACGATCAAGAACACATTGTTATGCACTCTACTCGTCTAGTTGGCATTCCGCTATGCTGCGCGCCTGGGCCGGGCATCTACTTCCTCTAATTTTCCCATGACGCGGCGCAGGCGGGTGGAAAGGGCGATGCGCGTGACTCCACGTATAAAAAGTGCCGCGCCGACTAGGGTCCCGATCGCCCAGATGGAACTTGCTGGCCAATGGGCAAGGATCAGAAATCCCAGGATCGCAGTAATCGCTGCGTCAAAGAGAAGCCAGCCCCAGCCTGAAATTGGCTTCATTTGAAAGGCCAGGACTGCCGCAGCACCGGCCTCAACGACCAACATTACGCCGAGGGCTACAGTAAGCACGGCTACACCCCAGAGAGGATTCAGGAGCAACACGACTCCTCCAAAGCCGTACACCACGCCGAGCAGTAGTCTCATAAAGAACGCACCCACGGTGTGCGCACGCAGCGCCTGGATAAGCTCGAAGACGCCAGCGATGACCAAGATCGAGCCGATAACGATTGTCGTAACCTTGGCGGCAAAAAGTGGGTAAACAACGAGGAGCAATCCGAGAACTGCTGTCAGGATACCGAGGACAATCCCCCACGCTGCGCGACTCTTAATGTCGCCCGTAAGCTCGCTGCGCAAATTCGAAGATGCTGACATAAACAAGTCTCCCTGGCTCTTTGAACTGGAAGTTGAATTTGATTAAATCTTCGACCTAAAGGATGCGTTCACCCCACTGACAACATTGCCAGTGGGACTTGGGTAGAGTTTCCGAACTGAGCGCGCAGATCGCAGGCGAGAACACGCAACTATACGCTTTTTCCTTGCCTTTAAGGTTTCGGATGGCGGGCCGTCGCAAAACTGGACCTTAGAAGATTCGCACTTTCCTTAACGTGAAGTGTCCGCACTGGGGCGGCGGTGAAGATTCCGCCCAATCAAAAGGTGGGTATAGATTTTGACCACGTTGCGCCGCCCAGGATGTGGGCATAATCTTTACGCCCAGATCGCCCTAGTCTTTGGTATAGCTGTGTAAATTGACAGTTTTTTAAGACAAACCAGTGTCTTAGGATTTGTGGTAGATAGACCCCACGCAACATCCCGCTGTATCAGGGGCAGCGGGTTCTTATCCTCCCTACCCAATCCATCCACAAAACAGATGTCTAATCCCTCGTGAAGCGCAATGTCAAACGTTTCGTGCTTCCTTGCGCTCTGGCCCACAGGCGTTCCTATTCCCGTTCGACGGAGTAAGTGGGAGTGCCAATCCCTGTGGCGCGGAATGGCGGGATTCTCAATTGGAAAAAGCTGAACCAGACCTCCCGTCGGGTCGATGAGCCATGTGGAGAGTTTCCGACAACTACTCTACGGTGAGGTCCTAGGAAAGCAGGAATGCGTCACGAATTCTCTGGAATTCTCCCTGTGCGTACCCTGGCCCCAAGACAGTCTTTGGATCGATGGGTTTGCCCTCAAACCGATCACCTCGGTAACGAGGAAAAAAATGCATGTGCAGGTGAGGTAATGAGTTGCCATGAATTTCATAATTCAACTTCACAGCCCCCGTTGCGGCGCTAAGAGCCTTAGACACTTTTGTGCATCTCGCATGAATGCCACAGCCACTTGCTCCGCCAACTCGTGCAGTTCAACAGCATGAGTTCGAGACACCAGGCACACGTACCCAGGGACCGGGGCAAACTCTTGCATCGTGACCCAAGAGGTTTCCAGAGTGGCAATAACGTCCAGGGGTTCTTTCCGACAGCAAATCGGGCACGCAGTGCCCGAACACATTGCAGTCCAGCGTTCATGGTCGTTCCATGTGCTCACTTCTGGGCTCTCCGACTCAGCTGTAGTTTAGAGAGGTTCATAGCAGGCAATGTTACGACCTTGCGCTTTCCGCTCGCATCTTTCGCCATCGATGGGTTTTTGGGCTTTAGTAAAACCCGTCACACCGCACGATCCGGAAATGTTTGATAATTCCTGAATGGAAGCTAACGGATTACCCTCCCGCACCTCGATCCTGACAGCCGCAGCGCGTGCCTTTGGGTCGCGCGAGCCAGATGTTAGCGTGCGCAATCCCGACTGGTTGGCTGAACGACTGATCGGCCCAGCTGAGTTAGCTTTGATAGCTGAGCATCCCATCAGCAAGGCTCTCGACCGGGATTTTCAAGATGCTATTAACGATCCCGATGTCTTTGGCTTCGCCTGGCTGATGTTGGTGCGGACGCGCTTTATAGACGAGCGGTTGGAGCATGCCATCCGTAACGGAGCGACCCAGGTGGTGATCATGGGAGCCGGGTTCGATACACGCGCCCATCGCTTCGCCGAACTATTACAGGGCACGCCGGTCATCGAAATCGATTACGGCGCCACCCAGCTGTACAAGAAGCAGCGCGTCGAAGCAGCTCTGGGCGGCGCGCCCGCCAACGTGGTCTATGCATCGATCGACTTCGCGCGAGAAAGCCTGGGAGAAGTATTGCGTCGCGCCGGTTTCCAGTCCGGACGCAAAACCTATTACATTTGCGAGGGCGTCAGCATGTACGTCCCCGAAGAGGGTATGAAGGAAACCCTGCGCGCGATCGCTGCGGAATCCGCTCCGGGCAGTGCGCTTCTCCTTGAGTATCTCAACCGTGGCGGGCTTGAAGTCCTGACGAAGTATCCCATGGGAATGGTTAAGAATGCCATCTCTTGGGGAGAGCCTTTCGTGTTCGGTGTGCCCGACGGGAACGATCGTGAGTTCTTCCTCGAAACGGGGTTGGAGCTAGGTGAGACGCTGAAGGTTGGCAGCCCCGAATCGATTAGAAGATATGCTATGCGCCAGGACGGGAGCTACTATGGCGCCCATCTGGAGAAGGTATTTCAGCAGCGGCGGGAGGCCGCGCTACAGGCCATGGACGAAGTAGGTCGCCAGCAAGCCGCGATGGCCGCCGCGATGTCGGGCTATTGGCTAGCCGAGTTAACCGTCACCTAGCTGACGAAATCCATCGCGTTTTATCACAAGGGCCCTGAACGGGCTTCTCAATGGGCGACAAAGGGATTTTTCGTAAATTGATACCCCTATTGGCGCGGCCCGAAGGGATACCTGGCTGCGATTGTTGCGACGGTGGCTTTTCACTGACCAATCGAGGTTCGTAGGCACATTGCTTCAAGACCTCAACAACGGGCCCGACAAATTCACTGTCACTCTCAATGACTTTGAGATTTATCGTCATTTGAGCAAGAAACGCGAACTTGCTTATCAACGGATGTCATAAATCTCTAACACCCCATGCCGCACAATCGCTAATTTCGTTCCTCCAGGAGATTCTAAGGGCGGACGAAAGCCGCCAATGAATGGGTGCTAGATCGAGCATTTCTGTCTCGACCGCACGAAGAACTGCGTGGATTGGGTGGAGAGAAAGTGTGACGAACGGGAGGCGGAGCGATGCGCACCGGCATTCAGCGGACGTTCAGGTTCCACGCCTAGTATCATTTATGTGAGAAGCGAAGATCTTCGTTGGCGCTTGTCTGAGGGCAATTCCTCGCTGGCGAAGTACAAATAAAGCCTTGGAACTCTTCAAAGGAACTTGGATTTGGGTGCTCGTCCCCCTGGTGATCATCGGCGTATTCGCCGGATTCCAGCTCACCAGACAGACGGACCCCGAGTACTTCACAGCCAAAGTGGAGAAGGGAGACATCCATCAAGTCATCGAGGCCACGGGCACGATTAACCCCGTGACTTCTGTTCAAGTGGGCTCCCAGGTTTCGGGGATGATTTCCAAGCTGTACGTAGATTTCAATTCAAAAGTCACCAAGGGCCAAGTCATCGCGGAGATCGATCCCAAGCTGTTCCAAGGTGCAGTTCTCCAGGCGCAGGCGGATCTCCAGAACGCGCAAGCGTTGCTGGCCGCGGCCAAAGCGAACATGGCAAAAGATCAGGCCACTCTGCAACAGAACAAACTCGACTATGAGCGGGCCGTCGCCCTCCAGCGGGAATCAGTGAACAGCCAACAGCAGCTCGATCAAGCGAAAGCGACTTACGACGCAATAACGGCGCAGGTCGGCTCGGACCGGGCAGCCATTCAACAAGCGGAAGCGCAGGCCGCTCAGAAGACGGCGACTCTAAAGGTCGCTCAAACCAACTTGGACTACACCATCATTCGTGCTCCGATCAACGGGACCGTCGTAGCCAGGAACATCGATATTGGCCAGACGGTCGCTGCTTCCTTACAGGCACCAACGCTCTTCATGATCGCGCTCGACCTGACCAAAATGCAGGTCTATGCCAAGACCGATGAAGGCGATGTGGGCCAGATCCGGCCCGGACAGAAAGGCGACTTTCAGGTCGACGCGTTCCCTAAAGAAACCTTCCACGGAGTTGTGTTCCAAGTGCGTATGAATGCGACGAGCATTCAGAATGTTGTCACCTACGACACCATTGTGAACTTCGAAAACCCCCAGTTGAAGCTCTTTCCCGGAATGACCGCCTATGTATCAATCCCGGTTGCCTCGGTCACAGATGTGGTGAGGATTCCAAATGCCGCGCTACGGTACAAGCCTGATCTACCCGCAGAAAAAGTGCAGGAGCTGTATAGCAGGTACGGAGTAACTGCGAGTGCAGCCGCACCGGTGTCAACAACTGCGAAGCAGCCGGGCACCATGGGAAAAGAGCGTTCCGTCCCGAAGCCGAACACAACGTCTGGGTCTGATATGGCAGTTGTCTGGAAGCTACAGGCGGACAAGTCACTTAGGCCACTCCAGATTCATGTTGGGTTAACCGATCACACGTACACAGCATTGATTTCTGGAGATCTTCAACCCGGAGACGAACTGGTTACGGGTGCAACTACCGTAAAGCAGGAAACTGCGGGCCCAGGTCTGACTCCTCAACGACGCTAGGCTCCCAAATGGCAACTAAGAATTCAGTCACGACAACAAATATGGTTGCGGCTGATCGTACCGTGCCACTCGTCGAAGCGCATGACCTCAGAAAGAACTACCAGCTGGGGGAGACGGAAGTCCACGCGCTTCGAGGTATCAGCGTGAAAATCAACCCAGGCGACTTCGTTGCTATTATGGGCGCGAGCGGCAGCGGAAAATCCACGTTTATGAACATTCTGGGGTGCTTGGATAAACCGACATCAGGGCGATATCTACTGGAGGGTACTGACGTATCTGCGCTAACCAAGAAGGAATTGGCACAAATCAGAAATCAAAAGATCGGTTTCGTATTTCAAGGTTTCAACCTCCTCGGTCGTACGACTGCCCTTGAGAACACCGAGTTGCCGATGCTTTATTCCAAGACCCACAAGAATAAGCGCCGGGAACGTGCCCGCGAGGCATTAACCCAAGTTGGATTGGGAGATCGGGCGGATCATCTTCCATCTCAACTCTCGGGCGGGCAACAACAAAGAGTGGCCATCGCTAGAGCGCTTGTGAATCAGCCGCGGATGCTGCTTGCGGATGAACCAACAGGGAACTTGGACAGTCGCACTTCCGTGGAAGTCATGGAAATCTTCCAAAGGCTGAACGCAAGTGGGTTGACCATCATTCTGGTCACGCATGAACCGGACATTGCCCAGTTTGCGAAACGTGAGCTCGTCTTTCGCGATGGTCAGATCAGGAGAGACGATGTCGTTGAGGTTCCCCACGTGGCCAGCCAGGTTTTGCAAACCATGCCCACCATCAAGGATTAGAACATCTCCATGGATTTATCGTCAGCATTCATGCTTGCACTCCGCGCGCTGGGACGGAACAAGATGCGTTCCAGCCTGACCATGCTCGGCCTGATCATTGGAGTAGGTGCGGTGATTGCTGTCATCGGTATTGGGGAGGGGGCGGCAACGAAGGCTCAAGAACAACTGGCAGCGATGGGCTCTAACATGTTGTTCGTCGGCTCCGGATCGGTGAATCGATACGGGTTGCACGTAGGAAGTTTTCAAACGAAGACCCTGGTCCAGGCCGACGCCGGCGCCATCGTTCGAGAATGTCCGTCCGTTTCTGCAGCTGCTCCTGGTACGGGAACCGGTCAACAGGTTGTGTACGGGAACGAAAACTGGGCTACACAGATCACTGGAACTGAGCCGCAGTATTTTGAAGTCAGAAACTGGCCCTTCGCCAGCGGCACATCGTTCACTGAAGACGATGTCACTCAAGCTGCTACTGTCGCGGTGTTGGGGGATACGGTTCGGAAATATCTTTTTGGCTCACGCAACCCTATTGGGGAAACGATTCGCATCGGCACATTGCCATTTAAGGTTGTTGGAGTGCTCACACCAAAAGGAACGAGTGCCGGCAGCAATCAGGATGAGGACGACGTCATCATTGCGCCATTAACGACAGTGCAAAAGAAGTTGCTCGGTCAGGAGTGGCTGCGATGGATCATGGTTTCCGCTTTGTCCCGGCAAGCAAGCTATGTTGCGCAGCAGCAGATTGAGAGCCTATTACGCGACCGTCACAAGATCAGATCCGGCGACCCTGCGGACTTTGTTGTCCGCAATCTCGCCGACATGGCGGATGCGGCAGCGGAGCAGGGTAAGGTCATGACGGTGCTGCTCACTATTGTGGCGAGCATTGCTTTGCTCGTTGGCGGGATCGGCATCATGAACATCATGCTGGTATCGGTCACGGAACGCACGCGCGAAATCGGCGTTAGGATGGCGGTAGGTGCCACCGAGGAAGATGTTCGGCTGCAATTCCTGATCGAAGCTCTGGTGCTTGGCCTGAGCGGAGGAACCCTCGGTGTCATTTTCGGAGTTGCCAGCTCGCTCGCCGTTTCTCATGGTCTGGGATGGCCTGTTCGGATTCCCCCGTATTCGATAGCCGTCTCAACTCTTTTCGCGATCGCGATTGCGCTGTTTTTCGGGTTTTATCCGGCAAGACGAGCCTCACGGCTGAACCCGATTGATGCGCTTCGATTTGAATAGACAACGGGTTTCGACATGATGATCTACGTCCATTCCATCTGGAGCGAGGCAATGAAGTCATTGCGACGCAACCTGATTAGGACTGTTCTAACCGTCCTGGGTCTCGTGGTCGGCATTGCCGCTTTTATCTGTGTCGTTGGAGTGGGCAAGGCTGGGTCGGCAAAGGTGGAACAGGAGCTCCAGAAGCTTGGCGACAACATGATCTGGATTGAGGCCGGTAGCCGTGCGACCAATGGGGTTAGATTTGGAACACGAGAGACAAAGAGTCTGACGGTCGAAGACGCGCGGGCCATCTTCGCAGAAATTCCTGGCCTCAAACGCATGAGTCCCAATGTCGATGGACGGGCTCAAGTCGTCTATGGGGCTCAGAACTGGAACACAACGTACCGCGGAGTGGCCCCCGAGTACTTTGACATTCGAAGATGGGAAATTAAGGCAGGAACGATCTTTACGCACGACGATGTAGAAAGAGATGTTCCCGTTTGCATTCTCGGTCAGACAGTGCTCGAGAATCTCTTTCCTAACGAAGACCCGGTGGGAAGAAGCATTCGCGTACAGGCCATGCCTTGCCGTGTCATTGGCGTATTCCAGCCTAAAGGAGCATCCGCCAGCGGCTGGGATCAAGATGATTTCGTGGCGATGCCATACACAACCGCCATGAAGCGCATTGGGGGAACGAGTTGGCTTGACGATATCTTCTTCTCGGCTACTTCGCGAAACGCGATCCCTATCGCCACCCGCCAGGCCGTGGCTCTATTGAGAGAACGTCACCACCTCCATCCAGAGGAACCCGATGACTTCAATATTCGCAGCCCGGAAGACGTGATCCGAGCGCAGTTACAGTCAAGGAAAATCTTTACCTTGCTCCTCGGCACCATCGCTTCGCTGGCCCTGCTCGTGGGTGGGATCGGCATCATGAATATCATGCTGGTCTCGGTTACCGAGCGCACGCGGGAAATCGGAGTTCGATTGGCCGTCGGCGCCACAGAGGGGGACATTCAGTTTCAATTCCTGGCGGAAGCCATTGCGATCAGTATCCTCGGGGGTTTTTTAGGGGTGCTTGCTGGCGTGGGTGCATCCTCCATTTTCCAAAGCACATTGCAATGGGACATCAAGCTTAGTCCTCAACTTCTCTTGTTTTCTGGATTGTTTGCAGCAGGGATCGGAATCTTCTTTGCCTACTACCCATCACGCAAAGCATCTCAGCTTAACCCCATCGAAGCGCTCCGATACGAATAATCTGCTTCCTTTGCGATGGCGTGACCTATTCGTGCATTTGCAAGCTGAGCCTGATACTGCACTGCTGCTAGAGATTGGTGGTTAGGCGCGCATATGGCGTTGCGCGACGTGCCGCTCCGCAGATCACGGTAGCGTTCCTATGGCTAAGAAATTGGGCAAGTCGCTCCCTTGTCGCAACACAATGTTCACCATTCCGAATCGGAGCACAGTCGCGAAGCCCACAAACAAAAACATAAGCCGTTGAACGCTGAGCACAGATTCCCTAACAGATGCCGTCACCGTCGCAGGACGCCTTCGTGCGCGCCCGTTAATTGTCGATCTTGCTCATGACACCATAAACGCTAACGCAACTGGTAGTTTTGCCAGTGTCGGGGGGACGATCGACATCGAGAATCTAGACATTGCCACTCGAGCTGTCGAGCTGACTCGCTGAAAGGAGGGCCAGATTCTATGGCCCAACCTTACGAGGACTTGAATCAAGATACGTTCGAGTCTTTGACTCGCTATCGTGCGATTGTCGAGCACGCGCCCGAAGTTTTGGCGCTCCTCGACCCATTGGGGAAAATTCTCTATATCAATCCACATACTGAGAAAGTGCTCGGCTATGGGCGTTACGAAGTCGAAGGGCAAGGCATTTTCGAATTTGTCCATCCCTCAGACGTACAACGGGCCGCTCAGGAATATCTGCAAACCCTTCGCCAAGAAGGAGAGCGTGTTCCGTCGGTATTGAGGATTCGGGACCGCTCCGGTGAATGGGTTCCATTTGAAATCATCGCCAATAACCGTCTCGGAGACCGCAAGATCCGGGCGGTTATTTTCACGGCGCGCGATCTTCGCTTCCGAAAGGAGATCGAAGCCGCTATTCAACGTGCTAACGCTGACACGGAAGCTGAGGTAACCAAGCGCACCACTGAACTCATAAAGATGAATGCCGAACTACGGATCGAAAACCAAGCCAGGCGTCAGGCAGAAAGCCAGCTACAACACACGGTTTCGGTCTTGCATGCCACGCTGGATTCCACAGCTGACGGAATTCTCGTTGTCTCTACAGAAGGCAAGGTCACGAGCTGTAATAGAAAATTTGCGGAAATGTGGCAATTGGATTGCGCAAGCTCCAATGAGAAAGATGATGAAGTTCTTCTTTCACGGGTTTCCGATCAACTGCGAGAACCGGGAGATTTTCTAACCAAGGTGCAAACCCTATATGCGGATCCGACGGCAACCAGCTTCGACGTGCTGCTCTTCAAGGATGGTCGCATTTTTGAACGTTACTCGCAGCCCCAGCATATCAATAACAAGATTACGGGTCGCGTATGGAGCTTCCGCGATGTGACGCACGCGAGAAATCTGGAAGCCGAGTTGCACCAGTATCAGAAGATGGAAGCACTTGGGAAGCTTGCAGGGGGCGTGGCACACGATTTCAACAATCTCTTGATGTTGATTTCAGGGTATGCAACGGACCTAAGGGAAAGTGTCTCTGACAACAGAGAACGGGAGATTTGTGAGCAAATATTGGCAACTACGAGGCAGGCAGCGTCGGTAACTAAACAACTCTTGACGTTCAGCCGAAAACAACCTGAAGCGCCCGTGATGACGGATTTGAACCTGATTGTAATGAACCTGGAACCCATGCTGAGACGCCTGCTCCCAGATCAGATCCAACTGGAGGTTTCACTGGGTCCGAATGCGCTTTTCGTGCGCGTTGATGTTGCCCAGGTCGAAACGATGATTATGAATTTGGCTGTCAACGCAAAGGACGCGATGCCAGAGGGCGGTCGGCTTCTTATTGCCACGAGTTCTGCATCCTTCCCGTCTAACAAAACCGAAAAGAATCATGATGAGGCGTTCGTTGTCCTTGAGGTGACTGACACCGGCTTCGGAATGACAGTGGAAGTGCAGGCACGCATTTTTGAGCCTTTCTTCACCACCAAGGAAATGGGGAGAGGAACGGGGCTTGGACTTTCAACCGTGCTGGGTATTGTTCAGAGGTCTGGAGGCAGCATCGAGGTGAAAAGTACTTCTGGCCGTGGTTCAGCCTTTCGAATTCTGCTTCCTCAGGTGGCAGAACCGTTGAGCGTTACCTCGCCTGTATCCAGTCTAGCTGAGACAGATCCGAGAGGCATGGGTGAAACCATATTGCTCGCGGAAGACGAGTCCGGAATCCGAGCAATGACGCGAGCATATCTGGAGTCAATGGGTTACCGTGTACTCGAGGCGGCAGACGGATTGGAAGCGATTGCTCGATCGTTCGAATATGCCGGCCCCATTGATCTCGTAGTTAGCGACCTCCTGATGCCGCGTCGCCGCGGGGACTCCGCCGTCAAGGAAATTCGAACCCAACGTCCCGGCGTCAAGGTGATCTTCATTTCCGGATACGCCGACGACAGCATCGTGGCGACACCAGAGGAGATTCTGTATAAACCTTTTACATTCCCCGAACTTGGCCGGCGCGTGCGTGCCGTGCTCGATGCCTCTCCGCAGGTCCCGAATAGCAGCATGGATTCAGCCGCCGACTGATTCCCATTGCTGGGTTCAAGCCAAGGCCTCGATCGGGAGAGCGTAGTGAACACAATGGACCATCTCCACCTCTGAAACCAAACGCTATCGCTCTCGGGAAGATTCTCGGACACTTGAGTCGACGCGATCAACAAACAGATAGAGGCCGAAGGAAATCAAAAACATTACGCCTGAAAAAACAGCCCCCGGAAGTGCGCTACCCCGCCTTCCCGCGAGAAAGGATTCCAGAGTGGCACTCAGCAGCCAAATCTGCACGATCAGCAATACTGCAATCAATGACATAGCTCCTGTGATCGCAGTGAGGCCGCGGGTTTTAGAGGGACGTTCGACGCTGTTGGATATTGTCATGACACGTTACACCTTTACGTCCACAGCGACGATTTCTTCGCCGCGATTTTCAAGAACAATTCTCGGAAGAGGTCGTGACGGCGGACCCTGCAGGACTGAGCCGTCCGCTATCGAAAAGAACCCTTTGTGGCAGGGGCATTCGAGCCGGTCACTCTCTCGCGAGTAATAGACCGCGCATGACAGGTGCGTGCATTTCTGGCTGTAGCCGACGTGCTCATCCTCCGAGGTGCGAACCAGGATGCAGCGGTCTTCCTTGCTTGGGTAGGTGAACAGCTTTACTCCTCCCACCGGAATCTCTCCCAGTCGGGCCACGGTCTGTTGCGGATAGCTGGGAGCTCTGTAGAACACAGACCGCAACAGAATCCATAGGTTTCCGACGAACATTCCAAAGCTGGTGACTACGAGGAATTTCGTCAGTTGACGGCGAGTGACGTAGCGTTCGTCGCCGGCCCGAACGGAAAACTCTTCCTTCCATAGCGGCCCGCTACTCGATTGTCGCAGCCACTTCATTTGTCTCCCCCCACATATAGTCCACGACGTCCAGAACGATCCCCTCACGCTCGGCCGGAGCCATCATGAAAACCTTGGTTGTGATCTTCTGCTCACCAAAATAGAAAACGTTCGTTGGCTTTTCTCTGCGCCTGGCAATTTCTTCGCGTCTGACATACGCGAGCGCCTGGCTTGGGCACACGGTCGCACACATCGGGCGTTTCCCCACCGACGTGCGGTCATAGCACATGTCGCATTTCATCATCTGCTGCTCGGGTTCCATCATCTTGGGAATTCCGAAGGGGCAGGCAAGCACACAATTGTTACACGCAATGCAGCGGGGCTTTAAAGACGAGTGGACAATTCCGTCGTCGCCTTTCTTGATGGCATCCGCAGGGCATACTTCAGCGCAGGTCGGCTCATCGCAATGCCAGCAGACATACGCGGCCGAGGTGATGCCTTCGCTGCGCTCGATGAAGTCGAAGTTGATCATCGATTTTCCGCGATGAGTCTCGCATTCCTCGCAGGCCTGCAAACAAGATTGGCATCCGATGCAGCGCGACGGATCAATGTAAAACTCATATCCGAACACTAGACCCCTCCTTTGGAGATATCGTTGCGATGCGCTGCTCGATCATCAGGAGAGGTATCGGGACTCGGCGCAGGCTTGATGGTGCAAGCCGAAACCTTGAACTCGGGAATCTTGCTGCGTGGGTCGAGTGTACGGTGGGTGAGACGATTCGCACTCCGGGTGCCAGGCCAATGATAGGGAATGAAGATAGTATCCGGGCGAATCGTCTTGACCAACAGGGCGCGAACCGTCAGATCGTCGCGCCGCGTGGTCACGGTTACCCAATCGCCGTCCTTGATGCCGTATTGCTGTGCCAGGCGAGGATGAATTTCGGCTTGGGGAGCGGGAGACTGGTCTACTAGGGCACCGATGCGGCGAGTTTGTGTTCCTGACAGATACTGGCTCACGACCCGCCCGGTCGTCAGGTACAACGGATACTGACCGTCGATCGGATCGCCGCTCGGCCGCCATTCCGTCTTGATGAAGTGCGCCTTGCCATCATGGGTATAGAAATTCTTGTCGGAGAAGAGAAGCGGTGTGCCGGGATGGTTGAGATCGGGGCACGGCCAGAAGATGCCCTTTTCCTGATCCACACGTTCGTAGGTAATACCGTAGTAGTCCGCAACCCCCCCGCGCGAAGCGATCCGAAGCTCTTCAAGAATGTCTGCGGGATTCTTGAACGGGAAGTATTGGCCACGGCCCAGACGATGCGCGAGGTCAATCATGATATCGGAGTCGCGGCGCGCCTGGCCCGGTGGATCAACGCTCTTCTGCCAGTGGATGACGCGTCCCTCGGCGCTGCAGCCGAGACCCTCTTCTTCCTCATGCAAGCTGCCGGCAAGGACTACATCCGCGTGGTGGGCTGTTTCCGACAGGAAGAAGTCAATCACTCCGAAGAATTCCAGCTTCGAAAGCGCCTCTCGTGTGAAGTTCGAGTCGGGAAGCGAAACCAGAGGATTGAAGCATGTCGAAAGTAGACCTTTGATCTCGCCCTGGTGAATCGCGTTCATGATCTCCTGCGCGCTGTAGCCGGGCTGAGGAAGTTCCTCAGGTCGAATGCCCCAAACCCCAGCCACATATTCGCGAGCGGCAGGGTCCGCGAGAGAACGCTGGCCGGGAAGTTGATCGCATTTCTGCCCATGCTCCCTTCCGCCTTGTCCGTTGCCTTGGCCGGTAATCATCGTCGGGCCCGACCCTTCCCGTCCAATGTTTCCCGTCGCCAGCGCAATGTTAATCACCGCCGAACAGTTTTCCACGCCCTTCGAGTGATGCTCCAGTCCGCGCGCATGCATCAGGATGGAGTGCTTCGACTCCCCAATCCAGCGCGCGGCTTTCTCAATTGATTCAGGTGGAACGCCAGTAATCTCGGCTGCTTTGTGAGGATTCCACTGCCTGGCGTAGGCGGCCACATCCTCAAATCCTGTGGTGTACTGACCGATGAACTCGCGGTCTTCAAGACCATCGCGCAAGATCACGTGCAACATGCCGAGCAGCAAGGCGAGGTCGGTACCGGGACGCACCGGAAGATACAAATCGGCATTGCGCGTGATTGGCGTGATGCGTGGGTCGGCCACGATCAAGCGTCCGCCATTGTCGCGGCAGCGCCATATGTAGTCGGTGGTAATCGGAGCGCACTCTCCAATGTTGGCGCCGCTGACAAACAGGACTTCGGCCTTGGGGATCTCACTCCACGGAATCGTACTGCGGTCCACCCCGAAAGCCAGCTTGTAAGCGGTTCCCGCCGAAACCATGCACAGGCGTCCGTTGTAGTCGATGTGCCGGGTTCCGAGCGCGACCCGCGCAAACTTGCCAAGCAAATAGGATTTCTCGGTGGAGAGCGACGCTCCTCCGTAAACAGCAACGGCATCTTTGCCGTAGGTGTCTTGAATTTCACGAATGCGCCTGACCGTGAAATCGAGAGATTCGTCCCAACTCGCTGGCTGAAAACCGTTGTCGCGGCGCATCAAAGGAGTAAGCAGGCGGTCGGGGTGGCCGCTTTGCATGTAGCGCTTTACGCCCTTCGGGCAAAGCATGCCGCGGTTGAAAGGGAAGTCCTCCCACGGCTCAAAACCGATGATCCGATTCTCACGAACCTTGAGCTGAATGCCGCACTGCTGTCCGCAGAAGCAACAGTGAGTCTTCACCAGTTTCTCGGCGGGATGGATCGATTCGTCTTTCCATCCACCAGGTGGAACGTAATTCAGATGAGGCCCGAACTGTTCCTTGAGTGCCTCTTCCGAGATCGGGGCCTTAGCCATTTGCTTCCTCTTTGAGTCTGAGCTGGGCCAGGGAGAGCGATTTGCGCTTGCATGCCGGACAAAGTTCTTGCCAGTTGCTAACCGGTCCAGACATTTCGTAGTTGAACCCCATCTGAGGCAGAACTTTCATCAGGTCGTCTACGTGCATTCGCGACGCATAGCGTTCACCGCAACGGGCGCAGATCGCGCCGCGGTCTTCTGCTCCTGCCTGTTGATAAAGCTTGACACCCAGCTGTGCAGGACGTTGAAAGATATGAAAGAACTTCCCAAACGGTAGATAGAGCAGCGCGGCGATCACGGTGATTGCGTGCAGAATCGCAACAAAGCCGTAGACACTTCCTCCCAGCCACTCCTGAGACACCGTTAGCGCAAGGCCCGTGATGCAAATGGCGAACAGCAGAATCAACGGCCAGAAATCCATCGCCACAGTTTGGACCGCACGCGCGCCCTCATCGCGCATACGCCGCCACAGCGAAAGTGCGACTCCTCCGAGGACAAGAATTGCCGAGATGTCCAATCCATGAAACAGCAATAATGCGGTGATCGTGTGCAGGTGAAAATGGCCCGCGGGGTATCCGAAGAGGGAGATGGTATACACCATTTGATCGTTCGGAGCGCTGGTGAACTGGATCCATCCGAAGACGAGCGGGAACGTAATGGCAGCCGCCAGTAGGCAGCCCCAAAAAATCAACTGATGCATAGCCCAACGGAGTGTGGACCGTTTTGCAATGAAGGTCTGGGAGAGCAGGTGCGTTGCGACGAGTGCCACCACTCGACCGAAACTGTGAAATATTCCGCGCTCTTTGAAAAGCTGCCAACCCCGTTGCCAATAGACGCGTGTCGGAGGCTTTCGAATCCAGACCGAGTAGTGATACACCACACCCCAGGTCGCGAAGATGATTGCAAAGGTATAGATGACGAGCGCCGCGTCAAAATTCTGAAGGTTGCGCGAACCCAGTACGATGGCTGCGACAAGCACGCTGGTCCACAACGTTGCCCACGCGCCAGCTCTGACCCTATCGGCAGCGCGAATAACATGAGCAGGAAGCTTTGCTTGAAGTTCGTCCTCTCGTGGCAAGAACACCCGTGCGTTGAGCCACCAAAGAACGCAAGCCACTACCGACAAGAGCAAAAATCCCGGCCAGACAATTCCGAGCTTGTCGCGAAATGCGCCCAAAAGCAGCGGCGGAAAAAAGCCCCCCATTCCTCCCATCGCTCCGACTAATCCAGTAACAGTCGCGCGCTGATTCGGGAAGTAGCGAGGCACGAGTTGGAACACAGCACCGTTTCCTATTCCCAACAGCGCAGCGGATCCCAGCGCACCGACCGTGAACGGAAGCATCGATTGCACAGCAAGCAGCAGTCCGAAAGCAGCCACGGCCGGCAGAATCCACGAAAGAACCCGCGATCCTCCGATTCGGTCCGAGAGCCACCCGCCAATGGGACGGCATAGAGTCGCAAGTACGACGAATCCTGCGGTGCGGAATCCAGCATCGGCTGGTGTGAGGGCAAACTGGTCGCGTAGTAGTGTTGGGAGATAAATCGAGAAGGCGACAAACCCGCCGAACGTCAAAAAGTAGAAACCGGCGAGGGCCCACGCCAGCGGCTCGTGAGCGAGTACCCCGAGCATTTCTGAGAACCCTTTGGGCCGCATCGTCTGCGAGGCATTCCGCGCAAATATCGCGAAGACGACTGCCCAGACGACCAAGATGATTGACATTCCCAGGTAGACTGAGCGGAATCCGAAGGCTGTAGCCGCGACCGGACCGAAAAACACCGTCGCTGACTGTCCGATATTCCCCAAGCCATAGGTCCCGAGAGCGCTGCCCTGACTCTCCATCGAGTACCAGCGGGAAACGTAACCCACACCGACAGCGAAGGAAGACCCCGCCATTCCCAACAGGAATGCGACGATGAGCAGATCCCGATAGCTATTCGCTGATGGAACTAACGCCACCGGAAGGGCGACGAAAAACATCAGCACGGTAAAGACAACGCGTCCGCCGAAACGGTCGGCGAGCATGCCAATGGGAATGCGGGCGAGAGCACCAAGAAGAACAGGTACCGCAACCAGCAACGCCGTCTGCGTAGCAGAAAGATGGAATCTCTCCCGAAAGCTGGGAGCGAACGCGCTGATCAAACCCCAAGCAGCAAAGCAGACGGTGAACGATACCGTTCCTAAAAGCAAGTGCCGCTTGCTAAGATTCTCAGATGGTGCCACGGTCCCATCCTTCAATACTCATAATCCTAACAATTCTCAGGATGGAATGTGATGGGTCGCTTTGCCTGATTTATCGCTCAGAGGAGGATGGTTCCGGCTGTAGAAATTGCGGGCACCGGGCGCGTTCGCGTTCATTGTGCGTCCGGGAGTGAATTGGCAGCGCGCAGCTCAGCATTCAGTTCACGTCCGATGCGCACAACAATGCTAGGAACTGCTTCCACATCCGCGTGAGTGGTATGAAAGTTGACAATGCAGGCGCGAAGCAGATATCGGCCGCCGACCACTGCATTGGAGATGAATGTCTCCCCTCCACGCTGCAAACGATCGAGCAGTTCACGGTTGAGCATGTCGAGATGAAGTTCAACCTCTGCTTGTCCCAGTCTGCCCCGAAGATCGTGCGGCACGTAACGGAAAGTTGTTATGCTCAATTCCTCGGTCATGAGCTGCAGTTCCTGATGGCGGCTGACCGCCCGCGCCATTGCCTGAGATAGGCGTATATCTTCCCCAATCATGTTGCGATACCCTTCCGCTCCAACCTGCTTTAGGGCAAGCCAGACTTTTAGGGCACGAAAGCCGCGCGAGTTCTGGGGGCCACAATCGAAATAGTTCGTCACCTTTTCCTCGAAATGATAGTAGGGAGGGTGATAGGCGAAGGCTGCGCGCAGCATTTCCGGATCGCGGACGAGCGCGCATCCAGCCTCGAGCGGCGCGTAGAGCCATTTGTGCGGATCTACCGCGACCGAATCGGCCAGGCCCAGGCCACGTAGATCATCGTGCGCCTGGGAAACGGCAGCCGCAAAGCCGCCATAGGCTCCATCAACGTGGAACCAGAGGCCATACTGCTTGCAGAGTGCGCTGATTTCCGGGAGAGGATCGACCGTACCGGTGCTGACCGATCCCGCGGTTCCCACAACCAGAAATGGCACATCTCCCGCCGCCCTATCCGCCTCGATTTGGCCGCGTAAGGCCTGGACATCCATCCGCAGTTTGGAATCGGTGGCAATCCACCGGATCGATTCCGTGCCGATGCCCCCAAGGTCCGTGGCCTTTTGAATCCATGTGTGCGTTTCGCTCGAACAGTACGCGCGAAGCCTGCGTCCCGAATTTTCACAAACGCCGTGCTTGCGTATATCCCAGCCTGCCTTGGCGGTTCGCGCGGCTAAGAAGCAGATGAAGTTGGCCATATTGCCGCCGCTGACCAGCAGCCCGCCACAATTGGCGGGGTAGCCAATGAGCTCTGCGATCCACCTGACAGTCTGAGACTCGACCTCGGTGGCGGCGGGTGAGAGTGTCCACGCGCCAACATTCGGGTTCAACGCGGTCGCGAGGAAGTCGCCGAGAATACCGATCGGGGCGGGCGGCGCGGTGATGTATCCGAAGAAGCGCGGGTGTCCGTTGAATAGCGAGTGAGCGAATAGCAACTCTGCCGTCTTTTCCAGCAGCGGGCCGGGATCCGTCCCTGTTTCCGGGAGCGGCCCTGTGAGATCAAGTGCGTCGCGCACGACTGACGGGGATTCATCACGCGTCACCGGACCAAGCGGCAACGATTCCAGGAATCCCGCGAGCTGATCCACGAGTCGATGTCCCAGCTTACGAAACATTGCTGCGTCCATGGCGATCGGCGCATGCCGGCCGGAATTGCTATCCACGAATGACTCCCTTCCTTCCGATTCCTTAGTCACGTATTTATTCCTTCTAAGAGATCTGTCTCGGATACTCTCCCGCCACTAACCGTACTGAATACCCGATAAAACGATTGCCGTCCCCACAGGGCTTCGTGATCCTCTGGCGACAAGTCCTTCAAGCGCTCGTACGCGGTCACCTGTGATTGGTGGCAGCAGACTGCCCGCCACACTGTCGACCAAACGCTGCGTGTATCAATCACAGTGGTTATCGCCCAGTCTGGCCACGGCACTGCCTGCCGTTCGATGCCATCAACCGTCGAGACCAATCTCCGGAAAGCCGATTGGTAAGCCTTCCAGGTCGATTCCGGCCAGGCGATGTAGTAAAGCTTCGACACCACATGGGATCGCTTAGCCTCAGTCTCATTCCACCGATACGTGGGGTCGGCGGCGGCAACGATGGCAGCTGTGGTGAACTGGGAGATCGCAATGTGATCAGGGTGCCCGTAAGCACCGTCGGGTCCGAAAGTGACCACTACGTCGGGCTGGGCCCGTCTTATGTGTCTCGCAATGGTGTTGACCGCCTCTCGGGGAGACGCTTGGTCGAGTTGTTGATCGGAATAGCCCAGGATTGAAACTTCGCGCACACCCAAGGCCGAGGCGGCGCCGCGCAATTCGCTCTCCCGAATGTTCGCTAGCGCCAAACGGCCGGGATGCTGAGGATCGCCCAGCCGATACCCTCGAAAACGGCCACTATCACCACGAGTGGCAGTGATCAGAAAGACATCAACACCTGCAGATGCGTATTTTGCAAGCGTGCCGCCGACTCCCAGGGATTCGTCATCGGGGTGCGCGAGCACGGCCATTAACCTTGGGGTTCGCATGAGTTTCTGTGTTTCGTTCGGGCGAATTCGCTACGGGACCAATTCGCGCCGGAGTCTAAAGCAAACGCTCGTCGATGACCAGTGAGTGCCACCGGTGAAAATCACCGGCCCAAAGCTATTCGGATACGCGCCAAGTGGTGCCAACTGTGCCGTAATGCGTGGTCCTCAACGACGAACTGTGCGGTGACAGGTGCGCCGAAACTCAGCGAAAAGGGGGCTGCGCGATCCAATTCTTCGTCCGTGAACTCGCGTACTGCATTGGCTGCCTCGCGACTGTTGCGACGTAAGAGTTCGAGCGTTGTGGCCTTCGTTTCCCGAGCATGCTGCTCAGCATGGTTGGCGTTCAGCTCGGCGACGACATCCCAGGTGACGTCTGCAACGGCCTTCCCGCTGGCGATTGCTCGTGCGACATCAATCTCAATCGGGTACATGCTGGCAACATGGTGGATGATTAGGCCAACTGAACGACGGTCGGTAGCCGATACCGGCACGTGCCATTCCTTTTCCGAGAGTCCTTCAGCGAAGGCCGCCAAGAGGGTAGCGCCTTCCTCGATGCGATCAGCCAACAAGGAAGAACGACCATCAACGGGGCCTCTCATTGCGGTAGTGGCGGTGGTCTGTGATGACATATTTCATTTCCTTTCTGCTTAAATTAGGTTCGAGTAGCCATTCAGTTTTGGCTACGTCGATGGAGCCAGTATGCGGCAAAATTGGTGTCGCTACTTATCTCAGCGTCCGGCTTCCTTGCTCGCCTGGTGGACAATCCTGCGCCGCTACAGCTGAGTAGCCATGCGGCCCAATATCGATAAGCGGCAGGGAACGGGGCTCATGGTTACGCGATCAGATGCCGTAACTTTTCCCCTTTTGGCCAGGTAATAGAGAACCGGGACTGCGACTCTTGACAGAGCCGTAGAGGCTACTTCTCCGGCCACCAGGGAGAGGGCCAAGCCCTGAAAAATCGGATCGAACAGGATGACACTTGCTCCCACCACGACTGCAGCCGCTGTCAGCAACATGGGACGGAAACGCACCGCGCCCGCGTCGACGACGGCATCCTCCAACGACATACCCTGCGAACGGCGTAATTCGATGAAGTCGACTAGAATGACCGCGTTGCGCACGACAATTCCGGCGCCTGCGATGAAGCCGATCATGGAGGTCGCGGTGAAGAATGCCCCGGTCATCGCGTGGGCCGGGAGAATGCCGACCAGGGTTAACGGAATGGGCGCCATGATGACGAGTGGCGTGATGAATGAGCGGAACCAACCCACGACCATCACATAGATCAGGACAAGCACCGCAGCGAATGCCAATCCCAAATCACGGAAGACTTCGACCGTGATGTGCCACTCACCATCCCATTTCATGGAGAAACGGTCGCTGCGCTCGGGCATGCTGGTGCCTTTGTACTGCTTCACGGAATAGCCGTCGGGCAGCTTAAGCTTGTCAATCGCGTCGCTCATCTTCATGATCGCGTAGACTGGGCTTTCTTCTTCTCCCGCGACATTCCCGGTCACGTAAACCACCGGCTGCAGGTTCTTACGATACAAGCTGGTATCGGTTGTAGTTTGGTGGAGGGTCGTTACTTCTTGCAAAGCAATCTGTCCTCCGAATGGGGTGGCCAGCTTCAGGTTGCCAAGCTGGTCGATGGCCGAACGGTCCGGACGTGCCAACCGCACCTCGATGGGGATGTCTTCGCGCGAATGGGAGTCATGTAGCAAGCCGGCATTGGCGCCTCCGAGACCTATTTGCAGGGTGCGCGTAACCTCAGCGGGCGAGATCCCGTGCAACGCTGCCTTCGCCAGGTCCACTTGCATGTCGTATTTGGTTTGCGGATCTTCGACATACCAGTCCACATCCACTACGCCCGAGGTCTGCTGAAAGACCTTCTTGATCTGAGCGGCCAACTCGATCTGGCCTTTATAGTCGGGCCCATACACTTCCGCGACCAGAGTCTGCAATACGGGTGGACCTGGCGGAACCTCGGCAATCTTAATGCGGGCACCAAAGGGATCGGCAATCTTATCCAACTCCGGCCGCAATCGTCGAGCGATGTCGTGGCTTTGTGCACTGCGGTTGTGCCGCGAGAGCAGATTCACCTGAATGTCGGCTTGATTGGGCTGATTGCGTAAGTAGTAATGGCGCACAAGGCCGTTGAAGTTATAAGGACCGGATGTCCCCGCATAGATCTGATAATTCATAACCTCAGGCTGTGTGCCCAAATATTGCCCCAGCTTCTGAGCCAGGTTCGTTGTCCGTTCGAGCGGCGTGCCGTCCGGCATGTCAACAATGACCTGAAACTCGCTCTTGTTGTCGAACGGCAGCATCTTGAGGCGTACCCACTTCAAAGGAACCAACGCGATCGCAGCGAGCAGCAAGATCCCGACACCACCAAGAAACATCCAGCGGCGACACTCATTGAGAATCAGCGGATTCATCATCCGGCGATACAGACGGGTGGTCCATCCTTCGGTCGGTTGCCCTGAATGGCCGCCAATTCCTCTGTGGCCAATTCCTCTGTGCCTTGTTAGTAGTCTTGATGCCGCCCACGGCAGGACGATGAAGGCCACGAGAAGCGAAAACAACATTGCAGCCGACGCCCCCACAGGAATCGGTCGCATGTATGGGCCCGCCAGCCCGCGCACGAAGGCATTGGGCAAGACAGCGCAGATCACAGCAAAGGTAGCAAGAATCGTCGGGGTCCCAACCTCGTCGACCGCCTCAACCACGATTTCCATGACCGATCGTGCTCGGTTTTCCGGCAACCTTAAGTGTCGGGCAATGTTCTCGACCACAACGATGGCATCGTCCACCAGGATGCCGATTGAAAAGATCAGCGCGAACAATGTGACCCGGTTCAGTGTGTAACCAGACAGATAGAAAACGCCAAGGGTGAGGGCCAACGTGACCGGCACAGCCAACAGAACCACCCCCGATTCACGCCAACCTAGCGCCAGCGCAATCAGCAACGTGACCGATAGGGTTGCGATCAATAGGTGCTTGAGGAGTTCGTCGGATTTTTCTTTTGCCGTTTCTCCGTAGTTGCGCGTGACCGTAACCTTGAGGTCGTTTGGAAGCAGGTAACCACGCAACGCATTCATATTGTCCAGGACGCGTCTGGAAATATCGGTGGCGTTGGTACCTTTGCGCTTGGAGAACGTGATGGTCACCGCGGGATACTCAGCGCCCGGCTTCTGTTCTGCTCCCCCGCGAGCATTCGCAAACAAAACGTAAGTGTCCGGCTCTGCTGGACCGTCTTGGAGTTTCTCGGCTACATCACGCAGATAGACGGGACGCCCGGCGTGAACTCCGACCACGACCTGATGCAGATCTTCAAGACTCGTAAAAAAAGTGCCCGCCTCGACCTGAAACTGCCGGTTGTCCCGTGCAAAACTCCCGGCTTGGCCGCGGATATTCGCGTTCTGGAGTTGGGCCACGATCGCGGCCGGTGTGAGGCCGTATGCTGCAAGGCGTTGCGTATCGAGCACGACCCGCACTTGCCTCCGCTCACCTCCGATGATCTTGGTTTCAGAAACGCCATCGAGTGGCTTGAGTGAGTTTTCCAGCTCACCAGCGATTCGCCGCAGATGGTACGAGTCGTAGTCCTTCCCCCACAAAGTTAGGGCCAGGATCGGGACATCATCAATCGCACGGACCTTAATGATCGGTTGCGAGACGCCGGGCGGATTGCGATCGAAGTTAGAGTAGAGCTTATTGTAGGTCTCCACGATCGCATTTTCTTCCTTCGTGCCCACGTAGAAGCGAACCACCAGCATGCTCATGCCCGGATGACTAATGGAGTAGGTGTACTCGACACCCGGCACATCGCGGAGTAGCTTTTCAGTCGGTAGGCTAACCCGCTGCGCGACTTCCTCCGCTGACGCACCCGGCATCTGAATGAGCACGTCGAGCATGGGCACCACGATCTGTGGCTCTTCCTCTCGTGGAGTTTTGAGAATGCTGAAGGCGCCAAGGAGTAACGCCGCGACGATCACCAGGGGTGTCAGCTTCGAGTTGATGAAGCTGTGTGCAATGCGGCCGGCCAGTCCGAACGCTCGTGAAGCCTTGATCCTCGACTTGGATTCTTTTTCAGCCATTACTCGTCCTTGATGCGCTTGCTGTTCAGGTCGCGCTCACCCGGATTGGCTACAAACCACTCGCCGCCCTGAAGTCCGGAGAGCACTTCGATTTCAGACCCGGAGAACTTTCCCAATGTGACATAGCGAAGGCTTGCAACCTTGTTCTGATCCAGCACGAAAACCCCCTGCAATTGACCGCGCTCGACCACTGCCGAGTGGGGAATCAGCAGCGCCTGTTGCTTGCCCCGAGAAAATTGAGCCCGCCCAAACAGCCCCGAACGCAGCCGAGTGTCGGTGGGCAACAGGATCTTCACCAAGAACGCGCGGCTCGCGGGGTCAGCGGCCGGCACGATCTGCACTACGTTGCCTTTCAACTCTGGGTTGCCCAGGGCTTCAATCGCGATCGAAACTGGCCCTCCTGTTCGTGCATACCGCACGTCGGTCTCGTTGACCGCGACTTCCAGTTGATAGAGACGCGTATCCTCCACCGTAAAGATCGGCATTCCGGGTGAAGCTAATGTCCCGGAATCAGCGTTTTTATTGGTAACAACACCGTTGAACGGAGCTCGGATCCGCGTATGGTCTAGGGACGTCATGGCCTGATTTAATACTGCCCGCGCCTCGGCCTGCCCCGCCCTTGCAATGTCGCGCCGCGCGAGATTGGCTTGCCGACGGGCCTTCACCTCGTCGAATTCCTGCTGACTCACGATCTTCTGTTCGTAGAGATATTGCTTACGCTTCAACGTTGATTCCGCTAGGACCAGGTCGGAATCCGCTGCGACGAGTTGCTGCTGGGCAGCGAGATCGGCTGCAGTGGCGAGGTCTACGGCGGCTCGCGGCTGGGCGTCGTCGATGATGGCAAGCACTTGGCCCCGATGAACCCGATCTCCTTCGTGAACCTTGATCTCGACGATGTTTCCCATCATCTGACTCGCGAGGTCGCTGGTTTGCGCAGCGCGTACTGTTCCTACCGCCTCCAGCACATCGGGAACGTTGGTTTGTTTCAGCGTGAGCACAGAAACGTCTCGTACGACTTCCGGGGATGGCTCTTTCGCTTGCTGCTCAGTTGAGCAACTCTCGAGACCGAGCACCGCGGCGACTATCAAAGAGCCGAGTCTCAGGCTTTTAGTTTTAATATTCATGGCATCACCAAAGGCGATCACGGATTCAAACTCCCGCTGGCCAATTCGAGCGCGCTCGTCGCTGCCTACTGGGTAGGAGACGAAGCTTGGGCCTCTTCATCCTGCACACCTGATACCGCACCCCTGGCCTCAGGCGCGGATCGCAAGGACCTCTAGATACTCGGCTGCAACCACAGTCAGTTCATCCCCTCCGCGATTGTGTTCAGACCACAATCCTTCTAGTTCGTCGCGCAACCTTTTCGCAGAATTTTCATTCAGCGAGGCGAATGCCCGATTTGTCGGCCCATAATATTGGCGGAAGAATTCGACCACTTCGGCCGGCCGGAAGGGATAGGTGAAGTTGTAGTGACGTCGGGTCATCTGAAGTTCCGAAACCCCGGGCCCCAGCCTCTGGCGCACCACTGACTCATCACCCCACAACACCGGAGCCGGCATGCCGGAAGGAGCGATGAACTTGGCAAAAGTTTTGAACATCTGTCCCACGAACCCTTCGCGCGTCCAATTTCCCATGGCGATCGTGCCTCCGGGGCTGCACACTCGCAGCAGCTCCCGAGCCACTTGGTCCGGTCGCGGGGCGAACATGGCTCCGAACAAGCTGGCTACGACATCGAAGCCTCCCTCTTCGAATGGAAGGTCTTCGGCATCGCCTTCGACGAAACGGGCATTGAGACCTTCCGCCTTGGCCCGAGCTTGCGCGCGTTGTATCACGTTCGGTGCGATGTCGACGCCGGTGGCGTTCACTCCATCCCGCGCTGCCCAGAGCGCGACTTGACCCGAGCCGCAGGCCACATCGAGCATCTGGCATCCGGATGGAATGTCCAGTTGCTCGTAGAAAATGCGTGCACCCTGCTCCATATAGCGCGAGAAGCGGTCGTAGTCGCCCGCCATCCAGGTTTCTTTCAGTCGTGCCTTTAGACTGTCGATTTCCGGCACCGTTGCAGTGGTAGTCATCGTTCCTCCTCAATCGGCAAAGTTTCCGTCCGACAGTGTCACTATGGAGAAGGTTTCGTTTCGATACTTGTCCGCACGTCCGCTTTCTTTGCTCACGACTTGGTTGCCGTATGATGATTTGCTCAAGCGTCTGGAGGGGTTTGCCGGGGAGGCTGTATGGATGTGCTTTCTGAAGTCCTGAAAGTGGTGAAACTCCAAGGGGCCATGTTCTACAACGGAGAATTCTCCTCCCCATGGAGCTTTTGTTCGCCGTCCTCTGTCACGATTGCGCCCTACTTAGCGCAAGGCGCGAGGCACGTCATTGTCTACCACCTGCTTACGGAGGGGCACGCTTCTGCCCGGCTGGTAGATGGCCAGCGCATTGCTCTGGATGCCGGCGACATCGTGATCTTTCCCCATGGCGATGCGCACATCCTCGAAAACGGCCCGCCGGCGAAGTCTGTGGACCTGGTAAAGGAAGTAGCCCGAATTGTTGCTCAAGGATTGAAGGTGTCACGTCTGGGCGGCGGAGGAGAAATTACAAAATTTGTGTGTGGCTTCATGGCCTGTGAGCCACGACTTAGCCAGATTTTTCTTAGCGGCCTGCCGCCGGCGTTCAAGGTCGGTATTCGCAACGATGCCTCGGGTAGATGGCTGGAGAATTCAATACGCTTCTCGGTGAACGATGCCGATGCGTCCCGCGCTGGTGGGGAAGCAGTCTTGGCAAAACTGTCTGAAGTTTTGTTTGTTGAAACACTTCGAACCTACATTGCGCATCTTCCACCTGAGCAAACCGGATGGTTGGCCGGCGCCCGCGATTCGGAGGTCGGAAAGTCCCTGGCGCTAATACACCGGAACCCCGCCCATCCGTGGACCATTGCTTCACTGGCAAGAGAAGCGGGAATTTCACGATCGGTGCTCGCGGAGCGCTTCCGCCATTTCCTCAACGAACCTCCAATGGTCTATCTCACGCGCTGGCGGCTGCAACTCGGGGCTCAGATGCTTGTGTCCACCAGTTACTCAGTGGCACAGATCGCATCGGAAGTCGGCTATGAGTCCGAAGCCGCTTTTAATCGGGCATTCAAACGCGAATTTGATAGTCCTCCAGCGCGTTTTCGCAATCAGTCGAGATCTGCCCAAGCAAAGCTGCCCCGGCAAGAGAAATCTAGACTGAGTGAATAGGTGCCACAAGAAACCGGCCAGCATGAAATTGTCTCCCACGTGCTCTGGGCCCGCCGCTTCTCCCCCTGCTTCCTTGGCATAGAGGCGTGAGTGGTCTGGGTTTTGCGTCTCGCGATGGTTCTTGCACAACCTGCGCATCCTCGTTGTTCTTCGTAGTCTGGTGTACGTGCTCCGACCCCGCAAAGTTCTGCAAAAGGCACAAACGGGCACGCTCCCGACGGGCACAGCCATCGAGATTATTTCTTTCCCAGAAAGCGAATGCGGCCCGTGAAGGTGCGACCTTCGTAATTGCCAAAGGTGAGAAAGTTAGGAGCATTGATGTTGTTGTTTACGTATGTGAAGTTACGGTGCCCAGTTATGTTGTTGAAGCCTCCCCGAATGGCCCAATAATAGCCGAACGCGTGGAAGCGTTTTTCGATGTGGGCATTGAGCGTAAACCAGGAGGGAAAGCGGCGGGAGCCTGGAGGTTCGACTAACCGGAGTTGGTCGTTAACGACGCTGAAGGGAAAACCGGTGCGGAGTTCGGTGGAATAACCGAAGTCAAAACCTCTGATCAACGGAAGTAGGCCCCAGGAGAGGAAACGGTTGGGTGCGTCCCACGGATAGGGGCCGGGTTGCTGCGAACTGAATTGAGGGTTGTCGATGTTGAAGTCCAAGACCTGACTGGATCGAGTGTGCGAGCGCATGTAGGAAGCAGAGAGCATGTGGCCGTTGCGGAAGGTGCGCCGGGCTTCGACCTGAAAGGCGGCGTAGTGATCCTGGCGCGTGTTCTGTAGCAAGAAATTGCCGTTGAGGGTGTTGGCGCTTGCCAAGTTGTAAACAAAGCCATGGATGCCGCGCTTGCTTATGAACTCGGCCTTGAGATAAATCGCAGCCGGAAGCTGACGCTCGAGAGCGAGGCTCCAATTTGTAAAAACTGGGCCCTGAAGCGTTCGAGTATCAGCAGTGAAGCTTGAGGCGACCGGACCGGTCACGGTTCCGGTTGCAGCCGAAAAGAAAAAATCCTGTCGCACACCGGCTTGCGGCCGGGCGATGAGGAATATAGGAGTGACGTCATGGAAAATTCCTGCACCGGCGGAGAGCTTGGTTTTGCCGGAGCGATCGAGGAGATAGGTAACAGCCAGACGTGGGGAGACCAGCGAATGGCGGACGATCTGGTCCCAGTCGTATCGGAGTCCGAGTTCGGCAAGGATGCGGGCCGATGGCGCCCAACGGTCCTGCGCATACGCGCTGAGCTCGGAGTTATAGGTGGCGGAGGAAGGGGCTCCGGGGAAGAGGGAGTAGCGGGTGCAAGGCGAGGGAGAGACGAAGCAACCGGTAGCAGGCAGAGTAGCATTTCCTTGCTGCAGGTAAGTGATGGGCCTGCGCAAGAAGCTGGCATTGTAGCTGAGGCGGTTGATGTCTGTGCCGAATTTTAAATCGTGTTTGCCGTGCCACTTCCGGGAATGCAGAAAGAGGTTGGATAGAACCTGCCAGCGGGCGGCGCGTGTATGTGCCGTAAGGTAGTAGTTTCCTCCGGCGGTCTCGGGAGTAAGAAAGTAGAAGTTAGTCCCGCGAGGGACTTCATCGAGATCGTAGCGATTGAATCCCAACCCCAATTCGAGCAGTTCTCCTGAGAGGTAGTGCTGGTCTTTCACGCTGGCCTGGTAAATGGGCTGGTCGACGACTGGGGTGGAGGGTTGTGGGCTGCTGGGCGAGAGGCCGGAATGGGGGTCGTGGGAGTAGTTGTAGTTAAAGCCACCCGTAAGAATATCGCGGGAGGTGAGATTGGCTTGGAGTTTGATGAAGTTGCCGAAACGCGATGAGAGGCTCGAGTCGGCGCCAGAGGGGAGTTCGGGAACGATTGTTTTCAGATAATCGATATCGACAGCATTGAAGAACCACAGTTTCCTTGCGCGAATCGGGCCGGAGAAGATAATCCGTGGATTGAATTCGTTGAAGTCGAGTCCCTTCTTGTTCTGGGTAGAGGGAATGAAATCCGTGGCCAGGAAGCGAAAGTGGTCATCGCCGGTCCCGGTACTGAGTTCGAGAACGCCGCCCGAGCCTTTGCCGTACTCGGCAGAGTAACGGCTGGTCTGGACACGGGCCGACCGAAGAGCGTCGGTTGCGACCCGTATGAGGAGCTGGCCGTTCGAGGGTTGGGTGACGTTGAAGCCGTCGAACAAAGTAAGGCTTTGATACGTCTGGGCACCGGCGAGATGCAGTTGCCCTGTGGAGTCTTGCTGGACGCCAGGAATGAAATTGAGAACATTGCGATAGTCGTTGGTCGTGGGATAGGGAATATTAATGATATCCATGCCGGCGAGCTGTTCTTGGGCCTGCGTTTTTTCCGGATCAACTGCAGGCGGAGATACGACCACGTTGACGACTTCCCTGACCTCCTGGAGATGGGAGAGAGTAATGTCGATACTGCCGGTCACTCCAACCTGAATCACAGGGAGCGTTACTGCGTAAAAGCCTTCTTTTTCGGCGCGGAGTTCAGCGGATCCGGGCATCAGATTGAGGAACTGGCAGCGTCCTTCGAACGCGGTTTCACAACGGTGGGTTGGCGCGTTCTGCTGCTCTAGTGTGATGCGAACGTTGGGAACGGCAACGGAGTTTTCGTCGAGGACAGTAACGGTAAGGATGGAGGCTTGCGCAGCGAGGAAGTGCGAGGCCAACAGGAGACCAAATAGGACAGCGTGCGTGTACGCACGTTCCGAAGATCGAGACTTTGAGTCATGCACTTCGCAAACCGTCTTGATGCTCCTTCGTAGAGAGAATGTGATCACCTGTTCCGGACTCATTTTAGATTGCGCTGACGGAACAAGAGGTGCTGCAGAATGCGCATCTCGAGAGTTCCCGTTCATCGGCTTCCCGAATGCGTTGGTCCGCCTTGCATTTTGAGAATAGATTTAGCCTCCTTATGAATCCGTTTGCGCTCGCGACTGTCGCACAGTCTCCTTCACAACACGGAAACCGACAAACAAGATTCATGATAGAAGCGATGCGGCGCTGATAACATCTCGCGGCCAGGCAAACGGGTACGCAATATTTGCGAGTTGATGTCTGCCTTCACCGTTAGAGGATCCTTCCCGCGGCAACGCTAGCGACGGCTGTAGCGACATGACTGGCACAAGTCACACGATGACGGGTTTTTACGCACTAACGCACTCGCTGACACTGTCCAGCAGGTGCAGTAATCTGACTTGTGCCCGGTCTTGTGAAGCTACGTTCCCGCGATTCTGTTGAGCTTGCGATCTGCTACGCGCTCATCATGGCAGTGATCTGGACACCGAATCCGGCGCAGCGGGTTTTGTTCTGGATTACCTTCGCCTGGATCCTGGCAACCACTCTGTTGAAGCGTGTGGATCTTGAAGCATTAGGCCTGCGGCCTTCCGGCGGGCGGTGCTGGATTTTGACTATAGCTTTAGGGTTCTTGGTAGGAGGATTGTTTGTTTTCCTTGCGCGAGGATTTCATACCCTGCACGCACTCCACGGCGCCGGCCCGCTGGTGTTCCATGTGATCGGATACTTCCTGTGGGCGTTCGAGCAGCAATTCATTCTGCAGGACTATTTTCTGTTCCGGCTGCTGCGCATTCTACCCCGTGAGCGGGCGGCGGTGATTGCTGCGGCCACACTGTTCTCGACAGCGCACCTGCCTGGCTTGTTGCTGACAATGGCGTCACTTTTGTGGGGAATATCCTGCTGCAGCTTATTCCTGCGCTGCCGCAATCTCTACGCGCTTGGAATCGCTCATGGCATTCTGGGGTTAGCGGTCGCGATTTCTGCGCCCGACGCGCTTACCCACCATATGATGGTGGGATTGGGCTATTTGCGTTACCACCCTCACTGAAGATCCCCGTGATGACCACGCCAGGACTAAAAGTGTCATCGAAACCATAACCACCAAATCTCATCCACTAAAGTGTGCGTGGTAGCAGAGGACAGGACTCGTCGGCGATCACGCCAAGCGCGACCATAGAAGACGCCTGCGATCGTTGCCAGCAATACATAACGGAGATTGAACGGTACGGGCTTATTGAAATGGGACAGGCCGAAGATCACTGAGGTGAGAAGCAAAGAGCCTCGATGGCCGAGGCGCGCCTCAAGAAGGTTTTGCAGCAGACCGCGAAAGAAAAGCTCTTCCGGGATGGCAATGAAAAAGAATGTGACAGGGAGTGCCGCCAGCACCGATGACCAAGGGGGTGTATCGGCGTGGGGCGTGATGAAGCGAACGGCTAGGCCCAGGACAATCGCGATGGGAGCGAAGAAAGCGAACTCGCGCACTCCGACCAGGAAGTCTCGAGCCCGGCATCGAAAATCGTAACCCACCCCTTCCAGCCCGCGCACCACCAGGAAGGCATACAGGGCGGAGTCCACAAGCAAGAGCTTTGATAGCGCGCCCAGGCCCGGATGCGGGAATGCTCCCCGCAACCAACCGAACTCTACTGGCAAGCCCACCAGCGCGAGAGCAATGACGTCTTGCCAACACAATTTTCCTGGACTCGGCCGCGCGCCTCCCGGCGGAAGAAACTCAAACAGTGCCGCCATTCCCACGGGAATACCGAGCAGCACTGATGCGTAAATCCAGTGGAACTCGCCTCGGGGTACAGAAAAGATGATGTACGGCAGCGCCAAAAGACCCGCGGTCAGTGCCCGTGCCACTCGGTTGCTAAGAAGTCCCCGAAGCGCCTCGGTTGTGCCAAAGCCAAGAAACCAGTATGGGGCGAGCGCCAGGGCAAAGGCAGAGTATGCACTTAGAATGTGTCCCTCGATTAGGGACTCAGTGCGAAAACCTTGGGCCACAAACCAGAATGCGACCAGCAAAAGGATATATCCGGATGAAGCGGTGAGCAGTTTGGAGCGGGTGAACATCAGGAGCGCCGTAGAAACTTAGCGATGCATGAATACCAGGCCGACGCACCGGCGGTTGAACAGGGCTCTCGGCTGACCGCCGGACATTCCGCAAGTCGCTTGTTGATTCTAGAGCGGCTTGTGGGCGCTTGAGGATTCTTCATCCGAACCAAAAGGTTTGCTCGACAACTTGCTGGTTGCAACCGCAAACTCGGGAACCCGTATGGAAAGCTAACCTAGAGGAGCTCTTAAAAGCTTACTTACAGTCGTTGGTGACTATCTTCATCGCACGTTCCTCCGAAGTTCCGTCGCGAGCCTGATTTACGCGAGCGCAGGTCATCGACTAGCGGGCGGCACTCGCGTCGGCTCCTCCCGTCCTCACCCGCGTCGCGCCGCCTCGATAGTAGCGACATCGATCTTCTTCATCGGCATCATTGCCTCAAAGGCACGTTTTGCCTCAGATCCACCAGCCGCAAGCGCGTCGGTCAGCGCGCGTGGAGTGATCTGCCAGGAAAGGCCCCAGCGGTCCTTGCACCAACCGCACGCGCTTTCCTGGCCGCCGTTGCCGACGATCGCATTCCAATAGCGGTCCGTCTCTGCCTGATCGTCGGTTGCGATCTGGAAGGAGAACGCCTCGCTATGTCTGAACGCCGGACCGCCGTTGAGCGCGAGGCAGGGAATGCCGAGAACGGTGAACTCCACGGTCAAGACATCGCCCGCCTTGCCGCTCGGGTAATCGCCAGGTGCCTTGTGGACGGCGGTTACCTCACTGTTCGGAAAGGTGGCGGCGTAGAAGCGCGCCGCGTCCAGTGCATCCTTATCAAACCAGAGGCAGATCGTGTTTTTCGGTTTCATGTACGGGAGTCTCCTTGATCTATGGGAGCGAGCCGAGCCCACCTTCTATGATTCGAGGCATTGCGGCAGCGATCTCGCGTCTGTTCGTCGTAGTCATCCTACTCGAATGTGTGAAGCCCGGTACTCACGCCGGCGGGAGCATCAGGAACATTCCCGTGGTGCACATTTCGAAGCAGCTCGCAGCCGTTGGAAGACACCCCCGTCGCGGGCAAAAGGTTGGGTCCAGATGGCCTCTCATTTCGCTCGGAAGACCGGTCGAAAAGGAGCAATGAGCGCCATTGCGACTTATTATTTAAGCTAACCAGCAGCTAGTCCGATCGGGGTTTCAAAATCAAAAAGTGGAGTGATGATGGGAACGGGACTGCTTCGTTTCAACGGCACCATTGAGCGCGACCCTGCCATCGATGCGTGGATGAAAGAACATGCTGGTGAATTGGGAGCCATCGCGCAGCACTGGTTTGAGGTGATGCGAAAATGCGGGGACGAAGTCCGGGAGCTGTTGCATGACGGCTGTCCGGTTGCCTGTTTGGGGGACGCCCCCTTCGGTTAGGTCAATGTATTCACCTCGCATGTAAACATAGGGTTCTTTCGCGGTGCCGACCTGCCGGATCCGGCCCGCTTGCTGGAAGGCACCGGCAAATTCATGCGGCATGTGAAGCTGAAACCGGGAACCTCAACAAATAATGGAGCCCTGACCAGGCTCATCGATGCGGCCTACGCGGACATGAAAGCGCGTGTCGAACACGGGTAATTTAGCGAAATTCGTTAGCGTTGCGGATCCGAGGCACGGGACGATATCGATATTTGCAACCGTCCGTGCACTAGCGGACAGATCGCGCAATATTCGTCGTGGCTTTCTGCTGCGCACTGACTTTTTTCACGACAGTCGGAAGGGGCTCTTTCTTAGATAAAGCGGCTATAGTTCGGGCCACATGGTAAAATCCGTTCCCGCCGGTACCCGAATCGTCAGGTTTTTGGTGGCAATCGCTAAGTTGAAAGCAGAGTTCTCAAACGACAACCAGATGCCCAAAACCCCAACACCAGGCGGTTGCCAGTTAAGATCGTGCCGCCCAATGCCTCATACTTCTAGGCTCACCATTTGAGAAGACATTTTGTCACTGGATTAAGGGCTAATCGGATCAATGGACTGAGG
>Ga0068857_100000092_pt1 | contig 51884 bp, 89 predicted proteins | sample KBSCornC72_FD_66591 | JGI IMG/M metagenome (GOLD analysis project Ga0068857, IMG submission 66591) | Corn rhizosphere microbial communities from Kellogg Biological Station, Michigan, USA - KBS Corn C7-2 | ecosystem: Host-associated > Plants > Roots > Rhizosphere > Soil ...
ATCGGCAGGTGTCTTGTCCTTAAGCACCATCGCGCCGCTTCGCCACGTGACGAAGATCGTGCCCAGCGGCGTGGTCTTCTGCACCGTGTACCAGGCCGTCCTCGGCATAGACCACCGCCAGCGCGGCCAGAAGGTCGGAGACGCGGCGGGCACACGTGGCGCGGGTAGGTCTACGATTGGGGCGCATCTCTGTCCAGCCTGATCATGATGGCGCAAACGGCCGCACCGGCCGGAATGCATGCCCACCAGAGCCCGAACCATGTCAAAAGCGTACAGATCATCCCGAAGGCCGAACCGGCGACAAACCCTTTCTGCATGGCGCTCATCTGGTGACCTCCCCATGCTCCGGCAGTAGCGCCGCGACGCCTTGGCCGAGGGGCTGGGACTCGCCGCATGACAGGCACTTGGTCCGACTCGGATACCACTGACACGAGCACTTGGGGCACTTCCAGAATCTGTCATCGTCACCGTTTGGATCTGGCGGCAGATCGTAGATGGCGGCGTATCTGGCGTGCTCACGCCTCAACCGTCCCACCTCCGCCACGACTTGCTCCACGGTGCCGCCGGACCATGCGAGGGCGGCGAGGAGGGGGCCTAGGGCGTCTTTTGAGCCATCATCGAACGCTTTCCTGCAAAAGCTGATGTGGTATGCGTTGATGGCGACATCAGGAAACTTCCTGCGCTCCTCTTCCATGTACTCTTCACCGTTCACGCCCTCACCTCCCCGCTCACGCGGTCCACTTCGGCGATGATGGCGGCGGCGATTGATACCACGCTGACGGCGAAGGCGTCAGTGCCCGTGACGCTCGGTGAGCCCTCAGAAGCGATCATCTGAACGGCGAGTTTTGCCGCGAGGTCAAGCTTCTCGGCCCGCTTCGGATCGTAGTCGTCCTCGGGCTCGAAGCGGTCGGCCTTCAGGCCACGCTCTAGGCCGGCTTCGTAAGCAGTGGCCAGATCCTCGACAATACGACTGCCATTGTCCATGATGCGATCGACGTTCTCTTTGGCCCATTCTCGGGCGAGTTCTTTCGCCGTGCTCATCTCTTCTCCTCGGCCTTCTGGCCATGGGGCATTCCTGCCCGCTGTACGTCGGCCATGCTGATCCGCTGGCCATTCTGCTCCTTGACGTGTACCCTGGCGATGGCACGGCACTTCTGCAGGTGGAGCTTGAGCCCAGCCTTGGTGCACGGTACGCCCCTGACCTTGCACAGGGCGCGGTACTCGGCCTTGAGCTGGGCGGTGTTGAGACGCATCTAGCGCCGGGCCTGCTTCTGCCAGCCCTTGAGCTTGGTGCGCTTGGGAATGCCGGGACGGCCCGCGCGGTGAGTGATGACGCCCTTGGCATGGATCACAATGCGCTGTCCGAACTTATCGACGCCGACGCGGTCAAGCGGGCTCATCACGCCATATCCGAACGCCTCTTTGCGCTGGCGCTTGGTCATTCTCTTGGTCTTCATATCGCAGGGCCTCCTTGACCCGATGGAAGCCCCTTACGGGGGCGAGTCGGCCCTCAGCCAGCGCCACATTATGAACCGGCCTTTCACTGGGCGATGGATGCTGTGGGGCTCGAACCCACGTCTCGGCACTACGCCGGCTTTTCCTTATGGGTCAGTGGTTATCCATGGTTCCACAGCCCTTCTAAGCTAAGCACCCTAGAATCTGATGGTTGGGGGAGTCGAACCCCGTCAAACCGTCCATGCGCTCACGCTTGCTTTTCACCGAGTCTGGAAGCTAGACCACGGCCCAGAGGGTGGGCCTATTGTTTGATGAGTTCCTGCATTCGAGCGTAGAGTTTCGGTGCTCGATTCCTAGGTAGTTCTTCTTCATATAGCGCTGTCAGTTCGTCCCAGTTCTCGACCAACCCAGACCACGCCGGATATTTTTGAGACACTTCTGACAGACGTGATCGCCATCCCGGGAACTTTGCTAGCAGTCGATAGCACCTGCCAAAGTCATCGGGATCCCATGGGAAGCTTCCTTCTCCGACTGGCTTTCCAGTCATGACACCGAAGATCGATTTTGACGACATTCCCGTATCAGCGCCGAAAAGCCATGCATCTTCGGCACTCTTACCAGAGTTTCGTTTTTCGATTTCGTCCCGAATGATCTGGCTTCCCTGTTGGTTCGTTATCACGAGAGTTGCGCCAAGTGCCTGCGCTGCGCCAGCATCGACAAGGCCAAAACCCAAAGCGTCTGCCATTTTAGAAATCTTGGACATCTGGTCGATGGGGATAGCGCCTTTGATGACAAGCCCATTGTCCGTCACTTCCATAGTTAAATTCATGAACTCTCCTTTCTCGACGCTTTCTCGCGCCGGATTCGTTCCATCAGCTCTTCCGCCTTCACATGCCCGTCGACGTGAATCCCGAGCATCACCCAAGATTGCAGCCAGCGGTCGCAGTGCGGGCATGGGATTCCGGTCCGCGGTGTGAAGCGGTGCGGTTGGATGTCGTTCACTGCTGGTTCTCGATAAGTCCGATGGTTTCTTCAAGATCGCTGAATCCGCTTCCAAGCCAATTCCAATCCTCATTGGAAATTCCGTTGCTCATTTTGTCCATCGCGTCATGAATCTGAATCAAGTAGCCGGGCGCTATCTTTTCCGCCTCCATCACGGCCTCAACGATCTTGTCGAGTTCCCACGGCATGAGGCGCTGGACGACGGTCTTGATCTTGGCCTTGAGCACGTCGTGCTGGTTCATTTGAGAACCATCCCGGGAGCCATCTGTTCGAGCGGTACCTCGCCGAGATTGCGCAAGATTCCGTCGCCATCTTTGACGATCAATACATAGTTGCGCCATTTCTCGCGGAAAACTCCGTGGCTGACCGCGTCCATGCTAACAACCTTGACCGGCGGCTTCATGAAAGTTAGTCGCTCAGTCCAGGAATAGAAGAAGCTGGCCGGCGGATTGAAGAAGTTAGAACCTCGATCAATCCAGCCATCTTCGATGATTCCCGAGCGTTCCATGGTTGTTAATCCAGTGGCATCAGGGCCGGGCTTCAATATCCAGCGAATCGGCGAACAACTCACGCAGACAGCAAAAATCAGAAGAATCACAGTTCTCATTTCAACCTCCCAAAACAAAGCGAGACATCGCCGCCAAAAACATCCTTCAGGAGTTTCGCGTCGACGTTGACTGGATCAATCACAGCGATCCTATAGGCACCATTTCGCACCACAAACACCTCGGCGTCCGCATCGATCACGCGTTCGTCGAGCAGCCGGCCAAGCCGGTCGTGCAGTTCTCGGGCATTCATCGTTCCATCCTTTCATGCCCATGCTTGCGATGTTCAGAGACACCCTTTCGGATCCAGCTTTCCATGGACCCGGCGCGGTCAAGTTCAGGATGTTCAGCAAAGAACTCGTCGAGTTCGGTTTGAAGCTCCTTGCTCAGATACGGACGATAGGTTCGGTTGAACCGGATTGCTTTAGTACTCATGACGCGAGTATAGGTCGGTAAAAGGTCGGTGGCAACCTATGAAAACTAGTTTGATCGTATCAAATGATGAGAAAAATTGATGTCAATTTTTGCTAAACCAAACCATCTTCACAGTGCCCCCGGATCCTGCAAACTCAACCCGGCAGGCTTCGGTTTCCTCTTCGCCTTCTTCTTCACCACAGCCCCCTGCCGCGCTTCTTTCCTCTGCCGTTGCGCCGTTGTCTTCGCAGTCTCGAGGATCGTCAGCAACAGAATCAGCGAGAACGTCAGCGAGTAGACCAATTTGACATAGTTCTCGATCTGCCCGGAAACCAACGCGTCCCAAATGCCCATATAAACCCGCGCCGAGTCGATGCGCCGTTCCTGGCGTTGCGGCACATAGGCGCGCTCGGTAGCCTGCGCGGTCTTGAGAATGTCGCTAAAAAGCATGATCTGGCCGGAGATGTTGTCGAGCGTAGTCCTGTTCTGCGCGGCGCCCTGCTGCGCGATCAGGTCGGTCAAGTTCTTTTGAGCTGTCGCTGTCGCATCGCTCAACGCTTTCGCTACCGGGTCTTGTGTGGACGCCTCCGTCTGCGTAGCCTGTTTGCTCTGTATCCCCGTCAGCGCGAGCAGGAACGAGACATCGGAGAACGTGATGATGCAGAACAACAACCAGAACAGGCGCCAAGCTTTCTTGACGATGGAACGTACATAGAGAAGCCCGAACAAACTGCCGATGGCCCCGAAGATCACCTGGGAGAAAATCTCGGGCATGATGTTGAACTGCATGTACCCGACCGTGAACATCGACGCGATCGTGGCGCCATGTAGGCCAGCTTTGTCGGTGAGGAAATCGAGGGTGAGCTTTTGTTTGGGCAGTTCGGGGCGGCCGTTGCCGACTTTGGGCGCGATGAATGTCGGCTCGGGTGGCGGCACGTGCCCTGGCACCTTGCGGTAGGTTTCGAGTTCGGCGGTGTTCTGGGGATCGGGGTTATCGGACATCAAAATAGCTCTCCTTGGTTTATGTCTTCTACGGCCGGCGTATCGCCGATGTCACGTTCCGTGAAAAGCTCCGGCTGTAAAGCCTTAGTCTTGATGGCATGAGCGCAACGGCCACGGATGAGTTCGACGTGTTCCGGGCTTTTCTCGATAAGCACCGCGTCGACGTCCTCCCAGACGCAGGCCACTCCGGTCGTGCCCGAACCAGCGAATAGGTCGAGAATCTTCTGCCGGTAGCCAGGGCGTTGCGGCATTTTGGCCAGCCTGACGAGATAGCGCATCAGGGAAAGGGGCTTCACCGTTGGATGATGATTCTTGCGAACGGACTTTCCTCGCTGATAGGCGTTGTCTGCTGGAACATTCCGGCCGTCACTGGTAGTTTGCCCTTCGAGCCCTTCGAGCCCTTCGTTCCTTTCTTCGGTCGAGGCTTTGGCGCAGTAGAAGAACCGGGCAGATGATCCGAAATCACCTCGCGGCAACGAGGCGGGACGTCCACCGAACTGACCATAGATTTCATTTGTCAACGATGAGGGCTCGCGGCCCGTCATTTCGCCCTGCTGGCCGGGTGCGTCAGGAAAAATGCTGGTCGCTTCCTCGCTCCCGTCGTGGAGGATGTTCGCGGGCCAGCGGCCTAGAGACGATGGCTCCGACATCGCACCGCTTCGACCTGGTCCATTCTCGAACCCATAAGTTGACCCGGTACCGCCGCTGGGTTGAGGAACACTTTGAACGCTCCCTTCAATCCTCGCCGCGTCAATATTCAACCCAGCCACGCCATGCTTGAGCGCGTTCTCAGCATAGGTTCCGTCCAGCGGTTTCATGGCGACACAGATCGGTTCCCAAGCGGGCTTCAGTGCGGTTCCGTGTGAACGAAATGCCTTTGGCCTTCCGCATTTCTGGCAAGTTTCGGTTCCGCTCTCTTGTGCTCCGAATTGCTGGCGAAAAGCATCAGATTTTCTATCCTGTTGTTCGCTGGATTGTGGTCGATATGATGCACGACCTCGACCCTCTGAAGGATTCTTCCCAGGCTCTTGGCCATTATCAAACGATGCTCCATGACGTAACCATCTTTTCGAGCCATGGCCAAAAAATCGGACGGACATCGAACGTATCGAACTCCCGTATAGTTGCCCTTTGACCGCTTGAAAGTGACGCCGCCCTTCCATGCCGGATTGTTCTCGCCCTTGAAGTTTGGAATCGTCCTTCTTGCCCTGTTCCCCAAGTGGCCAAACTTCGCCCATTGTTGCCCTCGTCGAACCCCCATGCATTTCCTTGAGCAGAAAACTTCCTTCACTCGTTGAATGTGATTCGGTGGACGGTTCACTTTCTTCTGGCAGATCGCGCAACTTGCTATCATGGTTATATGGTAGCGATTCCCCATCGCACTTGCAACCAAAATTATGCGACTTAGGAAATCCCTGCGAATGCAACCAGCCCATCGTATCGCGAATCTCCCAGCCAGCGTCTTCGATCGCGCATGCCAAGCGGTGAAAGGTGCGCGTGCCGCCGAAGGCAAAAAGCATGGCACCTGGTTTGGCAACGCGGAGGGCTTCCGCGAAGAATTCTGTCATAGCGGTTTGAAAGCCGAAATTGGCGTTTCGCGTACGATCGTAGCGGCCAGCTTCATTCGCGGGACGCTTAATCTCGCGGCCTTCAAGATGACTCTTTTTCTTCTCGACCTTCTCGGCGACGAACGACGGGTCGAACGTGTCCCATTCCTTGCCCATGAACCCCAGACCGTACGGCGGGTCAGTGATGATGGTGTCGATCGATTCAGGCTCCATGGAACGCATGGCGTCTCGGCAGTCGGCGGTGTAGATTCTGACGCCTTCCAAATCCTCGGAGACCACTGGCCCGACTTCGCGTTCAGTTTCGTCGATCGTGATCATCTGCCCACCTTCCTCGGCGGACGATCGATAATCACTCCCAGCGGAACGTCATCGCGGACAAAATGCGGCCGGTTTTCGGGCTCCGTAACCGCATGCTGATATTCGTGCTTTCCGTCGTAGCCTCGGGTCATCGAAGTCGACTGCGGGTCGTGGTAGGTGATGGTTTCGTGGATTCTCACGCGTTCCTCCAAAAAGAAAACGCCTTGGCCAGCTATGCAGCACCCCGTGTTCTTGTGGAACCGTAGAGTGTTCGACCCGCATAGCCAACCAAGGCGACAAATCCCAGTTTATTCACATTACTGTGAACTATTGACGGGGGTCGATGCCGTCGAGTGGGTCAAGAATAGAGCCAGTTTCCAGGGCTGTCAACTCTTACCGAGAACGCGGTCAAGAAACACAACGGTTTCCTCGGGAATCGGCAACCGCGATTCGATACGAGCGATTCCGGCATTGTACGCGCTGACGGCTAAGGCCTGGTCGCCGTGGAAATACCGCAATAGGAACGCCAGCCGGCCGAGGCCGACGCGTGTCGACTGGTCAGGGTTGCACCAATCGAAAACGCGAAGCCCGACGGCCGCCGCGAATTCGGGATCATAGCGCGGGTTGGTTTGCGTCATGCCGTGGGAGAGGACGACGTACCGACGATGTTTTCCTTTGACAACCCAGCCCCGGGTCTCGAGACGAATGCGGAAGCTCGATTCTTCTCGCACCAGAGCCATGCCAAGGCCGGGTTGGATCTTGAACCGATCACAGTAATAGGCAACGGTTTCGGCTTGGTAGATCTTGCCGGAATGGTATATCGGCTGCGGCGCTGGGTGGGACAGTGCGACGAGGGCTAGCCAGGCTGCGGTGGTCATGGAATCTCCCGCGTCGTCGGAACACCGTACTCTTTGCAGAGTTGGTCTAGGGTTTTGCCGGTGAGCTGTTTGGCAAGATCTCGGACGACGGCTATCGCGCTATCCTCACTCCGTTTCTTCATGGCCTGTTCAACTTCATGTAGCTTCTCATCATCCGTCAGCTCGACGGTTTGGGGACGAGGGCGAACGTCTTTCGATGCTAGGTTTATAACCTGCTGATAATGAGTAACGAACTCAATCGTGCCATTTCGTTCGTCACCATCAACAACTGCCAAAGCCTCGTCACCCACCTCGAACCTTTTCCCCTCGGGCAGGATCACGGAGTCGAGTTTATCAGCTACAAAGAAGCAATGTTCAGCGTTGCCCCATTCCTCTCCGCCCTGACTAGTTTTTCCGTATTTAGCGACGTGCCTCAAAACCTTGACTGCCTCGTCGATCACCTCCCGCGTCTGCACTTTGTTCGTTGGGTTCATGGGGTCTCCTTTTTGGCTAGGGCTTCGCGGGCAAACGCTTTCCAAAAGTCTGAACTATATGCCACACCTTCCGGATGCGCTAAAATGACTTCCAGTCGTTCCCTTAGCCGCTCAACCTCAGCATTGGCGGTTTCGAGGGCTGACTCAGCGGATTCCATTACAAGCTTGCCGCACGAAATTATTTCGTTATCGATCCGTTCAGCCAGATCGCTCAACGGCGTGTCATCATATTTTCCGCCACTAGAGAAAATGGGTTGTGGTGGTTTCAACCATTCCTCGACGATCCGTTGCCCAGTGGTTTTGGTCATGAGCTGGCTGGGTTGGCATTTATGAAACATGCTGTCTATTTCTTCTCCACAGTATTTGCAGACGTTCATACTTCCTCCGTGGTGCGGGTGGGCTGGTATTTACGCCACCGATGGGGAACGATCGCGGATCTTGACGAATCCTTGGGCTGGATCATCACATTGCCGAAGATCCATTTTCCATCTTCCTCGAACTCAATCGGATTGCCAATGGCATACAAATCTTCGGCAGGAAAGTGAAATGTTGACTCCCCAGCAATCTGGGCTTCGATGATGAAAATGGGGTCTCCAATATCACAGCCGCTTGCGTGGGGGCGATCTCGTCTTACAAAACAGACTGGGCATGCCTCTACATCGGCCCAGTCCCTTCCGCTATATGACGCGATTTTCAAAGCCGCCAGCAACTTATCCCGCTGTTCGCGGATGGTTTCGAGTTCAGTCATCTAAAGTTCCTTTCCGCCAAACCCTTCTGGCGGGATATCCCGTCCGTTGAACAAGTTCCGTCACAGCCAGCCCGTAAATAAATGTCAGACATGCATCGCGATATCTGGTAGCAGACTCAATTGTGTCGAATTGAAAGTTGTATCCCTGAGAATCTTCGACAATGAAAGAGCCGCCATCCGACTGTCTGATGGGCATAAAGTCTGCTTCAATCATCATGGTTGTCCATATGAGCAATCTTAAGACTGATCTCAGCCCATGCCATTATTTCCTGGATTGTCCAAAATCTTTCTTTATCTCTTGACCATTTGCCATATTTATCAAGCAATCGGCCTAATTCGTGGATATTCCAAGTCTTAGGATCTAATTCTGTGGCGGCAATATTAGATGATATGATCCTGTCAGTCAGATCAAAAACTTTAGTAGCGGGCAACTTCGGGTCCCAGTCGCCAATAAGATCTTCTAATCTTTCTCTGTTTTTCATGTCACTACCCATCTAGTCATCGTGGTTGTCCTTCTTTTTTAACGCATGGATTGGACAATCGGAACTTATCCACCACAATGGTTTACCGTCATCATTAAATGTTCCACTTCCATATCCATAGCCATTGTCCATCACGGGACATGTGCACCCTTGCTTGTTAGCTTCATCGCTTCCAGGGTTACTCATCGTGGTTGTCCTTGGGTGCGGCGGGGAGTTGGAGGGATTTTAGAATTGATACCACTTCTTTAAGAGTGATGCTCATCCATCCATTTGGCGAAAAGTTAGAGGGTCCAGCTATTTCCTCGAGTTCTGACATTAACCCATCCCGCATGACTACCACGCGGTTAGGCTCGGGGGTCTGTTCGGCGAGACGGTATTGTTCAAGCGCCTGCTGGGCAATTCGATTGCCTTCACTGTTTCCAGGTTTATCGCCATTTCCAAGTTTAGAAAGCTTCTCCAAAGCATCAACCATGTTAGCGATGGAGCTATCCTCCACCTTCTGCGGTTGCTCGGCGGTTAATGCGGCGATGGCTTGATTGATTTGAGCCACGTGTTCGCGCAACGTTTCGTATTCATTCCCCGCAGGCGGGTTGTCGCAGTGTTTCGTCAGGTGATCCTGCATAGCGTTGTATGCATATTTCTGACCAATCCTCAGCGCTTCGATAGCTCTCTCGCGGTTCATTCATCAGTCTCCTTGGGTTGTTCGGTCATGCCAAGTTGCTTCTTGATTCGTTCATGGCGAGCGAAGAATTGTTTTTCTGTTCCGTAATACCACCCATCCGTTTCGCAATGCTCTACGTAACTGCGGAGTTGGTTGACCTCGGCATCAGTGAAGGCAAACAGTTTCAGCTTAGGCATCCTCTCTCCTTTTGGACATTCTCGCGTTGGGCGGTCATGGATCCACCTCCCCTAGTTCGACGGAGTATGCGAGGTATTTTAGGATCTTGCCTTTTTTGGCGGCAATCGCGTCATCATCGGGTTTGAATCCGAAACCATGATTCTCATTCAAGACTTGGACCACGGCCAAGAGGTCATTCAACTCTTGATGACATCGTTCCTGATTGGTAAACGGCTGATCGCGCATAGCCTCATACATTCCGAACTGCTGGGTTTTGAGCGCGATCTGAGCCACTTCCGCGCATTCCTCGGCGAGTTTCGTCAGGTAGTATTGTTGCTTAGTCATTCCGTAGCCCCCTCAACCCGCGCCCGTTGGGCGGTCTCATATTCGGCCACCAAACGAATCGCATTATCTCTTGATGTGTCTGACGTACTGAATCCCATTTGCCTGGGATATTCTATGTGGTAAAAAAGCGGCTCTCCTTTTTCATGGTCAACCTGAAAGTAAACACCTTTATTGGAAGCCTCCTCAGACAAGTCGTCCCAGTTTGTTGGTTTGCTGAATGTCCCATCTTTAAGTAGGCGTTTCAGAAGCCGGTATAAACGCGAACTTATTTTATTCATCGGTTTCAATCCGCGCCCGTTCAGCAGCGAGATAGATTTCGAGCATTCGAGTGTAGGTGGCAACGATCTTCATATACTCTTCACCCGGCTTCAAAATATTCAGCGACATCAGGTGGTGAGCATCCGCCTCAATCTCCGTCCCATGTTCCTTGCGGTACTGGTCGACGAGTTGGGCGGCTGGGGTGTAGGCGGTGGGCTTGGCATGAAGTTCGCCGAATTCCGCTACTGGGTTGTGAGCGTATGACCATGAGCCACTGTTAGCCCCGGCACCCCAGTTATTGAAGAAGCCAGGATGGAACTCTTTGAGGAACAATCCGACTTCGTGAAGCACTCCCCAGTGTGTGGCATCGACTGGAGCGTCTTTCCAGAAAGATTCACGATAAGGGGTCATATCATATCCTGGAGCGTGGCCCACCAAACGTGGTTACCCTTCTGAGTTCTGACGTTCTGGATGTAAATCCCATGGTGAATAGAATGCCCGGTCACCACCACTTCATAGCCCTTATTTGATCCGTGAAAGCAAAGCCAATGGCTTCCGCGCGGAAAGAGTTCTGACATGGTTTTCACCCACGCCTCTTCCGCCTTCCTAAGAATAGCCGTGGCTTCTTCGCCATAAGTGTTCATTTGCATCTTCCTTCTCTCCTCACAATGTAAATCGGCGTTTCATAACTTCATCAGAAGGCACACCATGGTCAGCCAAAAATGTCTGAAGATCATCCTTCATTTTCTGGACTAGGTTGCTAGGCGCTCCATGAGTTCCATCGTCGCCGATGATTTCACGGATCTTTTGTATTTCAGCCCACATTTCCGTGGGATCGACTGCGTTGTCTTCCCATGCGCCACCGCCAACCAACAATTCGATTTTGTGCCATATGCGATTAGCAAGGTCCCGTTCCTCATGTTCGGAAACGCCTTTGAGTGGTTTGCGCCGGATCTCGGTAAGGATGTCCATGTAATTCATGGTTGCTTTTGCTCCCACTTCAGGGCACATTCCACGGAACAAAAGTTCTCAGCCCATGTCCCACCATCACTATCGTGTGGCAAAATTGGTTTGTGACAATATGAACAGCCCCGTCTAAAGACTGGCCTCGGTTCATCTGGGCCGTCACCACGATAGCCGCAAAGGCCTCCCACGGACATGAAATTTAGAACACTCATCACTCGTCTCCTTTCTTGGCACGTTGGGCCAGGAGGGCGTCGGCGATTGAGTAGGCTTCCCTTGCGAACAAGGCTACCTCCTCTCGACGCCCGTTGACCAATCCCGCAACCGCCTGTCCCGCGAACCAATCGCGCAAAGTCATTCCGTGGTGATATATGGGTGCCGTAACTTCCACAGTTCCTTCATAGCTGCTTATCCATTCCGTCTCAGCTGGGAACGCTGGTCCTCCGTCATCTTTCATCACACTTCCTCCGTCTGTTTGGAAATATTGTTGGGGAGGGTCATTCAATCCACCCTAGACAACTGTCTGTCTCACACTTCGCCCAAATGTGGCCGTTGTAACTGGCCTTGGTAAACTGAAGATTGCCTTTACATGCTGGGCATTCCACCGAGCCTCGTTCCAATCCCGTGGCCACAATGGCCTCCCGAGCTTTCATGAAGTTCTGGAAATGAGCGGTACGCTCGGCTTTGAGCTCGGGAGACTTTTCGTTGTGAAGTCTGGCCAACCCTTCATAGGTTGCCGGATCAATCCCAAGGAAGGCTGGCAACGTCAGGCTTTCCATCGGGGCCGACTCCGTTCCCGACTCAATCTGAGAAAACAGAACCGCGTCGATACCAGCCTCGCGCCCAGCATCTCGAAAGCCGAAATGGTTGTGTCCAATCGAATGCGTCTCAACATGGCCGATAGTTCGCTCATCTCTCCCCACCTTCCTTTTCAATTTTGTTCCACAGCTTCGACTCTTCCAAGCGCTGTGCGGCGTAGCGGATGCGGTTTTGGTCTTCTGTGAGAAACGCGTCATAGTGACAGTGAGACTTCCAAGCATATCCAATGCAGTGCAGATTCGCGGCCAATCTGCGTTTCTCAAGAGCCGAGTCACACCACGGACAAAACCCACGCGGCTTGCCTTCCAAGGGGTCAGGGGCTTCGGCTAGGCGGTCCGTGGTTTTCCAGTGGTCATAGGGGGTCATGGTCGAGCCTCGATTGTAGATTGCCATGCATCATTTTTTGTGACTACTTCAGAGTATTTGCTGTTGCCTGGGTTTGACCACATTTCGTCTAGTTCATCGCAAAGCGGCTTTTCTGCAAACCAACACCATGAGCCGTCTTTGTCTTGAGCTAACCACTTCGCCCACAATGGAGCATCTTTCCAATCCGGTTTCATCACTCGTTCCTTAGCTGGAGGGTGCCGTGAAAGTCGGTCAGACCATTGGGAAGACTGCCACCCCAATCCTCTCCAATGAAATTGCTAGCATACTTTTCTGCTTGTGCCTCTGGAATGAAAACACAAACTCCGCTAGCATCTCCCGTAACCAGAAAGACCCAGCCATCCTTATCAGCCATTAGCTTCGGGAACAGCTTCTCGTTCTGTTCGTCCTTACTGTCAACAATCGTGGAAATCACTTGTTGGCCTCCTGCGGTTCGATTCCGGTACCTTTGCACCGACTACAGGTAATGAGATAGGACTGCTGGGTCATGCCACCATCACTCACGGAACCAGAACCTCCGCAGTAGGTGCATTTCCTTTCACTGTCACGACCATTGTAAATCCAACGTCTTAGGATGTCAGAACGGTCGAGCCTTTCACGATTGGCCTGTCGCTTGGCATCCTCGAAGATTTCTTCTTCAAGGGCCAAACTCGTTCGATGCTTTTTCTGTTTCATGTGACATACGGTAGCACCCCAGGGGTTTGTGGTCAACGGGAAAGTGTAGCATTATGCGGATGGCGAAAAGTCCAGATGATTCTTGCAGGACATCATTGACAGGGGTGCTATGGGGTGGTATCATTGGGTTATCAGGTCACGGACCGAAGGAGAACGAGGATGACGGATAAGATTGGCGACTGGGTACAGATCATGGGTGGCAAGTTGGTCGAAAACGTTAAGGATACGATGAAGGTCAACCCAGAGTTGAATGCCCTGGACGCTCTTGAATGCGTACTTGCCGATTCATGCGCTGGTCCAGCCGCCATCAAGCTGGCGAAACAATCACTTGGAATATAGACACCCTCCCCGCTTCGGCGGGGTTCCGTCGCGGGTTGTATGACTCGCCTGATGATGGCCTAGAAGGCCGAAACGGAGGAACGAGAATGACATTGCTTGAAGCTAGCGCCAGACTGGCGGAGGGTTGGCATATCGAACGCAGTCCCAACGGCACTTATCTCCTGACATTATACGGAGAACGGAAAGCGTTTTCTGTGAGCCTGGAGGGCATCATGGATAAATACAGGAGATTGAAAGATGACAGAAATGCCAAAGTTTGACGCCAAGGTTTGGACATGGGTCGAAACTCAATTTACCAATGGCCAAGGTTATATCAGGGTATCGGAAATCGCCAGACATTTTGATGTTTCACGAGGCGTCATCGAGACAAGAATGCGAAGATTCAAGGCGATGGAATGGGTTGTTAAGACATTTGGCGGCCCTTATATGCCAGGTCCAAAGTTTCCGTCTTAATTACCGCACTGACGAACCCCGCCCCCTTATGAGGCGGTAGATAGAAGCAAAGGAGAAGAGAGATGAATTTCATAGAAAAGAAAACATCTTTGGCAGACCAGAAACGTGAATGGGAGACCATCAAAACGCTTTGGTCGACAAATGCCAATAAGGTGACCGGCGAGCAGATTCAACGGTACTGTGAATTGAACAAAATATTCGGTGGGCCACGACATATGGTGAAATATATCAAACCCTAACACCAGCCCACCGCGCCTTCACTGAGGGCGCCTTCAATGCAACCAACGTCTTGGACTTCGTCTTGCGACGTTCGGCGGTCCCAAGTCCGCGAGTAATGCAGAGGGGAGGAGAGTTCATGGGTTGCGACATTCATGCGCACGTCGAAATGCGCTATGAGGGCAAATGGGAACATCTAGCATGGCCGAACATTGATCGCTGGTACGATCTGTTCGGAATCATGGCCGGAGTTCGCCGAGACGTTGAACCGATTGTTCAGCCGAAAGGATTCCCCGCCGACGCCGCGCTTATCACGCGGCTTGATTTCGAGAAGTGGGGTCCCAATGCTCATACCGTCAGCTGGTTCAACGAGGACGAACTCGACAAGTTGTCGGCATGGCTCAAGGAACGCGAGTCCAAGCTGTCGGAAGACGAACGCAAGAATGCCAAGTTTGGCGCCTATGATCTGGAAATAGGCGTCTTGAACTGGACCTTTGCTTTCGGCAATGGCCTGACAGCGTTCAAGCATTATTTCGACGTGGACTATCTGCCGAAAGGTGCAGATGCGATCCGGTTGGTCTTCTGGTTCGACAACTAGTTCCAAGCCCACGCTAACCCGTGGGCCTCTTAACCCAACCGTCGGCGGAAGTCCAAAGTACCGCGTGAGAAATCAGGGGATGGAGAGGGGGAGTAGTTGAAACTTACACCGATTCAGGAACGCGTGATGAAATGGATCGAGGGCGGATGGGCTCTGCGCGTCGAATATGGCGCTGCTGTTTTCGTCAACGGAAGTCGCGTCTGCAACATCGACACGATGACGGCGCTCATCAAGAAGGGCCTCGTGCAACGTGATCGGGACGGTTTGTATAAGAAGGTCGCTCATGCGTGACATCTACGTCAAAACCAACGCGTCCTGGTCCGTAGACAAGGGCGCCGTGCGCACCGACCCCCTGGAGCCCGGCTACCACATCGCTACCGGCTTCTACGTCACACGCATTGTCGACGTGCCCGAGACCGTGAGCGAGGCCCAGGCGGTGTTCATGTTCAACTCGTGTTTCGTCGCCGGCCACACCGTGCAGTGGAGCAAGCTTCACAAGGGACAAGCGGTCCGCGGCGAGGGGTTTGCGTGGGCGCCGGTGGGGGCTATTGATTACAGATGGCCGCAATGTCGCTGTGTGGTCACACCCGTCATGGAGAAACCGTGACCCCATCAGAACGCACCCAGCGCTGGCGCGAGAACAACCGAGAGAAGTATCTTGAGGGACGCCGGGCCGGATACCAGCTGCGCCGGAAACGCGGGGTTTGCAACGAGTGCGGACGGCCGTCGAAGGGGCTGGCGGTCTGTCGGGAGTGTTTGGGGAAGAGGAAGCCCTAAGGAGGGGCGAAATAGAATGATAGAATTCGAAGAGTTTCCGAAAATGGCTAGACTGTCTCGGGAATGCATCATCACCGAGAAGCTGGACGGAACCAACGCCCAGGTTTTCATTGAGGCTTTGGACGGATACCCATCCGATGATCCGAACTGCATTTTCCAGAAAGATGGTCTTGCGCTGTTCGTCGGCAGTCGTACGCGATGGATCAAGCCGGGAGACGACAACTACGGCTTCGCGGTCTGGGCGCACGTGCATGCCGAGGAGCTTCTTTCCCTCGGCCCGGGCCGCCATTTCGGTGAGTGGTGGGGCCAGGGGATTCAGCGCAAGTATCCCATCGGCGAGAAGCGGTTCAGCCTGTTCAACGTATCCAGGTGGGCCGACGGCGGGACAGACAAGAGGCCGGATTGTTGCCATGTCGTCCCGGTGCTTTATCAGGGGATATTTCTGACTGAGGCCGTTGACTTTGCTCTGGCCAATCTCCGCGAGAACGGAAGCGTAGCCTCGCCGGGGTTTATGAATCCAGAGGGTATCGTGGTTTTCCATCTCGCCGCTGGTATCGGGTTCAAGAAGACGATCGAGAAGGACGAAGTACCCAAGAGTCAGCACTGATTGAACCTTGACAAGAACGCGCCCCGAGGCGACCATAACGGGAAAGGAGTCGAGGTGAAACCGATCCTGCAGTTACTAGCCGTAGGTGTGGCAGCCGTAATCTTCACTGCCTTGGCGGGTATCATCATCGCCCCATTTATCAGGGATCAGGCCGGCCAACGATAGCCGAGCCTATGGCACAAGCCACCCGAGCCGCTCCGAAAGGGCGGCTTTTTTCATGCCCAAAAAAGAAGGGCTCCGAACGCGCCAACGCCCGAAGCCCCTCGCTACCCTTTGCCGGATCGAACGGCAGGGCGCACAATTCCCGGTACTCCGGTTCCGATTTTGCCTGTATAGCACTTGGAATGTCACGCATCGTCCCCGGGTAGTTCTTCACAAAGAAAACCGCGCAAGTCCGTCAGCCAATCTCGTCACACGGGCGGGATACGGTAGGCTGTGCCGTGTCGACGTTTCACAGGGAGGAGAAACGACACATGCTGGACTTGCGCGGTATAGCTGGTGCCGGATTCGAACCGTTCCCCGTGGTCCCAGGCCACGTACTCTGCCTTCGAGCTCCACCGACTGATCTCAACGATGAAACACCGCTTCGGCAACGGCCGTCAAGACAATTCCGACCACAATCCCGCCGGCGCCCCAAATCAACAGTTGTCCTCGAGCCTGATCGATAGCCTTCTGGTCCAACGCCTCCCGCACCTTAGCGGCTTGGTCGAGCGATGCCAGCCGCGTCAAGGAGTCGCCCAGCGAGCTCGAGAGCGCCTGCTGTATCTGTTCCGAGGCGTTGAGCTGTGACTGCAATGTCGTTACCTGATCGGCGAGCGTTGCCGAGCTGTCCTGCAAGCTTCTGATTTTCAGATACAGCGTAAGCAAGTCGCTCGGCCAAACCAGCACGCTCTTGGGCTTCGTATCGGGCCGCGGCTGCTCGCTGGTTGTCGATTGCGCGGTCAGCCTCAGAGGTGACAAGGCCAGGAATGAAAAGACCAATATAAACGCCAACCAGAAGCGCGGCGATGACAAGGACCGGCGTACGCACATTATCGGCCCAAAGGGTTGTGTTTCTTGATCCAGCCGACGACAATCTGCACCCACGCGACGATCTCGCGCAGTCCGAGGTGAACATAGCCGAGGATGGTCAGGAAGATTCCCCAGCCGGACCATGCGTCGGTTCCAGCGATGATGCCGGCGACGGCCGCGCCGATGAATTCGAGGGCCGACAAGACTACCGGCCACCACAAGTTGCCTTTGACCGAAGTGATGAATGAGAACACCCACTTGATCACGCCGACGGCGCTAAGCGTTGCCAGCAGAATGAAAACGAAAGAGGTCATACAAATTCCTTTCCCACGGTAGCCGCCGGGGTCGGTTTAAGACGATTTCCCCCCTTGGGTTTTCGTCATTTATGTGCATTCATTCCCACAGCCACCCAGACGGCCACAATCGGACCGGCGATAACGGCAGCGAGATTCAACCATTCACGCAGTTCCATGCGTGATTGTTTTGGTTCGCCTAGACGCTCCACGACTACTGCTAGCTGTGTATTGATACTGCTGATAGCCGGCTCAAGTCTTGCTTGACCCTGCTCAACGCCCTCTACACGCTCGCTCAGATTCATGATTTCCACGGACACCTTCTCCTCGTGGCCCTTCTGCCTGGCTTCCAGCGCTGCCAATCTCTCAGCCTGCGTCGGCATCGTTGCACCCCTTTTTGAGATTTCGGATTTCTTCCAATAGATCATGGTTTTGTTCTACAAGCTCATGGGCAAACTCTGCAAAGAATTGGCGTCGAATCTCTCGGAGGACAAGCCAGAGGAACATGACGAACATGGAAATGAAGAGCGTCCAGATTGCCGCTCGGCTGTAGCTTGCTATGGATGGTGGGTCGTAGTGTAGGACACCAACGAGGCACACGCAGTAGCAAAAGACGGCGGCCAGAGGCAACTTCCATGCCGCCATAGTCCTAAATCCCCCGTAGGCGTAGATCAGGATGAACGTGGCGACCGTCATGACGGCGCTTGGGAAAAACCCGGTATCGGTGAAAACCGCGATGCCAGCAGCCGCACCGAACAAGATGACGTGAATGGACTTGGCCCAACGAACGGGCATGAAAAGCGTTCCGGTATACAGAAAGGTTAGCGCGAGCGTTTCGGCGACGTTGAGCAAGTGATCGGGATTAGCGGGAGTGAACACGTTGAACGCGAACACGATCCCAGAGAACCCCGCGCAGATGTACGCCAAAAGCTCGTGCAGACGCATGGTCAGGCCCAGTTGCCCAGCGTGGAAGCTTGCTCGACGGTCATGAGGGCGGCGACGGGGGCATTGTAAGGCTGTTTTTCTTCGGCTGAAAGTTGATTCTTGGCCCACTCCTTGCCATCCCAGTCGCCACCCTTGGCGTAGGTCGTCTTTGCCATGAAAGCCAACAATCCAAGGGCATAGTTGGCCACCCCGATGGGAACAAGGACTTTCCACGGGTCAACGCCAAGCGCCAATCGCTCATACGCGCTCGGAAAGTTCCTCCGGTTCAGCGGCCCCTCAGGATTGGCCAGCTCGAAGTCGAACAGCTTCCCGTTCAGTTCTCCGAAGATCTCGGCAAGCCCCTCGGGCACGCCGCAGGCCTTGGGGAGGGCCACCACAAAATCACGAATCTTGGACATACAGAGTCTCCTTTCGTTCTAGATACTAATCCCTATTGATGCCAATGTCGACTTGGCCAGCGCAGGAATAACCGTACCAGCGCAGATCCCCGCAAGGCTCGAAATCAACATCCGTTTTTTGAAGTTGCTTCGCTTGCCAGCAAGCTTCTCGGGCGTGTTCGCGACTCCCTGCATAATATCGACTGCAAGGACGATGACGGCTGCCGAGACCATGGCAGCGAGCACCGGAAGCCACCCTAGCTGAAGTGGCGTCTTGTGGATGATGTAGTCACCAAGGAATGCACAAAGGACAGTGAATCCGTAGACCGCCAGTTCATCCCAGTTTCTAGAAAACCACTTTTTCATGATGCCTCCCTAAGAAATTCTCGTAACTGTTCCAGTAAGAGAAATTCCATTGCCCGCAGAAATGCCAGATAATAGAAGCACTGTCGTTCCACCTGCAACAGATCCTTTAGTACGGATAAATCCTATTGTAGTAACAAGATTTAGAGCGTTTGCGGAACCACCGCCAGCACCTTGGTCAACAATGGCACCAACTGCATACGTACCAGTTGCAGGAAGTGCAAACGTAATCGATATAGCACCTCCTGTATTGTTTATCATCTGCCAATCGAGTACTGCCGTGGATCCTATGCCTAGGTTGTTTACTGTTTCGGTTCTAGTGCCGCCGGAAGTATTTCTGAAATCAGCGACCAAACCAGAGTTTCCCAGATTGCTTACCAAGGCTCCTTGATTCTTGGCCGAGGTTGCCATCTGATTGGTGATCGTAGCAGGCGCTTTATCGAAGGTTGGCACGAGATCGTATTGCAACGGCTCCCAAGATTCCTGAATCGCTGTGATCTGAACATTGTCCGAAAAATCATAGGCCTCAACCGTTACGAAGTCGCCTAGATTGTAGTCGGTTTGATAGACCAGCTGAGACTTAGCCAAGATTGTGGCATCTAGAGTTTTCGTATACCCGAAAGTCGATAGCTGTTGCGTTCCCTTGGATGTTAGGTCTGGTGTCGAGGTGAGATTGTTTGCATTGACCGTTGTTTCGAACCGGTCGAATCCAACTGGCTCTGGCCCCACGAAAACATCAAGCACAGTTCGTAATTGACCCGTGCCCTGACCGGTCACTGTAGCCAGGTTCTTGAACTGCTCGTTGGATTCCTTCAAGTCGGCCGATTTGAGCGTGTCGTAATCCGTCGAAAAGATCGCCGCTGGATTGTTTCCGGCTGTCCGATCAGTGCCCAGAGCGCAGTCGAGGACCAAAAGTTTATTCGTCCGGTCAAGTGTGATGAAAAACCCAAGCTTGGTGGCCACTGAACAGTTTGTCAGTTCCCCCAGAAGTTCGGTATAGGCTACCGATAGAAGGTAGGTTGTTCCACGGCCCTGATCGGCGGCGATACTCAGCAGTGGAAAAGCGCGGTTTGCGTTTGTGGCCGTTGGGCCGGCTTGGGCCGATACCGCTGTCTTGATGACAGTTTCAGCAGGCGCATTGAGCGTGTAGAAGTCCTGACCGGATGGCACGTCGACCATGCGTCGATTGAAAATGACAGTCGGTTCGTATCCGGAAATGACAACGTCTTGAGATTGCTTGCCGCCTTCGTCGATCGGCCGTTCGATGCTGGTGATGATCCCGCATTTCGTTCCGTCACCGCCGATGGTGATGTACCCGCCGATGGCAAACAATGCCGCATACCGAATTGTCTTGGAATCGTCCATGACGGACCAGTTGATCTTGACGGACCAGGCCCCCGGGCCGTTCCATCCGCGGATATGCGAAAGGCTAGAGTAGGCGTCGACTTCCCCCACAAAGTTCAGCGATGAGTCAAAGACTTGTACTGGCGCTTGCGGGGGAACCTGGCTCACTTCTGTTCGGCCTCGAGGGCATCAAGCCGCGCCTTCTCGGCCCTGACAGCGTTGAGCCACTGCACAGGGTCGCCGAAGTGCTGCCGGTCGCCGGAATGCTCGAGAAGGATAGTGGGATCACAAAACACGGTGTCGAACTTCACGCACATGGCGATGTCCTCGCCTGTTTCGTATCCTTCGTTGAACGTGAACTCGAACACCGCCCGGAATTCCTCGTCCGAGTGATGCCGCTTGAACGGCAACGAGATATCCCAAAGATGCTGTACTGCCGCACGGGTGAGACGAAAGAATCCCATGCCGAGGCCCTGAACCCTAAGAAGTCCGGTATCAGGGTCGGCGTCGGGAGGGTTGCCGTCCCCGGTCTTCATCACGAACTGAAGATCGTTTTTCTTATAGGGGTAGGTGCCACCGACTGCCTGAACGTCGTGGTTGAGCAGTCGAAAAAAGTGCTCGGGATCCCACGAGATATCGGCGTCGATGAACACCAAGTCGTCATAGTCACTTTTCATGAAGCGCTGAACCACTTCGTTTCTGGCCGAGTGCACCATCGCGTTTCCTGGAATGAACAACGGGTAGATTCCGATGTTGAGTTTCGCCCCGAGTGCAATCGTGCCGGCCAGAGAATTGGCATACCGGCAATGGACGCTCCCACTGTGACAGGGCGTCCCGATCATAACCTTTCGCATTTACAGATCTCCTCTTTGAGACCATTTTACGGGGCTCGTGGCGGATTGTCCACCTTGGCCACCCGCTACTTGACTAGCACTTTACTACCTTGTTGGCCGGTAGTAAAGTCCAGAATGTCGAGATTGCTTTGTTTGGTGCTATGCCCCATATTGAAGTCAGGAGGGTTCACATGAACTCGATTTTCCAGGTTTTGACTTTGAGCTGGTCGCTGAGTGGGGGGATGTTGCCGGGGGTTGCGGCCACTGATACGACCGAGGCTACCTACCACTATAGCGCCATGTTCTTCGCAGAATACGGATTTGAGTTCAGCTATCCGATCTTCAGTGGCAACAAGGATGATAATAACGGTCTATATCTCGGGACCTCGCTAAGGAACGAATTCTTGAAATCAACGAGCGGTTTCCAGATGGCTCCTATGCAAGACACCTACACCTTCTCTAGCGGTGTTCGCTGGGAAGAGCTGACCATTGGCTTCGAGCATGTCTGTACCCACTCAGTCGAAAACTTTGTCGAGGGAAACATTATCAGTCAAAAGCTTTTTGCCGCCCAAGACAAAGTTTTCGTGAAGCTGAATGGGAAGATTTAGTATTCGATAACGATGCCACCGGCCCTACCGGAACCGCCAGCAAACCCCACATTTGCTCCAGTACCAGCAGTACCAGCAGTACCAGCAGTACCGCCCACCCCAAGTGCATATGTAATGATTTGCCCTGGTGTTACCGACATCATTGTAGTGGCAACCCCTCCGGATTGTCCGCCACCGCCAGCTCCTCCACCAGCACCGGCAACTCCAGCGCCGCCAGGCCCTCCCTGACCTCCCTGACCAAGCTGTGTTGCATTCGTAATATATGGCGCACTGCCGCCTCCACTAGCATTGCCGCCAGCACCGGCAACTCCGCTAGTTCCAGTTTGCCCAGTGATTCCTGGCCCAGGACGACCTCCGCTGCCAAAAGTATAAATTTGACCACCAGATCCACCGACGCCACCCGGTATACCGACAACACTGGCACCCGCACCACCGCCACCGCCAGTACCCAATACACCTCCGGTAGCCGTCGACGCACCGGTCATTGTTGTATCGCCGCCATTACCGCCATTACCGCCAGCACCGCCAGTACTGACTGTAGTACCGCCACCACCGCCACCACCGCCACCACCGCCACCAGCAGCGATGAGCGTGGCTTTCATTCGAGTTCGACCAGCCTCAACGGTATAGGAAGTTCCAGATGTGAGCACGACAATCTTGCTCGTCGTAAACCCATCTCCGACCACAAGCCAATATGTCCCATCCCAGGTAAGGAACACCCACTCGTTTTGCAGAAGCGTGATATCGTGGCCCGCCCCAGTACCACCACCGATCAGACGCAAGGTCAATGTCTGCGGCGCCACCGAAGCATTCTTGACGAAGAGCTCCGCCCCCTGGTAAATCGAACCAGCAGAAATGTCGACGACTGCACCGCCCGTAAGCGCCGCGAAAATCTGCGAGTCGACCGCCAGCTGACTTTTCGTATAGGTCACGGCGCCCGTGATGGGCAACACATTGATATCCGAGAAGGTCCGCGCATCGGTGACGGTGTAGGCCTGCGTGCCACCGGTGTTCACGACAAGCACATAGGCCAAGAGGATATCGGTGGTCGAGACAATCGAGGGGTTCACCGCGGGGCCCGGGTTGGCGATCGTAGAGCCAGCGATGATGACAACCGAAGTCGACTGCGTTCCTGGAGAATACCGCATGACGACAGCGTAGGCCGTCCGGAAGCCGGAAGCCGGCAATGAAGGAATAGCCGTGGTCTGAGGACCGGCCGAGAGAACAGCAGTGCGGCCATTCAAAACAGAAACGCCGTTCTGTGTCAGTACGTTCCCGAGACCGTCTGCTGTACAGACAAGCCCTAGATCCTCCCCCGGGATGACGCCCGCAGGGCGCCCAGTAACCTGGTTCATCCAGTCGGTAGTCTGAGCCGAGTTGTAAGTCGGCGCTCCGGCCACCGCGTCGTAAGCAAAAGTCGTGATTGTCGCTGCCATTTTATTTCCTTCCTATTCGAATTGCTTCCTATCTACCGCTGAATCGGTTATTCCAGCTTACCACACAGGTAGCAGCCCCGAGAGTGAGATCCGAGAAATTCAGAATGTTGCTTCCGATGTTGAGATTCCAGAACGATGATCCTGCCACCAACGAAGCCATCTGGTTTTGTGGCGTGCCACCGCTCGGATAGTAGACTACTGATTTCGACCCAAACTTGGTATTGATGATCAAGACATCGCCATTGTTGAGAGTGATGTTCGACGAAATAAACTGGCCCGTAGTGGTATTCGTCACGATTGGAACTTGAGATGGACCGGTGATCGTGATGAGCACTGGCGTAACAGAATCGCCGGAATTGTTAGCGCCTACTGGCAGGTTTCCAGTATAAGTTCCGAACGTGATCGGAAATGTGATCGGAAACGTCAGTCCACCAGTGACAACGGACATCGACGCGGAACTGCCAGCCGAAGCGTACCAGTAGGGGTCATTGCAGTAAATCTGAATCTGGAAAACCTGAAACGGATCAGTCGCGAGTTTGTTCGGAAACTGAGCCTGAGCAATGATACACGTTGTCGTATAGGTTGCGTTGTCGTTGGTATAGGTCAGGACGCCGGGGCCATTCTTGGGATTCAACGCCGAGAGAATAATTGCTCTGTTCGTGAAGATCGAGCCGAGTTGCTGAATGTTGACGATGGCACCGGTCACAACAATTGTCCGCGGCTCAAGCAACGCATCGAGGTATGTCGTTCCGTCCTGGTAGGGGGCTTTCTGTTCCTGAAGATCGACCGTCGGGAGATCGATCCCATCTAGAGTCGTGATGAGGTATTTGTCATCGAACAGAGTTACAGAGACTCCGAGTGGGTTTGTGTAAACGAGTTTTCTCATAGCACACCCTGGAAAGCCATGCTTCGCGCGATGGCCTGAGCTTGGCGCAATGTGGCGCCAACGCTCGAGCTATCCATTTTGCCAATGTTGAACTGCAATGTGGTTCCTTTTCCGTGGCCCATGAGCTTGGCTGTACTGGCCGCATCGAGAACGGCACTTCCCTGCGCGAGAGTATGCACGCCAGGTGACATGACGAGTTCGGGACCGGCTTCGGCCAGCATAGCCGCGCCACCGCTTGAGTATGGAGTTCCACGTTCAAAGGCTTGCAGTGCACCAGCGGCCACATAGCCGGCGGCTGCGGCGCCACCCTCGATAGCCGCCTGGGCATAGTACCCGGGGGCCGCCAATACGGTGAACGGGTTGGAAGCGTAGGCCGAGGCCTGCGCATAATCCAGCGCTGCCTTGGCCGCCATCTGGTCAGCAAAGCCCTTCACGATAGCGCCAATGGAGTGAAGTGCCGCAGTCCCCAAAGCGTGCCAAGCGTTTTCGCCTTTCTCGAGAGCGCCGCCCAGTGCCACCATGGGGCCCTCTACCAACCCGGTAATGGCGCCCCCAATCAAGGCTGTGTTCTGGGCCAAAGCTTTCGCCGCTTGATCCGAGGCAACGGCAGTACCATAGTACAGTTTTGTCAATTCCTTCTGAGTTTCGATCTGATTTTCATACTCAGCCTCAAGTGCCAGACCATCCCTGATCATTTCTTGCGTGCTTTTGCCGTAAGTCTTCGCTTCATCGTTGATGATCTTTTCTCGAGCGGCGGCCTGCTGACCGAGCTTCTTTGTTGCCTCATTCCCGTCCTGTTCCAGTGAGGCATAGAGCTTCTTGATGGTTTCAGAGATGCCGGTGACCTCGGCAAGAGAAACGGCGCCGATTGCCTTGATATGCACGCCGACGGCATCCAGAGTTGTTCGAAGTGCCGAGGTCATATTGTTGATGATTCCGATGACCTGGTTTGCCATCGCCGAGAAGAAGTCCAGGACAGCCTTGATAACGTTCAGTGCCGCCAGCTGGGCTTCGGTCCATGCCGTGCTCCAATCACCGCGAAGGACTGCGGCCACCGCTCCGAACACGGCCTTGAATGCATCACCGAAGTCTCGGAATTCATCGCGCAGTAGATCGAAAGCCGGAGTTAGAATGTTCGATAGAACTTCCACGATCTTGTTGATTGCGTCGATGACGAGTTTTCCCACTGTGATGAAGACTTCGCCGATCGGCTCGACAGCGGCCATGATCTTGTTTCCGAGCGCCGCCCATTTGTCACCTATAGACTCGGTTGCTTCGTTAGTCTTTTCGACAGTTCCACCAGCCGTGGCGATAGCTTCGGTGAATCCCTGCAGGTCGAACTTCGCGTTGCGGAGGGCGTCGACCATCTTGGGGGCAGAGCGAGCGCCGAAAATCTCTGTCGCCGCGTTGAGAGCTTCCTGCGGATCTTTGGCGGACTGAATGGCGCTGATGGCTTCTTGAAACGCCTCCGGAACGTCACGGCCAGACTGCGACAAAGTGACAACGGCATGATTAAGCGCCTGCGTCGTCGCGCTGACATCGGCACCTGCCTTGGAGAAGGCCGTCAGGAACCCGATAGAGTCGGTGAGCGAGAGTCCAAGCTGTTTGAATTGAGCGCTTGAGCCGATGACTGCTTGGCTGATCTCGGTGACGGGTTTACCGGTGAGTTGCGCTGCTTTCGTCAGCTGGTCCATGAGTTCAGCGGAATCCTCGATCGAGATATTCCACTGGTTCATCAGGTCCGTCACCAGTCGCACCGATTCGGCGACCGACGTCCTATTCACATCGGCAAACGCGGAGAACTCTTGCGTAGCCTGAACCAATGCATCTCCGGTCAGATCGAGTTTCTGTGCCAATAGGGAAAACGCTTCTGAAAGATCATCGATGCCCTGAGTTACCCCAGACCCCATGACCTTCACGAACTCGTCACTGAGTTCTCTCAGCTGCGGCCCGACGGCGCCTGTCGATTTGCCAATGACCGAGAAAGCTTCATCGAACTTCTCGCCGACTTCGAAGATCTCTTTTCCGACTTCGAAGATAGCCACGCCCGCGGCTGCCAGGCCGACAAGAAGTTCACTGCTGGCGCCGAACTTCTCCGCAAACCCGTCGACATCCACGCCGAACTTTTTAAAAAGCGCAGAGCCCTCTTCCGTCATCTTCTCGAGGTCGAGTCCGTACCCCTTGAGCATGCTCTGGGCATTTTCAAGAGCTGTTGCGAGGCCAGATCCATCGCCGAGAAGTTTTGCTGTTAGACTAAAGCTGGCTTCGTCGCTCAAAACATTCCTTCCAACAGTGCAAGCCCTGCGTCGTTCGTTGTGACAACGCCTCTAGGCTTATTCTTTCGCTCGGGCGGATCCGGGATCTGCACGTCTTTGCTGAACATGACTCCGAAAAATCCCAAGTTGTATGCAGCGGCCTCGTATGACCTCAAGTGGTCCAGATACCAGAACTCATCAAGACACGCTAGAAGCTTCCTGGGCGTTGAGGACCAAAATCCCCAGTCCGTCCAGTGGAGATAAGAAAGCGCGGCCGTGTACAAGTAGTCCCACGGAATCTCCGCATCCGCGCTTAGGGAGGGTCGATATCACCTTCCTGTTTCGGAGCGGGAAACGATGCGCGATAGCTTTCCATGACCTTTGCGCTGAGAGCGAGCAGTTCGCCAACCGATACCGATGACTGAATCTGAAACTCAGTGGGGATGTCGCGGACCTTCACCCCCTGTTCGTCGAACTGGTTGTGAATCAGCGACGCCCGAACCCAGTCAAGTAGAACGGTGCGCGCTTCCTTGTTGATATTACCCGACTGAAGCTTTTGACCCATTTCCTGGAACTTCTTCATGGCCTCACCAGCACCATATTTCTCGTCCAGGTAGTCCAGGCCAAGCATCGTCAGACTCAGACGATATTCCTGGCCAGCGATCACCACGGGCTGACCCACGTGTTTTCCGATATTCTTGCTCATGTTTCCTTCCTCTTTTTTAGAAGCGGGGCGCAATTGAAGCTTTAGAGGAAAGAGGAAGCAAACCTCCCCACTCCAATCTCGCCCCGCCGAATTCGATCTTAGGCCAGAGTCAAGGTGCCCTTGCCGACACCAGTCGCACTGGTTCCGTTGTTGTCCACCACAGTCGAGTTCGAACGCAAGGCCGCGGTCACGGTGTTACCAGCCACAGCGCCAGCGCCGAGCGTTCCCGTGAATACGATCGTGTTGTTCGAGAACCCGGCGCCAGGAGTAGTCAGCACCCACGTCGCCGGGACAGCAACGCCGACGCTGGCCGTAGTCGAGTTCACGAACAGCACCTCGTTTGCCAAAGCCGTCAGCGTCGATGCACTGGCCATGGTGAACGGAATGGCGCCGGACGTTGAGGCCTTGCTGAAGGTGGCGGTGATGGTCTTGGTCGTCCCGCCAGCCGCGAACACCACGCTCAAGGCGCTGTTGTCGGCGCCGTTGAACTGCACGGTAGTGAACCAGGCAGTCAGAGCCGCAGCGCTTCCGTTCGGGTCGTCGGCGCGCTGGCTCAATCCATACTGACCGTTGCAAGTCAGCGCGACAGCGGCGCCGTCGAGATTGACTTCGATGAAGGTGATCTTGTCGGCCTTGGTTTTCCAATCCGACTTGGGCTTCATAAACTGGACCTTGTAGAACACGACGTACTGCTGCGTGGGGACGCCGCCGGTCGTGCTGTTGCGAAGGACCTTGCCAGCCAGCGCGAAATAGGGCGAGATATCGTTGCCCTGGTCCATGATCTGACCATTGGCGTAGGTCTGGCCCATCAGAGTCGCGAGCGACTGCGGATCGATGTCGTAGAGCTTGGCGCCGAGGGTCCGGAAACCCGTGGTGCTGCCAACAGCGATCAGCGTGTTGTCACCGAAGAACGGCGTCTGACTCGACTTCGGATCGAAGTTGAGTTCCGCGATACCAGGAAGCGACACCGCCGCTCCGTAGGTGGGAGTACCGGTCGCCGGGTCCGATGTCAGCGGCCAATACGTGAGATTTGAAAGACCGATAACACCGGCCTGGGGGGTTCCGCTCATCTTGAGCCTCCTTTATTGCAAATTCCCGGCAACGATGTTGTCTCGGGAGAACTTCATGACTTTGTGCCTAATCTTCTGACTGGGATCATCCATATCAGCCTGATAGTCTCGAGTAAAAAGAATGCCTCTCATGGTGTTGCTCACCAGATCGGCAATCGTGGATGTCGGCGTTTCGAAGTCCGTGAACACGTGAATGTCGACCGCCGAACTGGCGCTCAACGGCTGGTTGTCGTAGAACGAATCGTCACGGTTGTTCGCCTCGGAAAAACTCACGATCGGTGTAGCATCGATCAGATCCGGATATTCCCTAAGGATCTGGTCTGAGCTGCCGAGAGCGGCGACGAGAGCGGAATCAGCCACCAGTGTTTTGTAAACCCATCCGATGATGTTCATGCCTGCATCGCCTCTTGGATGTCGGCCTGCACTTCCCGAATGAGCGAATACCAAGCCGGCCCGAGATAGGGATGAGGTTTCGTTCCATATTTGCGAATGTGGTAAATCAAGGCTTCGATTTCTTGCTGGCTCATACCCTTTCGTTCACCCCAGCGGGTGATCGACAAAATGAAATCGTCGTGACCCTGACTGGTGACATGGGGCCCGGTCCCAAACTCGACCAAAGCGCCATATTCGACAGTCGGGCCGCCATAGATGACGAGTTTGCCGTCTTCCTGCTGGACGGGTGTCTGAGTAATCGACTGAGCCAAGCGACCGGTATCTTTCGGCGCGTTCCTTTTGGCCTGGGCCAGGATCTTGAGCATCCCCTGAACAAGAGCTTTGGAAAGTTTGTCCTGCTGTTGTTTTCCGAAAAGAGAGAACTTCTCGGCCGCAATGTTGAGTTCGTTCTGGATATCGCTCATATCGGCGACTTCCCTTGGTATGGCTCGCAGATCATTTCGGTGTGAATCCAAGGCCACGGATTGACGGCGCGAATCTGGTAGGTCTTCGAAGTGCCGAGGTCTTTCATGGCCCACGACTGACCGAGTTCATAGATGCCGGGAATGAATACGCGCTTTGAGTCTGTGACCAGCGACGAGATGCCCCAGCTTTTCAACTCGGACTCGGTCAGGGTTGCCGGCTGAACGCTCGCACCGGTACTCAATGCCAGCGTATACGTGAACTTCGGAATGCCCTCGTTGTTAGGGTCGAGCGATGAGGTTCGGCTGTAGATTTCGACGGTGGTGGTGAGAATCACGCTACGGCCCACCTTCGATATGGCGTGAGATAGGTAGCAAACTGCATCGGCATTCCGGCCACGATACCAAACAAATCAGTTGGCACTTTCGCGGGATTGTCGTAGCTGTATGCCAGTCCGCCTTCCTTAATGCTAGCCAGGTTCTCGCCGAGGTTGCCGGACTGAGACAGCCCATAAGCTTTTGAAACCATGAGCGAAACGCAAAACTGAATGTCCTTAGGAAGTGGATCAACGCCAGTAACAGGACCGTCACCGGGAAGAACATATCCCGCATTGTAGCTGACAGTGATGATGATCTGGCCCGCGAAGGGATCCGCAGTCAGACCTCGAACCCACATGGGGCCAGCCCATCCGGAACCGCGGTAGATTTGACCCGAAGCCAAATACTGGGGCAACAGAAGATAGTCCTGGCCTGGGACCAGCGTGACCGTGCTTTCAATGATGGATGCGATGCTGTTGATCGGCCATTGCAGCATTTGGAGCAGCTGACGGCCGTTGACGGGGACTTGTTCCACATAATCGGTGGTGCCGAGTTTCCGGGAAAGAAACGTTTCAACCTCGGTACTGATGGCACCGATGAGAAGAGTCAGCAAAGCATCTTTGGACGTGTCGCCGCTGCCGATGTTGAGCAGAGTCTTGCAGTCAGCTAGCGTAGTCAATCCGATACTCGGCATAATCTCCTCTTTTCAAAAAAGGCCACGAACCTTTCGATCCGTGGCCCTTGCTTCTCAAAAGCCTTTCCGTTACTGAGTCGGGAGAACTCCCAGGTTGGTGCCGGCCAGAACGGGCGCCTCGGTGATCGCATCACCGAGGATGAAGTTCACGCCATGAGCCGACGAAGGCGACGTTCCGCCAGTGAAGGTCAGAGTCTCCTTCGCACGGATATACCGGTTGGCGCCGCGGAGGTCCACGTTCTGGTAGACCACGGTCGAAGCCGCCGAAAGGTCAGCTGCCGTGCCGAAGGTGGGAATGGTCACCCATGTAGCAAAGTTGCTGTTCGTGGTCGTCGAGTGTTCGATGATGATCGCGACCGTGAACCCCGTGGGGACAGACGGATTGACGCCGGCCGAATACTCGAGCGCGCACGAAAGGTAGTTCTGACGGTCAACGGTGACACCGGTAACAGTCGAGTTCCCGACGGTGACGACGGGAAGGATGGTCTGAGCGGCGTTGGTCCGCTCAAGGAAGCTTGAAAACATGGTTCCTCCTTAGCTCGTCGCCAGCTTGGCGGTGTACTGAATGAACGAAGCGCTGTGGCGGATCGCATAGTCCTGGAGCGACAAGCAACGAACGATGGTCTGGTCGCGGGACAGCGCCGAGTAGGTCGTGCCGCCCGATTCGTAGCTGCCGTCGCGCGAGGTCTCGATCATCAGGTCGCCCTGAGTACCGACGATGAACTCCGACCAGTCGCCGATGAAGAAGTCCACGAAGTCGGTGCTCGACGTGGTGTACTTTGCGTTGTTCGACACGGCATAGGGAATGCCGCGGATCGTGCCGCGCTCGACCATCTCGGCGTAGAACAGGAACGCGCCGGTCGTGGTGGTCAGGTTCATCAGGTAGGCTTCGGTGCCGGCGTTGATGATGATTCCGGGGGAGATCATCGTGACGTTGGCCTGACGGATCTTGCCATACAGCGTCGAGATCAGGGTAGTGGTGAAAGCGGTCGAGCTGGATCCCTGGATCTGGCCGGAAGGCAGGAGCGTGGCCAAGCCGGGGGGCTGGAACGCAGTGTTCGAACCGTAGAGCATGGCGCGGTCCATCTCGACGAACATCTGGTTGCGGATGTCGTCCAATACCCACTGGTCGGCGGCGATGTCGGCCGAGCGCAGAAGGTCGTTCGAGACGGGGACGATGACGCCGAGCTTCTTGGCATTCAGCTTCACGTCGCCGATGACTTCCTGGCTCACGCCGGAAGGACTGTTCTCGCCGATCCATCCGACGGTGGCCGCGGTGTTGATGCGAGGGATGGTCATGTTGCCGTTCGGCAAGGGCACGCGACGTCCGCCGAGCTTGGTCACACCGATGAGAGTGTAGAGCGGCATGATGATTTCCGAGGCGAGAACCTGGGGAACCGTGAAACCGCCCTCGCTGGGGATGGTGGCCGAAAGAGCCTTGTTGACGGCCTTCTGCTCGGTCAGCAACTTCGAGATCAGACCGTCGTCGGGATACATAGCCTTGAGGGTGTCATCGAACGTAGTCCGATGCTTCTCGGCCATGGCGGCGACCTTGATCCAGCGGGCCGCGCTGATCGCCTTGGGCACCTCGACGCGTCCACCGACGGTGATGCCGTCGCCTGAGGCCTTGTTGGCGTTCATGATGAACTGGCCGATGGTCTTGTCGACGACATTGCCCTGCTTTTCCTGGTAGTCCTGCACAGCCTTGGTAGCCGCTTTTTCAGCGGTCTGGGCGAGCAGTTCATCCAGCTTTTCCTTTTCCGTTTTTTCCACGTTAAGACCTCCTAAGTCTTTTCTGCTCGCGCAGAGTTACGCGCTTTGATACTCTTTGAAATCGATCTTGCTCAGATCGATGCCGAAGGACTTGCCGCCAGCGTTCTCACCGTCTTCACCTGGCGCCGGAACCAGACCGTTGAGATCAGTTCCGGGAGTGCCTTCCGACTGGCTCTGGCCTTCTGGCTCCTCGCCCGACCCATCCATCAGACCCTTAAGAACACTGTGGCCAGCCATCAAGTGCTCCATGGCCTTGGTCAGCTTCTCGACGCTGTCAGCCGAGAGACGCGCGCCAGCCTTGGCGGTAAGCTGTTTCTTCAATGCCTCGATCTGCGTGGCCAACGGTTCGACCGCTTTAGCCACGGCAGCATCGACGTCTTTCTGGTTCACGATGTCCTCCTCGAACATGGCCTTGAGTTCAGCGGCCGTGTAGCCCTTCAGTTCGGGCGGTTCCTCGTCGAATTCTTTGTAGTGCTTGGAAAGGTGAGCATGAACGGCTTCCTTGTCGGCCTCGGGAATATCCACGCCGCCGCGGGCACCGAGTAGCGCACCCATGGCCGCTTTCACGCCGGCCCAGACGGTTTTGTGACCGTCGGACGAACCCATGTGGTGAGGAAGCTTATAGCTCCCCTTCACGTCGGCATTGTCGGAGTCATACCAGGCGCAGATGATTTTCAGGTCGTCTGTGTCAGCGTCCTTGAGAACACCCGGGCCATCCCATGCCGCGTCTTTCTCGGCTAGCGGAAACTTCTTGTAGGGAATGGCGCCCTTGGTCGAAAGAAGCCCCTTGAGGATTTCGAACTCGCCGTCTTTCCAGCCCTTGAACGAACGGGCCTGAACCAGGGCGTTGGGATTGGCAGGAATGGGAACAGCGGAAAGCTCGATCATTTCCTGGGAAGTGAAGATCCGTCCACGCTGCCACTGGGGCAGATCCTTATCGGAATCATTTTCTTCCGACTCGAGCGCGATGAACCCGACAGATACGGCGTTGAGATAGCCGTTCAAAAACGCGTTGTAGACGGTGTCGGCCAGAAGCGCTTCATCGGAAGGATGATCGGGGTCGGTGCACAGTTCGTCGATCGAAGCGAACTTGATATCAAAGGTGGTGCCGGTGGATCCGGCGGCTTTCTGGATTGCGATGCACTTGGCCAGCGGAACGGTCCAGGAATTGTGACACCAGAGGAAGACAGGATTTTTCAAGTAATTGTCGAATTTCCAGCCATCAGCCTTGATGATGTCGCCATCGCGGTCCTCGCTCTCGTCAGTTCCGAGGAACCGGAGAACGCGGTCGGCAGGGTCGCCAACTTGCTTGATCTGGAAACGTCCGACCTTTTCCCGCTTTTGACTCATGGGCCAACTATAAAGCCCGCAAACCCGCTATGTCTTTACAAAACGGACTTGTGTTTTCGGATGAATCGGACTAGACTGAATCGTAATTATTTTCGCATTGATACGAAATGGAGAGTGCTATGTCAGAACAGGAACCCGAAAAGAAACGCCGCGGCAGACCGCCGAAGGTGAAGACCGTCTCGCCAGTAGCGCCGATTCAGAACTCGACGGTGAATGCATCAGCTGCGGCGACTGAGATAGCCGTGGTCGGGCCGACACAGCTTGAAGTCGGCAAGGTGTACAAGTTCATGGGGCCGGACATCGCAACCGACGTCACGGGGAAGGCGATCCTGATGTCCATCGTGCCATTCGAGGTGATGAAGGTGACGGCCGAAAAGGTGGCTGTCAAGTTCGCATTCGGGAGTATCGAGGTCATGCAGATTGACCGTGGCGAAATCTATATGGGCGGTATCCACGTCAAGGCTGGCAACTTCGCCGAATACACCGCCGGGCTGTTCCAGTGAACATCAACGTCGAGGTTGACCCGGAGGTCTGGAAGAAGTTCAAGATCCTGGCCATCGAACGCGATACCACGGTAGCCGACTTGCTGGCGACGTTGGTTGAGCAGGAAGTGAAGGAGACGGGGAAGTAATGGGAATCAAAAGTAACCGTGGCAGTAGGTTCGAATACACTGACCAATATGGCGAAAAGCATGTGCTTCCAATTTCTGATGAGCCCTTTATGCTAGGTCCCTTACAAGGAAAACGCAAGATCAAGAAAGCATGGACATGCTCTGATTTTGTCCATCATGAACACCGAACAAAGTTCGGAGCATGGGTCTGTGGATTGATGCAACGGCTTGGGCTGGTGACCAAATGACCCCACCCAAACTAACCAACATCATTTCGGCCGCCGGTGCCCTAGTAACTATCGCGTTCACCGGCCAGAAGCTCGATGCCACTCTCGCTTGGCCCTGGTGGTCATGGAATCCGTTCTCGGGCTCGGTGCTCATCCTGTTCTGCTGGGCGACGTGGTTGCTGTTGATCGCGGCCGGCGTCGGAATCGTGATCATTGTTGTCGGCGTGTTCTTGAGTATTCGGAAAGCGGCAGAGTCGAAGCGCCAGGCTGCCGCGTTGGCCGAAATGGCGCGGCGAAGAGGAGGAAGCGGTGAGTGAGAAACTGACGAGGGAATTTCTTGAGGGATGCTGTCATCGAAATACCCCCGATTTACTATGGGATCGCATCGAAGCTGACCGCGAGGCCGTGCGGGAAGAGGTGAGAGCGGAAACCAAGGGCCAGTTGCGCTTGAAGTACGGCGGTGATCTCGAGGATTTGCTCGAGCAACTGTTCTGGGAATTCGACGCTGAGCATAAGAAATCAGGGATGGAGCGCGATGTCTTCAAGGGCAAGATGCGTTTCTTCGCCGGAAAGTTCGCTGAGCGAGTCAGGGAAGAACTCTTGAAGGATCATTTCAAGATCGGTGAAGAGGTAGTTCTAGGAACAGGAGAGACGGCATATATCAGCGTGACAACCCACTACCTCGATGAGAAAGCCATCCGCCGTCCCGCCAAGAAACGGCCCATGACTCGGAAGGAAATGATCGACGCTATCAGCAATCCCGGTAGAAATATTCACGATCCTTCGTTTCGGCCTTTGGATATCATGAAAGACGAAACGTTGATCGACATCTGCCACGCCTACAATATCCCCACCGAAACGGACCAACCTTGACGCCCAGCCAAACCCGTTCTACCGTCAAAGCCATGAAAATCCTATCACTCGCCTTCCTCATCATCAGCTGCACCCCGCAAATCCAGATGGTCCCGACGGCTCCGATCGTGATCTTTCGAACGGTCGAAGTGCCATCGCCCATCCTGGATATTCCGAAGCTTTCCTGGCCAATCGCGGATCACGTCATCACCAGCGGTTACGGCAAACGGTCCGATTTAAAAAAGACTCAGACCGGCGGCGGCGATTCGCTTCACGATGGCGTCGACATCATCCCGAAGGACGCGACGAAGATCCACGCGATGATTCACGCTGCGGCCGACGGCATCGTCTTCGCAGTCTTCGGACCGCGGCACCCGCACTCGGTATACGGTATCTGTGTCGTGATTCAGTCCAACACCGGGCTCAAGTGGCAGGACGGAACCCCGGTCATGATCTATACGCGGTATGCGCACCTTTCCGAACTTTGGGTCAGCCGCGGCGATGTCGTGAAGCGCGGGGATCCGGTCGGCAAGATGGGCAAAACTGGCGATGCCGAAGGCTATCATCTGCATTTCGAAGCGGGGTTTGACCCGATGGATTTTTTGGAAGTGGAGGGGAAATGATGGGCAACCTAATCGCTTTTGGCTTTGCCTGTTTTGTGCTAGGGCTTGTCGCTATGCGGATTCTGATCGACCTGAAGGTTGCTCAGTGATCCTCTTGCGCATAAGCTCCGATGGTTCACCAAGAACCGTCATACTACGAAAGTCCGTTTGGTACCGCCAGAGGATGCTACCGTTGCCGAAGATCTGGCAACGGTTCAGATGGTCGTTGCGATTCTTGTTCGGTTATAGCGGATAGTTCCCGAATAGCAACATCACGCCGCGCCAAGGCCATTTCCTTCCGGTAGGCTTCGATCGCTTCGGCAACGGTGCCGGGCGCGGGCTTCACTTCCTCACCGCATAGTTCATGAACTTCGGCCCGGGCAACGGACGCAACATCCGTTCCCGACTTTCAATATCAGGTCTCGAGCACCAGCCGCAGAAACACCGATGGATGAATGAGGCGGCACCGACAACTTCAATCTTGTCGGCCCATGTCGCGGAGCCGCATGTTGGGCACTTCATTCTTCGTCATCCTTGCCAAACTCGGGCAAAATACTACATCGGCACTGTATAATGTTTTCCGCACTTCCGCTCGGGTCACCCGGGTATTGCAACTCTTCACCGTCGACTACAAATGCCTCATCGACGCCGACAACCTGACCGTCCGCCTCGGCATGAGCGTCTCGCGTTCTGTCGTCCTGGACTGCCAGCCAAGACTTCTTTTCGACGCCGGCCGACTTGTATGTTGCGGTCGATCCGAAGTTCATAGACCCGGCCGACTCCGTGCGCGCAATGCGCTCTGTCCGGTAGTCGCGCAGTCCGTCAAACTGATCGGCAATCCTAGTCTCGAGTTCAACCGTGCTTTCACCAGCAGCGATGCCATCGCCTAGAGAGTTGGCCAGTAGTTCTTTCGTGGTGTCGTTGATGTCCTGCGCCTTCTCGAGACCGTGCTCGTCAATCCAGGCCCGGAAAGCTGGCTGCACGACGGAGAACGAAACCGAGGTGTCAAGGACATTGTTTGCCAGCCGCAATCCGCCCTGCATGGAGTTCATCCACGACGAATAGAGCTCTTTCTGCACGGCTGCGTTTTCCTCATCACCGAAGACCGATAGCGTGGCCGTCGAGAGCGCGATCGAAGGACTTAGGCCCTGTTTCAAGGAATCGCTGAATGCGGCGTTGAACTCTTCCTGCTGGCGGTCGGCGATCTTCTTCACGGCCTTTTTGTACGGCCCCTCGGTAGCTCCGGCCGCTTTGTCAAAGGCCTGCCATGCTTTGCGCCTCTGGTCGACGGAGAATGATTTGGCGCGCTTCTCGGGCGATAGTCCGGGCGTTCCATTGACCGGCATCTGTTCGTCAGGTTGAGGAGGAAGCGGTTCATCTTCAGCCGGCTGGTTGTCATCCTGCGGAACCGTCGGAAGCGCCACGTCGTCATCGCCGGATTCCTGATCTTCGCCGGTTTCATCGGGCTTCGCTGACCCAGTAGCATTGATGTTCCGCATGGTAACATTGAAGGATTCCTGGACCTCATTATCGGCTGGGTTGCCGAACTTCGAAAGCCCGTTCCGCAACCGCCATTCGCCGCGGGTAATGGCTCCGCTGGTCCAACCTTCGGTCGAAACCTTGAGGTTAAATTCCTTGTCCTCGGGAATGGCTGGCTCGGTCTTGATGACGAACCGCGCATCGAACATGGGCATCAGTTGCCGGTTGACCATGGAATCGAAACGCATACACCGATTGGCCACCGGCCCGCTCATGTAGAGGTATTTCGCGCTCTCGATGGTGGCGCGGTTCGAGTTGTTCAGAATGCCCATCATTTCGGGCGGGATATTCCAGTGCTCGAGCGGGGCATTGCGAAGGAACTCACGGGACGCCACAAAATCAAGTTCCCGCGGTGAGGTCGAAAGAATCTGCATTTTCATGTCCGCGCCGAGGAACGCGGTCTTGCTGGCGTTCGCGGTTCCCTGGTAGGACTGATTCCAGTTCTGACGCAGCTGGTTCAGCGTTTCTTGGTTGGCACCCGGCGCGATGACAGCAGACTTCGGCGTGCCATCGTTGAAAAACAGGTTCTTGGAAAACTTGGCGGCATACTCGTCGGTCTCGAGCTCATCGCCGATTGCCTCGGCACGGCCGCGTCCGCGGGCATAAGGTTGTGCTACATTCGGACTCTTGAACCAAACCACGTTTTCGGGGGCGACCAACAAGCTCTGGCTTGCCGTGTTGCCCTGCGGCATGACCAGGAAGTACGGAATCGAAATGGTCGGCGCCGAAATAACCCAGTTCGACGGAATCGGGTAGATCTCGCGAGGCCGGTTCGAAGCGTCCTTGACGACGATCCAATAGCAGTCTCCCTGCAGTTCCCACCAGACGTGAGTCAGGTAGCGCAGCGTGAACCCGTCGATGTCGGGCCGGGAAGGAATGGGGTTGTCGAGCAGATCGTAGACAGGGTGGTCCAATAGCGGGTCAGCGTCGTTCTTGCCGGCGCGGAGGTCAGTCTTGGCGAAAACCTTAAATGGCGAATTGGCGCAGTCGGTGGAAATCATGTCCACCGGGTCGAGACGCGGTGTCGTATGGAAAAGTTCCAGGTAGGCTGGAGCATCGCGGCGCGCACTGTAGCTCCACTTGGGCTGGAATACGTGACGGATAACGTCGGCTGCGGTCTGGCTCATCTTGGACACCTGTTCCCGAGCCCAAGCCAGGATTGACTTTTTGCTGTCGAAGATTCCCATTGCACCGCCCTTTGCGCCAATAGTAGTCCTGTGAGGCATGTTTGTCTAGGAAAACGCCATAGGGAAGCCAATCTCTTCACGGCGGTAGAAACACAACAACAACCCGTCGGCCCTATCAGGTGATCGGCCAAGGCGTTTCTTAAACTCATCCTTGCCTTCGATCTTACGCTGGTCCTTCGAAGTGTACTTATACTGGCGGCCGCCCAGTTCCTCGAGCAAGAGAGGATCGTCGGGCAACCCCACCTGATCAATGATCTCGCCGAAAGTGAACCACATTTCGTCGGCTACCGAGGTATACTTTTCCTCGTCGTCCGGCTTGCCTCCAAAGTTGACGGCCACGACTTTGGCGCCGAGATCGCGCAACTTGTCCGTAACGCCACCGTTGTGCGTCCAAATCGGCCTTCGGTTAGAACACATAGTCATGAAGAGTTTTGAAGCGCCAGTAATTGAAAGCTCATAGACTGGCTCGATCGTTGTCTCAACTATTCCTTTCTTCAATGCACGCGTCCCATTGTCTTGAGTCGGGCTGAATTCGTAGATGCTAAAATGATCAGCTGTCCTAGTAAGCGTTCGTCCATGAATAGTACCGGTAGACCCAGTGGCATATTTCAGATAGGTACCAGCAGTACGACCGATCTTCATAATGAGCTCAACCAAGTCATCTACAAGCCATCGGCTAGAAGTGCAATAGGTACGTTTGCCATGGTGCAAAAATCCGTCACCACCTACGAATGCATCTAGGAAGGCGTTGATATTCTCGATTGAGTTGTTAGCAACGAATCGTGGCACTGTCTTGGAATAGAACCCAGTACCACTTTTATAGGCATTCTCAGACAACCATTTCGCTAACGTGATATTGGACATTGTGAACCCATCTTTCTTCTTCGTGACCTGACTACCAAAGATTGACATGACTCGTTCGATTTCTGAAAGGTTGTGCTGTTTCTTCTGAGTTATGCCGACCTTCCCACCGTCAAGATGTCCCTCGCTTACAAACCAACCAAGAAAAGAGCAAAAGTCCTTGCCGTCGACCTCGATTGGATTCCTCACAATTTTAGTTCCACCATTTGGCATCGTGATTTCGTGCGACGGTAAAATGAGGTTACTAGAGGCGGCTTCATATTTGAATTCAGTGGACAGATAGGGCGTAGCCTTATCCAGGATATTCTCCCATGAGGTTTCTTTTTCTGGATACTTTCGCCTAGTGCGATACGGCATCACATGGGAGAAAGAGAATTCATAACCATCTCGCTTGAGAACCCTCACGGAATCCCATCGTTTGACCGATCGAATTGTTTCTAGCACGACATTCCCATTCCCATCGCTGGAATATATCGACTGCCCCGCTTTGAGTTCGGGGGCTGGTAGCCATCCATTTGAGGTCAAGACTTTTGTGTTCTCAGTGATACAGCCGACGCCCGAGTCGTCGACCTTGATCGGAACCGTTGGATCGCGCCCAACCAAATCCCAGACGCGCCGCGCCGTTTCCTGAGTATCGAGCTTTGCCCAGACTTCCGCTTTGGTGACTTTCATTCCCTCGCGAACATATGCCGTGGTCTTGTCGTCACCGAAGCGGGCGACATCGACGCCCGCCTCTTTCGGCTTTCCGGCTTCCGCAGGCCGGCCGAGCGCTGCACTGATGGCCACGCGAGGCAATACCGATTTGTCGCCCTGGCTCCGCGGCTTGCCTCCGTAGACGTGCTCCCAAAGATCCGGATCATCGTGGCGCATCTTGTCCGAGAGCTTCTGGGCATCGGAGTTCCACCAGGGGTTATCAGCGCCTTCGGGCAACATGTCGAGCAAGAGCGCATCGGGGTCGTTCTGATAGGGCAACCAGATTTTCGTGAATATCGGATCGGCATCAGTTTCGGGGTTATAGGCAAACCAGAGCTGTGAGCCGGCGACCTTGCCTAACAGCGGTATCACCATGTCCAGCGACTCGCCGATGATGGTGGCGGCTTCGTCCATGATGAACCGGTCGAAGCCCTGTAGGCCCTTGGTATTGCGCGCTGCGCGAAGATCTTTGAGACCGCGGAAGATCCAATGGGAACCGGTCGGCGATTCGCAGTAGCCCTGAGACCGCGGGAACCGCCAGCCCGGCAACTCGAGCCGGTCGACGCATTCCTCGACGGACTGGTAGAGCGATTCCTCGAGGCTTTCTTGGATCTCGCGCAGACACACTACGCGGTGTCTGCCGCGGTGCGACTGCTGCACGTTGAGCGATACCATGCTCGTCGTCTTGGCGCCGGCAGAACGACCGCCGCGTGCCCCGATGATCTTGCCCTTGAAGTTCCGGGCCAGTTCCATCTTCGGGCTGACGGCTTCCTTTTTGCGGCGTTCTTCCTCGACCATGATGGCGTAGAGAATCCGGTCGTCGGGGCTGAGGGTTTCGAGGAAGGTGGGAGCGGAGGCGGGTGGGGTCATGAGAGTTGAGCGAATGAATACCAGGGGTCAGAACGGTCATTTCTACGATCAAGGTATTGCTGATAGGAAATGCATTCTCCGTTAGCCGGGTTGATCCATGGTGAAACATCGTAGCAAGTTGTTCTCAACGGTTCGCCGGTTTTTGGATCAATTGGGAAAACCATTTTGCCTTCGCAAACAACAGTCATTTGGTATTGGTTCACTTCTTCCCTACCTTCGCCAACAATTCAGCCTTGCGTTTCTCGAATTCCTCGGGAGTCAGATTCGTAAAGTTGAGACCAAGTTCTCCCGATAGGCCAATCTCTTGTTTGTCTTTCCACCGTTCAGGATCACGATTGAAGAGCCACTTTGTAGCAGCCGTGACGTCGCCTGCCCGCTCTTCCTCAATTGTCTTGACGATAGCGCCGTCAGCATCACGAATGATCCGTTTCGTGGTATAGCCGCCGAGAGCCATGCGAAAGAGGGACTGTTCTACTTGCCTATTGGGGTCAACCTTGCCCCGCGCGTTGGCTTCCGAGAACTCCGGGTGTTTTGTCTTCCACAGACTAAAGGTGGAAACCGCCACACCGAGAACTTCCGCCATTTGCAAGTCGGTGAGTCCGAGCGTCGCCATCTTCTCGACCATGAAGACGTATTCTTTTTTGAACTTGGTGGGCGCTCCGACTTTAGGCATAGATCTTAGCCTCCACAGACATTTCTTTGTTAAAGACAATATACCTAATCGGTAAATGGTATTTATTAATCAAGATCGGCACCATTCTCTCGTGCTTTGATGTCACAAGTATCATCTGAGCCTGAACGCCAGATTCGAGCAGCAATTCTCCGTATACCATCATCTGACCGATTGATTTTGTTAGCTCAGAAAATATGTGAATAGGATTCTTGATCTCCACAAGATAAGAATTACTGGATCCTCGAATAAAGAAATCCACCCTTCCTGTTCCAGATGGCTTAGTCGATCCAGTCTCGGAGGATTTCAAACCAAACAGGTTGTGTTCTCTCCTGTAACCTCGATATGAATCCTCAATGATGTCTTCGCAGAAAACGGAAATGTTGGTTGCGATGTAGTCTCCCATTGATTTTTCACTATCGAAATGATTGCTTGAATTGAAGAGCAGTTCTACCTCATCTCCTTGAAATTTGCCCTTACCATCAGCAGTGTTCTTTGTTGCCATGTGGTCAACCTACCTTTCTTTTGATGGCTTGGGAAGTGTCTACTTTTGTAGACAGTGTATGAAAAAGTAGACACCTATCAGCCTTGGACAAAACTCTGGAATGGCAAAACGAACGACGTTGGACGCCACTATAGTGGTGGCGTCCCTTTCGTCCGGTAGTTTTTTGCCCTTTTCGGACAGAAGGGACGGCGCGGACATTTACGAAATGTCTCTCTCGTCCAGATATTTTGGAGATATTAACGAAATGAAATGTTGAATGAAGTGCGTTGTTCATTCGGTTTTAGCCTCGGCTCCCGCATTGGTTCCGACTTGAATTTCCGCATTTCCAGGTTGCTGATTCTTCGCCCTAGCAGACGCCAAAATATTCATGACCGAGGCCATCTCCGGATCGGTCACAATCCACCCGTTACCCTTGGCCTGTATGGTCCCGGCTACGGTGAGGAACCCTATCAGCCGATCAGGAGCTTCTGTAGCAGCGCGCCTTGCTGAATCAGGACTGCGGCCCTCTTTCTCGACAAGATACTGAACCAAGCTCGATCGGGTGATGTACGGATATCCGTCAAGTTTATCCATGCCGCTGAACTCAAAAGCGGCCTTGAGAATGCGGTGGCGATCGCGTGTAGCCTTGTCGATTTTGACGCGTTTCTCGCCTTCCGATGGCACTGCTACGCATGTCGTAACTTCGGCGCCAAACTTCGACATTCCCATTTGAACAACTTGAAGTTCAAAAGCAATTTCGTCGCCTTTTGATGCAAGCTCACGTTGTTTTGTGACCTTGGCAAAGCGTGTTCCGTCGGATTCTTCGACTTCAATTTCGGTATCGATGTGAGCGCGGATTCCTGACCATCCGCGAGCGCCCTTTGCTTGATCTTTGCCGCTGTGGTGGATGATGACAACCGACGCTCCGGTGTGCTCGGCGACCAAAGCAAAACGGTCCATAACGGGCCCCATATCCTCGCCGCTGTTCTCATTTGCACCGGCTGACATGCGAGCCAAAGTGTCGGCAATAATCATTCTAACCGGTGCATTTCGCGCACGCGAAACTTGGTCAACAAGCCGGATAACGTCCATGGCGTCACCAGCATTCGAGTAGAAATTGAGCGGAACGGGGACCATGACAAGGCGCGAAAGTTTCACTTGATGAAATCTCTTGAGGGCCTGCATACGGGCACGGATGGAACCCGGCGCTTCAGTGGCAAGATAGATGACAAGGCCGCCGTCTGTCATACGGGAATAGCAGGAAACACCCTCGGAAACCGCGCATCCAAGCGACAAGGCAAAGAATGTTTTACCTGAGTTGGAATCGCCGTAAATGACCGTCAAGGCACGCGCGACAACTAGGCCCTGCACCACCTCGTCAGGGGCTTCATATTCGTCGCCCAGTTCGTCGCCGAAGATCGCCTTGAGCTTGGACACCATGTCCAGGCTTGGCGTCAGAAGCGCGATCAAATCGCCGCCATTGGCCCGGTAGTCGTTGGCGTCACCTGACCCTGGATCACCCGGTGGCATCACCACGGTGGCGCCAGATACCGCAGCGGCAAGGTCGGCGAAGTGTCGGCCGGGATAGATTTTCTGCCGCTCATCGAACTTGTCGTTGTCAGCGACAATGACGATTTCCGCAGACGGAAACCGGTTACGGACAATCATGGCTACCGACTCAAGGTTGCCAGCCGAGTAGGCCGCGATACAGGCCATGCCAGTTGCTTCGTAAATCGTGGCCGAGGTTGCATAGCCCTCGGCAATGTAAATCTTGCCAGATGCCTTGACATCACCAGGAAGTGGAAATGCCCCAATCTGGCACAGGCCCGCTTTCGCTTTGCCGCCCGGGTGATACTTCTTGTCACCGTCGGCGTCAATGTACTGCAAGGTTGATAGATTGCCGTCAGCGTCGAATAGCGGAACGATGAGCCGGCCGTCACTGGCAAGCCTGGCAAGATGAGGACTAATGCCTTTGCGCTTCAAATACGGATGGTCGGGGCCGGCGCCCATCGCACCGTCCCAGATTTCTTGACAGGTATCCGCGGCGCGCTCGTTCCGGATTCTGCGGTCTTCCTCGTTGCGCCGCTTGGCGTCTGCAATCCGCTGCGCGTTCTGCATTTCCTCAACTGGTGTCAGCTTGCGTCCGATGTCAGCGACGAACTTTTGATTGACGCCAGACCGCCAGTCCCCAAAAGCGCCAGCAGGAACATCGCCGGAATAGATCACGTACCATCCGCTATCGTCGTCCGGTTTTGATGATGTTGCAAACCGGTGGATCTGACCGTCGACATGGATTGACGCAGGTGGCGGAAGTCCAGCGGATTCTATAGCCTGCCTTAGTTGTTCCTCGGGCGTTCCTTTGGAGTCTCGAGGCTGAACATGGCCCGACATGAAAGGCGAAAGGTTGCCCATGACTAGCCGACCTTCTGAGTCTCGCCGTTCGGGATTTCCCGGCCGTCGAGGTATGCTTCAAGTTTTTCGACCATGAGTATCGACGGGTTTCCGGTCTCGCCGGTAAAGATTTTCCGAAGGGAAGAGTAGGAAACCCCGATAGCTTTGGCGACGATATACAGCCGCCGGTCCTTTAACCGCTTTCGGAGTTCTGCGAGTCGGTTCATATTTTCTCCTCGTTGCTTGACAGTATTGCGTGAAGGCTCTAAAGTTGTCCATAGCTTTCGACAGGAAAACCGACCGAAAGCACGTCTCTTAGGGTGACCGGAGACAAAGGAGCAATATGAGCGTGCAACTCAAATCGACCAAGGGGGGCGGGTCCGACGGCGTCAAGATTCTCTGTTTCGGAGAATCAGGAGCTGGTAAGACTCTGGCGATTCGCGGGCTTCCAAACCCGATGATCCTTTCGACCGAGAAGGGGCTTCTGTCTTTGGCCGACTTCGATCTTCCGTACGAAGCCATCGACAGTATCGAAAAACTGGACGAGGTCTACGACTTCATTGTCAATGATCCCGTCGGAAAGCAATTCGAGTCCATCGCGCTCGACTCGATCACCGATATCGCCGAAGTCTGCCTCAATGCCGAGAAGAAGAAATCGGCCGACGGTCGAGCCGCCTACGGGAATATGAATGACGTCGTTGCCGAGCGCATCCGCAAGTTCCGTGATCTACCTGGGAGAAATATCTATATGACCGCCCAGCTAGACAAAGTTCAGGATGAACGCGGCAAAGTGCTCTACGGGCCGTCCATGCCTGGCAAAACCCTCACGCAATCGCTCGCGTTCTTTTTCGACATCGTTCTCGCCCTGCGTGTCGAGTCGGTAGCTGATGCTGAGGCCCCTGGCGGATTCAAGGTCATGCGGATGTTCCAGACGCAGACCGACGGGCTCTGGCAGGCGAAGAACCGTGGCGGCAGGCTCGAGATGTGGGAGGAGCCGGATCTAGGGGCGGTGATTCGCAAGGTCAGAGGAACGGCGGAATTGGCGAATGGCGGAATGGCAAAGGCTGGTGTGAAGTGATTCCCGCCAGCAAAGCCGCCCAGTGGCTCGCGGCCAAGGAAGCCGAGAAAGCGGCAGAAACCAAGCGCCGTCAGCTCGAGGACGAAATGGCCCGTGAGTTCGGATTCACCGGAAACGACGAGGGAACGCAGAATTTCGAGTCCGTTGATCCGGCATCCGGTCAGTCCTACAAAGTCAAGATCGTCGGCCGCATGAACCGCAAGGTTAACGGCGACGAACTGCAGGATTTGGCACGCGAGGCAGGTCTTGAGCAGTTCCTCACTACACTGTTCAAGTGGGAACCGGATCTGCGCCTAGCAGCATGGAAAGCCACTGACAAGGGCATCACCGACAAGCTGGCCGGGGCTATCACGACTACGCCTGGACGACCAAGTTTCAGTATCGAAGTAGTTGCGCCGAAGGAGGGCGCTTAACTCTATGGCATCACTCGGAATCACTCTCAACCAATCGGAATTGCCCGAAGGTCAGAACTTCGACCCCATCCCTGAAGGCTGGTACATCGCCCAGATCAAGTCTGCGGAACTCAAGAACACCAAGGCAAACGACGGCCAGTATATTGCGGTTCAGTATGCGGTGTCGGGCCCGACTCACGCCGGCCGTGTAGTCTTCGGCAACCTGAACATCAAGAACCGGAACAGCGAAGCCGAGCGGATTGGCATGGGCCAGCTCGGCAGCGTCATGGGCGCTATCGGGTTGGCCAAGATCGAAGATACCGACCAGCTGATCGGCGGCAATCTCCAGATCAAGGTCGGGCTCTCGAAGCCTCAGGAAGGCTACGAACAGCGCAACGAGGTCAAGGGCTGGAAGGCCATTGAGGGCGGTCTGGCGCCGATGCCAGCTATCGGCGCAGCTGGTGCTGGTGCGAAGCCGGCTACCGTGCCCGCGACTACCAGGGCGCCTTGGCAGAAGTGACGATCTGAGCGACTGAACGGTAAGCTCGACGTTGAGGCGTTCTCGGACGTAAACCGAGTGGTGAGACGCCGCTGAAAGGCGGTGGCCCTGAAAGGAGAAAGAGAATGGCATTCAAGATTTCTGAGGACCATCTGGCGAAAAAGCGCGCTGAGTTCATGTTTCACGTTGACGAGAATGTTCAGGACATGGTCAGACATTGCGACAAGATGGACACTAGGATCACGCTCGAAACTTATGAGAGTCTGAGAATCAACAGTTACGAACGCAAGTTCATTCGCCCGTGGCTTTCCGATGAAGCCTTGATTTCCGAGATTGAAAACGCTCTCAAGAACTCACGTGAATCGGGAGAGTTCAAAGTTCCTTCGACCTACACTGAATACCTAGCAACCGAAGGAATTGAGGAACTGCTGAAGCGGTTCAAATCGACCAAAGGAACCTGGCCGGTTAAGGGGTTGTCGTGAGCAAACTGTCCACCGAAGTCATCAATCCCCTACTCGCCAAAATCGACGCTCACCTCGAAACCCACCAAGAGCCACCGCGGGCCCACATGGGCGTCTCGACGCTTGGCCATCCATGCGACCGAAAACTATGGCTCGGCTTCCGCTGGGCGGTCATCGAGCGTTTCAAAGGCCGGATTCTTCGGCTGTTTCAGCGCGGACACAACGAGGAACCGGTCATGGCCGGACTCTTGCGCAAAGCTGGTTTGGACCTTCGGTTCACAGGGTTTGACCAGAAGCGGATCGAGTTTGCGTCGATCCCCGTAGGCGCTACCGGCGTCGCGAAGGTTTCAAGAGATGCCGATGCGCCTCCCACATCCCACGTCTCCGGCAGCATGGACGGTGTCATCGTTTCTGGCGTTCCTGAGGCGCCCGAGAAGCCGCACCTTTGGGAGAATAAGACCATGGGCCAGAAGGCTTTCGATGATGTCGTCAAAAATGGCGTCGAAAAATCCAAGCCGGAGTACTGGATTCAGGCTCAAGGCTATCTGCTCGGCACCTTTGAACCTAAGTTCATCGAAGAGAACGGCTTCGGCAAAATAGACCGGACGCTGTTTACCGCCGTAAACAAAAACGATGACAGCATTTACACTGAGCGCATTCGACTCGACAAGGAAGTGGCGCGAAAAGCTATTGCCCGAGGTCAGCGAATTTCTACCTCCGACCGAATGCCTGCGCCTTTGTCGACTGATCCGTCATGGTATGAATGCAAGATGTGTGCCATGCATGAGTTCTGTCACGTCACCAAGACGACTCGAGAGACGAATTGCAGAACTTGCGCTCATAGTACGGCCGAGCCTGACGGCACGTGGACTTGCGCTATCAACAAGGACGCGGGCCCGATTCCGACCGACTTTCAGCGTGTGGGCTGCCGAAGTCATGTGGTGCATCCCGATCTCGTGCCGTGGGAGATGAAAGAAGGTATCAGGAATTCGGCAGTGTATGTGGTCGATGTAGGCGGCGGAATGGCACCGCAAGACGTAGTGAACGGCGAAGACGGAATCGACTCACGCGAGCTCATCGGCCCTTCATCTCTGGCCGGATCAGAAGAGGAACAAGAGGAAATCGTCAATTGGCCATTGAAGTAAAGTCTGGCCAAACCGGCCTAGCTTTCGGTGGCACCATAGCGCCTCGAGAGTACCAGTCTCGATCAGTGACCATGACTTTCGACTGGCTCTCAGCCAACGAAGGCAATCCATGTTTAGTCCTTCCAACCGGCGCTGGCAAGTCCGTCATAGTCGCGGAAATCTGCCGCCAGGCGGTTCAGGGTTGGCCGGGAACGCGCATTCTCATGTTGGTGCATGTGCAAGAGCTAGTCCAGCAGAATGCCGAGAAAATGCGCCATGTTTGGCCAAATGCGCCGCTTGGAGTCTATGCTGCTGGTTTGCGCCGAAAGGAAATCGACGCGATCACCTTCGCCTCGATTCAGTCAATCCATCGAAAGGCTGATCTTGTTGGGCATATTGACCTGGTGATCGCCGACGAGGCCCACATGATCGGCCACAAAGACGAAGGAACATACCGTGACTTCCTCAAGGCGCTAGCTGAGATCAATCCAGCATTGCGTGTAATCGGTCTGACAGCGAGCCCGTGGAGACTTGGGTGGGGCCTTATTACCGACAAGCCGGCAATCTTCGACGCCTTAATTGAGCCAGTCAAAATCGAGGAACTGCAAGCACTAGGATTTCTGACGCAACTTCGGTCAAAGGTGACTTCGGCCAAGCTGGACACAATCGGAGTGCACAAGCGCGGCGGAGATTTCATTGAGTCCGAGTTGCAGAAACACGTCGACACAGCCGACAAGAATACTGCGATCGTGGACGAGGTTATCCAGCGCGCCGATGGTCGTTTGAGTTGGCTATTCTTTTGTGCCGGCGTCGAGCACTCCGAACACGTTCGCGATGTCTTGCGCGAGCGTGGAATATCAGCCGAGATGGTCACGGGTGAAACGCCAAATGGTGAACGCGCTCGAATCCTGGCCGATTACAAAGCCAAGCGGATCACAGCGCTGGTCAATGTTCAGGTGCTCACGACAGGGTTTGATGCGCCGGATACGGACTTGATCGCACTCATGCGACCAACCCAGAGCCCTGGCCTTTTCCTACAGCAGGTGGGCCGCGGCTTCCGTGTCAAAAGCCATACTGACCATTGCCTCATTCTTGATTTTGCTGGAGTCATCGCAACACATGGCCCGATCACGGCGCTCAAAATTCCCACCAAAGCCGGCGAAGGCGACGGAATACCGCCATCGAAGTCATGCAGTGAATGTGGTGAGATCGTTGCTACGGCCGTCAGGATTTGCCCCGCCTGCGGACATCCGTTCCCGGAGCCCAAGAAGGAAGAGTTGGCGCTTCGAAACGACGATATCATGGGCCGCGAACCTTCGGACATGGAAGTCGAGTCGTGGGCATGGGGAGTTCAGCGCAGCAGAAAGACCGACCTCCCGATGATCGTGGTCACCTACTACGGCAAAATCGGCACTTCGCCGATTAAGGAATTTCTCTGTCTCTGGCACGAGGGCTTCGCCCAAGCCAAGGCGCAGGCCAGGTTGCGCGAGCTTGCCAAGGGCTGTCACGTGCCTTGGGAAGAACTTCAAGGCGACGACGCTACGCAGCGCATGGAGCGCGCCTACCCGCCCCGGTTGGTCAAATACAAGATGGAAGGCAAGTATCCTCGGATTGTGGGACAGGAGTGGGCGATAGACGAGAGTGAAGAAGTTGAAGATGTGCCGTTTTAAATAGACAAAATGGTTTTTCTGTTATACCATATGAATATGGAAGAAATTTGGAAAGACATACCGGGATATGAAGGATTGTACATGGCCTCAAATCTTGGTTCTATAAAGACATTTCATAATAGAAATGGCGTAAAGTTTTTGAAAAAGGCTGTCGGTACGACTGGATATGTGAAAGCTGTCCTAGTGAAAGACGGTAAGAAATATTATGCACAAGTTCATATTTTGATATGCACTACATATCATGGGAAAAATCCCGGTAATATGGTTGTAAACCATATTGATGGCAATAAACAAAATAATAATATTGATAATCTTGAGTGGGTCACAGAGAGTTACAATATGTATCATGCCTTCAATATCTTGAAAGTGGGCGTTAAACCTGTTCTGCAATTCGATAAAAATATGAAACTAATTTCAGAGTTCCATTCTGCCAAAGTAGCACAAGATTCAACGAATATCAGCAAGGTAAATATAGGTCAATGTTGTAGACATGAAAGAAAGACAGCCGGGGGATTCATTTGGAGATTCAAGAATGAACAGACCTGAAGATAAAATTCAATATTCAATTGTGAAATGGTTGCAATCAGAGAAGTATTTTTTTTATGCAATTCCAAATGAAGGCGGCGGCGGAAATGTCGCACGGCTGACTCGGCTGATTTCGCTTGGGCTGCGCAAGGGCGCGGCCGATTTGGTAGTCTGCCTTTACGGTGCAGTCGGGGTCTACCTCGAATGCAAGGATCCGCTCAAGGGACGGCAAAGCCAGGAGCAGAAGCTATTCCAAAGCAAGATGGAAGAGCGAGGATTCGAATACCATCTGGTCTATTCCCTTGAAGATGCGCAGAGGGTTTTGAAGGGGCGGCGGTAGACACAGGGAATTTTTTTGATTAGGTCGGCATCCCCGAAAGAAGCCATACCATTCCCGCGACGAGAACGAAGACGATGACGAGCACCGTCCGCCAGCGGGACTCGACGGACGGGCGGCGGTAGGATTTGGGGAGGTTGGGGAAGTCGGTGATATGGTGGTAGGGGTTCACTCGTGGAGCCTCCCGCCGCACCATGGGCAGTAGTTCAGCATGATGCCCTTGTCCTTGGCATTCATCTTGAACATGATGCCGATTCCACGCGTGGTGATCGGCTTGGCTGAAAAGTCCATCACTGCCATCTGAATCAGCCCATGTCGTGCACCTTGACCCACGGGCTCGGCTCTTGCGGCCATGGTGGGACAAAAGCCCTTCTCCCTGTCGCACTTGTGATATTCGTCACTCACTACACGCTCCTTCGCCGTCATCGGCAGGCGTCTTGTCCTTAAGCACCATCGCGCCGCTTCGCCACGTGACGAAGATCGTGCCCAGCGGCGTGGTCTTCTGCACCGTGTACCAGGCCGTCCCACGTGTACCAGAGCAACCACGCACATCATATCTCTATGCGCTGATTAGACTTATTAGCGTTTGTACCAGTGTCTCACCTGTACCACGCAGATGAGAGTCTTATACACGCGAGGAAGGTGATGCTCTTGGTCATGGATGACAGAGCGTCTATGTACGTATGTGAACGTATTATTGCTGGTACAACTGAGACAGTGGTACACTACTATTACTACTACTATCTAATTTATTATATTACATATACATACAGAGTCTCTTAGCTTTGTACCGCTCATTTTTTATTGATTCATTGTACCGGTACAAATGGTGTTTAGCTAAAGGGAGACGCTGGCCAGTTCATTTTATGCCTGGCCGATGGGCATGAAAAAGCCCCCTTGCGGGGGCTGGGTTTGGGGCTGGTGGCTCAGGATATGGTGAGCGGGACGACTATCTCGCGTCGCCTTTCCTTCGACATGGCGTGAAAGATCAAGGTTTTTCCCGCTATCTCGGGAAGGTAGTTCTTCCTGGCGATGTCTGGAGTTTTGCCCCTTCCACACGTTCCGATGAGGCAAGAGCCTTCCTTGACGTCGCAGTCTTGAAAGCTAAACATGTAGTTTTGATTCACATCCGGGAACCTGATTTCTATGCCCTCGTTCACGATCAGGGCAAGCTCTTCTATTGTCACGGTATCGCCCCTCCTTAGGGCTCTTCACACGCGCCCTTTACGGGCATCTATCCAGGGTGATGATCGGCGGCGATGGCAAGGGAAAGCCCTCGACGATGACCTTCTGCGTCTCGAACGGCCGGGAGCATTCCGCCGCCGTAATGAAGTACGTCTGGCCTCCAATGCTGACGCAGTCCATCATGCGGATGGTCAATTTTTGATCCGTCTCGGCAAGCTTCCGGCCCGCTCTGTCCTCAAACGTGGTCTTCATTCCTGACACGCTCCTTCGCCGTCATCGGCAGGTGTCTTGTCCTTAAGCACCATCGCGCCGCTTCGCCACGTGACGAAGATCGTGCCCAGCGGCGTGGTCTTCTGCACCGTGTACCAGGCCGTC
>Ga0068857_100000101_pt1 | contig 50298 bp, 84 predicted proteins | sample KBSCornC72_FD_66591 | JGI IMG/M metagenome (GOLD analysis project Ga0068857, IMG submission 66591) | Corn rhizosphere microbial communities from Kellogg Biological Station, Michigan, USA - KBS Corn C7-2 | ecosystem: Host-associated > Plants > Roots > Rhizosphere > Soil ...
GGCATCTGTGACTAGGTACATTCTGGTGTCCTTTAACAGGGACGAAGAGGGTGACGAGTTCTGTCAGAGTGTCAAGAACGGTAACTGGGATGCCGTTGCACCTGACGAGGTCATCTACTGCTGCGACTCTCTTACGAAGATGCAGGAAGAGTTGGTGAAGCGTGGCTAGGTACGTTCTGCTTGCCTTCGACGACAACGAGAAGGCCGACGAGTTCGTCGAGGCCTGTCAGGAGACGGGTATCGTCGGTGCTAACGCATACGAGATGGGCACTCTGACGCACTTCGCTCCTGAGGTTCGTGCGGTCTACCAGATGCCGACGAAGTTCTGTGACTGCACTGTAGGTAAGGGAGGTCGTGGATTCACTCGCGGTAAGAAGTACGGCTGGTGGGTTCACAGTACCTGTGGTAAGCCGACTCGCGCATGGGCTCGTGGCGAACACTGGTTTACGGCACTCGGGCGGAACCTTCTGGAAAGGACTCCACAGGCACCTGAGTATCGGGGTGACGGCGATTTTAGTTTAGTGAGGCAGCAATGACACCTATGGACTGGATCATCGTCGGCACTGTCGTCTTCATTCTCGTGGGCCTAGGATTCATCTACTGGGCGGAGACACGGTGAGTAAGCACGATGACGCCATCGCTATCTGGTTCGAAGAGCGTGGCGGGCAGGCCTTTGCAGACACTGAAGAGGACCTCAAGTTTTGGGTAGACTTTCACACAAGTAGAGGCCGTAAGGTCTGGGTATTCAGGAAGGCGGAAGTATGGGATTCTTTGGAGAAGCCACCAAGCAGTACGGACCCCAAGCCAGGTACGAGGATCCTTCCCTGAGGAAGCACAACGGTCCTGCTACTCCTGGCACCATGCACATCAGCTACCAGAATGGCTCCTTGCAAGAGGAAGAGAACCGATTCCACTGCAAGGACCACGACATCACCGTCGACCAGACTGGTGCACTGCAGTACATTCAGATCTTGCACGATGACATGTCGGTGCAGATCATTCGTTCCTCTTACCTGAACATCCGCTTCTTCCCTGACTAGGAGTCCTGTGGACCTCAAGCTCCCGCTCAATGACGTCTTCGGTCCAACGATCCAGGGCGAAGGTCCGTACATGGGCCGGGTCGTGAACTTCATCCGCCTGGGACTCTGCAATCTGCACTGCTTCCAGTGTGACACCAAGCAGACATGGGACAAGGATCACTACGACCTGAAGAAGGAAAACCCGGCTACCGAAGCCGACGAGATCCTGGAGCGTGTCGAAGCTCTGGAGGGGTTTCAGAACGTTGTAGTCATCTCCGGCGGTGAGCCATTGATGCACCAGGATAGAGCAGGCTTCCGTCATCTGCTCAGAGGACTGGTCAAGCGCAATTACAGCGTCCACATCGAGACCAACGGTACACGTCTGGTTCGATCGGAGATCGTCGACCTGATCAAGCACTTCTCCGTCTCACCCAAGATCACATCCGCGCTTGTGTCCTCGGTGGACGAAGCATCGAAGCGGATCAAGATGCCTGTCCTGAAGCAGTTCGCTAGCTACGCCAAGCTGGACAAGGCGTGCTTCAAGATCGTCTGCGAGATGCCCGAGGACGTTCTCGAGGCGAACGCTCTTCGAAAGGAACTGGACCTGTTCGAAGATGACTTCTGGATCATGCCTGCTGGGCAGACGCCACAGGACACCGACAACAGCACTCGCCTGATCCTGCCCACCGTTCTCAAGTTGGGCATGAACTTCTCTCCGCGGTTACATATTTTGACAGGGGTTAAGTGACATAAAAGTCACCGTTGATTTCCCCTGATGAGACCCTATATAATAGATATGTAAGTCAGTGAACCAAGTGAAAGGTTCGAGCGCACATGCTCCTGACTGTTCAGGACTACATCGACGCAAAGCTGGTGCACTCGTTGCACACCAGCGAGTCGAAGTCCTTCCGCGGATGTCGACGCAGGTGGAACTGGATCTTCCGCGAGTTCTGGTACCCCCGTACGACTGCCAAGCCGCTCGAGTTCGGTACCGCCTACCACGTAGCCATGGAGAAGTTCTATTCCCCTGAGCTCTGGGACAGGCCGCGAGACGTAGTTACGGAACTGGCTATCCAAGCCTTCCGTAGTAAGTGCCAACACCAGCTTGACGAGTACTGCGACAAGAACAACATCACCCTGCGAGATGTCGCCTCGGAGATCAAACAGGACTACGAAGAGCGTATGGCTCTGGGCGAGGGTATGATTCGATACCACGCTGAAGAGGTCTCACCCGAACTTGACAAGGATCTGATTCCTCGCAAGGTCGAAATCGCCTTCGAAGTTCCGGTCACCAACCCTGATACTGGTGAACAGCTCTGGTGCGTGTGCGACACTTGCTGGGCTCGCTACACTGCGTACATGCGTACGATACATTCGGATCTCGACAGCATCGTCGGCAAGTTGTTCAACTGCAGCTGTCGTAGCTGGGAAGAGCATCTCGGGTACTGGAAGGGCCTGCCTGTCACCTACGGTGGTCGCATCGACGCTATCTTCGAAGGCGTCGATGGTCGCTACTGGGTTGTGGACTGGAAGACCGCAGCACAACTCGCCGGTGATCGTGACGAGTTCCTGCTCATCGACGACCAGGTCACCCGCTACTGTTGGGCCCTGTGGAGTATTGGAATTCGCATCGCCGGCTTTATCTACCACGAACAGAAGAAGGGCTTCCCTGAGGCGCCGGAACCCCTGTCGCGGCGCCGACTCGGATGCCTGTACAGTGTGTCGAAGAGTCAGAACACCAACTACGACCTGTACAAGAAGACGGTCGAAGAGAACGACAACGGCGCCTACGTGATGGGTTGCTACGATGAGTTCTTGGAGTGGCTGGAGGAAAACGGAGGCGTCTTCCACCAGCGACACACTATCCACAGGAACGAGACAGAGCTGAAGCAGGCTGCCCGGAACGTCTACTTCGAAGCGCTTGACATGACTAACCCTGACCTGTTGATCTATCCTAACGCAGGTCGCTTCGGTTGCAACACGTGTGCCTTCCGTCAGCCATGCATCGGTGTGAACCAAGGCGAGGACTACCTTTATACGCTGCGAACGATGTTCGACAAGCGTCGATACCACTACTGGGAAGACAAGCAGCCGAGTACGGATTCCAAGGGTAACGAGTGATCTACCGCCTTTACTGCCTGGTGTGTGTTCTGACTTTAGTCATCGTCTTCACGTACGGAGTGTACCGTGTCTGAGCTTTTAACCCCTTCTTCGTTTGCGGGCCTTAAGGTTGTCAAGGCAGGCAGGCGTGAGTCCAACCTGAACATCCTGATCTATGGTGACAGCGGCGTCGGTAAGACGCGCTTGGCCGGATCTGCCGACGACGTTCCTGAGATGCGATCCGTTCTAGTTGTGGACTTCGAAGGTGGCACCGAGACCCTGAAGCACTCCTATCCCAACTGCGACACAGTGCGTGTGGAGAACTGGAAGGAGATGCAGGCCGTCTACGACGAGCTGTATGCGAGCAATCACAAGTACCGTACAGTCATTCTGGACTCGTTGACTGAAGTCCAGAAGTTCAACATGTACAATATCATGCAGAAGCTCATCGAGGAAAAGGGTGAGAGCCGCGACGTCGATGTGCCGTCGATGCGTGAGTGGGGCATCAACCTGGAGCAGATGCGGAAGTTCGTTCGTGCCTTCCGTGACCTGAAGGTCAACACGATCTTCACCGCATTGATGAAGTCCGATAAGGACAACAAGACAGGCCTGACCGTCAAGGAAGTCTCCCTCTCAGGCAAGTTGGCCAAGGAGGTCGCAGCGTTCCTTGACATCGTAGTGTTCATGTACATGCGAGAGATGGAAGTCGACAACGAGACCAAGCAGACGCGTCTCCTCCTCTCGCAAGCTACGGACACTTGTACGGCTAAGGACCGTACCGGAAAGCTCCCCCAGGTCATGATCGAACCGACCATGGCGGAGATCATGAAGTACATCAACGACAACGAAACAGTCAACGCCTAAAACAAGGAAACCAAAAATGGGACTGAAGGTCAATTTCTCTTCGGAAGAGGCCTCTTCCGAGGCTCGCTCCGTCGAGCTGCTCCCGCGCGGTGAGTATCACGTGAAGATCACCGACGTGGAAGACCGTGAGTGTGGCCCGGACAGCAGGAACCCGGGCAAGCCCTACTGGGGTATGAAGTTCACCGTTCAGGACGGTAGGTACGAGGGCCGTAACGTCTGGACGAACTGCATGCTCTTCTCGCCTGCACTCTACACCCTGTCGCAGCTGATGAAGGCCCTGGGCTTCAACATCCACGAGGGCGACTTCGAGGTGCCCGATGGTGAGGACCTGATCGGACGCGACGTGGTCGTGGCCGTCAAGGTCAAGGGCAAGAGCAAGGGCAAGGATGGCCAGGAGTACGACGAGCGCAACGAGATCATGGGCATCAAGCCTTGGGTCGAGGGTATGACTCTCGGCGCAACGTCGGGTACGACCACGAAGAAGGCTGGCTCCCTCCTGCCGTAACCGTCCTGAAGTGAGCGGGGTTCTCCCCGCCAGCGGATTCCTTAAACGACCGAATATGGTGCCGCTCACTTCCTTAAGTCCGAGAGGGATGGTAAGTGCAAATTCACACCTCTTTCTTCTCCCATCTCTTCGGGCAGGCGGAAGGGTATTTGTGCATTGCGTACCTCCAGGCAGGGATGAAAAACTTCCAGGAAGAGTTCTATGCCTGGCCTGCTGAGATGGCCAAGGTCGGACAACGTGTCGACCTCATGTCCGCAACACACAACGTTTACTTCTGTCCGCAACTCCTATCTCGCCCCAAGAGAAATAAGGACAGCGTTGCTACTTGTACCAACGCTTGGTCCGATCTCGATGAGTGCCATCCGAGCAACTGCCTCGTAAAGCCTACGTTTGCAGTTGAGACCTCACCCAATCGTTACCAGGCGTATTGGGCCTTCGAGGACCCGGTCGATCCTTTCGATGCGGAAAGCCTTAGCAAGCGGATTGCATACTACCATGCATTCCAGGGAGCTGACAAGTCAGGCTGGGATCTGACTCAGCTGATGCGTGTACCTGGTACCTACAACAGGAAGGCGGAATACGACAATGTTGCTGTCAGGCTTATCGATCACCGCGCCAACAAGTACCGAGTGGATGACTTCGCCCGCTACCCAACGCTGGCTGAGACCTCAGGTGTAGAAGAGCAACTCCCCGAAGCTCTGCCTAACTTCACAGGCGAAGAGCTCATCGAGAAGTACGACAACGACCTACCCCCACAGGCTTTCGTGCACTTCTCCATGGAACCCGATAAGGGTGTCGATTGGAGTAAAACCCTGTGGAATCTGGAAATGATGTGCTTCGAGTCAGGCCTCAGTAAGGAAGAGGTCTTTATCGTCGCACGTGACTCTGCATGCAACAAGTTCAGGCGCGACGGCCGGCCGGAGCTTCAACTCTGGAAGGACGTATGTAAGGCTTGGCAGAGGTTCCAGGAGAACCAGCGCCTACTAGCGCCGCCAGAGATTCACCTTAGTCCGCTCCTGATTGATCGTGAACGCGAAGAGCTCGAAGGGTATACCACCTTCGTAGACGACTATATCAAGTGGGCCAGTTCACTCGGTGACGCTGCGAAGCAGTACCACCAGGCAGGAGCGTTTGTTATCCTGTCAGCACTACTAGGCGGATCGGTGAGGCTGCCCACCTCATTCGGTACGTTCAAGCCCAACCTGTGGTTTATGATCCTGGCAGACACCACGCTGACCCGCAAGTCAACAGCGATGGACATTGCAATGGATCTGCTCGAGGAGGTGGACAGCAGTGCCGTTCTTGCGACCGATGGTTCGATCGAGGGACTGATGTCTTCCCTCTCCACCAGGCCTAGTCAACCGTCGATCTTTCTTCGTGACGAGTTCAGCGGACTACTGGACGCGTTGAACAAGAAGGACTACTATGCGGGCATGGCAGAGACTCTTACCAAGCTGTACGATGGTAAGATGCAAAAGAGGATCCTGAAGAAGGAAACAATCGAGGTTAAGGATCCTGTACTAATTCTGTTTGCAGGTGGTATTCGTAACAAGATCTGTAGCCTTCTGACAACTGAACATGTCAGCTCAGGATTCATCCCCCGCTTTGTGTTTATCACCGCCGAATCAGATGTGACACGTGTCCAACCGCTGGGGCCGCCGACTAGCAAGGACACCACAGGGCGGGATCTGATCCTTGGTGCCATGAAGCGAATGCGTGAACACTACTACTCTGAACCGACGCTGAAGCGAGATGGTAGCAGGATCGTTTACTCCGGTCCGCAAACATGGACTGCTCAGCTAACGCCTGATGCATGGGCGCGCTACAATCAGCTGGAGCAGGACATGATGAAGGCAGGTCTCAAGGCCTTGCAGCCTGAGATCATGACACCGACATACGACCGACTTTGTAAGTCGGGACTCAAGGCTGCTGTACTCGCAGCAGCAAGTCGGAAGTTGGTAGAGTCTGGTCAGACCATCGAAGTGGAACTCATCGACATGCTGTACGCAATTAACTTTGTGGAACAGTGGCGTGACTACACTAATCAGGTGGTCAACGGAATCGGCACTACTACCAACGAACGTGAGCTGGAAAAGGTACTGGGTGCAATCGAAGCGAACCCAGGTATCTCACGTTCCAGGTTGATGCAGGCATACCATCTGCATTCGAATACCGCAGGTAACATTTTCCAGACGCTTATGCAGCGTGGCCTAATCCAAATGCACAAGGTAGGAAAGGGCGAGCGTTACTTTCCTACCGAAAAGAAAAAGAAGAAGGTGCCATCAGCTTGACGAACGTCGCAGTAGTGAGCGGTGGGATGGACAGCGTTGCGATGCTGTATCATCTCTGTGACATCGACCCTGATGTGAAGGTGTTGTCCTTCAACTACGGACAGAAGCACAAGAAGGAGCTCGACTACGTTCAGTTCCACGTCGACAAGCTTGGCGGGCTGGACTGGAAGGTCATCGACCTGACCAGTGTCACTCAGCTGCTGACGAAGTCAGCTCTGGTGGGTAACCGTGACGTGCCCGAGGGTCACTACGAGTCCGAGAGCATGAAGCAGACGGTCGTTCCCAACCGCAACATGATCATGGCCAGCATCGCTGCTGCTGCCTGTATCAGTGAAGGCGGTTGGCTCCTGGGTCTGGGTGTTCACGCAGGCGACCATCACATCTACCCGGACTGTCGTGAGGCCTTCGTCCAGAGCCTGGAGGCGACCCTCAAGATCGCCAACGAAGGCTTCATCCATCAGCAGTTCCAGCTCTTCACTCCCTGGCTTCACGTTCCGAAGCAGACCATCGTCCTCAACGGTCTGCGGTACGGAATCGACTTCTCCAAGACGTGGAGCTGCTACAAGGGTGGCGAGCTGCACTGTGGTAAGTGTGGCACGTGCGTCGAGCGCAAGGAAGCGTTCTTCCTCGCTCAGCAGCCTGACCCGACCGAGTACGAAGGTACAGGTGTCGGTGGACACTACGCACGCGAAGGCGGACGGTTGTGCACGTTCGAAGAGGCTCTGGACTACGCGAAGAGCTTCACGAGGAAGAACCCGGGAACGTATCCGCCGCAGGGAATCTACGCGGATCTGAACCCGGCACGGTATCCGATCGTCGACCCCGAGGAGATTCACTGATGCCTGGTCCGTTAACCGTTACGCAGAAGCCGGCTGTCTCGAAGGCCATGCAGAACACTGGAAGCAACCTGAGTGACTTCCAGAGCTGGCTCGGTCTTGTCCCTGAGACCTCTGGCCAGTATCCTGGCGAGCAGGTTGCAGTCGACGGCCCGACCACGGGCAGCATCTACATCCGGCGACCCTACCAGATGACCCTGCTGCTGGAGCCTACCGACTGGCTGCTCATCTCGACTCTCTCGAACCCCCTGATGTCCAAGTGGGTCGATCAGGACTATCAGGCATCCTGGGGCTGATCCTGTGACAGAGCGTGGGCAAGTAGTGAGAGCTCAAGAGCTATTTGTCCACGCTTTGTCCATAGCTAGACTTTCAATAGACAGCTTTATTCCAGAGCTCGCGACGAGAGCTAACGGCTGAAGTTGATCTTGATTAGACTTGAGGAGACTTGTAGATGCAAGGTCAGGCAACCATAGCTGTAGAACATAACTTCGAGACTGCACACAGGTTGCCTTTCCTGGGCGGCAAGTGTGAAAACATCCACGGACATTCGTGGAAGGCCAAGTTTCATCTGGTGCGTGTAGGCCTCGAAGGTGGTGTCGACGAGAACGGCATCTCGATGGACTACGCCTCAGTCAAGAAGGTCATTAGGCAGTGGATCGACATGTACCTCGATCACGGCATGATGATCGGTCACGACGACAGTCTGATCGACGACCTGTGGAACGATGGCTGCAAGGTCTTCGTCTTCGGCACTGGAACCAACTCTGAAGGCGATGACAACTACGAGAACGTTCCCGGATACAAACAGCGCCCTTGGCCCACTGTGGAAGCTGTAGCCGAGATGCTGTGCTTCAAGATCCAGGAGCTCTTCAACGAGAAGCCTGACAACAACGTTTGGATCGTTGGAGTGGAGGTACAGGAGACCGCAGTTAACTTCGCTACCTATACGCAAGCTGTTCCGTACAACCAGGATGCAGAGGTCAAGAATGGCTGACTACGTCAACCCGGAGCCGATCAAGGTTACCCCGACCGGCCTTCAGTTCCGTAACGCTGTGAACGCAGACAATCTGTTGCGCTCCAGTGCAGAGGCGCAGAAGCAGTGGCTGGAGAACCCGATTCAGCAGGCAGCTTCTTTCCTGCGCAGTCTCGGCGTGGACTTGACTAAGGAACACCACAGGGACACGCCTCGTCGTCTGGCTGAGGCGATGAGGGAGCTGACGCACCGGGAAGAGTTCAAATTCACTACCTTCGCTGCCAAGTCGCAGAACATGATCACGATTGGTCCGATTCCCTTCTACACCCTCTGCGCGCACCATGTTCTTCCGTTCCATGGCAACACTTGGATCAGCTACGTTCCTAATGAGAAGATCGCAGGGCTTTCTAAGTTTGCCCGTGCTGTGGAATTCGTTGCCAAGGGGTTCCACGTGCAGGAGGACCTGACCTCTGAAGTGCACGATTTCCTGGATGACAAGTTGCGTCCTAAGGGTATGGCTGTTGCCATGAAGGCCGAGCATATGTGTATGGCAATGCGAGGTGCCAAGGTACCAGGCGTTATCACGACTACGTCCGAGATGTCCGGTGTCTTCGCAGATCACAGTCGCACGGCGAAGGCTGAGTTCCTGGAGTGGATCCGAAATGGCTGAGCACGAGGAAGCAGCTGTCGAAGTCCTCTTCGAAGTCTTGCAGAGCGCAAGTCACCAGTGCTCGCGCCTGTGGTTTCCTGATACCGCTTCGGACCTTGGACACCATGCGCTGTCGCTGTGTGGTGAGGCAGGCGAAGTCGCAAACGTCGTCAAGAAGCTCCAGCGAGGTAGCTTAGAGGCAGACGAGGCACGTGACCTCTTGAAGGGCGAACTGGCTGACGTGCTCATCTACGTTCTCAACTGTGCAGCTATTGCCAAAATCAACCTTGGCAAGGCCTATCTCGACAAGCAGAAGTTCAACCAGGAGAGGTTCTGATGACTGACGAGTCGAAGGTCAAGATCAGCGAGACGGATCTTGCTCAGCTAGTCGAATCACTATCGGCTGAGTTCGAACAGCGTACGATCGACCGCCACAAGGTGGGTGCTGAGAAGTACGGCCCGTTTGCCTTCTTCAACAAGGACATGTTCGAAGAGGCGATGCAAGAGGTCCTCGACCTGGCCAACTACGCACGCTACGCCTACATCAAGCTCCGTCTCGTGCAGCTCCAGGTAGCCGAAGACTACCAGGAGTACCAGCAGTGGAAGCTTCAGAAGGAACTTAAGCAGATGCCGCAAGCAGACCCGATGGCCGAGGACCGAGCACAACACGGGTTTAGGCCCTACGGAGGCTGACATGAAGCTCGCTTTGATTCCACCGTACAGTCAGATAAGTTCCATTTACAGAACCAACTACCAGCTGGTTCTTCCGGAGCACCTGTCGAACAAGGCTTACCAGGAAGCCTACATCACCGCTCGACGCAATGGTGACTACCTGATCATGGACAACGGGGCAGCTGAGGGCCAGCTTCTGTCACCAGGTGAACTGCGTTCGATGGCCCTAGGCTTGATGGTCAACGAGATCGTTGTGCCAGACGTTCTCGGTGACATGTACGCAACGCTCAAGCTGGCCAAGGAGTTCTTCCAGTACGGAGTCGATCACCGCTTCAAGTACATGGGCGTCGTTCAGGGCCAGTCACTCGATGAATGCTGTGCCTGTGTGGAAGCGTACTACAGCGACCACGGGAACATCACGGTCCTCGGCATCCCTCGACACCTGATCCATACAACCAATACCAAGGATATCCGAGCCCAACTGGCTTCGTATATTCGAGGCAACTACCCAGGCTACCAGGTACACCTGTTGGGTACGAACCCTTCGTACATCAAGGAGTTGCGAACTCATGCAACCGACTTCGCCATCGCCGGTGTTCGAGGAGTGGATACGTCTGCTCCATTCAACTATGCCTGGGGCGCCAAGAGCATGCTCGAAGGTCAGCACTGTGGGCGGCCCGAGTACTACTTCGAGATCAACCTGCCTACTACACAGGCACTCGACTACAACATCCAGCTCCTGAAGGCATGGACGAATGCCTGACCGTCGTCATCCTCTAGCGAGGTGCGAGGACTGCGACCTTCGTCAGGAAGGTCGCTATGTCCCGTCTTCTATTCCGGAGGAATCCAATGGTATCGCCATCGTGGGAGAAGCTCCAGGACTCCAGGAGGCCCGTGGAGGAGTTCCTTTCGTGGGACCCAGCGGTAAGCTCCTTAACCGCGTCCTTGATTACTACGACATTAGTCGACGGAATACTCTACTCACGAATGCTACTTCATGCCGCCCCACTGACAACGCTACCCCTTCCAAGCGAGCGGTGGAGTGTTGTCGACCTCGACTCATGGCTGAGCTCGAAGACTCTCGGCAGGTACTGGTACTGGGAAACACCGCAGCTCAGGTCGTGCTCAACACGAGTCAGGGGATCACTTCTCTCCGAGTTGGTCCACCAAAGCCGAGTCCCACGGTGGCGGGGGCAGAAGTTGTCGCTACGTTTCACCCAGCATTCTGCCTCCGCAACGGAGATGCCTTCCCGTCGTTGGTCAACGACGTGGGCAAACTTGTGCGACAAATGCAACCATGGAATCCCCCTCAGTACGTTGTAGCAGATGAGGAGGAGTTCAGTCATGCCTGCATCGAAGAAGTTGGGCGTAGAACTGATGAAGTTGTTGTCGACATCGAGTGTGGAATCGACAAAGATAACAGCTTCGATCACCCCAACCGATACCAGATGCTCTCCGTCGGTATCTGCTACGCCAAGGGTAAGGTCCTTGTCGTTGGTGAGAACGCTTACCGCTTTGAGAGCGTACGGGATGCACTCAGGAAGCTTTTTGCCAAGGTTCGGATTACTGCCCACAACGGTAAATTTGACCTTGCAGGATTGTACCCTACGCTCGGAGATGTGCGCCTGTATTTCGACACGATGCTGGCGCATTACTGTCTCGATGAAAGGCCAGGATACCACAGTCTGAAGGACCTGGGCGTTGAGATTCTTGGTACTCCCAAGTGGGAACACGAGGTAGCGAAGTACCTGGGGCCAGGGAAGAACTATGCCGTTATCCCCCGACCGATCTTGTACAAGTACAACGCTTACGACTGTGCCGTTACTTGGGACCTCAAGGAGTATCTCGAGGAAGAGCTCCTTAGGGAAAGGAACACTCGGCCTTCTTTCCTTCCTGACGTTCCAGGCGCGACGCTCCGCGACCTTCATGACTTCCTTGTCGCAGCAGCTAATGAACTCAAGTTTCTGGAACTTAACGGAATTCACATCGATAAGGAGTACTCACTTCAGCTTGAGGCGCAGTACCTTGAGTCCATTGATGATCGTCGAAACGAGCTTAACACTCTCATTGGCGACCGTAGTTATGACAAGCGAGGTGGAATCAATCCGAATTCGCCTAAGCAGCTCACAGAGTTTTTCGCCGATAACGGTATCAGGACTGGATCAACTGATAAGGACCATCTCGAAGCCATCCTGAAGCGGCTTAAGCCCGACAGCGACCTGCATAAGTTCGTTGAGCTCCTTCTCAAGAACCGCAAGGAAGTCAAGAAGTACGGGACGTATGTCAAGGGGATTCGTGAACGAACGTATCGTGGGCGCGTATATACGACGTACTCACTTCACGGTACCACTTCTGGTCGCCTGGCATCCAAGAACCCCAACCTACAGAACATCGACCGAGACAAGGTCATTCGGCGACAGTTCAATGTGTCGAAGCCTGAGAACGTCTTCGTGCATGGCGACTTCGCACAGGCAGAAGGTCGTGTCATCTGTACACTGGCACGCGACGAGTACCTTCGGAGCGTCTTCGCTGATCCTGACGCTGACCTCTTCACTGAGCTGGGTAAGAAGCTCTACAAGGGTATCACACTGAACAAGGATGAACGTGTTCGTGTTAAGGCGTACTTCTACGGACTAAGCTACGGACGTACTGCGTACACGATTGCGCAAGAGTACGGCTGGTCAGTCAGCGACACCGAAGAAGACCTCGAGAACTTCATGAACACTATTCCCGATGTTCGCAACTGGCAGGGAGAGGTGAAGGGGCTTGTTCTCAAGGGTCACGACTTGGTTACAACGTTTGGTCGGCATCGACGTTTCGCCCTCATCACCGAAGAGAACCGGACGGATGTGCTCAACGAAGCTCTGTCCTTCCTGCCTCAGTCGACAGCTTCCGACATCTGTCTTCGAGCTCTCATCCGAGTACGACCTCGACTTAGAGGTCTGGGGCACATCCGCCTTACCATCCACGACGCCTTGGCAGCCGAATGCCATGAGGACAATCGCGAAGAGGTTGCGGCTATCCTCCAGGAAGAGATGATTCGATCCGCTCAGGAGTGGACAGACTACGTTCCCTTCAAGGTAGACATCAGCTACGGTAAGCATTGGGGCGAACTTTAATTGTCTCTTGTAGACATCATGAGGTTCGCTATATAATAGAAGTAGAAGGGAGAAATGATGAGCGGCGATGACACAAGCACCATACGCATGCGAAAGGATCTGCTGACGTTCACCGAAGCCAGTCCTACGCAGAAACATGCAGCTGCACGGATCGTTGCCACTAATGCCACCGACATCGATGACTGCGCTAAGCTCCTGAGCATGCTCGGACTGACTCCACAGGACGGTGGTGCAGACATCGAGCGCGCACTGGAAAGAGGCCTCTGATGAGTGCTCCTGTGAGGAAGCAGCAGTACGCTATCGGGGCTGTACGTGTTGCGCAGAATGGCTACCGCTACACGAAGGTCAGAGACGAGGGCCCAAATCAGTGGCGCTTGACGCATCACCTTCGTGCCGAAGAAGCTCTCGGTCGAACAATCGACTCCTCTGTGGAACGTGTCCTCTTCGTCGACGGAGATCGCACCAACTTCGCCTATGACAACCTTAAGGTAGTCCCCAAGGGTCAGGGCCCACTTACTAAGCGGCGCGCAGAACTCGAAGACCGCATTCGCGAGTTGACAGCCCAACTGGATGATGTCAACGCCAAGCTGAGAGCTCAAGGTATTAGCTAGGGAATTCGAGAGTCTATGCTGGGTCTACGTGAGTCTGATTAGTGTCTACAAGCTCTCAACCACGTTGTAACGTGCTTAAAGGATCTTGATTAGACTCACGTAGACTTGGTGAGATAAGGAAAGGAGACCACAGGGTGAGGTTGCTCTTCATGTGGCGGCGGCGTGGAAAGACTACGCGCATTGTGAAGTGGGTACAGATGGGAGAACAGACGACGCAGTTTCCCTTCTGGTCACGCGTGATGCTGGTACAGAACGCTGCTATGCGTCGGCAGCTTATCGAAGGCGCACATCAGTTACATCCTCGGCAGGTGTTCACGCTCTCGGACTGGAGCAAGGCAGCTATTGCCGACAAGTCTGTGGAAGTCGCGATCGATGATGCCGACTTGATCCTGCGAAGCATTGCACGTGGTCACACCATCGGCATGATTTCGATGACGAAGTCGCCTCATGATGAAATGGAGACAACGTTGACATGAGAGACGGTCACCTGTGTATTACAGCGCTCGATCCTGGTGGTACTACAGGTGTTGCATTCTACGACGCTGATGTCATCTTCAATACGGACGAACAGCCTGAACTGCACAACGAGGAGTGGGACACCCTCCAGCTTATCGAACCTGACCATCACAGGACGCTGAAGGCCATACTCGAGCGTCGGCACACAACGAACACCATCATTGTATGCGAATCGTTCCAATACCGCCGCCCTGTGGATGCCCCAGCAGTCGAACTCATCAGCTGCGAATACATCGGAGTAGTGAAGCTTGTCGCACAGGAGCGTCCAGACATCCAGGTTGTCTGGCAAACCCCTGGTAAGGTTATTCCTCCGAAGAACAGAAACGTCGCAGGTGGATTCTGGACCGACGATAAGCTCAAGCAAGTCAGAAAGTGGAGTCCAGGACGTAAGCACGCCAACGACGCAATGCGACACCTCCTTCAATACATGGCCTTCACTATGGGCCGCCGAGACCTTCTGGAGCCACTCCGATGAGGTGTGCCGTCTGTTGGTACCTGCTGAGCGGACGTCAATACACTCAGGCGACGATGGTAGTGAACGGACAGTCCGTCTGCGACAAGCATGCGGACATAGCTACAGCACACACAGAGCTGAACAAGACCATCGAGCTGATATACGACGAGGAAGTAGCCGCGGCCGAGAAGCTCGAGGACAACGCAATCGAGGCACGCAGGGTCGGGTACTAGCCCTTCTGGGGTACATAATCATTAGTACCATTCTTGGACTTGCAGCACTGCTCGTCGGCATTATATGCGCAGGGTATGTACTGACCTACATCTAGACGAAAGCCCCCCACCTAGGACTACTCCGACCCGCAGCGGAGAAGGTGGGGGGCTTTCTTACTCCCTAGACGCCCGACTAGGGAGCGTTCGGCGGATTACCGAGAATTGGACCAGGCGTCGTCACGACCTGGACCTGCGTCGGAGTGGGCGGGTTGTACACAGGCTGAACAGGAGCACCGAGTAGCCATCCTAGACTCGACCACTTGCCTTCCAGGAAACGCACGAGCAAGTAGTACAGGTAGCCGACCCCAAAGGTCAGTACAGCCGTGAGCCAGCTCTGCACGTTGTCAGGAAGAGTGAAGCCGAAGTGTACAACCAGGTAGCTAACTCCCAGGCCTACCAAGTACGGAACACCCGTACGAATAGCACTAAGAGCCTTGTCGTTCAGATTCATTACGCTGTGCCTCCTTCAGATCCCTACGATCCTTAATCATCACCCGGATGAAGATCCAAGTACGTTGTAGCACAACCAAGAAGACTAGAGTGACAATTACATACGCAGTTTCCGGCTTGTACGGCAAGTTAGGAAAAAACGTACGAATAATAGTGTTGAAGTAGGTTACTGTCACCACAACAGAAAACCACATCAAGTGACGCCCTAGACGGTTTTTGTGCCAGCTAGAAAAGATTCCGTACAGAACTACAAAGCCTAGCGAGGCACAGAAGGTAGCCACAACAATGACCAACCCATATACCTGTAGTACAGTCACTTTCCACCGTCCAGCATTGCACGGTAAATGTCAAGTGCGAAGTGGTTAGCCTCACGCTGCCTCTCTAGGTCAAGCATTACGGGCTTGACCTCCTCGGCAAGACGTTCTGCACGCTTGAGCTTCTCGCCTGCACGCTTGAGCGCCTGGTTCGCCTTTTCCTGATCTGCCGCTGAAACGACGGGCTGCTTCTTAACCCTTCTAAATCGTCTCATTGGTACGTCCCGGGGGTAGTTCGGTGTGCCCTTGCGAGGCCCTACGAACGGCTTCGAGAATCGCCAAGGAGGCCCGCCCGACTTCGAGACATTCACGAAGAGCCTCCTCCTGTTTGTCGCCGCGGGTTTCTAGGCGGTTGAATGCGTCTTCCCAAATCTTTGCTACTCTGAGGGCCTCCGTAACCCTCTTGTCGGTTTCTTCCCGGAGCTGCTTCAGTGATGTATCCGGAACGAGCTTGCCGCGAAGAATGTAGATGACAACAAACAAGAGCGCAGCACCGGCGCCCCCTTGGGTTAGCCAACCAATGAGCGCCTCGTTCACGGCTACCCCCTAATGCGTGTTAATTTGTGCCTCTAGCCGTTCAATACGCTTCCGCAAATCCCTAATCATGTCGAGCAAGTCACCCTGGGGCGTAACACGTGTACGGAAGTTGTGTACGTCAGCATACGCTTGGCGGGACATTGGTGCTTGATTCGGATGCTGCACAGGTTCGGTCATGATACACCTGTCAAGTTTGAAATGCCATCAATGGTTAGACTAACTGTTTCAGGACCGTTTTCACTCGACGGAGTTAGGCTGTAGCCCACAATACGTGTCACACCTGTAACCGGTCCATTCGGAAACCTGTAAGGATCGTCAATAACCAACTTGACGTTGTCGCCGAGGCTCCAGGAACCGAATACATCTTCCACAGACCCATTGAGAACAATGGTAGGTGTGAGCACTGGCGGTTGCATATTAGTCAACTGCGTCGCAGCGATGTTGTTCAAAGACCCTTGCGTGTCGACGCTGCTGAGTGTAAGGCGGTTGTCAAGGCCTGGGTAGCCCTGTGCAAGGTTTGCCGTATTGGTATAGATCTGGCGAGGCGTTGATGCACCATTCGCCTTACCAATGGCCAGTACACGGTTCGCGGCCTGAACAGCGTTCTCAGGCCACCAGTAATCCGCAATGCCTGTAGGATATTGAAGGTCTACACCTGACTGCTGTGCCTGAGCAACAGGGACGCCGATGCGGTAGTACGTAGTAGGCGGGTTCTCAACCAAATCCCACCGACCAACAATTAGCTGTGGAATTCTATTGCCGTTGACGTCCTTGGTCGGCTTGATGTAGAATTCCGCACCCGAGGTGGCCATCTCATCGATGAAGTCACCCCAGGAGTTGTAGTCGGTACCAACGAACGTTTTGGTAATCGTACTGCCTATACCTGTCAGTGCAGGCGTTACAACACCAACGTTGTACGATGCATTACCCTGAATCGATCCCCAAGCAATGGATACAAAGTCCTGGCACGGCTCAGTAGCATTGGCATCAGCACTGTTGTACACTTCATGTGGGTACGATTCGAACGTCTGTGCACTCAACTCGTACGTACGACCAGTAGCCTGGTAGGTACGACTCCAGAGGATACCACACCATACCGGAACATCATCGCGATCAACCCACAGGGCCGTTCTGCCAGGGTTCGTAGCAGCCAGTAGGTCAGACACTTGCCGACCGGGAGTATCGGCACGGAACGTACCTGTAAACGTTCCTACCTTGCTACCGATCTTACCTGACAGGAATGCCGAGAAGTTGACACCGAACATTGCACCACCGAACTCATCCAGGAGGGTGCGCGACATTAAGTCGTAGAAGTAGTACTTGTATGTTGCCATACCACCCTCCTGGATGAGTAGGAACTACTGCCCGGTAACGGTGGTGGTCACCGCATCAGCCTGCACCACCTTCCAGTTCTTGGGGAAGTCCAGAGCCAGCTGCGCGTTGTTGAAGGTGACCTGAGCGGACTGAGGGTTGTTGATCTGGTCTTCACGCGTTGCCTGCAGAGCACGCAGGGCAGCCTCGCGCTCAGCGGTCAGAACAGGAATCGGAAGCCCGTTCCAGGTTGCACCAGCCGGAACCTTCTGCTGGGTGTCCTCGACACGGTAGTCCTCGGATACATACAGCAGCCACCCACTAGGGTTTGCAAAGGGAGCCCACATGTCGGGTACCTCCATAATGATATTGGGCGTGAAATGATCGACGCCAGGCCAGACGTCGATCACGACAGACTTATCGTAGGCACCAGTATCGGTGAACTGGTGTGCAATGGACGTAAGGCCACGTAGTGTTTGCTGCACCTCACCTGCACCGGGGTAAGCAGCAATCCAGTAGTGAGGCTGTGCAACACCGGCACTGTTGAAGGCATCAATGACCTGACCCCACTCACCAAGGCTGGTGTAGACAGTGGGATCGATACCTGCATTGCGACGCATCTTGACCCAGCCAGGACACTGTGAAGGAACAGCATCGCCAGGTTCGCAGTCAAGCACGTGCCCGTCGTTAGTACCGGGAAACACGGCAATGCGAATCTTGGTCCTTGTCGTGAAGCGTGCCCAGTCACCAGCGGACCAGGCGTAGTGTCCATCTACATAACCGAAGACCACAGGGGCGTCTGTGGGAATATTCGAAGGCGTAACCGAATCGTAGCCGTAGCGGGTCATAGGCGTTCCTTACGAACTGGGGAAAGTGGCCACCTGCTTGCAGTGGATAAAGGACGCACGGACACCAGCGTCAATGGCCAGGTTGCCTGTGCCTGACTGTCTTTCGGCCATGACATAGATGTTACGTGCACCAGTCAGTGGACCGTACCAGCTTGTGTATGAAGTCATCGTTGTGAAGAAGTTCGTGCCAACAGGACCTTCGATGGAACAGATTTCAGATCCACCAGTTCCATTGTCACGTGCGATGAAGTCAAACCTAGTACTAGTGTCCAGTGCGAACGTCAGGTTGAACACTACCTCAAGCATGTACGGCCAGCCGGGATCCGTCAGCGAGGTAATATCGAGTGTAACAGGGTTTGCACCACTAGTAGGGTAACCACTCGGAAACCAGTTGCTGTCAATCTTGTGAACCGTTGCCGAGTTTAGTGCGTGCCAGGACGAACCAACAGTGTCGTAGCCCTGAAGAGTGCCCTTGTAGTAGCGCAGGTCACCATTCTGAATACCTGCGTCGCCACTCTCGAAGGACTGCGTAACCTTAACGCCACCATTAGCCGTCAAGAACCTACGCCGGTCAACAATGTCAGTGCTCAGGATCTGTGTAGTGTTCGCACGAACGTTGACGTAGCCCAAGACCATGGAATTAGTCGGAAGAACGCTTTCATCAGCCGTTCCTGTTGCAGGGTTACCAGTTGCAACGAGAAGGCGAACGTCGTTGTTGACACCTGTGTACGCTGCATCTCGAACGTTGACGTACACGATGTCGACGCGAAGACGTGTGGGGTCAGAAGTCGCAATGGCCAGCGTGACGTCGGCGTCATTGAATACACCATAGTCGGCCTGAGTCAGCGCGTCAGTACCTTCAACGATACCCTTGCCTCGGTGAACAAGCACTGACATGTTAGGCGAAGCCTGCGCAGCAACCTGAAAGCTGTTGCCCTGCATCACGACACCACTAGCACACTGCATCGAGGTCAGAGTGTTCGAGCCAGTCACACGTGGCTTGTACGGCAACGTTGTCGCCGCTAGACGCGTTAGCTGCGCCGAGTGGTTTGTAAGGTTCTGGAAGAAGGCTCCAGGGGCAACGATTGCCATTATTGCCACCCATCGTAGTTGTAAACCGTTGCCGAGATAGTACCGCTATCTGCCTGCAGCTGTAGCACCGTCTGTCCTGGCTGGAACTTGAACCAGTTTTCAGCAGTCACTGAACCTCTTCGACTCACTCCGTTCAGTGTTACTCTGCGGTAGCTAAGGTCGAAAACCAGTGTGTCAAGTGTTCCTATGCTAATACTAGTCGAAAGGATCTTACCGGTATTAGCGTTTACAATTCCTACATTGGTACCGCTACCCGTCACAACAATGGTGCCGCCAACTTCTTTATTACCCATATTAAGGACTGCCATGTTAGCGGGAAGGTAAGCACCACCAAACCCGAAGTTGAAGGCCAGGTTAAATCCAAACCCAGGAAACGCACCTGCAGAGTTCGCGCCTGTGGTCTGTCGTTGATTTGCACTGTACACAACAGGATCGGCTGCGATGAGAGTTACCTGATACGCAGTACAGTTAGTACGGTAGGCAACGTCCCAATCGTACTTGAACCCTAGACTCTTACAGAAGATCTGCCTCTGTGGATTGCCTGGTTCCTTGATGAATAAAGGCGTATCAACCTTGGAGGGAGCGAAGTTAGCCTTCGCAGCATCTAGGTACGGACCAATAGGGTTGTTCTGGCCGTATACAGTACCAGAGATCACTATGGTCCGAACGTCAAGGAACTCCGCTTCGGCAATACCGCCATCACGACCATCTAGTGCCTTGGTCGATGAACGAAAGGGCGCAGAGTCGAATCCTGTAACCTTTTCTACGTCAAAGATAGGATCGACTAAGTTCGTCGGCGTGTTGTTAAGCAGTACCCCGCTAGTTCCGAACTGAAATGTGAAGTCGCTAAGAATGGGAGCTGTCATGTCATGACCTCTTCGACAATTCCCAGCCCAGGTCGGCTGCGTGCTTGGCGGGATTCAGCTCTTGTGTAGTGATGTAGAAGTTCTGCGTTACTGTCTGACCGTTCTTGCGATTGTTCAGGAGTGCACCCAGCTGCTCTTGGGTGAACACAGCTTCGGGCTTGGACGTCTCGTTGAACCCAAGCTGGCCCGGCTTTAGCCATCCACCGTTCTTGTACCCACCAGGCTTATCCATAGCTGTCTGAATACTACCGTAAGTGTGCAATGCGTAGTTCAGACCTGCATAGATGTTCGCCAGAGGGTTCATGATGCCCAAGCCAAGGAACGGTCCAGCGTAGGCAGCGAACGTCGAAGGGATGACCTGCATCAGGCCTTGCGAAGGATCACCGCGCTGGGCGTTGATGTCGTACTTGTTAATGGCAGTTGAATTACCGCCAGACTCCTGATTCATCCTTCGCAACACGTTCGGGAGTAGGCTGGCAGGCTGGTGCAACATTGCCAACACCTGAAGGACCAGTGGAGCGTACTGGTCTACGTTACCTCCACCGCCACCCATTCCTAGAAGTGACTTGGCAAAGTCCTCTGCCTTACTTACTGCACCATCAAGCACCTTGCCAGGAATCGCTGCTAGGGCCTTGCCGAAGTTTGAATTGGCAATCTGCTTGACTGTGTCAATTGGCCCCTGGAACATCTTCTTCACAGATCCCACAGGGTCGGAGAAGAAGTCGGCAATGCTAGATCCGATGCCAGCCAGCCAACTACCTGCGCTGTCGAAGAAACTGCCGATATCGCCGACAATACCGCCGTCAGCAAACTTACCTGCTCGCATAGCTTCGAGTACGCCGAAGTACTTGCCTGTCTTGTCAGCAGGCATAACATACTCGCCGTTAGATAGCCATGCGGGAATCATGTCGTCGCGAGGTCCACCAGGTCCGGCAATCGGACCGCCATCGGCGAGGTGTAGTGTATCAAGCTTACCTAAACCGAACAGACCTGCAATGCCATTCCACAGGGGCACGATGCCGTTGTTGTAAACCACGTCGATGATGAACTGGACGGGCTTCTTGGCGATATCCATCAACCCGTTCCAGATTTGGGTAATCTTGTCAATAGCCCACTGGAACGAGTCAGCAATGGCGTGTCCGAAGTTCGAAACGGTGTCGCCGACCCAAGTGACTATGTCATTCCAAAGCTTCTTCAACCAGTTCCAGAAGTTCGTCCACAGGTCGACGATGGTTGTAATGATAGCGTTCCAGATGCCATTGAACCCTTGTGCGAAGTCCTGCAGGATACTGACCAGCCAAGAGACAGCATCCTTGAACACGTTCACGATCAGGTTAATGAATGCCTGGAAGACACCTGAAACAATCTCCCACAGGCCGTTGAAGATCTCACCAATGCCCTGCCAAGCACGTCCCCAGTCGCCAGAAAAGACACCGACGACGAAGTCGATGACACCCTTAAGAATGTCGACAACACCTGTGACTACAGCCTTGATCACATCCCAGATGAACCCGAATACATCCTTGACAATATTCCACAGGAAAGTCAAGGAGTCGGCGAGTGCCTTCAGGTTAGCACTGACTATGTCCTTGATGTAGGGCCAGATAGCTACGAACCACTGAATGATAGGCTGAATAATCTTCTGAACGTCCGGCCAGATCTTCTGCGCCCAGTCGGAGATGTTCTTCCAGATTCCGACAATGAAGTCGCTTACAGGTGCCCAGGCATGCATAATTGTGGACGTGATATCATTCCACAACTTAACAAGCTTGTCACCGATCTGTGCCTTGATCCAGTCGTACACTACTGTGAGCTTGGCCAGGATAGCATCCCAGACAGCAACCGCAGCTGTCTTGACTGCATCCCAGTGCTGTACAAGCAGGACGACGATCGCAACAACTGCCGCGATGGCAAGGACGATTAGTCCGAAAACTCCGAGCAGCGCACCAAGTGAAACACCCAGTAGTGCCGCAACCCCGCCCAGAGTTACGAAGGCGCCAGCAATAACGACAAGGACACCGACGACGGTCAGGATGACTGCACCGATAGCGACCCAGCGAACAATGTTCTGCTTGAGTCCATCATCGAGACCATTCCACCACTGCAACACACCAGACACAACCGTGATTAGCTGATTCAGAACAGGAATCAATGCCTGTCCAGCAGTGATCTTCAGTGCATCCCATTGGTTCTGTAGCAGCTGTGACTGGTTGACCGTAGTACCAGCCATCTGTCCGTAGGCGTCTTCGAACGCACCTGCGGAGTTGTTCATGTCGTCAACGAAGCCAGCAAAGTCCTTTGCCGACTGCCCTGTTGACGTAACCAAGTCATAGAACCTACGCGCCTGGATTGTACCGCCCGCACCCATGAAGAGTTCCTTCAGGGCAGCAGAGCGTTCAGGTGCTGTGAGGTTTTCCAACTTCTTCTGCAACTGCTCCATAACAGTTGCCATGTCGTTGAAGCCACCAGACGAGTTCTTGACCTCGACACCCATGGCCTGCAGGCGACTAACGACTGCAGGGTTGGAGAATGCATCTAGTGCACGACCAGCTGAAGCCGAGGCAGCTGCAGCGCTCAGGCCGTTTCGAGTCAGGAACGCCATCATGCCTGCGAGCGTCTCATAGGACTGCCCAGCGCGAACGGCAGAGGGAACCGACTGACCCATTACAGATGCGAACTCTTGGTACGTACCAACACCTTCACGGTGCAGCTGGAAGTTAATATCCAGGACCTTATTGACTTGGTCAATAGGAATATGGTACGCATTCATGACTGTCATGGTCGCACGACCAGCAGTCTGAAGATCTAGCTGACCAGCAACAGCTTCCTTCGAGAAGGCAGTCAGAAGCTGTTCGGACTGTGGTACGTTGACGTTGATGGTCGAGAAGATATCGAACAGACCATCGGTTAGGTCCTTAATAGGCGTTGCAGTGTCGTTAGCAACACGTAGGATTTCGTCACCAAGCTGCTGATTCGAAACCTTGGTAGTGGTGACCTGGGTCTGAACCCTTGCAACACCCTGCTCGAATTGCTTCGCTGCATCTGTTGCAGAACCCATGGCCTCGAGTGTCTGCACACCCAGGTCAGCCATACCAATGCCTGTAGCAGTGATTGCAGCGCCAGTAGCAATCTGTGACTTAGCGGCTGTTTGAGATGCCTTGTCTACATCACTAAATGAACCAACCAGCTTGGCCATAATGCTGGAAGCTTCATCCTGTGCGCGGATGACTAGGAGGATCTCACGAGTGCTAAGCGCCACAGTCCCTCCTAGCTCTTGGCCCTGTCGATCTCGGCCTTCTGTGCCTGCGCTGCAATCACTACGCCCATTGCTTCGACCCAGAACGGATCCTGGTCAAGCAAGCCTCCCGAATTCGGAAGACAGTAGAAGGTCTGACACAAGGACACCACAGACAGGACAGTTCCTACATCTGTGTCATCCTCTGCATGGCGTCCGTCCCTTAGGACTGCGAATCGGACGCGCTCCCAGAGTTTCCCAGGTTCTCGTCCTCGAAGTTGTTCATGTTGTCGATGAGAGTGCTGATCTCTTCGCCAACCTGCGGGTCGAGGCGCGTCACGTCGAAGTCGTTGGACAGGTTAAGCGCGGCGCCAGACTCGTCGGTGAGGTTGTGTTCTACAACGCAGTTCTTGAAGTCGTAAAGAGTAGACTGGAGAGTCAGCATCTCCATGTTGGCCTTAGCGTTGCCCTTGCGGCCGCGCTGCATCTCCATCTGCATCCGCATAGCGTTCTGCTGCCGCGTGAGCTTCTGACCGTAGGTCATCTTGCGCAGCACAACGTAGCCATCCGGCGGCAGACTCTTGAGGTCGAACCTCTCCGTCGAGTTCATGTTTACAACAGCTGCGGGCATGATGCACATCCTTCTCTAAAGCTAGAGCTCACTAGCTTGTAGACTAGCGATAGACTCAAGTCCCTTTGAGTCTAAGCTAGGGGACCTACGAGCTACGTAGAGCTCTAAGGGGCGTTGTTGATCTTGATTAGACTTACTTAGACTCTGATGACTAAGGAGTCATGTTTTCAGCGGTGGTGATGGCCAGCGTCCAGGCATTGCCCGAAGTAGGATCGAGCGTTCCCTGGTAGGCAATCTTCTCCATCAGCAGGTCGCCCTGGTTGGACAAGTTGCCAGCTTCGTAGGTATCCTTCACAGCCGCGATGACGTCCAGCTGGAAGATCTCACCCGTGACAGCCTTCGTCGCCTTGACCCTGATGCCCTGCGCAGTGAGCGCCTTGAAGGCATCGTAGTCAGTCCGGTCCTGGAAGTCACGGTTCATCGTCATGGTCACAGTACGCTCCTTGTAGGAGACGAACTGTGCACCACGACCTGTATTCTTCATTCGGTAGTTCGGCGTCGCGTTATCAGTCGACGTGAACTCGAACGTGTCCGTGTCGAAGACCTGCGTCCCTGTGGGGATTTCGACATCGTACTCGCCGGCACCGAACGGCTGCAGCTGGTTCGTCGTCCACACGGGCGTAGGCATGCTCTGCACAGTCTCGTCCATGCCGATGATGCTGTACGTCGCAGTCAGCATACCGTTGCTGACACCGAACTTTACAGTTCCCACAGTACACCCGACGTAGCCGAACACTACACCGTTTCGAACGACTGTGATGGAGAGCGTGCGGCCAGCAGTAGCCGAGGCAGTAGGCGTGTAGGTGTAGAGGTACTTGCCAGACACTGGACCAGTCTTGACGAGTGCCTGACGCATCGCCCTGTGGAAGTAGACCATCAGGTCGGTGAGGCCTTCGATGACGACGTCACCTTCGACGTGTACGTTGCCAGGCACTCCACCGATGTTGTCCACCGACTGCCTGATAGGCCGCCGCCACTGAGTACCCTGGACGTACTTCAGAGACTCGGACGTGATCGGACCGTACTTGGTCGGCGCCGTGTAGACGCCCGAAGCGACTGCCGTGTTCGCAGCAGGCTGAGCGCCAGCAGGAGTAAGAGCACCAGTGTCGACGTAGGTGATGGTCGAGCCGCCAGTGATAGCGGTCAGGAGAAGCTCAGTCCCTGTTGCACCACCTGCAGCGGTCCGGTAGAGCTTGTAACCCGTCGCACCAGTAACGACGTTCCAGTTGACAGTGTTCGAGTTGGTAGAACCTGCACCCGTGGTGACCGTCTGCTCGTTGCTGACAAGCGTCTCACCGGCAGTATTCGTCGCAGTCAGAACGTACTTGTACGTAGACGTAGCAGGCAGCGTGCCGCCAGCCGTTGACGACGTAGCAGCAAGCTGAACAGGCGCAGCGAGCTGCTCTAGCGCCAATCCCAGGAAGCCGCCACCACCAATACCGTATCCCACTTTACACCACCTTACTGGTTGTAGTTCGGCTGCATGGGAAGAAGCGTAAGCGACTCCGCCTGTACAGTAAGACGCGCTGCACGAAATTCAGTCTTGCTGCGCAACGAAACACCAAAGTCAGTACGTACGACTAGGCAGTTGATAACGATTCCGCCTAGCGTAGGATCAGCGTGTAGGATAGTCTCGATGGACTCTGCTAGCTGGCTAGCAAGGTGAAGATTCAACTGTGCATCCTGAACCTGACCTGCCTGAACCAGCACGAAGCATTCGAAAGCGTTCTTAACCCGCCTAGGTGCTCCGGCAGGGTTGCGTACCTTACCACCAGGAATGACTTCTACAGCAGGCGTGCGTGGAATCTTAGTCTGCTCACCATACCAGATATCTGCAACGGCTAAGTCGGTCTGCTTAGCCGTAATCAGATTCTGAATAGTCGCAGCAAAGGTTTCGAGGCTATCAGTGGGTGTGGTCATCTCTATCACCCAAACCCTGCAGCAGCAACCCGCATGGCAATCCAGGAATCGAACTCAGCATCAATCTTATCCAAGTCCTCATCCTGAAACATCACGAACGGGCGCGCGGGAATAGCATGCGCACGGTCAGAGCTAGAAGCAGCTGAAGTGCCTGAAGCCATGGCGACCTTAAGCTTAGCGTCCAGCTCGGCCATGACTTGCTGTGCTGCCTTACCTGCACTAAGCTTCACACCACGCTTGGCAGCAGACTTGATCTTACTCTGAATCTGCGCACCTGTAGTAGTATCGTAACCTGACTGGTGTATGGCACCATACCAGACACGATCAGGCAGCTGCTTAACGATTGCGTAGTCCTGAGTAATGTCCCACATGGTCATGAAGCCCATGTTACGCTTCAATGCACCAGACCGGACTAGAGTAGTGCTGCCTGAACCTTCACGGCTACGAATAAGCAGTGTAGACTCAGACAAAGGCACCCAAGTGTCAGGACGACCACCTGAAGAGAAGTTCTGCTGAATCGACGGAATCATGACATTGCGGACTGCATTCGTCAGAGGCACTCTGAACGAACGGATGTCAACACCCATCTTGTCGACATCACGAGCCAGGATGCCAATCGTTGGCGAGAAGTCAAACGCAAGGATTCCGGAGTCTTTACGGGGAGCTGTCATTAGAACACCTTCCCCACAGAGAAAGCAGCATCACCCAACGAACTGTCGAGGTCCGTTGGTTGCTGTGCGGAGGATGAATCATTCGGGTAGAATGTCGGTCCATCCGAAGCAGAAACTACTAGGCCAGGCATGATAACAGACCCGTTCAAAAGGCCTGCCATCAACGACTCTGCCTCAGCACGGAGAAGCGTGGCATAGACGTTAACATGTTCCTGGTCTTCCGAGTACTGCCTGTTATAGAACCAGGAAATGTACAGCATTGAAATGACTTGCTGTACGATAGGTGGCGTGGAAGAAGAGTCGGACCAGGTGCTGACATCGAAGCCCTCGGTCAGCATGCCAAGCACCTGGTTCTCGACCTGAGTAAGCAAGTCGGCATCAAGGACAGTAATAGGCAGCTTGGTCTTCTCAGCCCAAGACTGCGCCTGCTGAACCGTGATACGCGACATGCTTCACCTCACTCCGTGTTCTCGGTGTCCTCAGTACGCTCGTCGACACCCTCGGCGTTAGGGTTCTCCTGCAGCGACGGTTCGGTCGCCACTGCATCAGCCTCCGCGGCCTCCTGCGGAGTCTCGGGAGCACCGGACGGGAGGGTCTGTCCCTCGACACCGTGAGCAGTGGTGACACGCTCCATGGGACCCACAGGGCGCTCACCCGAGTACTCGTCGCCTTCCTCGATGGAGTCCGAAGCGAGAAGAGTGTCGATGTCGTTCTGGCTGAAACCGTGTTCCTCGGTGAGCTCGTCGCCGACCTGCAGCGTCACGACGTCTCCGGAATCCAGACCGTGCTGGATCGGAGTCTTGGCGAAGTAAGCCATGTTCTCTCCTTTCTCAGGCCACCGCGTTCTGGATGAGGTAGCCAGTGATGAGCAGATTGCTCTCGACGCCGACCAGCTTGAGGTCGTAGCGCCGCCGGACACGGATGAGATCCGATGCCCGCGGGTCCTCGCGCCAACGGTCGATGACCTGGGACTGCGAGGAGCCTCCAGTCTTGCCGTTGTCTCGCGCCTGACCACCGCCGAAGCCCCACACGAACTCGTAGCCGAATCCGAGCTTCTTGATGCCGGGAGCACCAGGCACGTAGGCGAGGATGACGTCCTTACCCCACATGTAGGTCATGTTCGCAGAGGTGACGGACACGCCTGCACCAGCGGTGGAGTAACCGACACCCGGAACCAGAACTCGATCGATACCCAGAACCGAGGAGATGATGTCCGGAGTGAGGATCGCCCGCTCCGAGTACTTGATGCGCTCGATGAAGTCCGGGTGGTCCTCGAGCTGCGTCATCACCTGGTACGGGAAGATGGCGAGGTTCGGGTTCTTGAAGATCTTCGCATTGATCGCCCTGATGCCCGTCTTCACATCCGAGATCGGGTTGGACGTAGCGTAGTTTGCACTGTTCCACTGAGCAGTACCAGACAGCGTGACACTGTTGCCAGACGCGTAGTTACCGATCGTACGCGCCATGTTCATCATGTTGAGTTCGCGGCTGAACATGATGCGGTCAGTGACGAGCTCGACAGCATCCTGATCAGGCTGCAGAGGGATGTCGGCGTTCTGCCGCTCCTCGTCCGTGACCGCGATCTGAAGGGCGTGCTCGGATGCGTAGTACGAGTCCGTGCTGACCTTCAGGCCAGGAATCTCGTTCGCAACCGTACCAGGCGCACGAACGTCCGCAGCTTCCACCTTGAAGAACTCACGGTCGAAGATGTAGTACTTGTTGGACTGCTTCGCCACAGGCACGGCCGGAAAGAGCTCCGGCCCGACGAAGCCCATGTCCATCGGCCACTGGATCGAAATCTGGGTGAGCACCAGATCGATGTGGACGGAACCAGACCCAGAAGGGCTGTAAACTGCCATGATTCACTCCCTTCAGGGGTCAGCTGGAGACTGCCGCACCCGGCGTCAGCAGCACGTCGATGACCTGACCAGAACCGGACGCACCCGTAAGTGCGATACCAGCCTGCTTGGTGCCTGCAGCACCTGACGTAACGAAGTTGCCCGAGGCGTCGCAGAACACAGGCGTGTAGATGGTGATGGCACCGCCAGTGATACCGCGAGTGATACCCATGATGCGGACATCGACGGTAGCCTTACCCGTCGCCACCTTGGTAGCGTCCAGGGTTTCCTGGTACACACCCAGAACACGAGTACCTGTACCTGCAGTAGTGACAGTACCACCGCTTGCATCGGTCGTGTCCAGCGTGGCACACGTGAACTGGTTGACAGTGGCGGAGGAATTGACCTTGAAGCCCTTGTCAAGAACGAAGTTCGGACCCATGACTTACCTCCTCCCCTTACTCGCCAGCCAGAGTGGACTGCCGGTACTGCTCGTACAGATCAGGGTCGTTCAGCGTGACTGCGTGAACGGCCTGTGCGTAGGTCAGGTCCTTGTTGTCGGCCTGAACCTTCTTGACAGCTTCGCTGAAGGCCCTCACACCAGTCATCTGGTCCTCGGTGCTAATGACCTTGCGAGCAACGCCTCGCTCACCCAGTTCGACGACGCCCTTACCCTCGACGAACATCTGGAGGATCTCGGCGAACTTCTTGTGCGCGTCGGAACCTAGCGTGAGCATGAACGGCTCAGCCAGTTCCTTGGCAGCAGGCGAGAGGACGTTGTTGCCTTCGGTCAGGTTGCTGAGCGTACGCTGCACCTCGGCAAGGCGGTTCGCTGCTTCCAGCACCATCATCTTGTCGGACAGCTGCTTGAAGAGCGGGTGCTCCATAAGCTGCGCCTCGGACAGGGTCACCGCAGGTGCCCCACCCTCGCCGCCCTTCTTCTCGGACATCTGCGTCTCCTTTGTGTTGCCCTGTCCGGGCTCCTTCGTAGTGTCGTCGCCCTCAGTTGCCTCGTCCTTGGCGAGCATACTGACCGCGCCCAGGATCTGGTTGTGGTCAGCATTGGGATCCAAGCCTAGGAGGCTAGCCATCTTGCCGAGGGCGTCATCAACACTTAGTGGCGCTACCGAACTGCTCTGCGGGTCAGTTCGCGTACCGGTACCATCATTAGGCGAAACAGGAGGTGCAGACGTAGCGAGAAGCTTCGCCATCTCCTCCGAGAGGTTGACGGGCTGAATGTTCTTCAGGAACGGACGGTTAGTGAGTGCGCCACCGAACAGAACGTCATTGTGAGTCGTACCCTGGTTGTCCGTCCAGGAATCCGTGTACTCAGGCGAGAAGTAGCGGTATTCCTTGTTCTTGATCTTGTCACGAGCTGCAGGTGTCCAGTCGACGTGGAGGTAGAGACCGTCGGGACGCGCGTCAGCCTGCTTGACCCACCCCGCAGCGACCTGCGTATGCGTCTTGTGGTCGTAGTCGATATCGAGATCAGTGCCACGAACCTTATTGTTGACGCTGGCAGCAAAAGCCTTCACGCGCTCAGGCGTGACATTGATCTCGCCGTAGGTGGGATGCTGGTACTTACCAACAGGAAAGGCCTGAATCCAGCTCGACGAATTATCGTCAAACTGGATACCCGAGAGATCGTACAGGTAGCTAAAATGCCCAGTCACTTACCGTAGCCACCCCCACTCCCCTTCGGAGTTGCCTTCTTGGTCGACACGACCGGCTTCTTGCCTACGGGCATCGCTGCGCTGGGCTTCTGTGTACCGACAGCAGGCTTCTTGGCCGTGGCTGCGGTATTCTTCACAGGCGGCGTGACAACCGCCTTCTGACCGCCCCTAGCAGGTGTCTTGCCCTTGCTTACGGTGGTCTTCTTGGGAGCTGCCACGGCACGCCCCTTTCCCTTGTCTTAATGATAACACAGTGACCCAAGGGGACACAACTGATTCGTATATAAGGGTACTACTTACCACTTCTGTCAGTCCCCGCGTTGCCCCGAGGCACAGATACCACAGGGCGAGGGTTTTGCCTCGGAAGCTGCGCGGGCGAGGGGTTTGGCGCACTTGGAACGTTTGCGCCAGAGGCTCCTCGTTGCTGGTTTGCAGGAGCAGGACGCGCGCCTCCACTACCCTGAGGCGCTGTGGCCTGGCCCTCAACAGGTGCACCTTGTGGGTTGCCGATGTTGCGAGACGTCGTAGGATCACGAGGCGGAAGGTCGAACTCGTCGCGCATCTCGTCCTCGAGCTGGTCGTCCGGAGTGAGTACACCAGACCCGACGAGATTCCTGACAGCGAACGAGATGGTGCGCCAGGTGTCTTCTTCACCAATGCGGCGAGCCTTGAGCTCAGGGTAACCATTAGGCGTCCGAGGGAAGTTGTAATCGACCAACTGTCGAATACAGTACGAATTGAACACATCTTCGACGCATTCGGCCAGGAACCGCGTCGACCTCATGAACATTGTGTGGTCATCATCCTTGCCTGAGCGACCACTTTCAACGTCAATGAAGTTTCCAAGCACGTTCATTTCGATCTGGTCGTCGTGGTAGTTCAACGAATCCAGTGCATTGACTGGCTGTCCCTCGAGCTTGGCGAAGACCAAGTCCCAGTTCGGCGGCAGAACAACGTGTGCACGCTCGTTGGTACGCAGATTACGTCCGAGGTTGTCTGCCAGGAGGCGATCGTTCTTACTAAACCCCGGAGGAAGCTTAATGATCGGGATACCGATACCATGACGCTCCTTCTGGATAGCGTCGATCTTCTCGAGCTGCTGCTTGTAGTACCAAGGCTTGTACGCAGAACGAAGGAGCGACAGACCAGTCATGTCGCCACCTTCCTTCTCGAACGTGAAGACAGCGAGCTTCTCGATCGGAATGAAGATGGTGCTCAGGATGCTGTAGTTGTACATCTGTACGCCAGCAGGACCACCCTTATCGTCAAACTCCCAGTACAGCACATCGAGAGGGTGACGAGGAGCAAACTTCTGCCAGCACATCATCCCAGGGCGCTCAGGATGCTTATTCGTCCAGACCTTCTCGAACATGTAGTACCCGAACTCCAGACACAGCAGCGCTTCCGTAAGCAGCTGTGGCCAAGAGTTCGTCATGCCCTTGAACAGATTCCAGGACACGAAGTCAGCGATCGCCTTGTCCTTCTTACTGTCCGAAGCAGGCTTAATGAACCAGCGTGCAGACAGGACAGGAGTCTTCATCAACCGTAGAGTCGACCGAACAGTTGAATCGGACCTGCGCATCTTGTCGTAAGTGCGCAGACCCTGAGCCTCACGCAAGTCAGGATTGTATTCCTGCCTAAGGAAACTCAGGTACGTCGAAGGACTAGTGGTGCCAATCTCATTCAGGTCAGGTCGCCCGAGAGTATTCTGTGCTGACCTGTCAGCCATTAGAACAACTGACTGTCCGTCAGGATCAGTAACAGTGTCAACGAACTCGTACTTCTCAAGCGCCTCGGCCCAGGTAAGCTGACTACCTTCCGCTGCTTCTTCGGTAGTGGTCATGGTGTGTACGTCCCAGCCCTAGAACCTGTACGCGACCACTTAGGAACGCCGACAGAAGCAGTTCCGAAGGTGGTACCAGTATGGACAAGCCTCACAATCGGAGAGGTGTCCGTGGCGAAGCTTGTAACAGTCCCCGGAAGCAGCTTGCCACCGGAAAAGACATTGACGTGGCTGTTGACCTTCAACTTCCGGGTTGCCATTAGAGGCCCCTGTTGTGATAGGCACCAGTCTGCTTGGTCGTGGTAGCGGCAGCAACTCCGTGGAGCAGCCGACCACCCTGCAACTCAGGCAGAAGCAGAGAAGCGCTACTCGCAGCAGGGGCGGCGGTGCCTACAGCAGGCGTGATGCTACCGTCATCGACGAACACGTTGCTCACCTGCTGCTTCATGAACAGCTGGGAACCCGTACGGCCGTAGAACCGGTAGGCAGTCGCACCAGAGGTCACAGGTGCCGTAACAGTTACAGTCGACGTCGATCCTGTGGTGACCTGGTTGGCTGTGGCGCTGGCCTGAGTCTCAACACCGTTCACGATTGCCGTATTACTGTACGTGTAGGTACCTGCAGCAAGCGTTCCGCCAGTAGTAGCGGTACCCAGAGTAGGGGCAGCAAGAGCAGTACCTGCATTACCTAGCACAATGGCAGTCATGGAACGGCCATTGGCGAAGATGTACCTAGCCACGTGCTGAAGGACAGTCTTTGCAGCCCTGAGTGGCATGTCGCCTCCTAGAACACTAGTTCGGATGCCACGAACATGCCGTGGTCGAGTTCAGAGCTAGGAACTACTCGCATTCCCGCTAGCCTGTTAAGGTCACCAGGATCAGGGTCACGGTAAGGCGAAGGAAGCCCCATGACCTCATCCAGGTGGTGACTCGCGCCCAGAGTGAACAAGTGTACTAGACCATACCTAATAGCATCCATAGCATGGTCTTCGACCTTCTGGCCCATCTCAGGAACGTTCGAACCGTTAACAGGTTCCTTCGACTTGTAGTTGTTGAACTCCCTGATTACATTCTTACAGGAGTGGTCAACATACAGCCCAGGCCGCTCGATCGGGCGCTCGTATTCGTCGTACAGGCCTGTCTCGCGCATCCCCAAGGCCTTCTTGACGGTCATTACACCGTCGCGCCAGTTCTCCTTAGCCTTGGGATCCGCGTAACACCCGACCAACTTTTCGCTGACAGTAACACAGGCTTCAGGGTCGGCTGCGTCGCCAAAGGCTAGGTCCAGGCGATAGCCCTTAGGCTGTTCCCGTGCCTTCATCTCTTCTAGGGCCGAGTTCAGCGTGACAAAGGCCTTGTAGTACTCACGCCAGATGTACACAGTGTCATCAGGTGCGACCTGGAACTCGATCGCCGCCATGGGGTTCGTAAAGCCCCAGTCAAAGGCGATGTAGTTCGGCCATGCAGGGTTGAACGTATGCTTCTTGACATGAACGGTCTCACGCCACTCGCCGTAGATCTTTCCGACAAAGGCTGAGAACTCTGCGCCGATTTCCTGTGCAAACCATTCAGGAATAGTCGAACGCTTCATCTCCTGGATCTCTTCGTCATCGTACCCATCAGGGTAGATAACCGTGTTAGCCCAGGAAGGGAACTGCCACGACTCGTAGTTAGGGCGATCGGGGTCCTGGCCGTACTGCCACATCCTGTGCAGCCAGTTGTAGCCCTCAGGAGTAGTAGGAAACGTTGCGAACCCTCGATAGTCAGTCAGCGCAGGACGAATGTACTTCTTCCAAGTTGCTTCCTTCTGCTTGGCCGCCTCGGACATAATAACGCCATTGAGAGCGTCACCAACCAGAAGATCTGGATGCTCTGCCGATCGGACCTCTAGGCGCGACTGCCAGGGGAACTCAATGTACATGTCCCCTTGCTTCTTGTTGTACGCCTTCTTGATTCGCTTGTCCCTACCGAAGCCCTGACCAATCATCAGGTCATCCCAAATAACCCGGAACTCCTTCTCGCCCAGGTCATAGGTAGGCCCGACAATCCAGTAACGCGTCTTCGGAATAAACAGGTAAGGCTCAAGGTCGCGCGCAGCCATCGTAGACTTACCAAACCGACGGCCGCAACAGCAGATCCGGAACCGTGCCTTCGAGTCGTGGAACCTGCGCTGCTCAGGGTGGGGGTGGTAGTTAATCGACTTGAAGTACTTCTCCTTGTCGACTGTAAGGCTCATTAGCTCACCCCGCAAAGGAACCCGAACCCCGATTCGGTACCATACGTCGTCGGGTCAAAGCTAGCAGGCAGTGCAATAGCACCACTGAAGTAACCGCAACGCCGCTTAGTCTGTCCAGGGCCGCGCGAGGCAAAGGTGTGGGAGTCCACAGGGGCACCGGGGAAACAGAACTGTTCGTTCGAGTATCCACGGATTAGGGCCAGGAGGTAGAAGTACGAAGTGCCAATGCTGGCGGCGCCTCCGACAACTGCGCCGCCGCGCCAGCCGATGGCGCCCCATAGAGTACTATCGTCGGCCGTTGCACCGAGCTTGGTGCCTATGTCGTCGTATATGCCAACCTGGTTGGGTGTGGTAGTGCCATCGTATGCACCTGATGTGCCACAAGCCACCCAGAGGTTGGTCGCGATCCCACTTGCTGGTGTAGGTAGGCGCATGTACCAGATGAAGTTGGTACCCGCAGGCTGCGTGTTCTGGTAGGCTAGGGGATCCCCCGTAACGGACGTAAGCCCGTACCCACCAGGAATGTACAGTATGGGTCCGCTACCACCTGCAACTGCTGCCCACTTCACTCCTGTAGTTTGTGTGCTGTCAGCAGTGAGCACCTGGTTATTTGAACCGACCCCTAGACGGCTCAGTACCCCGCTACCGGTAGCAGCAAGCAGGTCACCCTTTGTAGTTACTAGCGACGAGGGCACCTTGCCTGCAATTGAGGTACTCAAGGTGTTCAGGTCAGTCACTAGCTGGGTGATGTCCGATTCAGCGTGCGAGTGGCTCGCAGCGGCCTTGTTCGCCAATCCAGGTACCAAGGGTAAGTCCGCAGTACCAGCAAGGTCCCCTGCGAGCTTGATCTTACCCTTCGCCGTCGTGGTCGCATCAGGCGTACCTGCAGCTGCAAGGCTCTCCGCAAACTGCTTGGTCGCCGCGCCCAAAGGGACAGTGGGATCTCCGGACAGAATCAAGGCACCTGTCATGGTGCCACCGGTCTTCTGAAGGAACCCCGCAAGGTCAAAGCCCGGCGCTTGTGGCACTGCTACGTGGTCGAGCAGCTGCGAAAGTGTAGCACCAGTTCCAGCCAATGCAATAAGCACCGGCATGTAAAAGGTCTCGTTCCATTCCTTCGTACGTACCTGCACCTGATAAAACCAACTGGCCGGGCTCAGGCTGGTGTCGTCACTGGCCGGCAAGGAAACCGAAAAGGCCCCATCATTATTGGTCCCTACAGGCACAACCCACGTCGTAGGCGTTAGGACAACAGCGCCTGACTTGTGAATCTGCTGTGTCAGCCTAAACTCGATGAAGCCAGAGTCAAAGGAACCGTCCCCACGGTAGAGTACATCGTGTACTTGTACGTATGTAATCCCCGGCACTGTGGGCACGGTTCCCCTCCTCAGGACTTCAGCCGACCGGACCGCTCTGCGCAGGCACGTCGGTGTTGGGAGTCGGCGTCGGGTCGGCCCCAGGCTCGTCAGCCTTAGCCTGTGGCACCCAGCACGCATCGCACTTCAGCGTGACACTGATGCTATTCGCATCGCCGTGTCCGTGCCCTTCGACCACGTAGCGCAGCCCCCACTGATCCTGCGAATGCGCTGTCAATCCGGAAGTGGCCTCGAGGTTCCCGACAATCAGATCCCTGACAGCCTTCCCCAGGTCGCCGAAGTTGGTGTCGTCGTAGGCCTTCAGCTGCTCGATGACCTCGCTCTTGGTACCAAGAGCCTTGAAACCAAACGTCATAGTGTCCTCCATCGCGGGCGAACCCTCTGGGCACAGATTCCACAGGGCCTTTGTTGTGGCTCTAGGCGTTGTTGTTCACGATACCCTTGACGAACTCAGCCAGGGCATCCTTCTGATCGTCGCCCTTCAGGCCTGCACTCTTCACAGGGCCGAGGACGCGGTCGGTGATGTACGTAGCTGCGCGGTACTGAAGCTGCTCATTCGCACTGTTGAAGGCAAGGTGGGTGATCTTCAGCGCCGCTCGTGCTGCGTTCTGACTGAAGATCTCGTTCGCCAGCTCGGCATCAGTAGCACCTGTGAGGTCCTGCTCCATCCTCAGTCCATCAAGCGCCTCAGGATCGTAAGCCATTTGGTCGCCTCCCTAGGCTTTCAGGACAAAGCTCCTTCCTATATGATAGCTTATTACCCGTAATGTACGCAACTTATTGGTAAATACGTGGAAAATCTGCAGTTTCTGGCGACTTTTCTCGTGTATATTATATGGTCAAATCTGCCGACGAAGGTACGGTATGACCTGGTAACACATGAAATGCCCCTCAACCTCTACGTAGGACCCAGGGGCATTGACTTGGACCAAGATCCTCTAGTATAATATAGTTACAAGCAAAACAAAATAGCAAACAAAAAAATAGGACAGGTCAAAAAACGATACTATCAGTCTGGAAAGGAACGGTCATGTCCTATCAGGACCTGAACGGTACGGTAAGGAACGATTTTCGGTTCATGAAGGACGGTGCTTATACGGACCGTGCTGCTTCACCGTTCAAGTTCGGACGGTCCAAGCAGGTCCAGACCGTCCGGTCCGGTAAGGTTTGTCCGGGTTGTGGTATGGTACGGTCCGTTACTAATAAGTGTGAATGTAATAGCTAGTACGGTACGGTAAGGACGGTCCTAGACCGTCATATATAGGTACGGTAATAACCCCTACCTATATATGACCATCTAGTACACACGGTCAAAAAAGATCATGAATAATAGCGCCAAATAGCGCGTATGTAACTGCAAGATCCCGCTATATACTAATATCAACAGCAAAACCAAAACCGGAAAAAGGGGTAAGAAAAATGTCGAACACCACGTACTCCCCGTACCAGGCCACGAAGGTCGTCAACGGGTGGATCGCTGACCTGGGTGTGGAGAAGGAGCTGCCCCCGCAGATGCTGTACACCTACGTCGGGAAGGGTTACATCAAGTCCTTCGTCGGCGAGGACGGGAAGAAGAAGGTCACGAACGAGGACCTGAAGAACTGGTTCGACAACAAGTACGCTCCGAAGAACCTGTTCAAGAAGGACGAGACCGTGACCGAGACGGTCGTGGACGAGAACCAGATGACCATCGACGAGATCGACACGGTCGAGGCCTGATCTGGTAAGGTGGGTAGGGTACGATCGAAAGATCGTACCCACTCCTTCCATACCAGAAGGGTCTAGAACATGAAGAAGATCCTGATCATCGTCACGATGGTCATCGCACCTCTTGTTGTTCACTACGGGGACGTCACAACTCAGAACGAGGGGTGGACGATCGTCGGGGTGGGCGGGTACGAAACGCGGGGTACGGTCGGTTGGTTCGTATGCGACGGTCAGTGCTGAGAAGGGTACGGTAATGGAATTCGTCTTCACGTGTCGCAAGCACGGTACGGAACTTCACGGTCAGCCGTTGATCGGTCAGGACGCGAACGGGATGTGGGTGCTCGAGCAGTCCGAGATGTGGTGTGACGAAGGTAACGCGGATGCGTCCGACGTCGAGAACTACTGCTTCACGGAGTGGAAAGTCACGGTCACTTTCTGATAGGTAGGTGCGGTAGGGTTGGGGGCCCTATCGTGCCTTCCCGACAGAAAGGGAAATGAAATGAAGGGTACGATCACGGGTGTGCTGCCCGACCCTTCGGCGCCGGCCCCTTCGGGGCCCGTAAAGGCGTCGTGGTGGAAGCGCAAGCACACCTTCACCCGCCGTACACTGGTCGGCCTCGCGTTGGGTGCGGCCATCCTCGGTGGCGTCCTCGAGAAGGCGGCCATGGACAGTCAGGTCGTTGACTTGCAGGCGCAGGTTGCGGCGATGCAGGGAGCAGACACCACAGGGGCGTCATCAAACGGGGATGTGACCATCTCTCACAAGACGCCGACCGTCCAGCACCCGAAGGCATTGAGTCCTTCGCAGCATCGGTACCAGTGCACGAAGGTCGGCTGACCTGAACTAGGAGGGGACGGTGCGGTTCAGCTCCGCAACGATGGCGTTGTGCCGCGCCGTCTTTTCCTGTTCGGAAAGCGTAGGGGCTGTCTCCTTAACCAGTTCCTCCGTTGTCTTGTACTCCGGGTCAGCCCAGGGTGCCTCTCCAGCCTCAATCATGAGGGGCAACCAATAGTCCCGGAACTCTACAATGGTAAGCGAACGGTTCTCCATGCGGTCGACCTTACCACGCTGCGACTGGTACGCTTTGTAACAGGGCTTGCAGTAGGGCTTGTGGTACCTTCCAGTCTTGGCAAAGTAGCTGTGGGGCCGGCTACGGTTACAGATGTTACACGTTTTCTGACCCGGAATATGTGGTATGATTTTCCCGTCAACGATGTCGAAGCTCATACTATTTATTATATAGAGGACCCACTAGGGTAAACAAGGGTCAGATTTGGTTTCGTTTGGGTTTGATCAAGCTCTTAATAAAGAAACTCTATACCGATTGACTACAAAGTAACTATAACTATTATATATTAACCTAATTTTTATACTATAGAGAATTCTGTTGGTTTTGGTTTTGGTTTTGGTTGGGGGACGAACGCTATAGACACCTCATTCTTTTTCTCCTATGAGGACATCAGTGAATCGTCACGAGTATCCTCTAGAGAAACCGCATGAATCTTCACAGGATCAAACCCCGATATACTGACCGAACTTGATGTTGAAAAGTAGAATAACCGGATTCTCAGTCTGTTTTCCAGGGGAATCTTCCCGCAAGTCCTCTATGAGGAACCATCACGACCAGTATAATATGACCTAACGTAGCCTCAGATAGACTCCGACACGCATCATTTGGCGTAGTTAGGCAACCCTCTAAAAGATCTTGAGGAAAAACCAAACAAAACCAACACCGACCTAGGATATAAGGAAAAGCGTGTCCGAGGGGCTCAAAGGCTTTTGAATTTGGGGCTTGATTTACACGTTGCTCCCGCTCTATAATAGAATTAGCATGCAAAACAAAAGCCTCACTGGAGAGGTCGAAACCATGCAGGAGTCGGACAAAGGCAGGCCGGGAAGGGACATCGAGGCCTACACCTACGCGACCAAGAGCGAATACCACCTGGACCACGAGGGCATCGAGGTAGACCTCGGAACAACGGGCCACAGGACTGTGGTGATCTTTACCTTCATCGTCAACGCTGCCAATGTCAGGGTGGCCAAGTTCAACAACGACCTCAGCGCGTACGGCTGGATCAGAGAGCACACGGTGAACAATGTCGGATAGCCAGAAGATCATAGCCTGGACCAGAGACACACATCCGTCACGACGTTGGTCCTGCACGTGTGGAGCCCGACAGTGGGAGCCGTGTCAGACCAAGAAGGGCGAACCGGTGAGCGCAAGGTTCATAGTGCACATGCCGCGGATGAAGAAGTACCTGCAGAGCCAACGGTACTGAACGGATTGCGTGACACAGAGCCCGGCAGTGACTCTGTGTCGCGTTGTCCATTCGGACGGAAGGGAAAACGATGCCGAAGAAGAAGGTTCGTGACGTGCCGATGAACAAGGTCCAGCGCAAGAAGGTCAGGCAGAGCGCCAAGGACTTCAACGCCAACCAGGGCAAGGGGTTCTTCGGGCTCTTGTTCGGCGCGCTGAACAGGAAGAACGGCAAGTGACACTACAGGAGCTCTGGGGTCTGGAATTCCAGACAGAAACGAAGGCCCTCCTCGCAGGCTGGGACTTCATCACCACTGCCCCTGTGGAATTGGTGATCATGGGTGCCATCGCAGTGGTGACACTAGTGTGGACGTTACTCTTCTGGGAGAAGGCCGAGTGACGTTTCAACAGGGCTGGGACTGGTTGGCTGTGCAGTTGAACAAGATTGCCTGGCTGATCGGTCTCTACCCCATCTGGGGTGTGGTTGCACTGATCGTGTTCGTAATCATTCTGAGGAGAAGGCGTTGACCGAGTCGAAGTACCCCGGCTGCACGAAGGTGGCAGCCGAGATCGTCAAGATCGGGCTAGCACTGGCTGTGGGGCTGGTCATCCTGTGCTGGCCGGCGAGGAGGAACAGTGCCCGACGCTGACTACGAGGAGTTCGGCGACACGTTCGCCTGGAAGGACGACAACGGCTACGTGCCCCCGCCAGGAGGGCGCTGCTCGAATCAGATCGTGAGTGCCATCGCCTGGATCTGGGCTGCAGTGGCTGTGGTGATGGGATGATGCAGAAGGATTTCGGACGTGGTGACGATCGCTTCCAGAGGATCGACAGTTACAATAGTGAACCCAAGGCTGAGAAGGCCTGCCTGGCGCTCTTGGTGTTGCCCGTGGCGCTGGTAGCTGCAGTGGGGATCCTAGTGATTCCGTTCTTCCGTCGCTGATTCAGGTTCGTCGGGACCGAAGGGTCTCGGCGTTCCCGAACCAACGAAGGATTTAATTGCGCCTTGAAGAACCACATGAGGTCGCGATATAATTGAATTGAAGGGAGATCAAAATGGACTTCAAGAGCTTCCGGAACGACATCGAGGCACCATCATGGCCTGATGGTGTCGAGGACTTCGAGATCGTGGCTTGGAACGGCAAGGAGCGAGTTCCTCTCGTTCTCGACGGAATCGACCACGAGAGGAAGGTCATCGTCCTCACCACTGAGCCGCTGACGCCGTACAGCGACGTGCAGAAGGCGGAACTGCAGCGCCGGCGAGAAGTGGACGCGAGCACGCACATCGAGACGCTCGCGGATGCACAGGCGTACATGGCCGACGTGCTCGCGCGCGGACCGATCGAGGTGTACTGATGGCCAAGGTGCACTTGGTCCTCGACTTTCCGGAGAAGACGGTTGAGGACCTGAAGCAGGCTGTCTTCGCGTACTGGGCTGAGAACCAGGAGAACGTACACGTCAAGGTCGAAGACGTGACGTCCGACGATGTGGCGAGCTGCTGGTACGAGGGCGACACGCTCGATGCGTTCGTGGAGTCGAGGTTCGAATCATGATGATCATGATCTGGTGCCGGGAACATTGCATGCCGGTCGAAGGTGATCTGCGTACCGTGCAGGTCAAGGGCACGGACAACAGCTACGCTCTGGACACCAGCGAGATGTGGTGCCAGACGTGGAGCGACAAGGAGCCCAACAAGCTCGACACGTGCCACGAGGCCTGGCAGACCGTCACCACCATCGACTCTCACTGAAAGGGAGACCATGACGTACGTGACCGTGAAGATCCAGACGCAGTACACCGAGGACGAACTCAGGGAGCTGGTTCGCGACACCGACCTCCGCGACTCAGGCGCTGACCCCATCGACCTCGACAAGGTGAGCGCCGTCGACATCATGAGCCTCTTCACTCGTGGCGAGTTCGACGGCGAGGTTGTGACCGAAGAGATCACCGAACGCAACAACATCGCCGACTGACAGGATTCGTTTGTATCGGGCCTGTGGAATCCCGATACATTCGTGTTCCGCTCAGAAGGGAGCAGGACGTGAATGACCACGATGAATGGGTCATCGATAGCTTTTGGGGCGACGAAGAGTCCGAAGACGAAGCTGAGTACTGGGACAGGCGCGAAGAAATTGAGTTTGCTCTGTACGAGCTCGATGACCCTGATGGGTATCTGTTCGAACCACAGGGTCGTATTTATGGGAAGGGAAACGCAATGACGAACATGCCTGCGCCGAGGGCTCCGAAGCTGAACCTGGAGAAGGCGCTCAGGGACCTGCAGAGACAGCAGGAAATGGTGGAGAAGCTGCTCCGCCAGACGCAGAGATTTCCGGATGAGTTCCCGGTAGGGACTGTCCTCAAGTTCAAGCACGTGTTCATGAAGTACGGAACGATTCCGGTGAACAGCAAGGTGTACGACTACGTCGCACTCCGCGCGGACAACGGCTTCTGGTACCTCACGTGCGCCGGCTCCAAGACGATGAACTGGGAGCAACTGGTTGAGTTCATCGGCGACGAGGAGGTCACGGTGATGGTGGAAGGGGAGAAGATCTGATGGCATTCAAACTGGTCGTCGAATTCAAGGACGAGGCCGCTATGCGGAAGTTCGTCGAAGAGGCAAAGTACGGCGACATCATTTCAGTAACGCCCTTCAAGGATCACAGTACCAATAACGTGGTCACGGGCAACAACTTCCACGGTGTTCAGTGCAACACGGTTCAGGGTGGCATCGTGATGGATGGCCGAGGGAGGCCTCACCCGTGAGCGTTCACATGGTTGTGACCCGACAGAAGGTTACCAAACAACAGCGCCGTCGTCGAAACCATGCACGCTTCTGGCAGTTTGGCACGCTGGAGAGCCGTGCCAACCACTTTATCTCGCCATGTGACATCTGCGACGAGGTCTACGGACCAATACGTGGTGTCAACCGCAAGGGTGTGATCAACGTCGGAGGCGTGGAAGTGTACGTAGACTGATTCCACAGGTCGAAACGTCGGGAGACGTCGGTCAGTGATGCTGGCCCTGATGAGACCAAGGAGGTGCAACATGCAGAACGGTGAAGAGGTTGAGGTACGTAGCGTGCCCTGGAAGGGAGTGCACGCAATCTACGTGCGTAAGGCATTCATGGGCCACATCGTTGAGGTAGGGGACCTGATCAGTGGGGGCACACCTCGGCGTGTGCGAGTGGGAAAGGTTGTGAAGTGGCAACAAAGCTCGAGTCGGGAAAGATCCTGACTGGCGAGACTCGTGAGATCTGGAAGTCCGCGCTCAGGAAGCGATACGAGGACGGTGCTTCCATTCGCGAGCTGGTGGAGTGGAGCGGACGCAGCTACGGTGGCGTGCACGACCTGCTTCGTGAGGCAGGTGTCAAGCTCCGCGCGCGTGGTGGTCACGCTGGTCGCAACAAGGGTGGCGCGCCGACGCATAAGAGCAGGAAGAGGACCAAGAAGTGAGCAGCGAGAAGACCTTTCTGACACTGAAGGTCGGGGTCAAGTTGCGGTTCGAGGTCAAGGACTACTCCTACCCGAAGACTGACGAGTTCTTCACTGACAACGAACTCGACATGGACAAGGTCATCGCCTTCGAGATCGAGCAGGCCAAGGACGACCCGGAGTCGTTCCTGATGAACGCGGACTGGAACGGCGAGTTCACCTCGGAGGTGGAATGCGAGTGAAGATGACGGAGCGTGAAGAGGGCTACGAGATCGACAACACCAAGGGAGCAAACAACTTCCCGTGGGCTGTCCTCGTGGCCTTGGGAATTCTTCTTCTCCTGTGGAGGTTCTTCTTGTGAGCAAGACCATGCTGATGACGCACCTGGGCGGCCCGTCGCTGACGGTAACGAAGGACACTTCGCCCAAGCCGATACGCAACCGCTACGAGATGCGTCATGTCGGACAGTACATGGGCACCACGCGTAAGCGTGACCTGCGCATCGTGAAGCACCCGGTCTTCGGCCCGGAAGCTCGCCTGAAGTTCGGTCCGCGGAGCTCCAATGCGAGGACGCGGAAGGTCGCCAAGCGCCGAGAGCGTCACTACGCCAAGCACGGCGTGGTGTTCCAGAAGGTCTGGAACCGTGACTCCTGAGCTGGTGAAGTGGGTCGCGTTCTGGAGCCTGGTGGGCATCGCAGGACTGCTCACGCTGGATGCGATCATCGGAAGCCTCGGGGGTTGGGTCAACACTGTCCTGGGACGCCAGCAACTGGACTACAAGATCTGGCTCCCCTGCCTCGCAGTCACGGCCGCCGTAGATGTTGCGGTTGTCCTGGTTGCACGCGTGATGTGAAGTGATCTCACGGGGTGATATCTTCTTCAAGAAAATTATATATTGCCCCGTGAGATCCTGCTGGTGTCTCATGTAAAATAGAAATCAGAGCGAGATCAAATAACGCCCAAACGGAAGAGGAAAGAAATGTCCGACCACAAGCACGGCCACACCGCGGAGCTCGAGCCGGAGGTCGAGGACTTCGACGTCGACACCGACGAGGAGCTGGAGGACGTCGAGGTCACCGGTGACGAGGACAACGACAAGCCGGCGAAGGCCGAGAAGGCCCCGACCGCGCCGAAGCGTGGCGACCTGCCCGAGGGGTGGGTGACGCCTGTCGCCTTCGCGAAGCACATGACCGAGAACCAGCTGCACTACGACAAGGACGGCAACGTCGCGGAACTGAAGCCGCAGGTCGTGTACAGCTACATCAAGAACGCGCCCGCGACGAACCCGTTCCCGCACTCCGAGAGCGGCAAGCTCCTTGAGGTCGAGGACACCAATGGTGTCAGGCGCGGTGCCTTCCAGCTGGCTGAGGGCGTCGAGTGGTGGGAGAACCGTCGGAAGCGTGCGCAGGAGCGCAAGGAGAACGCGGCGGCCAAGGCCGCGAAGAAGGCGACGCCGGCGAACAAGCCCGTTGCGGGCCCGCTGGGCGAGGACGAGGAACTGGAAGAGGCCGTCGAGGCCGAGTGAGACGTCGCCGGCGGGAAGTGACTCGGACGCACCTTCCCGCCGGCTGACCAAGCCCTCGTAGCTCAATGGTAGAGCACCCTTTGAATAGTCTGGTGGCGACCCGATCGGGGAAGCAAAGGGCGATAGAGGTTCGATTCCTCCCGAGGGCACTGGTGATGGAAACGCATTAACCCTCGGACGTCTCGTAGCGGACGAAACCAGTGGATTATCACGCCCATCACCGCCTACTGACCCGGAAGTGTCTCGAGTAATTCCCTTCCTCGAGAACCCCGAGCCGGGTCTGTGGAGCGTTACCCGTAGCGTCGTCGCAGTTTGATGATGCAGGTCGGCAGCCTCAGATGTACTGTGCCCCCGTGCAGCGCATCGGTCCGCGACACCTCGAGTGCCCCCCGAGCGGACGGTTCGAGTCAGGCTAACGCACTGGAGCTCTACGACAACCAAATGTTTTCGTGCGCGAACTCGAGACCATAGGGTCAACGTAGAGCTCCGCCTACCCAGTGGGGACTGGGAGTGGAAGTTGGTGGTAACGGTTGGGCTGACCGAAAGCCATCAACACGGGGAGAAGGAAAAGCCCTGTGACCGTACGGCGTCTGGCATCGGCGTAGCGACGGTCACAGGGCCTTCTTTTTGCCTCGTGATTTCCCATTAGGGTTTCCTATATAATAGAATGAGAGGAGGTTTTCCATATGACTGATGCTATCATGCCGCAGATCTACAACCACTGCGTCACTGTCTACGAGGCAATGAAGGCCACCGCCGAGGTTATTACGGATCAGGGCACACCTCGCCGCGTCTGGCGAGGCTTCCTGACCAAGCTCATCAACGAAGACTGTGGTCTCGCTGTCCCCTACTACTCCGCTGTTCGCAACAACCTCGTTCGTATGGGTTGCATCGAACAGATCAACCGAGGTGGCGGTACGCACCCCTCGATGTGGGAGCTGATCAAGAACCCCACAGAGCAGCTGTTCCTTGAGAAGGGTAAGGTTCGTACTAACAGCAAGACGGCCGTCATGGAAGGTCAGATTAGCGATCTGACCGCACGGCTCGAGCGCGTCGAGAACATGCTCAAGAATGTCGGCGACCTCTCTGCCTAGGAGGAGCAATGAAGAGCAGCTTCTGCAACACCGGAACCTGTGTCGAGGTCGCAATCGATCCGTTGGATGATGATCTCATCACCGTCACAGACCCCGACGGCAACGAGGCTTGCTTCCACAGGGACGAGTGGGAAGCTTTCGTGAAGGGCGTCAAGAACAACGAGTTCGACATCGAGAAGCTCGAGGCGGCAGCTAATGGCTGAGTCAACGCTCGAGGAACGCAAGCGCTGCCCCAAGTGCGGCGAGCCTGGTGAACTGGAGGGCACTCGACCCTCGCAGGACGTCACCAAGAAGGTGATCACCATGTTGTGTCGTAACAGCCGGTGTGACTGGCTAGACACTGGATGGTTGATCACCGTCATGCTCGACGGAAGCCTCCCCGCCGAGGACGCGCCGGAGATCCTTCGGGCCAAGCCGAAGGCGTACCCGACTCTGGAACGGGGGGTCTTCGGTGATCAGCGCGAACAGGAGATCAAGGACTTCTACGCACAGTTCAACAAGCGTTAAGTCTAAGAGAGTCTACGAGTGTGACCCCTAGCCTTAAGGTCTTTGTATTGAGGCTAGGGGAAACGCTTGTTAGACCTAGCTTAGACTTTGTCTATTTGCTAGTCTATGAGTATCGAAAGCAGAGAGCTCTTAGATTGGGCCTAGAAGTGTACTTTGCGGTCGCTATATAATAGAAATAGGAGGTGAAAGATGGAAACCAAACTGGAGTACATGAAGCGCGTTCTTAAGGAACTCGAAGAGGAACTGACAGCGGTAACGACGAAGGCTTTGCACATCGCTGACGAACTGAACTTGCCAGATCACGACGATGATCCAGGAGCCTTTGAGGTAATCCTCAAGCTGCGTCACGAGGTTCGAATTGGCGAGGAGTACACGAAGCCGTTCGCACCACGTGCCGAGAGGACTAACGGCAGGATGAAGACCTGTTCGGAGTGCGGCAAGGTGAGCGGCGACGGCAGCAACAAGCACTACGCTACCTGCGGAGGCAGGCCTGAGCCGATATGAACATCGACGAGATGATCGCAGCCATGGAAGCCGATGAGCGACAGGACCAGCTCGCGGAGCAGACAACTGCCTCGATCAACGACTACGCTCGTGCACGAGGCTTCAGACCTCAACTCGTTCACTACCACATCAGGCAGAACCACATCAGGAAGATAAGGTGTGCCTGTGGACGAAGTGTCATCGTCATCGCAGAAGCCGACGCCGTCATGGTTAGAGGGAGGTCGGAAGCAGTACCGAAGGAGGAAAAAGTTCCAGGGAGCGACGTGGACTCCTCTGAGTCAGAGTGCTGATCCGCAGGACGGTAAGTACTGCAGAGCGTGTCACAAGTGGCATGGCTATAGCACTCTTGGCATGAAGCACGAGAAGCGCGGTGAGACCTGGGTATCACTCTGGGTCTGCAAGACAACAGGTAATGTAGTCGGCGAGCTTTGGTTAGGTGACAGTGGACGACAAGGTAGCAGAGGCGATTCAGAAGGATGTAGAACTTCTGAAGGCAGAGCAGGACAAGTGGACGACTCTCCCAACGGCAATGGAGGTTCCACCTGTACTAGTGATACTGGGTCAGATGGCACGTGATGCGGCGGTAGAGGAAGTCACAAAGCTAATAGACGCGGAACAGTTCGAAAGAGCACATGTCGAACATGCCAACTACTTCATAACTGCATTGGCCTTCGGCATGCACCTCGGTCAGCTCGGCTACACGTACAAGTCATTCACGCCCTTTCCGGGGATGACACTATCGGACGAAGACATTCGGAGGCTACTGAATGGTAACGCTAAGTGAGCAGCTCGAGCCCGGCTACGAGCTCTTTCCTTATCAGAAAGTAGCACTGGATAAGTTCGCTGCTGTTGACCACGTACTGTGTGGCGACGACATGGGTCTCGGTAAGACGCTGGAGGCAATCGCTACCGACCGCGAGTGGCGTATCCAGAAGGGTACGACAGGGTCGAAAACGCTCATCATTGCGCCTCTGACTGTACTGAGCAGCTGGGAACAACACTACGCATGGGCCCTGCCTGGTCTAAAGGTGTACTGCATCAATCCGAAGAACCGACCTGCCTTTGCAGAAGCACTGAAGCAGGACTACCAGATCTACCTCATTCACTGGGATGCACTCCGTCTGCTTCAGAATGAGCTGGCACGAACCGAATGGTTCTCTGTCATCGCCGACGAATGCCACAGGGCCAAGAGTCGTAAGTCGCAGATGACACGGGCACTCAAGATGATGCGCCCGCAGAACAAATTCGCCGCCTCAGGCACTCCCGCTGACTCCAAGCCCTACGACCTGTGGAGTATTTTACACTGGCTCCAGCCCCGGAAGTACACTTCGTACTGGCGGTTCTACAAGGAACACACGCTGTACGACGTCGATCCTCGTGGCTACCACAAGATTACGGGTGTCAAGAATACCGATCGCTTGCTCCGGGAGATCGAACCCTTCTACCTCCGTAGGCGCAAGGAACAAGTTCTCACGGACCTTCCTGACAAGTACTACAACACTATGTGGGTCGACCTTACACCGGCGCAGCGCAGAGCTTACGACCAGATGCGTAAGTCCCAGCTGACCTGGGTGAACAGTAATTCAGGTGAGGAAGTTCCTCTAGCTGCACCTGAAGTTATTTCCAGACTGATCAGGCTACAACAGTTTGCGGTAGGTTCCATCGAGCACGAAAACTACCGGAAGAAGGAACTGAACAAGCGATGGGATCCGAATCTCGAGACTGAGCTGTACGACCCTCAGCGCGCTTTCGATCCGAAGCACAACTGGAAGTGGCGCGTTGTTAACGCAATCCGATACAACATCGTCGACCCTTCCGTGAAGATCAGTGCAGTGATGGACCTGCTCGAAGACAGCGACGAGCCTGTGGTCGTCTTCTCCCAATTCAAGTCCGCTATTAACCTGCTTGCCAAGCACATGGCGAAGGAGAAGATGCCGCACGGGATCATTACCGGTGACGTTCCCGAAAGAGCTCGCAGGAACCAGATCATCAACTTCCAGGCAGGTCGACTCAAGTGCATGGCGGGGACGATCGCTTCGGGTGGCGTAGGTATCACACTCACTAAGTCCTCTCATGTTGTGTTCATCGATCGATCCTGGAAGCAGGCGATCAACCGGCAAGCCGAGGACAGACTCCACAGGGTCGGGCAGAAGAACGCAGTTCAGGTGACGGATCTGATGGCTCGGAATACCGTAGACCTTGGTAGGCACCAGAAGCTCCAGGAGGAATGGGGTTGGCTACAGCAAATCCTGGGCGACAGCGTTATGGACTACCAGGACACAAACTTCACCAAGGAAGAGGGTTGGTTGTAATGGGTTACGCCGAACAGCGTGAGCTCAACGCGTCGTTGTTGACGAACATCTACATCGGCGTGAGTGCCGTGATCAACGATCCCGTAGCGAACATGGAAGCTGTGACAGAATACTACGCTAAGGCACTCGAGTTCTGGACAGTACTGCTGAAGCTGTCGGTAGCTAACCCTTCGCACGCACTGCAAAATCTGAGTGACCAGGACAAGGAAAAGTTCAAGTCCATTAGGCACAAGTTGCTACTGCTGCAGAACACTTACGGCCCTAAAAGTGAGTCTTGATGACCCGCTAGGTGCTCATATATAATAAAGATATGAAAACATCAAAGGATAGGCAGGTTGGATCTGGTCACCTACGTAAGACGGTGACGCCTGTGAACAGCGGACCGCGTATCAGGAAGTACTACATCTTCAACGATAAGATCGTCAACAAGGACGAGTGCATCGTACAGGGTCGTAGCTCTATCCAGAAAGGCGACTACGACCAGGTCGAGGTTCACATGCACGGTCTGGGCGACGAATGCCCTGGCATGGAACTGAAGAAGCACGACACCAAGTGTTTCCGCTTCGGAAAGGGAGTCCAGTAGTGCCTAAGGTTCGTATCCTGGCGCAGATCACGATCGACACCGACGAGGTGGGAATCGACGTCAATAGCGTAGTCGACGATCCTGCCGAGGAGGATGTCGAGGACGCCGTCTACGCCTACTTCGCGAAGCACGCTGACGAGCTTGCTGACCTGGTCAAGCAGCAGTGCGACGAGGAGAAGAACTACCAGGACACCGTCGAGGTCGAGTTCGAGGAGTGGGGCTGATATGATTGCATTGGCCATTGTACTTGCGTCGCTCATCTTCGGTACCATCCTCTACATGGAGTGGGACAACCGCGCCAACTGGCACGACGGCCGCAAGCTGAAGGACGGCAGTAGGTCGCAGTACGAGAAGCTCGCCTACAACAACCCGTTCCTGACGCCGATGCTGCAGGAAGCAGGCCTTTTGTAATGAGCATGCGCAAGAACAATTCCGAAGCTTGCAAGGCAGTTAGTGAGAACGCCGCCAAGATGCTTCGTGACCTGGCCGACATCGTCGAACGTGGCGACTACTACGACATCCAATTCAACGGTCTCGGGCAGTACTACACCCTCCTCGGTGAGCCTGTGCGCAGGCAATACAACTTCATGATAGTGACAGAGGAGGGCATCTGTGACTAGGTACATTCTGGTGTCCTTTAACAGGGACGAAGAGGGTGACGAGTTCTGTCAGAGTGTCAAGAACGGTAACTGGGATGCCGTTGCACCTGACGAGG
>Ga0068857_100000104_pt1 | contig 49946 bp, 38 predicted proteins | sample KBSCornC72_FD_66591 | JGI IMG/M metagenome (GOLD analysis project Ga0068857, IMG submission 66591) | Corn rhizosphere microbial communities from Kellogg Biological Station, Michigan, USA - KBS Corn C7-2 | ecosystem: Host-associated > Plants > Roots > Rhizosphere > Soil ...
ACATCCCCGCGCACGTGCCGCGCCTCGCGCCGCTACCGCCGCTTCGCGCGGTGCCTCCGATCGCGCCGGCCGACATCGTCCTGCCGAAGCCCGTCGAGCCGCCGCAGGAGACGCTGCTCGAGCTGCACGACGAGGTCGACGATACGGTGCTCGCGATCTTCCTGGAAGAAGCGGGCGATCTCTTCCCGCAGGCGGGCGAGCAGGTGCGCGGCTGGCGGCGCAACCCCGAGGACGCGAACATCGCGCAGCAGCTGCGCCGCACGCTGCACACGTTCAAGGGCAGCGCCCGCATGGCCGGCGCGATGCGCCTCGGCGAGCTCACGCATCGCATGGAATCGCGGCTGATGGACGGCGAGTCGCTCGCGCAGCCCACGCCGGAGCTCTTCGAGGCGCTCGACACCGACCTCGACCATATCAGCTACGTGCTCGATGCACTGCGCGCGGGACGCACCAACGTGCCGTTGCCGTGGCTCGCGCAGGCAGCGTCGGCAGCCGAGCAAGAAGCGGACGCGCCCGCCGGGGCCGTCGTCGCTGCGTCCGCGACGGGCGCGCAATCGATCGTCGTGCCCGCCGCGCCCGCCGTCGCGCCCACGCGCGCGGAGCCGATGGAAGTCGAGACCGCGCACGCCGCCATGCTTCGGGTACGGGCGGACACGGTCGACCGCCTGGTGAACGAAGCCGGCGAGGTCGCGATTGCGCGCGCTCGCGTGGAAGGCGAGCTGCGCACGCTGAAGGCCAACCTGCTCGAGCTGACCAGCAGCGTGATCCGGTTGCGCAGCCAGGTGCGCGAGATCGAGCTGCAGGCCGAGACGCAGATCCAGTCGCGCATGTCGGCGCTGTCGTCGACGCACGAGGGATTCGATCCGCTCGAGCTCGATCGCTACACGCGCTTCCAGGAGCTCACGCGATCGCTGGCCGAAGGCGTGAACGACGTCTCGACGGTGCAGCAGTCGCTGCTGCGCAACCTCGACGACGCCGGCGCCGCGCTGCTCGCGCAGGCGCGCCTGTCGCGCGACGTCCAGCAGAGGCTTTTCGCGATCCGCACCGTGCCGTTCGGCAGCCTGTCGGAGCGCCTGTATCGCATCGTGCGCACCACCGCCCGCGAGCTCGACAAGCGCGCCAACCTGGAGATTCACGGTGCGCAGACCGAGCTCGACCGCTCGGTCCTCGAGAAGCTGGTCGGCCCGCTCGAGCATCTGCTGCGCAACTCGCTCGACCACGGCCTGGAATCGCGCGACGCACGGCAGAAAGCGGACAAGCCGGAGACCGGCGAGGTGAGCCTCACGGTGCGCCAGGTCGGCAACGAAATCCTGATCGAGCTGGCCGACGACGGCGCCGGCATCGACTTCGACCGCGTGCGCGAGCGTGCGCGCGCCATCGGCCTCGTCGCGACCGACGCCGAGCCGACCGAGCAGCAGCTGATCGAATGCCTGTTCCAGCCCGGGTTCTCCACCGCTTCGAAGGTCACGCAGATCTCCGGGCGCGGCATCGGCATGGATGTCGTGCGCAGCGAGATCGCCGCGCTCGGCGGCCGTGTGGAGGTCCAGTCGAGGCCCGGCAAGGGCACGCAATTCAACCTCTACCTCCCGCTGACGCTCGCCGTCGCGCAGGCGGTGCTCGTCCGCGCGGGGGGGCGCCTCTGGGCCCTCCCCGCACCGATGGTCGAGCAGGTCCAGCAGGTGAAGGGTGATGCGCTGCTGCAGCTCTATGTCGCCCGCGCCGTCGAGTGGCAAGGACGCAGCTATCCGTTCCACTACCTGCCGCGCCTGCTGGGAGACCTCGCGCATATTCCGGAGACGCTCCGGTACAACCCGGTGCTGCTGCTGCGCAGCGGCCAGGGCGTTGCGGCCATCCATGTCGACGAGATGGTCGGCAACCAGGAAGTCGTCGTGAAGAACATCGGGCCGCAGCTCGCCCGCGTATCGGGCATCTCCGGCGCGACGGTGCTCGGTACGGGCGAGATCGTGCTGATCATCAACCCGGTGCAGCTCGCGCAGCGCGCGGACGTGCCGACATTCGATCCGTACGCCGACGACCGCGTGGCCCGCATCGATGCGAAGCCGGCGCGCGACACGCGGCCGCTCGTCATGATCGTCGACGACTCGCTCACGGTGCGCAAGATCACGAGCCGCCTGCTCGCGCGCGAGGGCTTCGACGTGCTCACCGCCAAGGACGGCGTGGACGCGCTGCAGGTGCTGACCGAGCACCACCCCGACGTGATCCTGCTCGACATCGAGATGCCGCGCATGGACGGGTTCGAGTTCACCAAGACCATCAAGGGCGACGCGAAGAACGCCCACATCCCGATCATCATGATCACGTCGCGCACGGCGGAGAAGCACCGTAATCACGCGGCCGAGCTGGGCGTCGACCTCTATCTCGGCAAGCCGTACCAGGAAGACGAGCTGCTGCGCCACCTGCGCGACATGCTCAGCATGGCCGCGCCGGCGTGAGGTTCGCCTCGCGGCGTGCGTGCTCGCGGCACCTCCCGGCGCCGACCGCCACCGCGCGCGCGGCGCGGACAAGCTAGCGCGTTCGCATTCCCTGCGGCTTGCGCTCGATCGGCTCGCTGCCGATGCGCTCGTATTCCGCGATGATCTGCGCCCCGAAGAGCAGCACGATCGCCGCGATCTCCAGGCTGAGCAGCACCACGATGGCCGTGGTGAGGTTGCCGTACACCGTGCTCACCTGCGACAGCGTGTTGAAGTACCACACCAGCACATGGCGCGAGATTTCCCACAGGATGGCGGCGGCGACGCCACCGATGAGCGCGTGCCGCCATGAGAGCCGGCCGACCGGCATCACGAGATAAATGGTCGACAGCAGCACGATCTCGCCCACCACGCCGATGAGGTACAGCAGGATCGACGAGAGCCGACCGAGCGACCACTCGCGGCCGTTGAATGCGATCGACTCGCCGGCCATGTTCTGCAGCACGCTCGCGACGAGGGTCACCACGAAGAGACCCACGGCGAGGAGCAGGATGTAGAGGTAGGGCAGCAGCGCGGACATCACGAAGTGCCGCCGCCGGATCGCCACGCGGTGGAAGAAGATGACCGACATCGCGTTCTCCAGCACGGTGAACGCGAGCGAGCTGAAGAAGAGCAGCGTGACCGCGAGCGGCACGCCCATGACGTCGCGGTTGGCGACGAACAGGCGCACGTCGTCCATGATGGGACGCGACTGTCCGGGCACCACGAGCTCGATGTAGCGCGCGACGGTGCCGAGCAGCTCCTGCGTGTCGATGACGTGCGACAGCACGATCACGAGAAGGATCGCGAGCGGCACGATCGACAGCAGCGTGTAATACGCCACGCCGCCGGCGAGGAGCAGCCCCTGATTCGCCTTGAACGCCTTGCAGACCTGGACCAGGAAGCCGATCGGGTTGGCGGCGACCCTGCGGGCGGAGCGGCGAAACGCGAGCATCGGCAGGACCGGGTGAGGATCGACGCCGGAGTCTACCCACTTCTCAGAGTGCTCCGGATGGGGCACAGTATGGGCATCCCCGCTTCACCCGTCTTCCGCATCCCGTTCCGATGCCGTCGCCGCGTCCCCCGCTGTCCTCCGGTTCGCCGCACGACGCGCGCCGGAGCGCGGGTGCGCGAGGGCGTCCGACATCGCGCGCGCCGGCATGCGTCCGGCGGGCGCGCACCCTACGCACAGGAGGAACAACGCCATGGCGCAATTCGCGACGGAAAACATTCGTACTGTAGCGCTGGTGGGTGACGGCGCCGCGGGCAAGACCACGCTCGCGGAAGCGCTGCTCGCGCATGCGGGCGCGGTCCAGGCGCCGGGCAGCGTCGAGCGCGGCACAACGGTCAGCGATTTCGACCCGCTCGAGAAGTCCTACCAGCATTCGCTGCGCGCGTCGCTCATGCACTTCGAGAGCGACGGCTCGCGCATCCACCTGATCGACACGCCGGGGTTCCCCGACTTCATCGGGCAGTCGATCGGCGCGCTCGACGCCGTCGAGACGGCAGCGGTCGTCATCAACGCCTCGAGCGGCGTGCAGATGATCGCCACGCGCATGATGGAATGGGCCGCCAAGCGCGGCCTCTGCCGCCTCGTGATCATCAACAAGATCGACGCCGAGAACGTCGATCTTCCGGGCGTGCTCGAGGCCGTGCGCAACGCGTTCGGCAAGGAGTGCCTGCCCATCAACCTGCCCGCCGACGGCGGCGCGCGGGTGGTCGACTGCTTTTTCAATCCAGCGGGCGAAAGCGATTTCTCATCCGTCGACGAGGCGCATCGCGCGCTCGTCGACCAGGTCGTCGAGGTCGACGAGGATTTGATGTCGGTCTACCTGGAGCAGGGCGAGGTCGAGCCGTCGCAGCTGCACGCGCCGTTCGAAAAGGCGCTGCGCGAAGGCCATCTCGTGCCGGTGTGCTTCGTGAGCGCGCGCACCGGCGCGGGCGTGCGCGAGCTGATCGACATCCTCGTGAAGCTTGCGCCGAACCCGGCCGAGGGGAATCCGCCGCTGTTCTACAAGGGCGAAGGGGAGAATGCGAGCGAGTTCCGATCGGTACCGGATGCTTCGAAGCACGTGCTCGCGCACGTATTCAAGGTGGTCGTCGACCCGTTCGTGGGCAAGCTCGGCGTGTTCCGCGTGCATCAGGGGACGGTCACGCGCGACACGCAGCTCTTCGTCGGCGACGGCCGCAAGGCGTTCAAGGTGGGGCACCTCTTCATGCTGCAGGGGGGCAAGTACGTCGAGGTCGATCACGCGGTGCCGGGCGATCTCGCCGCCGTGTCGAAGGTCGAGGAGATCACGTTCGACTGCGTCCTGCACGATTCCCACGACGAGGACCACATCCACATGCGGCCCCTCGAGTTTCCCGTCCCCATGCACGGCTTCGCGATCACGCCCAAGCGCCGCGGCGACGAGCAGCGCATCTCCGACGTGCTGCACAAGATGATGGCCGAGGATCCGACGCTCGTGGTCGAGCACGATCCCGCCGTGAACGAGACCGTTCTGCGGGGTCTCGGCGAGCTGCACCTGCGCTCGGTGTTCGAGCGCATGGCGAACCAGTTCAAGCTCGAGGTCGAGACGCGACCGCCGCGCGTTCCCTATCGCGAGACCATCACGAGCAAGGCGGAAGGCCACCACCGCCACAAGAAGCAGACCGGCGGCGCGGGTCAGTTCGGCGAGGTGTTCCTGCGCATCGAGCCGCTGCCGCGCGGCACCGGCTTCGAGTTCGTCGACCAGGTGAAAGGCGGCGCGATCCCGAACACGCTGATCCCGGCGGTGCAGAAGGGTGTCGAGCAGGTGCTGCAGGCGGGGCCCGTCGCCGGCTTCCCGCTGCAGGACGTGCGCGTCATCGTGTACGACGGCAAGTACCATCCGGTCGACTCGAAGGAGGTCGCGTTCGTCTCGGCAGGACGCAAGGCGTTCCTCGACGCCATCGGCAAGGCGCGCCCGATCGTGCTCGAGCCGATCGTCGGCGTCGAGATCAATTGTCCGTCGACCACGATGGGCGACGTGACCGGCGACCTGTCGTCACGGCGCGGGCAGGTGACGGGCACGCAGACGCTGCCCGCCGGCATGCTGGCCGTCAACGGCCTCGCGCCGCTCTCCGAGCTCGACGGCTACGCCGCGCGGCTCAAGTCGATGACCGGCGGCCACGGCGCCTGGACCATGTCGCTGTCGCATTACGAGCAGGCCCCCCCGAATCTGCAGCAGCAGCTCGCGACCGAATACGCGAAGCATCGCAAGCACGAGGAGGAGTAAGGCCGCGGGCCGCCGATCTGATAACGCGCCGGGGCCATCGCGTCCGTCGTCCGCCGACGCGAAGCGCCGCGGACGCGCGGCTCACGGTCTCACCGAGAGCTCGTCGAACACCCGCTCGACGTTCGGCTGCTTCTTCGCGAAGTCGACGAGCGCCCGTCGCTGCGCATTGCTGCGCACGCAGCCCTGCAGCGTGACCCACTTGCGCATGGTGGTCACCCATACCGACGTGTTCGCGAAACGACGGTCGGCGCCGATCGCCCTCGCGACCGCTTCATTGATCTCGGGATCGCGCTTGTAGGCGCCACCCGCCTCGCAGCTGCCGTCCATGCCGCAGCGCGTGCCGCGCTCGACGCGCACATGCGCCTCGTTGCGCGCGTCCTCGGGGGTCAGCAGTGGCGGTGGCTGCTGCGGGCAGCGGGGGTCACCTTGCGTGGCCCGCGTGAACGGATCGAGCTGCACGCGGTCATCCGCGGCGAAGCTCGCCGTGCAGGCCGCGAGCGCGAGCAGGGCAGCGACGGTGCGCATGGGCCGTCATTGTGCCGTCATCCCGACGTCGCACGCCACGCGAATGCGTTTGCGCCACACAGACGGTTGATGAGCGGCACCGCGGGCGTGGCGAGGAACAGCGCCCAGATGAGCGCGTTCGGGCGGAACAGCAGGTATTGCCACGCGTAGGCGATCAGCGCCACGCCGACGGCGTACGCCACGCGCGCGCGCCGGTCCGCCGGGGTGGTCATGGGGTCGGAGATCATGAAGAAGGCGAACAGCAGCAGCGCGCCGTTGCCGAGCTGATGCAGCCATACCGACCACGACTGGCCGAGCCAGGCGACGCGCAGCGCGATCGCACCGAGCCACGCGGCGAGAAAAGCCCATGCGATGTCGCCGCGGCGCGCCCGGTCGGTCACGACCGTGCCGAGCGTCACGAACCACACGGCCGCCGCGAGGGCATTACCCCATTGGCCCGGCGAGACCCATGCGCCGGGCAGCAGGCTCGTCGCCGCCAGCACGCCCAGATTCGCCGGGTTGTAGAGGTGACGTCCGCCGATGCGCAGGAGGAACTTCGCGCTGATCGCGAGGCACGCGGCGAGCGGATGCACCCACAGGCTGTCCGCCCGCAACAGGATCGCGAGACCGAAGCACGTCACCAGCGCGGAGAGATAGCCTTTGTGCTGCAGTCCTTTCACGCGAAGCCACGCCGCCTGGGCCGCCAGTCCCGCCGCGAACGCGAGGAGCATCTGCGCGGGCCGAAGCGTGAAATCGCGCGCCAGCACGCCGAAGGTCAGCAGCACCGCGAGGAAGACGATCTGGTAGACGCGCGCGTCGCGCGGCAGCGCGATGCGTGCGCCCGCACGCAGCGCGTGCGCGCTCGGCAGACCCGGCCGCAGCGGCACGACGATCGCGCGATGGTCGGTCACCTGGCCGGCCACAGCGCCTCCCACCATTTCGATGCGCTGAGCGGCGGCAGCGACATGCGCGCACGAATCGTGGCGACGTCCCAGCCGGTCAGGCCCGCGAGCGTCGCCGCCTGGCTTGCCTCGCGCTCCCGAACGGCTTCGAAGTATCGCGGCGCCTGCTCGCACGCGTCTGCGGCGCCGACCCAGGGGTGGCGCAGGACGTAACGCGCCTGAAACGGTTGCCGGTCCGCGGTCTGCTGGAACACGAGGTCCTCGGGCAGCGAGTCGTGCGTGTAGCGCAGATGCAGTCGCGTGACCATCACCGGGCTCGGACCTTTGCCCGCGCCCGCTACCGGCGGCAGCCAGAATACGCCGGCCTCGCGGAGCTCGTCGGGGGTCAGCGGCGCGGCGGCGCAGGGATCGCACCAGCTCATGTCCCAGAAGAATTCCGTGAACACCGCGCGCATGCTCTCGCGGCGGACCTGCTCGTCGAAAATGGCGCGATAGACGCTCGCGAAGTCGTCGCGAACGTGCAGCGGCAGCTCGGCATCCGTCGGCAGCTTCACGGTGCGGTAGTTCGCGGTCTCCACGCGTCCGTTCCGGGTCAGGACGTACACGACGAGGTCCTGCGCGCCGTCCGCGTTGAGCATCCCGAGGCGCACCGGCAGCATGAACTTCGGCGACTCGAACGCGAATTGCAGCGGCGACAGCCACGTGCGCCCGGTCTTCGCGTGCTCTGCGAGGTTCACGCGGGCGACGAAGAACTTGAGGTTCTGCCGGACATACGGCTTCAACGCGGCGGCGGCGCCGCCCGGGATTCGATAGCCGTTCTGGCGCAACCACGTCTCGAGGCCGTTCGACTGAGCGGCAGACAGGATCACGATGTCGTATTCGCCGACGGTGTAGCGCGCCTCGACCTTCACGCCGAGCGCCTTGTCGAGGCCGCGCTGCGCTGGCGCCGCGGCGTCCATCGCCCTGCTCATGCGCAGACGGTTGGCGATCTCGTTGCGCGCGCACGGGTCCGGGTCGAAGTATTCCGCGAGGCGCGGCGCGGTGAAGGCTTCGATGTGCTCGAAGATCCTGCGATCCCCGACGCGTATCTGGCCGCGCTCGAGCACTTGCGGAACCGGCACGACGAGCGCGAACTGCGACGGATCGCCGCGATAGTCGTTGAGCATGCTGATGACCGTGCGCTCGCCGTCGCGCACGACGATGACCTGCGAGGCCTTGTTGTAGAGCGTGCCGTCGGCCTTGCCGACGAAGAAGCCGCAGAAGGCATCGGCGCGCGCGGCGATCAGCGCCAGCAGCAGGACGCCCGCATGACGTGCCAGCATGGAGTGCTCCCACGAGGTGACGGTGCAGTTGTCAACGAGCGTCGCCGCGCGGCGGGGTTGGCGGCGTGCGCTCGTCGCGCGCGGCTCGCTGCGGGCGTACCCATGACAACCGCGCGCCCGGGTCGCGCGTTGTGGCAACCTGTGACCCGCTCCAAGCGGTGTGACTCGGGAGACGACCAGCATGCGAACGATCAGGATGCTCTTCGCCGTCGCGGCCCTCATGGCCGCAGGCCAGGCGGCGGCGCAGATCACGTTCTACGAGGGCGAAGCGTTCCGCGGACGCGCCTTCTCCACCGACAAGCCGGTCTGGAACTTCGAGCAATACGGTTTCAACGATCGCGCGTCGTCGGTGGTCGTGGACCGTGGGCGCTGGCAAGTGTGCGAGGACGCGCGCTTCCGGGGCCGCTGCGTGGTGCTGCGCAAGGGCGGCTACGACACGCTCGCCTCGATGGGCATGAGCAACCGCATCTCGTCGGTGCGCCCCGTCGGGCATGAGACGCGTGTCGTCGAAGCGCCGCCGCCGCCCCAGCCGGTGCCCGTGTACGAATACCGCCGCCGCCCCGGCGAACGTCTTTTCGAGGTTCCCGTCGAATCCGTGCGCGCGGTCGTCGGGCCACCCGAGCAGCGTTGCTGGGTCGAGCGCCAGCAAGTCGAGCGCCCGGACGTCAACGTGCCCGGCGCGATCGCGGGCGCCGTGATCGGCGGCATCCTCGGACACCAGATCGGCGCAGGCAGCGGACGCGACGTCGCGACCGGACTCGGCGTGGTGGGCGGTGCCGCGCTTGGCGCGAACGTCGGTCGCGGCGGCTCGCAGGTGTATACGCAGGACGTGCATCGCTGCGGCAGCGTGCCCGGCTCGTCGCGTCCCGCGTACTGGGACGTGACGTACGCGTTCCGTGGCGCGTTCCACCGCGTTCAGATGAGCGCGCCACCGGGACCGACGATCTGGGTCAACGCCGCCGGTGAACCTCGGGGGTGAGCGCTGTCGAACCCATCGCCGGGGCGCTCGCGTCGCGGCGCCCCGGGAGCCGGGTCACCTTCAAGGGTTATAATTGCCGGCGCGTCACATGTCCGAAACCGTCAACCTGACGCATCACTTCCTCATCGCCATGCCGGCGATGATGGACCCGCATTTCGCCAACTCGCTCACCTACGTGTGCGAGCACAGCAAGGACGGCGCGCTCGGCATCGTCGTCAACAAGCCGATCGACATGACGCTGTCGACGCTGTTCGAGCAGATCGACATTCCGCTCGACGACGCCGGCCTGCAGGAGTCGCCCGTGCACTTCGGCGGCCCGGTGCAGGTGGATCGCGGCTTCGTGCTGCATCGCCCGCTCGGCAATTGGCAATCCACGCTCGCGATCAGCGACGAACTCGGGCTCACCACGTCCAAGGATGTGCTCGAGGCGGTCGGTCGCGGCGAAGGCCCGAAGGAGCTCCTCGTGTCGCTCGGCTACGCCGGATGGTCCGCGGGGCAGCTCGAGCAGGAGCTCGCGCAAAACGCGTGGCTCACGGTCGAGGCCGACCCGAACCTGCTGTTCGGGCTGCCGGCCGAGGACCGGCTGCCGGCGGCCATGCGGCTGCTCGGCATCGATTTTTCGCGCCTGTCCGACGACGTCGGGCACGCGTGAGCGAACGTGCCTCCCTCCACGGACGCGACGCTCCTCGCGTTCGATTTCGGAACGCGCCGGATCGGCGTCGCGCTCGGCACCACACGCCTCGGCAGCGCGCGGCCGCTGACGACCATCGACACCGAGCGCAACGATGCGCGGTTTGCCGCCATCGACGCGCTCGTCGCGGAGTGGAAGCCCGAGCGGCTGGTGGTGGGACTGCCGCTGCACGCCGACGGCACGCCGCACGACATGACCGCGCGCGCCCGGCGCTTCGCGCGGCAGCTCGCGGCGCGGTATCGGTTGCCCGTCGCGGAAGTCGACGAGCGCCACACCTCCGAGCTCGCGACCTCCGCGCTGCGGGTGCAAGGCCGCGGCGGGCGCGACGATCGCGCGATGCGCGATGCGGTCGCCGCGCAGATCATCCTGCAGGCCTATCTCGATACGCCGCATGACGACCGGCCTGCCTGACGCGGAGGGCACGCTGCACGAGCTCATCGAGCGCATGCGCCCCGCGGTCGCGTACGACGCCGCATTCGTCGGCATCTACTCCGGCGGTGCGTGGCTCGCCGAACGGCTCGCGCGCGAGATCGCCGGCGACCATCCGCTTGGCTTCATCGACGTGTCGTTCTACCGCGACGACTACGCCACGACGGGATTGAAAGGCGGCACCAAGCGCAGCGAGATTCCATTCGACGTGACGGGCGCCACGATCGTCCTGATCGACGACGTGCTCTTCACCGGGCGCAGCGTACGCGCGGCGATCAACGAGCTGTTCGATTTCGGACGGCCCGCGAGCATCGAGCTCGCCGTGCTGATCGACCGCGGCGGTCGCGAGCTGCCGATCGAGGCGACCTACGCGGGCGCCCGGCTCGCGGTCGCGCGCGACCAGAACGTCGTGCTGTCGCGCGATGCCGCGGGCAGGCTGTCGCTCGGCATCGAGCCTTTCCGGGCGTCCTGACCAGGCGATGCCGAACCGCAACCCTCAGCTCAACGCCGACGGCGCGCTGACGCACCTGCTCACGCTCGAAGGCCTGCCGCCCGCGGTCATCCGCCAGATCCTCGACACCGCGGTCCCGTTCGTCGGCATCGCCGAGCGCGAAGTGAAGAAAGTGCCGCTGCTGCGCGGCAAGGCGGTGTTCAACCTGTTCTTCGAGAACTCGACGCGCACGCGCACGACGTTCGAGATCGCCGCCAAGCGGCTGTCGGCGGACGTCATCAATCTCAACATCGGCGCGTCGTCCACGTCGAAGGGCGAGACGCTCCTCGACACCGTCGACAACCTGGTCGCGATGGACGCCGACCTCTTCGTGGTGCGCCATGCGCAGTCCGGCGCCCCGCACCTGATCGCGTCGCATCTCATCGCGAAGGGAAGGACCCACGTGCACGTCGTCAACGCGGGCGACGGCCGTCACGCGCATCCGACGCAGGGACTGCTCGACCTCTACACGATCCGGCATTACAAGGGCGACTTCGCGAACCTCACCGTGGCCGTCGTGGGTGATGTGCTGCATTCGCGCGTCGCGCGCTCGCTCATTCACGGGCTTACCACGCTCGGCACGGCGGAGGTGCGCGTGATCGGCCCGCGTACGCTCCTGCCGGCCCACGTCGAGTCGATGGGCGTGCAGGTGTACGAGGACATGCGCCTGGGCCTTGCGAATTGCGACGTGGTCGTCATGCTGCGGCTGCAAAACGAGCGCATGAAAGGCGCGCTGCTGCCCTCCGCCGGCGAGTACTTCAAGCATTACGGCCTGACGATGGACAAGCTGGCGGCAGCGAAGGAAGACGTCATCGTGATGCATCCCGGGCCCATGAACCGCGGCGTCGAGATCGATTCCGCGGTCGCCGACGGCGCGCGCTCCGTCATCCTGCCGCAGGTGACGTTCGGAATCGCCGTGCGCATGGCCGTCATGAGCATCCTGGCGGGCGCCTGATGAGCGCCGCCGGTTACCGCTACGGGAGGGACGCGATCGGCACGCTGGAGATCCGCAACGGACGCGTGATCGATCCGGCGAGCGGCACGGATCGACACGCACCGGTGTACGTGGCCGACGGCGCCATTGCGGCGATCGGCGATGCGCCGAGCGGCTGGCGCGCCGAGCGCATGCTCGATGCGGCGGGACGCGTGGTTGCGCCCGGGCTCGTCGACCTCGCCGCGCGCCTGCGTGAGCCCGGCCTCGAGCACAAGGCCACGCTGGAATCGGAGCTCGAGGCTGCCATCGCCGGCGGCGTGACGAGCCTTGCCTGCCCGCCTGACACCGACCCGCCGCTCGATGAACCGGGCCTGGTCGAGATGCTGAAGCACCGCGCGAGGCTCATCAACCGGGCGCACGTGTATCCGATCGGTGCGCTGACCGTCGCACTCGCGGGCGAGACGCTGACCGAGATGGGTGAGCTCGCGGAGGCGGGTTGCGTCGCGTTCTCGCAGGCCGACACGCCGCTCGTGGACACGCAGGTGCTGCTGCGAGCGATGCAGTATGCCGCGACATTCGGTCACGCGGTCTGGCTGCGTCCGCAGGATCCTTACCTCGCGCGTGGCGGCGTCGCGCACGAAGGCGAGGTCGCCACGCGGCTCGGCTTGCCGGCGATCCCGGCGATGGCGGAAACGGTGGCGCTGTCGACGATCTTCGCGCTCGTGCGCGACACGCGGGTGCATCTGCACGTCTGCCGGCTCTCGACCGCCGAAGGCGTTGCCATGGTGGCCGCCGCCAAACGCGAGGGGCTGCCCGTCACCTGCGACGTCGCCGTGCACCATCTGCATCTGTGCGACGTGGACATCGGCTGGTTCGACTCCATGGCCCACCTCGTGCCGCCCTTGCGCGGCACGCGCGACCGCGCTGCGCTGCGTGCCGGTGTTGCCGACGGCACGATCGACGCGGTGTGCTCGGATCACGCGCCGGTCGACGACGACGGCAAGCAGCTTCCGTTCGGCGAGGCCGAGCCGGGCGCCACGGGCCTGGAGCTGCTGTTGCCGCTGACGCTCAAGTGGGCGCAGGAAGAACGTGTCGATCTCGCATCGGCACTGGCGCGCATCACCGTGCACGCGGCGCGGGTGCTGCGCGTGCCGGCCGGCTCGCTGGCGGTGGGTGCTCCGGCCGACATCTGCATCTTCGACCCCCACCACGCGTGGCGGGTGACGCCCGCCGCGTTGCGAAGCCAGGGCCGCAACACGCCTTTCGCGGGCTACGAGCTGGTCGGGCGCACGATGACCACCATCGTCGGCGGCCAGGTCGTGTTCGAGGCGTAGCGCCGCGCGCGGCTACTTCCTCGGCACCCGGCCGATGAGATGGAACTCGTCGTTCGGTCGCATGGAGATCATGTTCGCCATGCGATTGGACAGCGCGAAGAACGCGGCGATGGCGCCGATGTCCCAGATGTCCTCGTCCGAGAAGCCGTGCTCGCGCAATCCCGCGAAGTCGGCGTCCTCGATCTCCTGGCTTCGCTGCGCGACCTTGAGCGCGAACGCGAGCATCGCCTTCTGCCGCGGCGTGATGTCCGCCTTGCGATAGTTCACGGCGACCTGGTCCGCGACGAGCGGCTGCTTCGCATACACGCGCAGGATCGCGCCGTGCGCGATGACGCAGTACAGGCATTGGTTGGCGCCCGAAGTCGCGACGACGATCATCTCGCGCTCGGCCTTGCTGAGGCCGCCTTCCTTCAGCATCAGCGCGTCGTGGTACGCGAAGAACGCGCGGAACTCGTCGGGTCGATGGGCGAGCGTGAGAAAGACGTTCGGGATGAAGCCCGCCTTGTCCTGCACTTCGACGATGCGCGCGCGAATGTCATCGGGCAGGTCGGCGAGCTCGGGAACGGGATAACGCGAGATCACGGCAGGCATGAGGTCCACCTTCGGGGTGCCAGCGCACGATTCTACTGGGGCCAACAAAAACCCGAGCGGAGGCGGGATCCCGGCGATTGTGGCGATCGACGCGCGCACAAGGCGAGGCGATGAACTGCGCCGCAGGCATAACCTCCTGTTTTCGTTGAGTGGCGACAGGTGCAGGAGCCGCCGCTCAACGGCTTCAACCCTTGCACAACGGTGGCGGGACGGCTCGAGGTCGACGGACGCGGCCCGCGATTTCCGCGAAAGCCCGGAAGCCTCGGTGTTGCCAGGAATCGGCTCAGCCGCGCGTCGCGCGTCCCGAAGCCCGGACCGCCATCGGCATCCGGATCGACGGCGGGGTAACTCTCGGCGGCGTGCGAATGGGATGCGAAGGTCGATGGAAATCGCGGCCGCGCGGCGACGTTACGAAAAAGGCCGCCGGGTAGCCATAGGGCCACCAGGACGTTGCGCAACCGACCCACGCGCAGCCGTACTGCGCGTAGGCAGCGGTTGGGTCCGGCTGCGTCGGCGGCATGACGACCACATTGACCTGCGGCGGTGGCGCCGGCGCGGCATAGGACAGCGGTGGCGCGTAGGTCACGGGCGGGGGCGCGTTGAAGGCGGCTTCCGTCCTGCTCTCGAGCTCGGCGACGCGCTCGGCGAGCCTGTTGACCTCGCTCTGCCGCGCCGCTTCGCGGGCGGCTTCCGCCTGCGCCTTCGCCTGCGGGTTCTCGCGCGTCACGCTGAGAATGCGCGCGCCTTCGGGCGGCTCGACGTTGCCGACGTTCGTGTTGCCCTTCGCGTCGACCCACGTGTAGACGTCCGCATGAGCCAATGCGGCGAACGCCAGGCCCGCGACGAGAACCATCGCCCCGCGAGTGGGTGCGCCGATCCGCACGATCTTGTCTGGACGCTTGGGCATTCGATCGATGACGTTCGCTTGGAGTCGAATCCTACCTCTTCGTTCGCGCATCGGTCGAGATGCCGTCGAGTAGAATCGCCGCAACGTCTTGCAACAGGCAGGAACGGCATCTTGTTCCATCCGATCGCCTCCTCCGCGGCCGCGTGATGAGTCGCAACGAGCTTTGCGGCTGCGGCAGCGGCAAGCGCTACAAGCACTGTCACGGCAAGGTCGAGTTCGCGGGACCTTCTTCGCTGCACATGCAGGCGGTCGCCGCGCACCAGGCCGGCATGCTGCGCCGTGCCGAGGCGCTCTACCGCCAGGCAATCGAATCGAACCCGCGCGACGTCGACTCGGTGCACATGCTCGGCGTGGTCAACTTCGAGCGCCGCCGGTATCGCGAAGCCCTCGACCTCATGTGGGAAGCGGCCGAGCGTGCCGGGTGGAACGACGAGGTCCTGCGCCAGAACCTCGGCTTGCTGCTCGCCAAGCTGCTCGCGCCCGAGGCCAACGCGCGCCAGGAGATGCTGGTCGCGGCTTACCACGCGCGGATGCGCGAAATCGCCGCATCGGCGCCGGTCCACGCCACGGTGAGCGTGGTCGTGCCCGTTCGCGACCGAACGGACAGCATCGCGCGCGCGATGGCCTCCATCGAAGCGCAGACTTACCGCGACATCGAGGTCGTCGTCGAGGAGGGCAGCACGGACGCGCAAGCCATCAATTTCGGCGTGCAGCGCGCGCGCGGGCGTTACGTCGCTTTGCTCGATGCGGGCGACTGGTTCGAGCCCGGACGCATCGAAGCGATGGTCGCCGCGATCGCGCGCGCCACGCCGCTGTGGGGTTTCTCGCGCGTGCGTCATGCCGAAGGCGAGGCAGCGGCGCACATGCATCCGCGCGATTTTCTCGCGCATGAGCCGCCGAGCTTCACGCTGCTCGCGCGCGACGCGATGGAGTGCCGAGGCAATCTGTTCGTCCATCGCGACCTGTTCGTCGCCGCCGGCGGCTTTCGCGACGACGCGCCGAGTCCCGGGTGGGACTTCGCGGTGCGCGCCGCGAAGATCGTCGAGCCCGTGGTGCTCGCAAAGCCCCTGTACGTTCACGGCGCAGCCACAAAGACGCACGGATCGCCCCTCAACCCGTTCTCGGGCGTGGCCGACCAGCCCGTGCCGGCCCTCCTGGCCGATGCGTTGAAGGGCGACGCCGCGGCAACGAATCCGTTCTGTCCGCAATTTCCCGCCAACCGAATCCTGCTGCTGCGCTCGGAGCTGCGCGCCGGTCGCGGCGATCGCCTGCCGATCGCGCTGCTGCGCGAGATCGCGGCCGGGTTTCGCGCGCGGCCGATCGAGACGACACGACGCGACCCGCCGTCGCTACGCGCCACGGAGCGGATCGCGGTGGTCGTGCTCGGCATGTACCGCAGCGGCACCTCGGCGCTTGCGCGCACGCTGAACCTCTGTGGTGCTGCGCTGCCCGAACGCGTGATCGCCGCGCGGCTCGGCATCAATCGCAAGGGATTCTGGGAAGCCGAGGCGGTCACCGATCTCGACGCGCGCATGCTCCAGCATCTCGGGGGCGACTGGGACCGCGTCGGCCTCGCGGTGCCGGCGGCGGGTGCGCTCGCCGACGAGTTCGTGCTGAACGCGCGGGAAGTCCTCGAGACCGAGTACGCGGATGCGCCGGTGGCACTGATCAAGGACCCGCGCATGTGCGTGCTCGCACCGCTGTGGCATCGCGCGCTGCGCGAAACCGGGTATCGGCCGGCGTACGTCGTCGTCGTGCGCCATCCGCTGGAAGTGGCCGGCTCTCTGCGCACGCAGGGCGACATGCCGGTCGAGCGGGGGCTCGCGCTCTGGCTCGACTACATGCAGCGCGTCGAGGTGTTCATCGAGTCCGCGCGTGCCGACGTCGTGTACGTGCGCTACACCGACCTGCTCGCGGACTGGCGCGAGGTCATGCGTCGGATCGCACGCCGGCTTGACGTCCCGCTCGAGGTGCACGCGCACGCGCAGGACATCGATCGCTTCCTCGAAGCCGACATGCGCAGCCACCATTCGCGCGATGACGACTTCGACCTACCCGCCGGTGCGCAGACCGAAGCGCTGCGCGCGCTCTATGGCCGCTTATCGGCGCGGTGCGACGTCGACCGCGGCCGGGCTCAGGGCGTGGGCGGCACGTAGCCCGACGGCATCTCGGCGCCGGCGCCGAAGAAATGCTTTTCCATCTGCTCGGCGAGCCATTTGCGCGCGCGCGGATCCGCGAGCGACAGCCGGTTCTCGTTGACGAGCATGGTCTGGTGCTTCAGCCACTGCTGCCACGCTTCCTTCGAGACGCTCTCGTAGATGCGCTTGCCGAGCTCGCCGGGATACGGCGGGAAATCCAGACCTTCGGCCTCGCGGCCGAGCTTCACGCAATTCACCATGCGCGCCATGGCGCCTCCTTCATCCGATTCACGCCGATCCCGCCGGCAGCGGCTTGCAGTAGACCAGCGACTTGCGCTGGTAATTGTAGAGGGCCTGCTTCTGCTGCGGCAGGTCGGCGATGGTTGCGCTGCGAAAGCCGCGCTCCAGAAACCAGTGGGCCGTGCGGGTGGTGAGCACGAACAGGCTCGTGAGCTTGAGCCGCCGTGCGCGCGTCTCGATCTCGCGCATCAGCGCCTCGCCATACCCTTCGCGCCGGAAATCCGGGTGCACCGCCAGCGCCGCGAGCTCTCCGACCCGCTCGTCCGGGAACGCATAGAGCGCCGCGCAGCCGATGATGTGGTTATCGTACTCCGCGACGACGAACCGCTCGATCTCCGCCTCCAGCCGCTCGCGCGAGCGGCGGACGAGGACACCCTGCTCCTCCAGCGGCTCGATGATCGCGAGGATGCCGCCGGCATCGTCGATGGTGGCATTGCGGATGTGCGCGAGCGCGGTCGCCGCCACCATGGTGCCGACGCCGTCGCGCGTGAAGAGCTCGAGCAGCAGCGCGCCGTCATGGTGCCGGCTGATGAGATGGCCGCGCTTGACGCCGTTGTTGCAGGCGCGGATCACTGCGGGCAAATACAGCCGCACGTCGGGCGCGAGGCGATCCGGCCGCGCGAGCAGCGCCTCGGCGTCGCGCGTCGACAGATCCGACAGCAGCTGTCGCCGGGCGTTGCGCACGCCGTCGGTGTCCATCAGGAAAATGAGCTTGGCCGCGCGCATGTGCACGGCGACCTGTGTAGCCACTTCCTCGACGGTCAGATTGAAGATCTCACCGGTCGGCGAATACCCGATCGGCGAGATCAGCACGATGTCGCCATCCTCGAGGCGCTGGTGGATCGCCTCGGTGTCGATGCGGCGCACCTCCCCGGTGAGCTCCATGTCGACGCCGTCCACGATGCCCATCGGCTTGGCCGTGAGGTAGTTGCCGCTCGACACGCGATTGCGCGCACCGGCCATCGGCGAATTGGCGAGGCCGAGCGACAGCAGCGCCTCGATGCGCGCGCGCACCTGGCCCGCCGCCTCGAGCACGCAGTCCATGGCATCGGCGTCGGTGACGCGCACGCCGTGCGCGTAGCGGCTCTCGTAACCCTGCTGCGACAGGATGGCTTCGACCTGCGGGCGGCAACCGTGCGCGACCACGAGGCGGATGCCGAGGCTGTGCAGCAGATTCAGATCGTGCACCACGCCGAGGAACGAATCGTCGGCGACGACTTCGCCGCCGAACGCGATGATGAACGTCTGGCCGCGAAACGCGTGCACGTACGGCGCCGCGGCGCGGATCCAGTGCACGAACGCGCGCATCGTCGCGGAATTCGCGGGCGGCGTTTCGTCCGGGGCGCGCGGCGCGCGGGCCATCACCGCCGAGCCGCGCCAGGCGACGGACGAGCCGCCGCCGGGGCCGGCGAACGAAGTGAGCGTGGGAGCTGTTCCATTCGTGAAGCGCGCGATTATAGCCCCGGCCCGGCGGCTATAATGATTCGTTTGCGCGTGCCGCGGTCAGCGCGCACGCTTCGCATGGCTTCGCCTCTTCTCGCCAATCTCAATCCCGAGCAGCTCGCCGCGGTGACGCTGCCGCACGCATCGGCGCTGATCCTCGCCGGCGCCGGCAGCGGCAAGACGCGGGTGCTCACCACCCGCATCGCATGGCTCCTCGGGACCGGGCAGGCGAGCCCGCTGTCGATCCTCGCCGTCACGTTCACCAACAAGGCGGCGAAGGAGATGCTGACGCGCGTGTCGGCTCTCACGCCGATGCACACTCGCGGCATGTGGATCGGCACCTTCCATGGGCTGTGCAATCGCATGCTGCGCGCGCATCACCGCGCGGCGCAGCTGCCGCCCGCGTTCCAGATCCTCGACACGCAGGACCAGCTCGCGCTCATCAAGCGCGTCTACCGCGCGCACAACATCGACGACGAGCGCTATCCGGCGCGCCAGCTCCAGTACTTCATCATGAACGCCAAGGAGCAGGGCCGGCGGCCCAACGCGGTGGAGGCGACCGACGAGTTCACGCGCCGTCAGATCGAGCATTACGCGCTGTACGAGTCGACGTGCCAGCGCGAGGGCGCGGTGGACTTCGCCGAGCTCCTGTTGCGGAGCTACGAGCTGCTGCTCGCGCACGAAGGGCTTCGCGAGCACTACCGGCGCCGCTTCTCGCACCTGCTCGTCGACGAGTTCCAGGACACGAACCTCCTGCAGTACCAATGGCTGCGCACGCTCGCCGGCCCGGATACCGCGGTGTTCGCGGTCGGCGACGACGATCAGTCGATCTACGCGTTTCGCGGCGCGAACGTCGCCAACATGCAGCATTTCGAGCACGACTTCGCGCGGCCCGACCGGCCCGTGCACCTCATCAAGCTCGAGCAGAACTACCGCTCGCACGGCACCATCCTCGATGCCGCGAACGCGCTCATCAGGAACAACCAGACGCGGCTCGGCAAGAACCTGTGGACCGATGCCGGCAAGGGCGACCCGGTGCGCGCGTTCGTCGCGCCGACCGATCATGCGGAGGCCGCCTTCGTCGTCGACGCGGTGAAGAGCATCGCCGACGACGGCACGCCGCTCGACGAGATCGCGCTCCTGTACCGCAGCAACGCGCAATCGCGCGTGCTCGAGCATGCGCTTTTCAATGCCGCATTGCCCTATCGCGTCTACGGCGGCATGCGCTTCTTCGAGCGCGCGGAGATCAAGCATGCGCTCGCGTACCTTCGGCTCGTCGCGATGCCGGAGGACGACGGCGCGATGCTTCGCGTGATCAACTTCCCGCCGCGCGGCATCGGTGCGAGGACGCTCGAGCAGCTCGGAGAGCAGTCGCGCGGCCAGGGCACGACCTTGTGGCAGGTGGCGTGCAGCGGCGCGCTCGGCGGCAAGGCGGGCAGCGCGGTGAGCGCGTTCGTGCGCCTCGTCGAGGCGATGCGCGCGGCGACGCGCGGCCTTCCGCTGTCCGAGCAGGTCGCCCATGTCGTCGAGGCGTCGGGTCTCCTTGCGCATTACCGGCAGGAGAAGGACGGCCAGGAGCGCATCGAGAACCTGGAGGAGCTCGTGAACGCGGCGGCGAGCTTCGTGCGCGAGGCCGACCTCGCCGTCGACGCGCCGATTCGACTGTCGCCTTCCGAAGTGCCCGCGGATGCCGTGCTGGCCCTCGCCGGGGCGCCGCCGGTTGAGCCGCCGCCCGAGCCGACCGCCGAAGAAGGCGCAACCGATGCCCTGACGGCGTTCCTCGCGCACGCCGCGCTGGAGGCAGGTGATACGCAGGCCGCGGAAGGCCGCCCGGCGTTGCAGCTCATGACCGTGCACGCCGCGAAGGGCCTCGAGTTCCACACGGTGTTCGTCACCGGGCTCGAGGAAGGCCTGTTCCCGCACGAGAACAGCCTGAACGAGCTCGACGGCGTCGAGGAAGAGCGGCGCCTCATGTACGTCGCGATCACGCGCGCGCGGCGCAAGCTCTACCTCACGCACGCGCAGACGCGCATGCTGCACGGCCAGACACGCTACAACATCGTGTCGCGGTTCCTCGACGAGATCCCGCGCGAGCTCGTGCAATGGCTGTCGCCGCGCAGCCAGCGGATGTCGATCGACGTCGATGCGTCGGAGTGGGGCGCGGTCCAATCGGCGCCGCAGGCAACGCCGCCGGCGTCGACGTGGCGCATCGGCCAGAGCGTGCGTCACGCCAAGTTCGGCGTGGGGGTCATCATCGACGCCGAGGGCCGCGGCGGCGACGCGCGCGTGCAGGTCAACTTCCGCGACGTCGGCGTGAAGTGGCTCGCCCTGGAGTACGCGCGGCTCGAGCGCGTCTGATCAGGCGTTGCGTGGCGGTCGCTCGACCGGCGCCAGGGTCTCGCCGGCGTGGAACACGTCGCGGTAGCTCACGTAGTCACTGATCTGCATGACGGCGACGACCGACCACACGTAGACGATGAAGAGCCCGGCGATGACGACGCCGGCAATCGAGGACGGCAGGACGAGCCACAGCAGCTCGCCGATCACCGTCGGCACGACGCTCGAGAAGAAGAACACCACGAAGCACCACACCAGCATCGGCCGCCAGTTGGCGAGCGATGCACGCAGGCTCGTGCGCAGCGCGGTGCGCAGGTTCGCGTCCTGGAACACGACGAGCGCGGGCGCCCACCACAGCGCGAGGAGCAGCGGCAAGGCGCATAGCATGCCGAAGACCATGCCGATCTCGACGCGAGGATCGCTGAACGCCTCGCTGACGCGCGCGCGCGCGGCGTCCGCGTCCAGGCCCTCGGGCGCGGGGTTCATCAGGACGCCAACGAGCCGGCCCCCGTCGACCAGCGAGGCGGCGCCCATCGCGATCGCGATGTTGACGATGATGAGCACGCCGAGCGGCACGAGCACCCACAGGTTCGAGCGGAATCCCTGGAACAGGTGGCGAGGCGATGGGCGCGCGCCGCGCTCCTGGTTCCACGCCGCGGCGAGGAAGCCGACCGCGAAGACCGGTCTCACGACCATCGCCCCGATGCCGCCCACGTACGGCAGGAGATTGATCACGAGCAGCACGATGTAATAGCAGAGCACGAGCGCGACCCAGGGCACGCGCGCGCGGCGGAACAGGCCGTAGCTTTGCCGCATCCACTCGAGGCCGCGCGCCGCGTCGTGGCGTGTGAAGACGGTCTCGCGGGGAGCGTCGCCCATGGGTGCGTCGAGCATGTCTACAGCCGCCTGGAGGAGTCGATGCGCTGGCGCAGGATGCGCTCGAACTGCGCAGGATCGTGCGCATGCGTGAGCTCACCCGGCCGCGGCAGATACAGATCGTACAGCCGCGACAGCCAGAAGCGCAGCGCCGCCGCGCGCAGCAGCGTCGGCCATTGCGCGCGCTCGTCGTCGCTCAGCGGCCGCACGGCTTCATACGCGCGCACCAGCACCTCGCATCGGTTCGGATCGAGCGTGCCGGACTCGTCGATCACGCACCAGTCGTTCGCCGTGATCGCGAGATCGTACGCGAGGAAGTCGGTGGCGGCGAAGCCGAAATCGATGATGCCGGCAACGTGTCGATCGGCGAAGAGCACGTTGTCGCAGAAGAGGTCGCCGTGGATCGCGCCCTTCGGAAGCTTCACCTTGCCGTAGCCGGTCTGGAACTTGATCTCCGCCGAGAGCAGGTCGCGCTGCTCGGCGGTGAGGAATGGCTGCACCGCGCGCGCGGCCTGGCGCCACCAGGCGGGTCCGCGTCGATTGGTGAGACGCGCGCGATACGTCTGGGACGCGCGGTGCATGCGCGCGAGCGCATCGCCCACGGCCTCGCAGTGCCAAAGCTCCGGATGCTCCACCGCGGCGCCGTCGATGCGCGCGACGAGTCCTGCCGGGCGGCCGTTGAGCATCGAGAACAACGCGCCGGTGCGATCGGGCTCGGGCGCGGGTGCGGGCACGCGGGCGCGCGCCAGGTGCGCCATCAGGTTGAGGTAGAACGGCAGCTCCGGCGGCGGCAACCGCTCGTACAGCGTGAGCACGTAGCGGCCCTTTTGCGTGGTCACGAAGTAATTGGTGTTCTCGATCCCCGATGCGATGGCGTCCATGTCGACGAGCCCGCCCACGCTGTAGCGCGCAAGCCAGGCGTCGAGCTGTTCGGGTGTGACGTTGGTGTAAACGGACATGGATCAGCGCGGCGCGTTGCGACGCGCCGGCCGGTCGTGAATGGCGGCGACTCAGCTCAGAACGAGAACAGCACCCACATCGGAACCTTCAGCGTCGGATCCAGGCTGTCGCGACGGATGTACGTGTTGCCGTTCTGGTCGGGAAACAGGAAGTAGGGCCGGCCGCCGCGAGGCGTGACCCTGATGTAGCGCAGCTCGCCTCGAATGCGCACTTCCTCGACGACCTGATCTTCGCGACGAATGATGGTGACCTGAGGCTCCACTTCCGGATCGCCGGACAGGTCCGGCGGCGGCGGTGGCGTGGGATCGACCTTCGGAGCCGGCGGTGTCTGCGCGCACGCGACGGCCGCCGCGACCATCAGGGACGCGAGCAAGGTAGACGCGAGGCGCGGGACGTTCATGGTCGATGACCACCGTCGGGGATGATGATGATTCTACCCCAGCGCGTCGCTCGGCGCCGTAGGACAAGCGCGCGGCAGCGGGTCGGCGAGTCGCCGATTTGCGCGCGCGCAACAGTGCGCGCAGCGCGCTACAGGTTGAGCATCTGCTCGCGCTCCTCGCGCGACGGTTGGAAGCCGCGGTTCTCGTAGAAATCGAAAATGGCTTCCACGATAGCGTCGGGATCATCGAGCACGCGCATGAGGTCGATGTCCGCCGGATCGACCATCTTTTCGCCGACGAGCCGGTCCTTCAGCCAGTCGAGGAAGCCGCCCCAGAAATCCGAGCCCACGAGGATGATCGGGATGCGGCGCGTCTTGCGCGTCTGCACGAGCGTGAGGCATTCGGAGAGCTCGTCGAGCGTTCCGAATCCTCCCGGCAGCACGACATACGCCGACGCGAAGCGCACGAACATCATCTTGCGCGCGAAGAAGTAGCGGAAATTGATCGACACGTCCTGGAACGGATTGCCGCCCTGCTCGTGCGGCAGGTAGATGTTGAGGCCGATCGCCGGCGAGCGCCCGCCCTGTGCGCCTTCGTTCGCCGCCTGCATGAGACCGGGGCCGCCGCCGGAGATCACCGCGAAGCCGGCATCGGACAACTTGCGCGCGATCGTGCGCGTCGTGTCGTAGTACTTGTGGCTCGCCTTGATGCGCGCGCTGCCGAACACGCTGACCGCAGGTCGTATGCCGCGCAGACGATCGGTCGCGAGCTGGAACTCTGCCATAATTCCCAGCACCCGCCACGCTTCCTTTCCGAGATCGGTATAGACCGTCTGGGTGTCCACCAGCTCGGGAATCTTGTCGGTTTGCGGCAACATGCCTACGCTCGTCCTCGTCGATGGTTCGTCGTACCTGTATCGCGCGTATCACGCGCTACCGGACCTGCGCACGACGCGCGGCGAGCCCACGGGCGCGCTGCGCGGTGTCGTTTCGATGTTGCGCCGAATGGTCGAGGACGTAAAGCCCGACTATTTCGCCGTCGTGTTCGACGCACCGGGCCGGACGTTTCGCGACGACTGGTATCCGCAGTACAAGGCGAACCGCACCGCGATGCCCGACGAGCTCGGCCTGCAGATCGCGCCGCTGCACGCGCTCGTGCGCGCGCACGGATGGCCGCTCGTCATGGTCGACGGCGTCGAGGCGGACGACGTCATCGGGACGTTGACGCACGAGGCGCGCGAGGCGGGTGTCGACGTCGTCATATCGACGTCCGACAAGGATCTCGCGCAGCTCGTGCGTCCCGGCGTCAAGCTCGTCAACACGATGAGCAACGAGACGCTCGACGAAGCCGGCGTCGAGGTGAAGTTCGGCGTGCGCCCGGACCAGGTGCTCGATCTCCTCACGCTCACGGGCGATTCGGTCGACAACATCCCCGGCGTGCCGAAGGTGGGACCGAAGACCGCCGCGAAGTGGCTCGCGCAGTACGGCACGCTCGACAAGGTGATCGCCGAGGCCGCGTCGATTCCCGGCGTGGTGGGCGAGAACCTGCGCCAGACGCTCGACTGGCTGCCGCAGGGCAAGCGCCTGCTGACGGTGCGCTGCGACTGCAGGCTCGAGATGTCGTATCGCGATCTGTCGCTCCAGCCGCGCGACGATGCGAAGCTGCGCGAGATGTTCGAGCGGTTCGAGTTCAAGCAATGGATACGCGACCTCGGCGGCGCGTCGACCACCGCCGCGCCGCAACTGCGCGAGCCGGTGGCGCCCTCCGAGCCGGCGGCCGCGCCGCGTGCGCCGGCGATCGCGACGCATTACGAGACGGTGCTTGATGGGGCACAGTGGGAGCGCTGGTGGAAGGACATCCGCGCCGCGGAGCTGGTCGCGTTCAAGGTCTATGCGGCGCAATCGGAGCCGCTGCAGGCCGAGATCGTCGGCCTCGCGTTCGCGGTGGCGCCGGGACGTGCGTGCTACGTGCCGCTCGCGCATCGCTTCGCGGGCGCGCCGGACCAGCTCGACCGCGGCGAAGTGCTCGCCGCGATCGCCACGTGGCTCGCCGATGCGTCGCGCAGGAAGATCGGCGAGAACGTGAAGTTCGACGAGCACGCCCTCGCGAACCACGGCCTCGCGCTCGGGGGCGTCGGCCACGATGCGGAGATCGAGTCGTACGTCCTCGAATCGCACAAGCCGCACGACGTGGACAGCCTCGCGCTGCGCCATCTCGACATCGGCATGCTGAAGCTCGACGAGGTGACGGGCCGCGGCGCGAAGCGCATCACGTTCGGCGAGGTCGCTGTCGAGCGTGCGACGGAATACGCCGCCGCCAACGCGGACGTCATCCTGCGCCTGCACGAGCACCTGTATCCGCAGATCGCCGGCGACGACAAGCTCACGCGCATCTACCAGACGATCGAGCTGCCGGTGCGCGACGTCTTGTTTCGCATGGAGCGCACCGGCGTGCTGATCGACGGCGCGCGGCTCGCCGAGCATGGGCGTACGCTGGGCGAGCGCGTCGCCACCCTCGAGCAGCAGGCGTTCGCGGAGGCGGGATCGCCGTTCAACCTCGGCTCGCCGCGGCAGCTCTGCGAGATCCTGTTCGACCGCATGAAGCTGCCGGTGGTGAAGCGCACGGCCACCGGGCAGCCGTCGACCGACGAAGAGGTGCTGCAGGAGCTCGCCGCCAACTATCCGCTGCCGAAGCTGATCCTCGAGCATCGCGCGCTGTCGAAGCTGAAGTCGACGTACACCGACAAGCTGCCGCAGATGGTGAACGGGCAGACCGGCCGCGTGCACACGACGTTCTCGCAGACGACCGCGGTGACCGGCCGCCTGGCCTCGCTCGAGCCGAACCTGCAGAACATCCCGGTCCGGACGGCCGAAGGACGCCGCATACGCGAGGCGTTCGTGGCGCCGCCGGGGCACGTGCTGATGTCGGCCGACTACTCGCAGATCGAGCTGCGCATCATGGCGCACCTGTCCGAGGATCCGGCATTGCTGCGCGCATTTCGCGAAGGCGCTGACATCCACCGCGCGACCGCGGCCGAGGTGTTCGGCATCGCGCCCGCGGACGTCACGCCGCAGCAGCGAAGCTACATCAAGGCCGTCAATTTCGGCCTGATCTACGGCATGAGCGCGTTCGGCCTCGCCGCGCAGCTCAACATCGAGCGATCGGCCGCGGCGCAGTTCATCGACAAGTACTTCACGCGCTATCCCGGCGTGGCGGCGTACATGCAGCGCACGCGCGAGGTGGCGCGATCGCAGGGCTATGTCGAGACGGTCTTCGGCCGACGGCTGTGGCTGCCGGATATCCGCGCGGCGAGCGGACCGCGTCGCTCGGCCGCCGAGCGCGCGGCCATCAACGCGCCGATGCAGGGCACGGCCGCGGATCTCGTCAAGCTCGCCATGATCGAGGTGCAGCGCTGGATCGACCGCGAGCGCATCGGCACGCGGCTCGTCCTGCAGGTCCACGACGAGCTCGTGCTCGAAGTGCCGGAGGCCGAGCTGCCCCGCGTGGAGCGGGAGCTGCCCGGGCTGATGGCGGGCGTGGGGCAGCTATCGGTGCCGCTGGTCGTCGACGTCGGTCACGGCTCGAACTGGGACGAGGCGCACTAGGCGAAGATCGTGCGCCACCCCGCGTAGCACGATCCGATCAGCATCGGCGCCAGCACGAGCCAGCCGAGCCCGAGTGGAATGGTCGCGACGATCGCGAGCCCGATGTAGATGATGCCGTAGATCGCCATCGCGCCCAGGTTGCGCCACGACGCGACGAAGCTCTTGGAGAGCGCGCGCAGCGGCTCCTCGTTGTTCAGCACTACGAGCGCCGGCGCAAACCAGTACGCCATCGCGATCAGCGCGACGCCGATCAACGCGACGAGGAACACGATGAGGAAGCCGACGCCGAGCGAAGTCAGGACGCGCAGGTCGAGGTTCGTGGGATCGAGCGATGCGAGCGCGGCGAATCCCCCGAAGCCGACGGCAAGGACCACGATCATCGCGCAAATCACCGACAGCACGATGCCGGCGGCGAGCATGACGAGTCCGAGCACGATGAGCGCGCCGAAGCGTCCCGAGCCGAACCCGTCGAACAGGTGACCGACGCGCAGCGGCTCGCCGCGCGCCAGCGCATGGCAGCCGAGGATGACGCCGCCCGCGAACACGGGCAAGAGCAGCGTTTGCGCGATGTGGCCGATGATCGGCACGATGACCATCAGGAACATGAGCACCAGCAGGATCAGCGTGATGCCGATCCACGTGCCAGGGGCCGCGGCGAAGATGCGCCACCCTTCGCCCCACCACGAAGCGCCGTAGCCGGATGCAAGGTGCCGCGGCTCGGGCGCGGTAGCCGACACGGGCGGAACGGAAGACTGCGGCGGTTGCGGGGTGGCCATCGTGTCGCCTTTTCGCGCTGGCGGCAGGCGTGCGCCGCGCGGCGCATTGTCCCGCAAAAGCGCGGACCTTGGAAACCGGCACGCCGGCCCCAATCCTGTCACACCTTCCGCGCTATCCTGTCGGATCAACCATGGCCGTCATCCGCCCCGTCTCACGTCGCATCGCCGCCTCGCGCACCGTCGAAGGCGGCGGTTTCGTCGTGCGCCGTCCGTTTCCCACGCGCGACCTGTCGTTGTTCGACCCGTTCCTGCTGCTCGACGAGATGGGGCCGGTCGAGTACGCGCCGGGACAGGCGGTCGGCGCACCCGATCATCCGCACCGCGGCTTCGAGACGGTGACCTACCTCCTCGAGGGCGAATTCGAGCACGAGGATTCCGCCGGGCATCGCGGACGCCTCGGGGCCGGCGACATCCAGTGGATGACCGCGGGCCGCGGCGTGATCCATTCCGAGATGCCGAGCGCGCGCGTGCGCCGCGACGGCGGGCGCGTGCATGGCTTCCAGGTCTGGGTCAACCTGCCGGCGCGCGACAAGATGATGGCGCCGCGCTATCAGGACGTGACGCACGATGCGCTGCCGATTGCGCGCACGCCGGACGGGCTGGCCAGCGTCAAGGTCGTCGCCGGCACCGCGCTCGGCGTCGCCGCGCGCGTTCAGACGCGCACGCCCATCCTTTATTTCGACGTGACGCTGAAGCCCGGCGGACGCGTGACGCTCGACGTCCCGCACGACTTCAACGTCGGCGTGTACGTCTACGACGGCACGCTGTCGATCGCGGACGCCGCGCCGGCGCCGAGCGGAACGTTCGCCGTGCTCGGCGAGGGCGACGCGATCTCGCTCGCCAGCGCGGCGGACGCGCGCGCGCTCGTGCTCGGCGGTGCGCCGCTCGACGAGCCCGTCGCGCGCTACGGCCCGTTCGTCATGAATACCGAGGCCGAGATCCACCAGGCCGTCGACGATTTCCGCAGCGGCCGCTTCGGCGACATCGCGCGCTGACCGACCGGACATGGAAACGGCGCTCGCACAACTGTCGCAGTACGGGGTCTGGGTCGTCGGCCTCAACGTGCTGCTGCAGCAACTCGGGCTGCCGATCCCGTCGGTGCCGACGATGATGATCGCCGGTGCGCTCGCCAGCATGGGGCGTCTCGACGGCCCGGCCGCGTTCGCGCTGTCGGTGTGCGCGTCGCTCGCCGCCGACCTCGTGTGGTTCTGGGCCGGACGGCGCTTCGGCTATCCCGTGCTGCGCTTCCTGTGCAAGGTCTCGCTGTCGCCGGACATGTGCGTGCGCCAGACCGAAGGCATCTTCGAGCGCTGGGGTTTCTATTCGGTGGTGCTCTCGAAGTTCGTGCCGGGATTCTCGACGGTGGCGCCGCCGATCGCCGGTGCGCTGCGCATGCGCGTCGGGTCGTTCGTGATGGCGTCGATGGCCAGCGCTGCACTGTGGGTCGGCGCCGCCATGGGCACCGGCTATCTGTTCGCGTCGCAGATCGAGAGCGTGCTGGGCTGGATGGCCGCGCACGTCGTCGTCGGCGCGGCCGGCGTCGCGATCGTCGTCGCGGCGTACGTGCTGTTCAAGGCATGGCAGCGGTGGCGCCTGGCACGCTTCGTCAACGCCGCACTGATCGACATCGACGATCTGCGCGCAGCGCTCGACGGCGAGACCCGGCCGTTTTTGATCGACATCGGCTCGCGGCTCGCGCAACAATCGCGGCCGCACATTCCGGGTGCGGCGCTGCTCGACCTGGAGGCGATCGCGCGCCTCGACGACTTTCCGTCCGATCGTGACATCGTTGTCTATTGCGCGTGCCCGAACGAGGCGTCGGCCAAGCGCGCGGCGCAGATCCTGCTCGGCCGCGGCTACACGCGCGTGCGTCCGCTGCGCGGCGGGCTCGACGCCTGGATGAGCGCGGGACATCCGGTGGAGCGCGGCACGACGGTGCGCTTCGCGCCGCGCGCGCCGAGAAGCGAAGAGCGAACGCCGGCCTAGTTGACCGGTCGACGCGCGCTCACGGCTTCGCGTATGCGCGCCGCGAGCGCCGGCGGCGCATCGTCGCGCACGAACCAGCGCAGCCGCGCGGTGTCGCCCACGCTCGTGAAGCGCATGGTCTGCATGAGATGCGTGACCTGAGGCAGGTAGCGCGACGCGCGCTGCACGCGTACGACGTACGTCTTTTGTCCTGGGGCTGTGCTGAACAAGGCGTCGAGCAACGCGCGGCCCTGGCCGCCACCCCGCCGCGCGAATTCGAGACCCGCGAGCCACAGCTCGTATCCGTGGTCCAGCGCCCGGAACAGGCCGAAGCCGACGGGCGGCATGCCGCTGTGTCGATCGTCCGGCCAGAACACGTATCCTGGCACGGCGACGGTGTCGATGCGCCCTGTGCGGGCGTCCTGCTCGACGAAGTAGCCGGTGACCAGGGCGCGCTTCAGCTTCTCGAAGAAATCGGTCGCCTCGGTCGAGTCGGCCGCGAGACCACGGTCGAAGCTGCCCTCGGCGGCGCCCTCGCGGATGAGCGCGCGCAACACGGCAAGGTGGCCGACATGGGCTGGCTGGAGCATGGTTATCGTTCTCTGGCCGCGACCCTACGCTCATTGGCCTCAAGCACGGCCATGGCTCGACAGGCGGCACAACTGCCGCCGCAAGCGGTGCTGACGGTATCCTAGCGCCGCTCCGCAGGGAAATTTTTGCTTGCAATTCCCTTGCCGAAGCGACGCGTATCGGCCTCGGGTTCCAGAACAAAGCCGCCCGCACCCGACTCTCAACACCGGCCCGCACGAGGCGCGCGGTCCGCCGACCAGGACACGAATCGAAAAGATGCCCGCCGATCACCCCGCGACGCCGATCGTCCCCGATCCGGACGACATTCCGCCTCGTCCACCGCGCCGTCGCGGCTTCGTCGGGATCGTTGTCGTCGTCATCGTCGCCGCGGTCATCGCGATCATCTGGTACTGGACGCACCATACACCGGCGTCGGAACGCGCGCCTGGCGGCGACGGCAAAGCCGCGGCGGCGTCGAAGGCCAAAGGCGGCAAGGGCGGCGGGCGCTTTGGCGGCGACACGCGCACCGTGCTCCCGGTTGCGATCGCGCCGGCGCGCACGGCCGATTTCGTGGTGTGGCAGAACGCGCTCGGCAACGTCAATGCGCGCAACACCGTCACGGTGCGTCCACGCGTGGACGGCCAGCTCACGAGCGTGCAATTCCGCGAAGGACAGATGGTCAAGGCGGGCGAGCTTCTCGCGCAGATCGATCCGAAGCCGTTCGAGGTCCAGGTTGCGCAGGCTGCCGGCCAGATGGCGCGCGACCAGGCGCAGCTCGCCAACGCACGCATCGACCTCGAGCGCTACCAGACGCTCCTGAAGCAGGACTCGATCGCGCAGCAGCAGGTCGACACGCAGGCGGCGCTCGTGCGTCAGCTCGAAGGAACCATCGAAGCGGATCGCGGTGCGGTCGACAACGCCAAGCTGCAGCTCTCCTACACGCGCATCGTCGCGCCGCTGGCCGGGCGCACCGGCCTGCGCCAGGTCGATCCCGGCAACATGGTCCGGCAGACCGACACCAACGGGATCGTCGTCATCACGCAGGTCCAGCCGATCAGCGTGCTGTACTCGATTCCCGAAGAGAAGCTTCCCGCCGTCGTGCGTCGCATGCAGGCGGGCGACGCTCCCGTGGTCGAGGCATGGGACCGCGACGGCCGCAATCGCCTCGCCACGGGCAAGCTCGTCACGGTGGACAACCAGATCGATCCCACCACCGGCACGATCAAGCTGAAGGCGGAGTTCGCGAACGAGAACACGGCGCTGTTCCCGAACCAGTTCGTCAACGTGCGCATGCAGCTCGAGACGCTGAAAGGTGTGACCGTCGTGCCGTCGTCGGCAGTGCAACGCGGCTCGCCGGGCACCTTCGTGTATCGCGTGAACGACGACGACACCGTGTCGGTGCGCGTGGTGAAGCTCGGACCGGCGCAGGGCGAGACCACGGTGATCGAGGAGGGTATCGCACCGGGCGAGCGCGTCGTCACCGACGGCACCGACAAGCTGCGCGACGGCGCGAAGATCGAGCCCGTGACGGCCGAGGAGCGCGCGGCGCAATCGGCTGCGCCGGCGCGAGCCAAGGGTAACGGCCAGGGACCCCGCAACGGCAAGGGGGCCGCCGGCGCCGGCGCTGCGCCGGTCGCGCCGTCATCCGCCAGCACGACCGGGGCCGTGCCGGTCGCGCCGCCGCCGGGCAACACGACCCGCGCCGCGCCGGTCACGCCGCCGCCGGGCAACACGACCGGCGCCGCGGCGGCGCCGAACGCGCAACCGGCGAAGTAGGCGACGCTCAGATGAACCCGTCGCGCATCTTCATCCTGCGCCCGGTCGCGACGTCGCTCCTGATGGTCGCGGTGCTGCTCGCGGGCATCGTCGCGTACCGCGTGCTGCCGATCTCCGCCCTACCGCAGATCGACTACCCGACGATCCAGGTGGTGACGCTGTATCCCGGCGCGAGCCCCGAGGTGATGACGTCGACGGTCACCGCGCCGCTCGAGCGGCAGTTCGGCCAGATGCCGGGGCTCAACCAGATGTCGTCGACGAGCTCCGGGGGCGCGTCGGTGATCACGCTGCAGTTCTCGCTCGACCTCTCCCTCGACATCGCGGAGCAGGAAGTGCAGGCGGCCATCAACGCGGGCGGCAACCTGTTGCCAAGCGACCTGCCGCAGCCGCCGATCTACAGCAAGGTGAATCCGGCGGACGCGCCGATCCTGACGCTCGCCGTGATGTCGACCACGCTGCCGCTGCCGCAGGTGCAGGACCTCGTCGACACGCGCATCGCGCAGAAGATCTCGCAACTGCCGGGCATCGGCCTCGTCAGCATCGCCGGCGGTCAGCGCCCCGCCGTGCGCGTGCAGGCCAACCCGCGCCTCCTCGCCTCGTACAACCTCGCGCTCGACGACGTGCGCACCGCGATCGCGAACGCGAACGTCAACCAGGCGAAGGGCAGCTTCGACGGTCCCACGCGCGCCTCGACCATCGACGCCAACGATCAGCTGCGTTCCGCCGACGAATACCGCAGCCTGATCGTGGCGTATCGCAACAACGCGCCGGTGCGCCTGTCCGACGTCGCCGACGTCGTCGACGATGCCGAGAACAACCGGCTCGGCGCGTGGGCGAACGAGCGCGCCGCGGTGATCCTGAACATCCAGCGCCAGCCGGGCGCGAACGTCATCGAGGTGGTCGACCGGGTCAAGCAATTGCTGCCCCAGCTGCAGGCCACGCTGCCGGGGTCGGTCGACGTCGCGCTGCTGACCGACCGGACCACCACGATCCGCGCCTCGGTGCACGACGTGCAATTCGAGCTGATGCTCGCCGTGGCGCTCGTCGTCATGGTGATCTTCCTGTTCCTGCGCAACGTGGCGGCCACGATCATCCCGAGCGTGGCGGTGCCGCTGTCACTGGTCGGCACGTTCGGCGTGATGTACCTCGCCGGCTTCTCGATCAACAACCTCACCCTGATGGCGCTCACGATCGCGACCGGCTTCGTGGTCGACGACGCGATCGTGATGATCGAGAACATCGCGCGCTACATCGAGCAGGGCGACTCGCCCATGGAAGCCGCGCTGAAGGGCAGCCGCCAGATCGGCTTCACGATCATCTCGCTCACGATCTCGCTCATCGCCGTGCTCATTCCGCTGCTGTTCATGGGCGACGTGGTGGGACGCCTCTTTCGCGAGTTCGCCGTCACGCTCGCGGTGTCGATCCTGATCTCGGCCGCCGTATCGCTCACGCTGACGCCGATGATGTGCGCGCGGCTGCTGCGCCACGTCCCCGAAGAGCGACAGAACCGCTTCGAGCGGGCGAGCGGACGCTTCTTCGAGCGCGTGATCGCGCGCTACGGCGTGATGCTCGACTGGGTGCTCGAGCGGCAGCCCGCGACGCTCATCGTCGCCATCGGCACGCTGGTGCTGACCGTGCTGCTGTACATCCTCGTGCCGAAGGGCTTCTTCCCGGTGCAGGACACCGGGATCATCCAGGCGATCTCGGATGCGCCCGAGTCGATCTCGTACGCGGCGATGGCCGAGCGGCAGCAGGCGCTCGCCCGCGCGATCCTGCAGGACCCGGCGGTCGAGAGCCTCGCCTCGTTCATCGGCGTCGACGGCCAGAACGCGACGCTCAACAGCGGCCGGATGCTCATCAACCTGAAGCCCAAGGGCCAGCGGGACGCCGACGCCATCGGCGTGATCGAGCGGCTGAAGCAGCGCGTCGCCGACGTCGAAGGCATCCAGCTCTACATGCAGCCGGTGCAGGACCTCACCATCGAGACGCGCGTCAGCCGCACCGAGTACCAGTTCACGCTCGACAGCGCCGACGCGGATGCGCTCGCGCAGTGGGTGCCGCGCATCGTCGAGCGGCTGTCGCGGCTGCCGCAGCTCGCCGACGTCGCGAGCGATCTCCAGAGCAACGGGCTGCAGGCGTACGTCCAGATCGACCGGGCGGCGGCCGGCCGGCTCGGCATCACGCCGGCCGCGATCGACAACGCGCTCTACAACGCGTTCGGCCAGCGCCTCGTGTCGACCATCTTCACGCAGGCGAACCAGTATCGCGTCGTGCTCGAGGTGAAGCCGGAATTCCAGCGCGGTCCCGGCGCTCTGGCGGGCATCTACGTGCCCGCACAGGGCGGTGGCCAGGTCCCGCTCGACTCGATCGCGACCGTTACCGAGCGCACCACGCCGCTCGCCATCAACCATCTCGGACAGTTCCCGGCGGCGACGGTGTCGTTCAATCTCGCCCGCGGCGCGTCGCTCGGCGACGCCGTGAAGGCGATCACCGAGGCGGAGCGGTCGCTCAATGTGCCGATATCGATCGCGACCAATTTCCAGGGCGCGACGCTCGCGTTCCAGGCCTCGCTCACCAACACGCTGCTGCTGATCCTCGCCGCCATCGTCACGATGTACATCGTGCTCGGGGTGCTGTACGAGAGCTACATCCATCCGGTGACCATCCTCTCGACGCTGCCCTCCGCGGGCATCGGCGCGCTGCTCGCACTCATCGTCTCCGGCAACGACCTCGGCATCATCGCGATCATCGGGATCATCCTGCTGATCGGCATCGTCAAGAAGAACGCCATCATGATGATCGACTTCGCGCTCGAGGCCGAGCGTGACGAAGGCAAGACGCCGCTCGAGGCGATCCGCCAGGCCGCGCTGCTGCGCTTTCGCCCGATCCTCATGACCACCATGGCCGCGCTGCTCGGCGCGCTGCCCCTCATGGTCGGCACCGGGGTGGGCTCGGAGCTTCGACATCCCCTCGGCATCACCATGGTCGGCGGCCTGCTGGTGAGCCAGGTGCTGACGCTCTTCACCACGCCGGTCGTGTACCTGTACTTCGACCGGCTCGCGCTGCGCGTGCGCCGCCGTGCGGCCGCGCGCTTCGGATCGGCCGAAGCAGCCGCCGCGACGGGTCCTGAGGGGACCGATTGAATCTCTCGCGGATCTTCATCGACCGCCCGGTCGCCACGACGCTCCTCACGATCGGCGTGGCGCTCGCCGGCGCGATCGCGTTCCTTCAGCTGCCCGTGTCGCCGCTGCCGCAGGTCGACTACCCGACCATCTCGGTGTCGGCGAGCCTGCCTGGGGCCAGCCCGGAGACGATGGCGGCGACGGTCGCGACGCCGCTCGAGCGCGCGCTCGGGCGCATCGCCGGCGTGACGGAGATGACATCGTCCAGCTCGCTCGGGTCGACGCGCATCGTGCTGCAGTTCGACCTCGACCGCGACATCGACGGCGCCGCACGCGACGTGCAGGCGGCGATCAACGCCGCGCGCAACACGCTGCCGACGGGCCTGCCGAGCAATCCGAACTATCGCAAGGTCAATCCGGCGGACGCGCCGATCATGATCGTCGCGCTCACGTCGGACACGCTCACGCGCGCGCAGATGTACGACGCGGCGTCGACCATCCTCGCGCAGAAGCTGTCGCAGGTGAGCGGCATCGGGCAGGTGACCGTCGCCGGCTCGGCGCTGCCGGCGGTGCGCGTGGAGCTCAATCCGACCGTGCTCAACAACTACGCGATCGGATTCGAGGACGTGCGCACGGCGATCGTCAACACCAACGCCAACCGACCGAAGGGCGCAGTGGAGGAAGGCGACCGGCGGTGGCAGATCGGCGCGAACGACCAGGCGTTCAAGGCCGCCGAGTACGCGCCTATCATCGTGGCGTATCGCAACGGCGCGCCGGTGCGCCTCTCGGATCTCGGCGAGGTGGTCGACTCGGTGCAGGACCTCCGAAACTCCGGCTCGTCCGACGGCAAGCCCGCCGTGCTGCTGATCCTGTTCCGCCAGCCCGGCGCGAACATCATCGAGACGGTCGATCGCGTGCGCGCGTTGATCCCGCAGCTCCAGGCGTCGATTCCAAGCTCGATCGACATGCGCATCGTGCAGGACCGCACGCCGACCATCCGCGCGTCGCTGCGCGAGGTCGAGCGCGCGCTGGTGATCGCCTTCGCCCTCGTGGTCGTGATCGTGTTCGCGTTCCTGCGCAACGTGCGCGCCGCGCTGATCCCGAGCGTGGCCGTGCCGGTGTCGCTGATAGGCACTTTCGGCGTGATGTACCTCGCCGGCTTCTCGCTCGACAACCTGTCGCTCATGGCGCTGACCGTCGCCACGGGCTTCGTCGTGGACGACGCGATCGTCGTGCTGGAGAACGCGTCCCGGCACATCGAGCACGGCGACTCCCCGCTCGCCGCGGCGCGCAAGGGCGCGCGCGAGGTCGGCTTCACGGTGCTGTCGATGAGCCTGTCGCTCATCGCCGTGTTCATCCCGATCCTGATGATGGGCGGCATCGTCGGGCGACTGTTCCGCGAGTTCGCCGTCACGCTGTCGGCGGCCATCGTGGTGTCGCTGCTGGTGTCGCTCACCACCACGCCGATGATGTGCGCGCGCCTGCTGCGCCCCCAGCCGCCCGAGCGCCGCGGCGGCTTCTATGCGTGGTCCGAGCGCATGTTCACGCGCGTGGCGGGCGCCTACCAGCGCTCGCTGGGTGTGGCGCTGCGGCACGGACCGATCGTCATGCTGGTCCTCGCCGCCACGATTGCGCTCAACGTCTACCTGTACATCGTCATTCCGAAAGGCTTCTTCCCGCAGCAGGACACCGGGCGCCTGATCGGGGGCATCCAGGGCGACCAGAGCATCTCGTTCCAGGCGATGCAGGAGAAGCTCACCAAATTCGTCGACATCGTGCGCGCCGACCCGGCGGTCGAGAACGTCGTCGCTTTCACCGGCGGCGGGCAGCGCAACTCGGGCTCGATGTTCGCCGCGCTGAAGGACCGCAGCGAGCGCAAGGAGAGCGTGGACCAGGTCATCGCGCGCTTGCGCGCGAAGCTCGCGCACGAGCCGGGCGCGAGCCTGTTCTTCGCGCCGGTTCAGGACATCCGCATCGGGGGCCGGCAGTCGAACGCGCAGTACCAGTACACGCTCCAGGCCGACGACCTGAACGAGCTGCGCGCCTGGGAGCCGAAGATCCGCCAGGCGCTGTCCGAGCTGCCCGAGCTCGTCGACGTCAACACGGACGTGCAGGACAAGGGTCTGCAGACGTCGCTCGTCATCGACCGCGACGCGGCTGCGCGGCTCGGCGTGACCCCGCGCATGATCGACACCACGCTCAACGACGCGTTCGGCCAGCGCCAGGTCTCGACCATCTACAACCCGCTCAACCAGTATCGCGTCGTCATGGAAGCCGCGCCGCAATACTGGCAAAGCCCCTCGGCGCTGAACGACGTGTACATCAGCGTGTCGCCGTCGAGCGGCGGGACGAACACCGTCGCGGGGCTCACCACGACCACGACTCCCGCGTCGCTGCTCGCGCCCGCCACGACGTCGACGGGCGCCGCGCCCACGAGCGGCGTCGCCGTGACTACCGCGTCGGGTGGATCGGCGACCACGCCGGCCCAGGTCCCGCTGTCGTCGTTCAGCCGGTACGGTCCGACGAGCACCCCGCTGTCGGTGAATCACCAGGGGCAGTTCGCGGCGTCCACCATTTCCTTCAACCTGCCCGAGAACGTTTCGCTGTCGCAGGCGACCGTCGCGATCGAGCAGGCCATGTCGCGCATCGGCGTGCCGGCAAGCGTGCACGGCACCTTCGCCGGCACCGCGCGCGCGTTCCAGCAATCGGTGAACACGCAGCCGCTGATCATCGTGGCGGCGCTGCTGACCATCTACATCGTGCTCGGGGTGCTCTACGAGAGCTACGTGCATCCCCTGACGATCCTCTCCACGCTGCCGTCGGCGGGCGTGGGCGCGCTCCTCGCGCTCATGCTCTTCAACACCGAATTCAGCCTGATGGCGCTGATCGGCGTCATCCTGCTGATCGGCATCGTGAAGAAGAACGCCATCATGATGATCGACTTCGCGCTCGACGTGGAGCGCCACGAGAAGGTCACGCCGCGCGAGGCGATCGAGCGCGCGTGCGCGCTGCGCTTCCGCCCGATCATGATGACCACGCTCGCCGCCATGCTCGGCGCGCTGCCGCTTGCGCTCGGCACCGGCGACGGCGCCGAGCTGCGGCATCCGCTCGGCATCTCGATCGTGGGCGGCCTCGCGGTGAGCCAGCTCCTGACGCTCTACACGACACCGGTGGTGTACCTGTATCTCGATCGCTTCCGCCTCTGGGCGGGGCGCCGGTTCCAGCGACGCGCGCGCGCTGCGGATCGCGCGGCGGCGACGGCATGAGCGCCGCCAGGCCGGCACGAGGCTTCGTGTGCGTGGCGCTCCTGGCGGCACTGGCCGGTTGCACGCTCGGGCCGGACTATTCGCGTCCGGACGCCGAAGTGCCGGCCACGTGGAAGGAGCTGCCGCCGCACAAGGTCGCGACACCCGCGGACACCGCGCCGCGCGGCGACTGGTGGACGGTCTTCGATGATCCCGTGTTGAACGACCTCGAGGTCCGCGTCGCGGCGGCGAACCAGACGCTGCGCGCCGCGGAGGCGAACCATCGTCAGGCGCAGGCCGCGATCACCGTGGCGCGTGCAGGTCTGTTCCCGTCGCTCGGTGGAGGCGTCGACGCGACGCGCGCGCGAGCACGTGGCGGCAACGGCGGCGCGGTCACGGCGCTCACCGCCGACCTGACGGGTCAATGGGAGATCGACCTCTGGGGTCGCGTGCGCCGGCTCGTGGAAGCCGCGCAGGACACGGCGCAAGCCACGCAGGCGGATCTCGAGAACACGCGCCTCGCGTTGCAGACCGAGCTCGCGAACGACTACCTCCTGCTGCGAGTCGCCGACGCCGGCCGCCGCGTGCTGCAGGAAACCGTCGCGGCGTACGAGCGCTCGCTCGTGCTCACGCAGAACCGCTATGCCGCAGGCGTCGTCGCGCGCTCGGACGTCGTCGCGGCCGAGACGCAGCTGCTGGGAGCGCGCGCATCGCTCATCGACATCGATGCGACGCGCGCGCAGCTCGAGCACGCGATCGCCGACCTCGTCGGCCAGCCGCCCGCGGCATTCTCGGTCGCGGTCGTCGACACGGTCCCCCCGGTGCCCGACATTCCCGCCTCCGTACCTTCCGCCATCCTCGAGCGGCGGCCCGACGTCGCCGCCGCCGAGCGACGCGTCGCCGCCGCCAACGCGCAGGTCGGCGTGGCGACCGCCGCGATCTATCCCACCCTGTCACTGAACGGCACGATCGGATTCGCCGGGACGAGTCTCGCGAACTGGCTGTCGCTGCCGAATCGCGTGTGGTCGCTCGGCGCCGCATTCGCCGGAACGATCTTCGACGCGGGGGCGCTGCAGGCGCAACGCACCGAAGCGGTCGCGGCGTACGACGCGACGGTGGCGAACTATCGCCAGACCGTGCTCGATGCGTTCCGCGACGTCGAGGACAATCTCGCGCTGCTGCGCATACTGGGCGAGGAGGCGCGCGTGCAGGACGAGACGGTGCGGGCGGCGCGCGAGTCGGTCGCGCTCACGCTGAACCAGTACAAGGCGGGGATCGTCGCCTACCTCAACGTGGTGACGGTGCAGGCCGTGCAGTTCAGTGCGGAGCGCGCGCAGATCCAGCTCAACGGCCAGCGCCTCTCGGCGGCGGTGAACCTCGTGAAGGCGCTGGGTGGCGGATTCGACGCGGCGCAGCTCCAGGCGGCCGCGCGCTGACCCACCGCGCGTCTATTCGGGATCGGCGCGCAGCACGACGGTCGCCTTGCGCATGCGCTCGACCAGCGCCGACGGCGCGTCGTTGCGCAGGAACCACAGCTGATCGCGGCTCTCGCGCGCGACTGCATAGCCGTGGTCGGCGAGGATATGCGTCATGATCGGCTCGGAGGCGCCGGCGCGCTGCACGCGGACCGTCCATGCGAGGCGCCCCGCGGGCGTGGCGAGCAGCGAAGCGATGAGCGCCCTGCCGTGGCCGTTGCCGCGAAAGGCCGCGTCGACGCCGGTGAGCCACAGCTCGTAGCCGAAGTCGGCGAACGCCTTGAATAGGCCGAAGCCGATCGGCGGCTGTTCGGCGCGCCGGTCCTTGGGAAAGTACACGTAGCCGGGAGCGGCCACCGGATAGCGATTGCCCTGGCGGTCCTCCTCGACGAAATAGCCGGTGACGAGTGCCTGGCGCAGGTTGGCGAAGAACAGGCGCACGTCGGGCGTGTCGTCGGTCAATGCGCGGTCGAAGCTGCCTTCGCGCGCACCGTCACGGATCATCGCGCGGAGCGCCGGCAGGTGGCCGGCATGGGCTGCGCTCAGCATCCCTACTCCTTGATTACTATGCTCTTGTCATAGGGTAGGGCAGTTTGCCGCAGTGCGCAAGCGCCGGCATGTTTCAGGCTGTGTGCGACATGGACCAGGCGGGGTCCGCGTCAGCGCCCGCGTCGTCGCCGGGAGCACCCCCGCGCTCTTGAATTTCGCGATGCGCTGCCGTACTATTAGCACTCGCATCGATTGAGTGCTAACAGCCGTCCAGCGACCTTAGAACGGGGCGCCCAGCGGGCCGGCTGTTGGCCTAAACCCTGTGTTCCAAGACCCCTTTCAGGAGTGAGCACCACATGAAGCTTCGTCCCCTGCACGATCGAATCATCGTCAAGCGGCTCGAGGAAGAGCGCAAGTCGGCCGGCGGCATCGTGATCCCCGACACCGCAGCCGAGAAGCCCTCGCAAGGCGAGGTCATCGCGGCCGGTCCGGGCAAGACCGACGAGTCCGGCAAGCTCCTCGCGATGGGCGTGAAGGTCGGCGACAAGATCCTGTTCGGCAAGTATTCCGGCCAGGAATTCAAGATGGACGGCGCCGACTATCTGCACATGCGCGAAGACGACGTCATCGGCGTCCTCGCTTAATCACGCCCGCCAGCCGGGCCCGTACACAGCATCAGGAGAACAGAACATGGCAGCCAAAGACGTCCGCTTCGGCGAAAGCGTCCGCAACAGAATGGTGTCGGGCGTGAACATTCTCGCCAACGCCGTCAAGGTGACCCTCGGCCCCAAGGGCCGCAACGTCGTCCTCGAGCGCAGCTTCGGTGCGCCGACCATCACCAAGGACGGTGTGTCGGTCGCCAAGGAAATCGAGCTCAAGGACAAGTTCGAGAACATGGGCGCGCAGATGGTGAAGGAAGTCGCGTCCAAGACCTCCGACGTGGCCGGTGACGGCACCACGACCGCGACGGTCCTCGCGCAGTCGATCGTCGCCGAAGGCATGAAGTTCGTCGCCGCCGGCATGAACCCGATGGACCTGAAGCGCGGCATCGACAAGGCGGTGATCTCCGTCGTCGAGGAGCTGAAGAAGATCAGCAAGCCGTGCTCGACCAGCAAGGAGATCGGCCAGGTCGGCGCCATCTCGGCCAACGCCGACGAGTCGATCGGCAAGACCATCGCCGAAGCGATGGACAAGGTCGGCAAGGAAGGCGTCATCACGGTCGAGGACGGCAAGGGCCTCGAGAACGAGCTGGATCTCGTCGAAGGGATGCAGTTCGACCGCGGCTACATCTCGCCCTACTTCATCAACAATCCCGACAAGCAGACCGCCGTGCTCGAGGACCCCTACATCCTCCTGCACGACAAGAAGATCTCGAACATCCGCGATCTCCTGCCGGTGCTCGAGCAGGTCGCGAAGGCAGGCCGTCCGCTGGTGATCGTCGCCGAAGACGTCGACGGCGAAGCGCTCGCGACGCTGGTCGTCAACAACATCCGCGGCATCCTGAAGACCGTCGCGGTCAAGGCGCCCGGCTTCGGCGATCGTCGCAAGGCGATGCTCGAGGACATCGCCATCCTGACGGGCGGCACGGTCATCGCGGAAGAGCTGGGTCTCAAGCTCGAGAACGCGTCGCTGAAGGACCTCGGCCGCGCCAAGCGCGTCGAAGTCGCGAAGGAAGACACCACGATCATCGACGGGGCCGGTGAGAAGGCCGCGATCGAGGCTCGCGTGAAGAACATCCGCAAGCAGATCGAGGAAGCGACCTCCGACTACGACAAGGAGAAGCTGCAGGAGCGTGTCGCGAAGCTCGCCGGCGGCGTCGCGGTGATCAAGGTCGGCGCCGCGACCGAAGTCGAGATGAAGGAGAAGAAGGCCCGCGTCGAGGACGCGCTGCATGCCACGCGCGCAGCCGTCGAGGAAGGCATCGTTCCGGGTGGCGGCGTGGCCTACATCCGCGCGCGCAACGGGCTCAAGACCCTCAAGGGCGACAACCCCGATCAGGACGCCGGCATCAAGATCGTGCTCCGTGCGATCGAGGAGCCGCTGCGCATGATCGTGTCCAACGCGGGCGAAGAGCCCTCGGTCGTGCTCAACAAGATCGTCGAGGGCAAGGGCAACTTCGGCTTCAACGCCCAGACCGGCGAGTACGGCGATATGGTCGAGATGGGTGTTCTGGATCCGACCAAGGTTGCGCGCTTTGCGCTGCAAAACGCGGCGTCCGTGGCGAGCCTGATGCTCACGACCGATGCGATGGTCGCCGAGCTGCCGAAGGACGAGAAGCCGATGCCCGGCGGCGGTGGCATGGGCGGCATGGGCGACATGGACATGTGAGTCCCGGCCGTTGTCCCGAGGCGCGGAAACGCGCCGCAAGGACGGCAAGCGACAAAAAGCCCGGCTTCGGCCGGGCTTTTTTTTTGCCTCGCGGGCGCTATCGCGTAGCGTCGGCCTGATCGTCCGCGGCAAGACGATAGTGGCGCACCGGAAAGCCGACCACGCCTTCGATCAGGCTCTTCGGGTGCAATCGCGGTTTCGCCGTGCCCGCAGACGCGTCATGCAGCGCCTGCCATTGCTCGAGGTGACGGTCGACCTGGCTCTGCAGGTCGTGTCCTTGCGGGGTCGCGCAGCCGCAATCAGTGCTTGGAATGCCGTCCGCGGCCGCAACGCTTGGAATGCCGTCCGCGGCCGCAACGACGAACGGACCTTCATCGGGAACCGGTGGATCCGGAACGGGCGTCTCGGCGAAGGCGAGGGCGATACCGCCCGCCGCGAAACCGACGACGAGAAAGGCGGCCGCAAACGGGCGCCGGCGCGTTGTGAGCGGGTGCGTATTCATGGACCGGAGTGTGCCCGGCGGCGCGGGCAGCACGTCAGCGGCCCGCGGCGCATCTTGATACCCGAGGCCGTCCTACATGTTGCGTGACGGCCGCACCGCCGGGATCGCGGGTCGCACGCGGTGCGCTACAACTCCGTACCAGCGGCGAAATCCTTTACACTAGCCTGGGCGGCCGAGGGGCCGCAAAACAACAATGCTTATGCCGCAGTCATCGCCCCCGCCTGGCGGTGTACGGATGAGCCGGGGATAGCAGACGTGACGTCCGGGGTCGTATTCGCGCTGGCGATCGCGTTGCTGCTGGTGTTCATCATCGGCGGTCTGATCAAGCGCGGTCGCGGCGTCGCCCGCGGCGCCCGGGGCGGCATGGAGGGCCCGAACACGGTCGCGCAATGGACCGAGGGCGAAACCACCCGGCTCCTGTCCTCGGCGGAGCTGCCCGGCCTGTACCTGCTCCGCCCGCGGTTCCTCTCCAAGGCGGAGAGCGTGGTTTACCTGCTGCTGAAGGCCGCGTTCCCGCGGCACGAGATCTTCGCGCGGATCCGCCTCGCGGACGTCCTCCAGGTGAAGATCGGGCCGCAGGGCATGGAGCGCTTGCGCGCCTTTCGCAAGATCGCCAACCAGCACGTGGGCTTCGTGGTGTGCGACCGCGACATGACGATCGTCGCCATCGTCGACTCGAAGGAGCCCGACCAGGTCATCAACCCGCGCGACCAGAAGCTCGAGATCATCAAGCAGCGGTGCCTGCAGGCCGCGCAGGTGAAGTACATCTGCGTCTATCCGCCCCAGCTGCCGCGGTATCGCGAGCTGCGCGAGCAGATCCTCGGGCCCGCGGCCGAGCTGATGTGACCGCCTCGTCGTGCGGCGCGGCGACGGCGTGACGGGCGTCGACGCCGCTTTGCCGTGCTTCTACGCCTTTACGAGGTAGTTGAGGTACACCCAGAGCACGACGAGCGCGCCGACGATGGAAAGGATGATGCCGGCCGGGTGGAATCGGCCATCGCGCGAGCGGAAGAGCAGGCTTCCGATGACGCCGCCGATGAGCGAGCCGATGACGCCCACCACCACGGTCGCCCAGAATCCCATGGCAATGGTGCCGGGATAGAGCCAGCGCGCGAGCACGCCGACGATGAAACCTACGATCACCATCCAGATCAGGTGCATGATGCCCATCGTGGCTCCCAGCGTGCGCGCCGCGCGAAGGCGAAAAATGTAGCACAGCCGACGCTTCGGTAAGGTTGCACCGGCCGAGCCGACTGAGTGCGATGAGAACGCTCGCGATCGCCCTTTTCCTGATGATGCTCGCGCCGCCGCTCGCGCGTGCCGATACGGCCTGCCGGGCCCAGAGCGGCGCGACCACCCGGCCGCTCGTCGAGCTGTACACCTCCGAGGGCTGCGACAGCTGCCCGCCCGCCGATCGCTGGCTCGGGCGCACCTTCGCGGGACCGCACGCGCCCGCCGTGGCCATCGCCTTGCACGTGGACTATTGGGATCGCCTGGGCTGGAAGGATCGATTCGCGAGCCACGCGTTCACCGAGCGGCAGCATCGCGCCGCCGAGGCGAATCGCGCGGACTTCGTCTACACGCCGCAGGTGCTGCTGCAGGGCCGCGATTTCGACTGGCGCAAGGCGCCGGCAAGCGCGCTCGCGGCGGCAGCGGCCACGCCGTCCCGAGCGGCCATCACGCTGACGGCGCAGCACACGCCCGTCGGCGTGGAAGCCCACGCGAGCGCGTCGATTCCGGACGCCGGGTCGCGCGCCGATGCGCGCGTCGTGCTCGCCTACGTGGACGGCGGTCTCACGAGCGACGTGAAGGCCGGCGAAAACCGCGGCGTGCAGCTTCATCACGACCACGTCGTGCGCGCGCTCGCCGAAGGCGGCAAGGCGGACGCGCAGGGCGGCCTCACCGCCACTGCGACGTTCCCGATACCCGCCGAGGCCGGTCGCGACGCCACCCTGGTCGCATTCGTGCAGCGCGCGGGCAGCGGCGAGATCCTGCAGGCGCTCGAATTGCCGCTCGGCGGCTGCGCGGCGCCCTGACGCGCCGGCTTGCTGGTCCCGTCCCGCCCTCGCTACCATGGCGCGGGAGGAGGTGACCCGCTTGCGCATCCTGCTGGCCGAGGACGATCCCCTGCTCGGGGATGCCATCGCCAAGCACCTGGGACACGGCGGACACGCCGTCGACTGGGTACGCGATGGCGCTACCGCCGACGCCGCGCTGCGCGCGCAGACGTTCGACCTCGTCGTGCTCGACCTCGGATTGCCGCGCACTTCCGGCCGCGACGTGCTGAAGCGGATGCGCGACCGCGCGCTCGCCACGCCCGTCCTGATCATCACCGCCGCGGATGCGATCGCGGATCGGGTTGCCGGGCTCGACGCGGGCGCCGACGACTATCTCGTCAAGCCATTCGCGCTCGCCGAGCTGGAGGCGCGGATTCGTGCACTGATCCGGCGCAGCAACGGGCACGATCGCAACCTGCTCGTGCACGGCCACCTCGCGTTCGACACTGCGGCGCGCACGGCTACCATCCGCGGCGAAGTCGTGGACCTCAGCTCGCGCGAGCTCGCCGTGCTGGAGCTGCTGTTGCTGCGCTCCGGGCGCGTCATCGCCAAGGAGCAGTTCGTCGAGCACCTCTGCGGGTGGGACCAGGACGTGACCGCCAACGCCATCGAAGTCTACGTGCACCGGCTGCGCCGCAAGCTCGAGCCCGCCGGCGTGCACGTGCAGACGGTGCGCGGCCTGGGCTATTACCTCTCGCGGGCCGCATGAAGCGGCCGGGCTCGGCGATGTACACGTTCTTCAAGTATTTCGGCTGGCTCGTGGGACTTCTCGCGTTCGTGTGGCTCGCGATGACGAGCGTGACGGAGTTCATCGTGCGCAGCGCGGTCGACGCGCCGTACGACGAAAAGCTCGTCGACATGGCCCGCGCGCTCGCGGCCGAAGTGAGCTCCACGCCTGGCGGTGTCATGGTGACGCCCGGTGCCGTGCAGCTGTTGCGCTCGGACCGCCGCGACAGCGTGTACTTCGCGCTGCGCGATGCCTCCGGCGAAGTGCTCGAAGGCGATGCCGACATGCCGGCGGTGGTCGTCACGCGGGGCACGCCCGAAACCGCCGTGCAGACGGGCACGATCCACGACCAGCCCGTGCGCGTCGCGTCGCTGCACGTCCCCGATCCGCGCGGCCAGGGCACCCTCACCGTCCAGGTCGCGGAAACGCTCAACAAGCGCCATGTGCTGGTCCAATCGCTGCGCACGCCCTCCGTGCTCCTGCCGCAGGTCGTGGTGATGCTCGGCGCAATCCTGATCGTGCTGTACGGGTTTGCCTACGTCGTGGGGCCGATGCGGCGGCTCAAGGAATCGATCGACCGCCGTGATTCGAGCGACCTCGCGCCGCTCGATGCCAACGAGGCGCCGCGCGAGCTGCGCTCGCTGATCGAGTCGATCAACGGGCTGATGGGCCGGCTTGCCACCAGCATGGACACGCAGCGTCGCTTCATCGCCGACGCCGCGCATCAGTTGCGCACGCCGCTCGCGGGATTGCGCTCGCAGACCGAGCTCGCGCTCGGCCAGCGCGATCCGGCGACCATGCAACGCACGCTCGAACGCCTCGCCGTCGGCACCGAGCACGCGACCGCGCTCGCCAACCGCCTGCTCACGCTTGCGCGCGCCGGCACGTACGTGCGCTCCAAGCAGGCCGACGTGGACCTCGTGGCGCTGGCGAAGGACGTGATCGCCGATCATCTGCCGGCGGCGAACGCGCGCGCGCAGGACCTCGGCTTCGAAGGTCCTTCGACACCGGGCGCGATCATCGTGCATGGGGACCAGGTCCTGCTGCGCGAGCTCCTGTCGAACCTGCTCGACAACGCCGTGCGCTACACGCCGGAGCGCGGGCTCATCACGGTGGAAATCTCGCGCGACCGCCGCGACAACGCGGTCATCGCGGTGCGCGACACCGGTCCCGGTGTGCCCGACGACGAGCGCGCGAAGGTCTTCGAGCCGTTCTACCGGGGCCGGGACGCGGTTGCCACGGGCACCGGGCTCGGCCTCGCCATCGTGCGCACGATTGCCGATGCCCACGGAGCCAGCGTCAGCCTCCAGACCAATCCCGATGGCGTGGGATTGTGCGTCGCAGCAAACTTCCCCACGCACGCCGAGGCGGTCGCGTAAGGCTCGTGTAAGCGACCCTCTCCACCATCCGCGCACGGGCCGCGAGAGCCCGGCCAACTCGCGCCCGCGTGGCGCCTACCAGTGGAGGGTTCCGATGGCAACAGCCGTCCCGCCTGCATCGCGACCGCAGCAAGCGGAGTTCTCGCGTGAAGAGACACGCGTCATCTTCGCCTCGTCGCTCGGCACCGTATTCGAGTGGTACGACTTCTATCTCTACGCAACGCTCGCACCGTTCTTCGCTGCGTTGTTCTTCCCGAAGGGCAACGAGACTGCGGCGCTGCTGTCCGCGTTCGCCGCGTACGCGGCGGGCTTTCTCGTGCGTCCGTTCGGCGCGCTCGTGTTCGGGCGCGTCGGCGACCTCGTCGGGCGCAAGTACACGTTCCTGGTGACGATCCTCGTCATGGGCTTCTCCACGTTCGCGGTGGGCCTGCTGCCGACGTACCAGTCGATCGGCTGGGCGGCGCCGATCCTCATGGTCTCGCTGCGACTGCTGCAGGGCCTCGCGCTCGGTGGCGAATACGGCGGCGCCGCGACGTACGTCGCGGAGCACGCGCCGCCCGGCAAGCGCGGCTCGGACACGGCGTGGATCCAGACGACGGCCACACTTGGCTTCTTCCTGTCGCTGATCGTCATCTACCTCTGCCGCTTCAGCGGCCTGCTGACGCCGGCGCAGTTCGCCGACTGGGGCTGGCGCCTGCCGTTCCTGGTCTCGCTGATCCTGCTGATCTTCTCCGTGTACATCCGGCTGAAGTTGAACGAATCGCCGGTGTTCCAGCGGATGAAGGCGGAAGGACGCGGCTCCAAGGCGCCGCTCACCGACAGCTTCCTCAAGTATCCGAACAACAAGTACGTGCTGCTCGCGCTCCTCGGCGCGACGGCCGGCCAGGGCGTCGTGTGGTACACGGGCCAGTTCTACGCGCTCTTCTTCCTCACCATCACGCTGAAGATGGATGGCGCAGCCGCGTACATCATGATCGCCATCGCGCTCGCGCTCGGCACGCCGTTCTTCATCCTGTTCGGATCGCTGTCCGACCGCATCGGCAGGCTGAAGATAATCCTCGCGGGCTGTCTCATCGCCGCGCTCACGTATTTCCCGCTGTTCAAGGGGCTCACGCACTACGTCAATCCGGCGCTGGAGTCGTACCAGCAGAAAACCCCGGTGTCCGTTGCCGCGAACGCCGGGGATTGCGAGCTGCACATCTTCGTCGGGCCGTGGTCGAAGTTCAGCGACTGCGACAAGACGAAGGACTTCCTCACCAAGGCGGGGCTGTCGTTCACCACGACGGCGCTTCCCGCCGGGTCGAGCGCCAAGGTCGTCACCAAGATCGGCGACGCGACGATCGAAGGCTACGACGAGAAGAAGCTCGCTGACACGCTCAAGGCCACCGGCTATCCCGCGAAGGCGGATCCCGCCGGAATCAACTGGCCGATGGCCGTGCTGATCCTGTTCATCATGATGATCTACGTCACCATGGTCTACGGGCCGATTGCCGCGTATCTCGTCGAGCTGTTCCCGACGCGCATCCGCTACACGTCGATGTCGCTGCCGTATCACATCGGCAACGGCTGGTTCGGCGGGATGCTGCCGCTGCTGGCCACCGCGCTGGTGGCCGCGAAGGGCGACATCTACTACGGCCTGTGGTACCCGATCGTCGTGGCGCTCATGACGTTCGTGGTCGGCCTGCTGTTCCTGCGTGATCGCAAGGTCGCCGATCTCAACACCGACGAGGGTCTCGCGGTAGGCGTGCCGGCACGCTGACTGGATCAGTAGGAGGAGGTCGAAGCCCCGGCGCGCGAGCGCCGGGGCTTTGTTTTCGTGGCGCCCCGCAGGTTACTGCAACGCGTATGCGACGACCTGGTCGGAAGCCTGCGGCTTCAGGATCGCGTTGCCCCCGGCGACGAACACGACGTACTGACGGCCCTTGTAGACGTACGTCGCCGGCGTCGCGACGGCGGGCGCTTCGACCAGCGCCTTCCACAGCACGTCGCCGGATTTGAGATCGATCGCGCGCACGCGCGCATCCATCGATCCTCCGATGAACACGAGGCCCGACCGCGTGATCAGCGGACCGCCGATCGTCACCGAGCCCCATGCGTCGGGCATGTAGAAGCCCCACTTCTGCACGGCGCCGAACGGCTTGCGCCAGAGCAGGTTGCCGGTGTTGAGGTCGTACGCGGACAGCGTTCCGTACGGCGGCGCCCAGCACGGCATGCCGAAGCGGTTGATGAAATTGTGCAGGTAGAAGCCGTATGGGACGCCGGTCTGCGGGTAGTAGCCATCGGGCGTCTGCTTCTGCGTGATGCGCGCGTACTCGTCTCGCGGCACGAGCCGATAGATCTGCGCCACCGCGGAGCTATTGACCACGTACACGCCGCTGCGCGGGTCGACGGCGCCGCCGCCCCATTCGATGCCGCCCGCGGTGGACGGGAACGCGAGCGATCCCTGGACGCTCGGCGGGGTGTAACGGCCCTCGTACCGAAGGCCCTTCAGCGTTCTCGTGCATTCGCCGAAACTCGCCCAGTCGGCCAGCTTGAAGATGCCCGGTATGCGATCGGGCACGGTGGCTTCGGGCCTCGTCGGATAGGGCTGCGTCGGTGCCGCTTGCTCGCCCGGTACGTCGGATGACGGAACCGGGTGCTCGTCGATCGGATAGATCGGCTCGCCCGTGAGGCGATTCAGCACGA